>Ga0207686_10000207_pt1 | contig 44875 bp, 78 predicted proteins | sample KBSM24metaG_FD_184396 | JGI IMG/M metagenome (GOLD analysis project Ga0207686, IMG submission 184396) | Miscanthus rhizosphere microbial communities from Kellogg Biological Station, Michigan, USA - KBS M2-4 metaG (SPAdes) (version 2) | ecosystem: Host-associated > Plants > Roots > Rhizosphere >...
ATCGGGTTCCCTCCCCTGTTCAACCGACAAGGAAAGGATCGCCGGAATGAACTACTCATCTAGTAAAGAGCCTGCGCCAACAGTTGGCGACGTTCGGTATGGATTTCTCCAAAGGGGTAGGGAAATTGCCTACGCAAAAGTGAAGCTAGAAACCCCGAACGAGGTTGAGGCTTTCGAGCAGAAAGCTCTGGACGAAAGATGTAACGCTAGTTATCGGGTTTTCCTAAACCTGAAAGTTACTCGACTGGCGGAGTCATGCTAAGCGCAGCGCGAGCGGAATACGCGGCTAGACTTCTGCGGTGGAGCGCGGGAGGAATCACAGCGGGGTACAACGAGGAAGACTGGCAGAAGCTTAGCCCGGAGGAGCGGGCTATCGCGGTGCGCAGGGAAGTAGCGGTTTGTAGCTGCGAGCGGTGCAAGCAGGCCCGAATGGATGCGGCAATCATCATCGAGAAAGAGCGGGCACAGTAGCGCCAACAGCAACAATCACGCAGGCGGAAAAGTCGGGGGTAATTGCAGAGAGAAATTGCCCCCGGCAATTCCAATATGTCAAAAGAAATTAGAGGGGCTGAGATTTTTGCCCACGGGACGAACGTAGTGAGTCCTACCCGCTACAAATTCTGGGGGGTATAAAACCGCTGTGCTATAGTGGTTTTGCCGCATGGATAAAGAGATTGACTACCTGGCCGTGTTTATGCCAGAGGGACAATGCGCTCGCTGCGGAACCTCTGTCCCACTGCACCAGCACCCATTCAAAACGTTGTCAGGCCAGAAAATAGAATTGGGTTTTTGCACTCGGAAATGCGAAAACGACTTTGTGCAAGGAATCGAAGCAGTCAACCATGCTGCTGAAAGAAGATAACACAATTTGTAAAGATGGCATCTTACACCCGATATGAGTCTTTAGCCCGTCCTTGCGAGAGGTGTTCTCGGGATATGCAGAAGAGAAAAAACGAGTCTATTCCCAACTGGCAGAAGCGCCGCTTCTGTTCCCTCACATGTGCTAGGCTGAAGCACTGATGAAGCTCTTGATGATTGAGTGGCATGATGCCTTTACACATTGCGAGCAGCCTTGGTATACCAAGGAGGAATTAATGAAGGAAACTACGGGGCATCAAACATGCTTTTCTGTAGGGTGGCTTTTTAGAGAGCAGGAAGATTACATTACTCTTACCATGACTAAGGGAGATGGTTCTTCTGACGATAATGGAGAGGTGGGATTAGCCTTGACAATTCCGAAAGGAATGATCGTAAGGATTGAAGAACTAAATGTGTTGCAGGCTTCTATTATTCAATGAGTGACCGCCGAGACTACTACCTCTCTATCTAACTTCCTTACGGATATGATCGCCCCTCTTCAGGAGTCCTTTCCGAAGAGGACTGTTCTTTCTGATGAGTTGAAGAGAAATACGCGGAGGGAGAACTTCCGTGGTCTTCAGGTTCGCGTTCCGCTGCTTCTTACTCCTAAGCAGGGTACGGGTGGAATTGCACAGACGGGTACGCTTAACGTCGCTAGGCAGTTGGATGACAAAGCAGCCTTCATTACGATGGCGCGTGTCACCCACGCTATTGAGCTTTCAGTTGACCTTATTAAGGCGGCTGAAGGAAATAACTTTGTTGCTGCGGGTTCCGCTCTTAAGCTCCACATGGAGCAAGCAGAGGTTGGCCTGAGCCGAGTTGAGAACGAGATGCTGGTGGGCGATGGTACTGGACTTCTCGCCGGGCCGGTTACTTCCGCTACGACCAACACCACTCTCGTTGTCCTCGGTACTACGGCTAACTATTACCCTCTGTATCCGGGCCGGATTGTGGATATCTTCCAGACGGGCGGCACTTCAGTTTCAGCTTCCCGCACGATTGTCTCCGCAACTTCTACCTCGGTGACTCTGGATGCTGCTGTGACCGCCACTACGGGGTCTGCGGTTTACATCGAAGGAACTTTCGGTAATGCTACCCAGGGGCTGAGGCAGCCTTTCGCTACCACGGGTACATTTGAAGGTATTGACCTCGGTACGGTGGTTGGGTTTAGATCTATTGACGGGCGTGGTGGCTCAACTGCTGCTGACCTTTCGATGTCGATCCTTGACGGTTCTTTCCGCCGAGTTATGCAGGCTTCGGGTAAAGCTCCGGACTTCTGGATCGGAGATCCTGCTGCAATTGATAAGTTCGGCCAGGGTCTGGTTTCTCAGTTCCGCTGGCAGCCTAAGATCACCCGACTTGATACGGGTTGGGAAGGGATTGACTATCGCGGCACTCCGCTAATCCCTGAATTCGATATCGCTCCTGGAGAACTATATGGCATTAACAAGAGCGCCATTACTCTCTACGGATTTGGGAATGGGCCTTCATGGGATGACATGGACGGCAATAGGTTCCGAAGGTTTAACCGCTCTCTGCCGGTAGAGGCTTGGCTTGTTGACTTCCTCCAGATGGGAATCCATCAGCCTAACGCACTCGTCAGAATGCAGGGTCTGAACCAGGCAGTCTAAGATACTTAGATGGCAGTTAAGCGAATGTATACCGGGTCGGGTAGGACTGAATCTTCCTCACCTGCTAAGGGCAGCAAGACTGCTGAAGATGTTCATACCCTTCACAGGATTGCCGATAGTCTTCATTCTGACTACGAAGATCACGCCAATACGATTCGCCATGTAGCCAAAGCCCTTTCTATGGGAGATTCCAAGTCAGGAAAGGCTGGAGTTAAAGAACATAGAACTAATCGTGGTGGCAGCGGCCAGAAAAAGACCAATGCTGCTCTGGGAGGCTAATGGCAGGCCCCTTCCCCACAACTGCAACTAAGCCAGTAAGGATCAGACGATGAATCCCTGGACTGACATTAATACTTGGAAGGAATTCCTTTGGGATATGCGACATCCGGGACAACTTTGGCATCGCATGAAAGAAGGAACCCGCGTGGCTATGAACGATTGGGTATCATACCTGAATGCCAAGAAGCCCTAAGAAGCCAAACCCCACTAAGAGCATTCCTCATGAGGTGGCAGCCCTGCCGCCCAGGATCTATGAGTTTGACCCTAATACTCCTCTAATTAGAGAACTACAGGAGAAACTACCCGGAGGTATGGTGGCAATCTTGGCTAACGAGAGCGCCAGATATACGGTCTTCCAGGCCGCTTGTATGGCAATGATCTTGCCGACTGGCTCTAGGTATGGCTTTCATACCGGCTGTTATGTCACCGATAGCTGCAACCGAGCTACGGCCTCAATGCAGCCAGAGGAAGACTGGATCATGTTTATGGGAGACGACCATAACTTCCCCCCAAATCTTGTCCTTAAACTCCTGACCAACATGTATAAGGACGATCTAGATATCATCGTTCCGGTTTGCTTTAAGCGGGACTTCCCGCCTACGCCTGTTCTTTACAAGTACGGTGTCGCTGAGCCAGGAGTTGATTACTCCAAGTACGCTTATGAGGAGAACGACAATACCTTCCTTTGCCCCATAAATCTCAACGCCTTCCCAGAAGGAGGTTTGATCGAGGTAGACGGAGCCGGTAGTGCTGGTATGATTGTACGCCGTCGTGTAATGGAAAAACTGGAGCCGCCATGGTTTAGGCTTGGCGTTGGTATGTGGGGAGAAGATCTTGATTTTTGTCGTAGGGCGCAGAAAGCCGGGTTTAAAATCCACGCAGATCTGGATATGTCTCTTGGGCACATCATCAATACTACTATCTGGCCCGAGCAAACTGATGAGGGACAGTGGGGTTGTCAATACGACCACGGTAATAAGGGAGGGTTTTTCCTAACACTATGAGAATACTTGTCACTGGAAGCGAAGGATTCATTGGAAAGAACCTCGTAGCGCGATTAGAACGTTCTGGTCACTGGGTCTACAAAATGGACACAAAACGGGGTCTAGATATGTTCACTTCTCTAGCAACTGTGGACGTTATTTATCACTTAGCCTGCATTAATCAGGAAGAAGCGCTTAATAAACCCCTGGAGAATTTAAAAGTAAACGCATATGGCGCGAAATTCATGGCCGAAGCAGCTAAAAGAATGGATGCGAAGCTTATTTACACCTCTACAGCCTCTGTTTACGGCGCTTCAGAGCGCATTCCGACACCTGTGGACGCAGACATTAACCCCCAGACGGATTATGCGGTGGCAAAACTCGCTGGTGAGCACTTTATTCGCAATTCTGGCTGCGATTACAAGATTTTGAGGCTAAGTAATGTTTATGGACCCGGCCAAACCACTGAAAATCCCTATTGCGGGGTGATTGGAAGGTTTATTGAGCAAGGAATGGCTGGAGAACCTCTGACAATGATCGCTCCAGGCACCCAAACCCGCGATTACACCTACATTGACGATGTAATTGACGTAATTACGACCACCGAAGCTGATAATACGACCAAAAACGTGTCTTCTGGCACAGAAACTTCTGTATCCTGGCTAGCGGGGGAGATTATTAAGCTAACTGGAAGTAAATCAGGACTTGTTGTTATCCCAGAGAGAGGAATTGACGGAATTATGCGCCGGAGGCTAATTACGGACTATCGCTGTCCCACTGCTTTGAGCGAAGGACTGGCAAGAACTGTAGAATGGTACCGTGTTACAACAGGAGAAGGAAGTCCAGCAAGCCTTGCACCACTTAGACCCGGATCTCTTTCTGGACAAACTCTATGACGCTGACGGCCAGTATGTTTATTACGCAGTACGTTATCCTGCCGCTCCTGGTCTTGAGCCTCTTACTTGTGTTCATTGGAGAACTACTGATGGTCCTCTGCCTCTTTCGTTGGATTTGGTTGGGGTTGTTAGACGTCAAGAAGGCGATATCCGCGAGGCTATCAAAGAAGCCACAATCAATAACGCCCTAAAGAAGCAAGCTCATAACCAGGACCTTCATGATGATATTGATGAAAGACTTCGATGGATGGAGAAATCGAGAAAACGCTTGGGTCTTTATGGTCCTTGGACCAATAAGGCAAACCTACGCTAGGTTTTCTTTGATTCCATATAGGCTCTTAAGCCTGGGCTGAGCAAATGAAGTCGGGATGACTGTGATCTTTGACTTCTGCCTCTCTTCTCCTTGAGCCAGTCCTCTAGTTCATGAATCCTTCCAGAAGGATCTGCCTTCTTGTTGTATTCAGCAGCCTTATTTAGGATTACTTTAATCTCCAGTGTTGAAACAGAGAACTCCCTGGACGCATTTTCAATAGCTTTATCCCAACCTGAGATCATCGCGTTCTTAGCCACTTCATTAGCAACTTCTCTTTCTCGGCTAGAAATCGTGCTGTCATCCATAATTACATTATGGCAGACCAGATTAGACCGGGATCTGAATTTAATGTTCCACCCCGAAAATTCAAAGATCTAGGAGATGGATCTTTTGCTGAAACCCTTGCTCTAGAGCCTGGATCTATTGGGGGCGGGGGAGGCGGCGGAGGTCTTACTGACACTCAGCTAAGGGCAACTCCAGTGCCTGTAACAATCCCAACTCCTACCCCTGTGTCTGATAACGGAGGGTCTTTGACCGTGGACGGCACCGTGGCTATCTCTAACCCTACGGCCAACCCTGAGACAGGCCTAGCCAAGGACGCCACGCTTACTACAAGGCTCCCTGCGGCCCTGGATGCCGATGGTGGCCTCAAGGGTCACATTCAGAACTTCCCGGCCTCACAGGCCGTTACAGGGCCTCTCACGGACACTCAGCTACGCGCTACGCCGGTGCCCATCAGCGGCACCGTAACAGCTACCGGGCCGCTAACCGATACACAGTTAAGGGCCTCTGCGGTTCCAGTTTCAGGAACGGTTACTGTCTCAAACCCTACTACGAACCCTGAAACGGGACTGGCAAAAGATGTAACTTTGGCCGCTCTTTCTGCCCTGGTAGGGACTGCTGTTGATTCTCCTGGGGCTTACACCCTTCTAGATAGACTTAGCAAGCTTCAGTCGATTAATAACCAGCAGCTTACGGCTCTTAAAACCCTGGTAGCCAACTCTGCTCCCAAGGTTATTCCTAAATATCAGAGCACTCTTCTACATCGCTCCCTCTAAAATGAGAAGGAATGGCACAGCAGACCGCAGTTAAGAGATCCTCAGTAGCCGCAGGCGCTAACACGGATACCATTGTTTTTACCCCCGCAGCAGGCGTTAAGTGCAAGCTTCTGACTTTTCATGTGGTTAATGAGGCTGCTGCTCAGGCCGCTGGTATGGCTTTTGAGCTTCGCTATGGATCAAATATCATCGCCCTTGTGGGTTTTGATACTGCTACAGCAAACATTGGGGCTATGACTAAGCAGGCAGTTATTGCACATGAATTTATTGGAGATGGAGTAACGACGGTAGTGGGTCGTAATTTAACGGCTCTGGCTGCTTCTTCCACCGCTGGCTACGTTGTAGCCTTTGATTCTAACTACGTTTAGGCTCTAAGATAAAGAGATGCCCATTTCTGGTGAATCCATTACCACTCAGATTCTTACGTCTCCAGATCCAGCCGCTGGATCCCAGATTACCTTTACAGCACCTGATGATCTGGTTGTTCATTCATTGATATTTTCTTTTACTACTTCAGCCACTGTGGCTAACCGTCTAGTTGGGCTAACTGCTGATGATGGAACGACTATTTGGTGGAGAGGACAGCCTTCTATCTCAAACCAAGCAGCCTCTCTGACTTTTATTTACACAGCCTGGGAGGGGGCAGTTTTGTCTCCTACATCCTTCGGCGTTCAGATGCCTCTTCCAATCAATGGATTGAGACTTAGAAAGAATGATCGTATTGTTACCGTTTGTACGGCTTTCGATGCGGGAGATAACTATACGGCTATGACTGTGGCTGCTGAATTCCTGACCTAATCTAAAATGAAGAGGTGGCTACGGAAACTGTCTCAATCAAGGGGAAGCTTCGGCTTGTCCTCAGGGATTCTCATGGAAACATAAAGGTAACGAGGACTTCTAATCTTGTAGTTACTGCCGGGAAGAACCATATTGCCGATCAACTTTCTTCGGCTCCTGGCGGTGGCGCTATGTCTCATATGGCTCTAGGCACCGGAACTACGGCCCCTGCTCTTGGGGATACAGCACTAGGAACTGAGATTGACAGGAATGCTCTTACCTCCAGAACTGACAACAACAATGTCGTGACCTATATCGGCAACTGGGCAGCCGGTGATGCCACCAATGCGGCTATCGCAGAAGCCGGAATCTTTAATGCGGGAGCAGCAGGGACAATGCTGGCTAGAGCAACTTTCACTCCTATTAACAAGACGGCCGGTGATACGTTGCAGGTCACTTGGACCGTAACGATTGGCTAATGGACAGCATTCCGGATCTCACGGATCAAATGTGGGATGCTCTGATGCAGACCACCATTACAGGAAAGGAATACCTAAGGAAAGGTCAACCAGACACAGGCAAATGGGGCGAAGCTAAAGCATTGAGAGATAGGATCAAGAAACCTGTCCCTCTGAAACTCTCTCTTTCAGACAGTCCAACTATTATTGACAAAGTGGTTACTACACAAACAACAGTTCCAGTTGGTGGTGGGGGAGTTGTTCTCCCCAATCCAGGCAGCTTTTATGCACTCAAGTATTCAAATGATACTTGGCCGGTATCTGAGTTTGTTCATTACCCTAAGGCAGTTATTGATGCTGCAACTTACCCTAGTCTTACGACTATTAGAAATGCAAATCCAAATATTAAGCTCTATACCTACTGTCAGTTTATGTTTTGTAGGAATCCACAGCTTGCAGGTGTTCCTGCTGGAATTGGAAATGCTTCATTTGTTACTTTTGACGCAGCTCTAGCACACGACAACGCTAACCCTGGGGATTTGTGGCTAATTAGAGATTCTGCTGGAAATCCTAAGCTAAGAAGCACTACTGGATATCTTCTCAATCTAGCTTCCGCAAGTCTAAGAACGCAAGCAAAAACAAATCTAATGGCGATCATTAATGCTTACGCTGTAGATGGATTTTTCTTTGACGATGTAAATGGTCAAATTTCAGACCTAATTACCCTTCCGCCAGGATATACAAATGCCACCTGGACAGATTTGATGATTGACTGGATGGATGATGTGCAAGATTTTCTGAGATCACAGGGCGTATATTGCCTTATGAACGCTGGTATGAGTGCAAATCCAAATGTTCCTGAAAACCCTGCCGGTGATTCTGCCTACTGGCCGCGTGTAGCTCCTCATGCAGATGGAATTATGGTTGAATACGCTTATTCAATTCAGGGACTTCCCACTCCTAATCCTCCGAACGGAGAGCCTGGAGGAATAGAAAATCCCTTAATGAATGTAGACCCAACTGCTTGGACAGGTCATTGGGATTCTTGGTATAAATCAGTAAAATTAATTCAAGACTTAAACCTAGATGTTTACACAATTATCTACGGATCTCAGGCTCTTGTTAATGGAACTGTTGATTATGACAATCAAAAAATGCTCTATGGAAAAGCTTCTTATTTGCTGATAAGAAATAATATTAATGCAGGAGGATTTGCTTTTATTCAAAGCCCTAGAGGAGGAGCTAATAATGCGTCTCCATTTAGCCCACTCTGGACTACTGATATAGGTGTTCCTGAAGCACCAACCCTAGATCCGATTCTATCTCCCAACGAAGGGGTTGGATATAAGAGATACTTCACCAAGGGGGTAGTAGTAGTCAATCCTCATAAAGACACCCCTCAGTTGTTTAATCTTGGAGCGCCTTATACCTCTCTATATGACAGTCTTCCTTATAGCCAGATCACTGTGGCTCCGCGCAGGGCTAGAATATTGACTAAACCCTAATGGCTAGCCCTCCTTTCGCAAATACGTTTGAAGGTGGCTCAGATGGAGTCACAATTTCCGGAGCAAACTCCGGAGGTGCTAGCGGCAACGCATTTAACCAGATCAATGGCTCTCCTACTTTCTCAGTAGACCATCCTGCCCATGGAACTCTTGGTGTTAAATTTACTGATCCAGTTGCCCAAATGCTAGTTAGATGGATTGTTTGGGATGCTCCTGTTACTACTGATGTTTGGGTAAGAGGATATATCTGGATACCGGGGATTCCAACAGGACAGAGGTTAAGAGCAATAAATGTATCGGATAGCGCGGGTGGATCTTGCGCCTCTTTCCAGATTACTACTGGTGGAGTAGTAGAAACTTTTCCGGCTCTTGGTACTGGAGTGCAAGGAACTCTACAGTTTCCCACTCAGGCAATTGTTCGCGTGGAAATGAGGGTTTTGCCTCACAATACTCTAGGACAAATTGAAATTCGCTGGTGGAGCACTCCGGACAGCCTGGGAACTCCCACTGAAACCGTATTGCAGACCAATTGCAATACCTCAACTGGCACAGGAGCAAATCAGGGAAACTTTGGTGCCGGTGGATTCTTTCCTACCGTTCCATTTACTTGGTATTTGGATGATGTTGCCGTAAGCACTACGGGATGGATTGGTCCTTCTCAGGCCCCTCCTGCGGCTCCTACGCTCAGGGTTCTTAGAAGTCCTTATCGGCTGAACTAATCTATAATCCCTTTGTGGCCCGTTTTAGAAGCTCATTTAGAACCTCAGCAGGTTCTTCAACTCTGCCTATCGCTTCCCTATACGCACCTGCCGGTGGATCTGTTTATCTGAGGGAAATCTGGGTTACTAATACCACAGCTACAGACGTAGGAATAAGAGTTATCAGGCTTACTACTACGGGAACACAGGGTGCCGCTCAGACAGTCGCAGAAGATGAAGATGGATCTGTTGCGGCTACCGCGTCTCCAAGAACCACTCATTCAGTAGCCCCTACTACGGCTGATGAAATTGGAAGAATCACTATTGGAGCAGCTATTGGTGGTGGCGCAATTCTTCCTTTTGGTGAGCGTGGAATTAGAATCCCCGCAGGCACATCTAACGGAATCGGCCTTCTGCCTGTGGGAACCGGGCAGGTCTGCGATGTAACTCTGGTTTGGGACGAATAAACTAGAGATGTGCCGCTTTTAGTCTCAGGAGGTAATCAAAGGCTTCTTCAAAGGCCTCCATCTTACGAGGCTAAACAGTATTACCCGACTTATCCAATCCTGCTAAACGCCCTAGCAGTTCTTTTCAACGTCAATATTGACGACTCAATTACTACTAGTGATGTATTGGCTAGCGGTTTTCAGATAGATGACACAGTTTCTGTATCGGATAATCTAACTAAGGACGCGATTGGAATCGCAGATTCAGTAGGCATTGCAGATAACCACTCAGAGCTTGGGGTTGCAATTGTCCCCCCAGGGATGGGATACCTTCTGGTTAGAGAGCCTGGAGGAATTGATCGCAAGGCATTGCTAGGCCCTTATCCACAGCTTATTGGTCCTGTTAAATTCCTGGTCGGTGTAAATAGATTTGATCTAGAAACCGATGCTGTCCCTCTTGCAGACCAGCCCTTCCTAGATAGACATCCAAATACGGATGATGACATTCTTACGATGTCTGACAATATTGTGATCTCTACTACTGGGGCTAGAACTCTTGCTGATTCTCTAACCCTTGCAGATTTGATTAATTTCCAGACTAGTTCTGGTAATAATCTCACTCAGGACATTACAGATTCTGTTGCCCTCGGAGACGCAGTTTCTATTTCAATCGGCGGGAACGTCTTTGAACCGGTGTATGTTGCGCCGAGCCAGCAGGGTCCATACATGCGTTTGACATAGCCTTATAATGGAGGAGTGAACCCTGCCGTAATTATCGCTCTAATAGCGGCTTTTCTAGGCCCTCTTGTTACCTATCTAGTAACTGCCAGGAAGTTTTCTGGAACTATCACTACTTCTGCCGCAGAAGACCTGTGGGCTGAGTCTAAATCCATTAGACAGGACTATCAGAGGCGAATTGAGGAGCTAAATCATGTTGTAGCTAGCTGTCAAAAGCGTATTGGGATTCTTGAGAAGAGAAATGATGAACTTTATCTAGAAAACGGCAACCTTAAGAGAATGATTGAACAGCATGAAGAGACTATTTCTGAACTGAGATCTCTTGTTCATGATCTTTCAGATGAAAACAAAGCACTTAAGCTTGAGAACACCAATTTGAAGGCCCGAGTCCTAGAATTAGAGGAAGTAAACAATGGAAGAGCTTAGGAATGCATTTAAATGGCTTGCTGCGGCTACTGTTTTCTTATTTGTGGCCGTAGTTATTGCTGCTTCAGTTGCCTTTCTATCACTACAGCACAGATCTCAAGAAATTCAGGCTCTAGCCAAGCAGGGAGAGCAGGCTCATAAAGGAGAATGTGTTCTTAAAGAGGATCTAAGAGATAGAATCCAGACCTCAATTATTGACATTTCCAATGCAGAGCTTTATTTGGCTAAACATCCAGACGGAGTAGGGGGAATTACAAGGACAGACATTATCACTGCCCTCAATGTCAAAAAGGATCTACTCAAGAGCCAGAGGAGAACTCTCAATGCTCTATCAGTTGTAAAATGTGATGGATGAACTTCCTGGAACTCCAGAATGAGGTAATTTCAGACCGCTTTGATGAGGGGCGGAGGGACAGTATCAAGTCCTGGATCAACTACAGATATGGCCGGATCTGGGCGGCGGCAGACTGGACCTTCAAGCTTCAGACGGATCTTTTGTCAGTTGACCAAGGCACTCAGAATATTTCCAGAGGAACCAGAGGAGATATTCTCTCTATCTCAGACGGAACCTATGGCACTGGGTTTGATCCCATGTATGCCTACAGGCCTGAGGAGTTCTTTGATAAGTCAGTCCAGACGGCGGCCAGGCCCATTGGCTACACCATTATTGGGGATCTTATTTGGTTCAATGCTCCCCTGGATGTAACCCGTTCTTATCGGGTTATGAGCGAGACTAAGTTTGTGTTGCTCTCAGCAGACAGTGATATTCCAGCTATTCCAGAAGAGTTCCATTACATGCTTGTCCACGCTGCGGCTTCTGAGGGCTTGCTGAAAGAGAATGATCCATCTTGGCAGGGAGAGGAGCAACAGTACGAGGCTGCTCTGGACGGAATGAAAGAGGAATACCTCTCAAATGCTGTCTATTACGATCATTTGCCCTCATGGCCCTAAAATAAAACTGTGGCCGCTAAAGACCTTATCTATAGAGATTTCTCCGGGGGAACCAATGCAAGGGACTGGCCTTCTGAGCTTTCTCCCAATGAATTTCCATATTCTCTTAACGTAACAATTGACGAGCGCGGTTACGCGCAGAAGCGCCTGGGATATGAGGATCGCATCGGCTCTGCCGTGGGAACTGGCCTAATCAGCAATCTATTCTACTGGGCTACTAATAACTCTGTTGTTTCCCAGATTGGGGTAAACCTTCACAAGGACGGAAATACCGCCTTCCATACCTTTACAAGCACAGATAGATGTGGTCTTTGCGAATTTGCTGGCAATCTTTTCATTACCCATCCTCTAGACGGCTGTTTTGTCTATGACGGCTCTACGGTAACTGCGGTTGCCTCTGGCCCTCGGGGGAATTCCTGCGCCACCTGGCAGAACAGGGTTTGGGTTAATGATCTTACCGCGCCCCCGCGTCTGTGGAGGAGCGACGTAGGGGTATCTACTTCCTTCGGGGCTACGAACTTTGTAGACATCAGAGAAAAGGACTCATCTCAAATTCGCTGCATTACAGGATCTTCTGGACTGGACATCGCAGGCCGTCCTGGTTTGCTGGTCTTCAAAGATTCCTCTGCCTACCGAATTAACGATCCATCTACTGGCGGATATCAGACGATTGATCCTTCTGTCGGCTGCGGAAGCAATATTGGAGCTGTTACAGCTTATGGCCGAACTTATGTAATTTCCACACGGGGGATTTACTCCACGGATGGTCTTGACCCATGCCGAGAGGAGAGCCGACTTATGGAGCCGCTTTTCAATAAGTTGCAAATCAATCAGTCACGCCCAGATCTTTACTGCGCCGGTAGATACCAGGACAGGCTCTGGTTCTCCTTGCCTAGGGCAGGACAGAGCGCAAATTCAATTGCACTGGAATATCACCCAGAGAGTAAGTGGATTGTTGCTCACACTAATGCCGCCTCCGCTTATGCGGTTCTTACGCAGACTACAGATCTTGTTTTTGGATCTCCTACCACAAATAGGCTTTATAACTTGGCAAAGGGAGGTTCTGATGCAGGTGTTCCAATCACCTCTGCATTTCAGACGAGATGGGCAGAGCCTTCTGATGGAAGGAAGTCACGACTTCGTAAAGCCCGATTTGTTGGTCGTGGAACTTTCCAGGCTGACTATTTCAAGGACTATCAGAATGGTGCTTCTCAAACTGCTAGCCAGATCAATATCAATCCTGGTGGACTAATTTGGAACGAGGCTAACTGGAATGAGGCTGAATGGGGACCTCTTTTCTTCCAGTCTTATCAGACCTTTTGGAGCCTTGGAACTTGCCGGGCTTTGTCTGTGTATATATCAGAAACTTCTTCTATTTCTACCTCGGGGCTGACGGTGGCAGGAGGAGTGGTCCCTACAGAGATTGGTGCCTGGGAATTGGCTTATATTGATTTCCTGACTTATGACTTAGGCACCGTTTAAACTGTAAAGAATGCCAACTGTCTCTCTTACAGATCCCTCTCCGCATACTAATGCGGACGCAGGGCTAATTGCCACCAATAACGGGAACCTGAGAACACTTCTTAACGGAGGACTAGATGGCGCAAACCTTCTAGGAACTCCCGCTCTAGTTTCTGGAGAAGTTCCTGTTTGGAATGGATCTCAATTTGTTAGGTCTTCTGTTACAAGGGTTGGGGCAACAAGCCTTGGTTCTGGCACTCCAGATGCAACTAAGTTTCTTCGCGGCGATGGATCTTGGCAGGTAGTTAATCCTGGGCCAACTTTTACTTATGCAACAACACCTCCTGGCTCTCCTACCAATGGAGATATTTGGTATTTCGTGGACTCCACTTCTGCCCCTACATATCAGTGGACAATGCGCTACAACTCTTCAGAGGCTACAAATAAATGGGAGTGTGTTGGTGGAAGTCCTGTCCAGTTGACCGTTGCCGCTGATGTAAATACTGCAAGTGCAACTTTTGTTGACCTTGCTGGTGGACCTACATTTACCGTACCCAGGGCAGGAGATTGGTCTTGGAGAATTGAACATGAAGCTTGGAATGCAACAGGAAACTCTGTTGCTGTATCTGCGGCAAAAAACGGAGCAGTTGCTACAGCAGAAGCAGATGCTGTAAAAACGCTTAATACTTCAGCAGGCAACCCAGGAATTACTGGACATTGGAGTGGGTCATTTACAGGAATGGCTGCTTCAGATGTTATTAAGCAACAGTATCGAGCGGGTGCTGGTGGTACTCAGCACTTCTTGAATAGGAAGCTCTTTGTAATTCCTATTAAGGTTGCTTAACCAATTCCATATCCACCGAGAACATGCTTTATGTTGATCTGATTGGAATCCGAAGGATCATTTTTAATCATATTAATCAAGTCAGCCTCAGTGGGAGGCGCTGTAGACACTGAAGGGACAGGGGCAACTGGAGGCGCTGACTGACTGTTATCAACCTTTACCCAATAGGTATCAGAGAATCCTGCTGCATTCTGTGGCCCCTTAATTGGGGTGTATTGTCCAGGACCTGTCCAGTGAACTCCCCAACCTCCTGAAGTATCAAGTTGGTCTGGGCTTGACGCAGTTTTAACTTCTCCGTTACCGGCAGGCCTTGCTCCTGGAATTCCCATGTAGTCCTCAACTCCAGTGGTATTAACTTGCTCAGCGTAATGTTTTGCCAATGCAGCCTGAGTTGCAGCATCCAAAGCCTGCTGTCTAGCGGTCTCCTGAGAAGTAAGAAGACCAGTATCAATCCCTGCTAGCATATCCCTCAATCGTGAACCAATACCACCTTCAGCAGAAGCTCTTCCCTGATTCAATAGAGAAAGATTATTTGCGTACTCACCGGAATACAGCAAATTCTGAGCAGACATTGCCTCCTCAAGCTGCTTCTGACGAGCCGCAAATTCCCTCTGAAGCTGAGCATACTCAGACTCGGGATTCTGTCCCGCTGCCGTAAGAGTATTGTCATCAAACTTCAGTTCTTTTCCTACAGAAGTCAATCCAGAGGAAATAAGGGCATCCTTTCTTAGCTGCGCGGCATTAGTCGTGGCATTATTGACTGTCTGAGAAGCCAAAGCTTGGATCTTGCTCAGAATGGGGTCATAGTCAAAGCTAGAGTCGAAATTAGTTTGGGGAACTGAGGCCGCATTTACCTGCTTCTGTTGTAATAGAGCAGAAGCCAAATCCTGTCCTCCGAAGGGAGATGAGGTTTCAATCCCAGAAACACCCCTCCTGGGCACGTTGTACGGCTGATAGGCCTTGGGATATGTGTATGCAGTCCCATAGGTTCTCTTGCTCCCTGATGGAGAAGACTTGGAACTCAGGTAATTAGATAGGTACGCCACCTAGAATTATTCTAGTAATGCCTTGGGGTGTATATAAGCCAAAGAAGAAGCCATACGTCGTTGGAGGGTTCTCAGTTGTCTCCAAGCCCAAAAAGCCGAAGAAGTATTCGGTTGGGGGCTTTACCCAGGTTTCTGGCTCAAAGGGTGTTAGTAAGCCCTCAGGCGGCGTAGGAGCGTCTTCTGTAGTTAATAAACTTCTGGGTAATCAGGCCGGAGCGGTTGCTCCCGATTCAGGGTTTGACCCATATCCCGCCTATAATGATCCCTTCTCTGGAATGCTCGCAAATCTTGCGAGACAGGAAGTCGCTGCCGAAGGACAGCTTCGGGGAGATCTAACGGGCCGTGAAGCGGCCATTAAAAAGCTCTACGCAGACCAGGCTCCCCTAGTTGACGCAAATTACAACCAGGCAATCAAGGAGTCTGCTGCCGTCAATGACGCAGTTGCTAATCAGCTTCACGCTCAAGGAAATACTGCAAATGCAGATCTTCTTTCCCGACTTGCTGGAATTAACGCACCGCAGGGCGCTACAGATCAGGCTGCTCAGCAGGTAAAGGATTATTACGGAGGCCTGAGTAATGCCAACTACGCAATGGACGCGGGAGACGTGCAGCGTCTTATTGGTGCTCTATCAGAGGCTCAGAATTACTTGGCTAAACAGCCCGGAGTTATTGCTCAACAGCTTGAAAGTGAATACGCACAGGCAATTGCAGAGCTTAAGTCCAACTTTATGAATAGTCAGACTGATCTTCAGGGCCAGCAGGCCTCTGGTCTTAACGATTACAATCTAGCTAAATTTGGCTACGAGCAGGATCAAAAATCAAAGGCTGCTGACACTAAGGCTTCCATTGCCAAGGATGCTGAAGATCGCTATTGGGATAACTACTGGAAGCAGCGTGATTACCAACAGAAGCGTTATGAGCTTGCTGTGGCTACCAATAACAAGAAAATGCAGCTTGCAGCGCAGGCAGAGATGAAAAGACTGGATAGAGCTAAGGACATTGACCTTGCGAAGATCAGGTCACAAACCTCTATTCAGAATAATCAGAACACGGTCAATCAATCCGATATCAACAACCAGAGAACTACTCAGACCTCTGCGGCTAACAATGCTGCAAATAACGCCGCAAAAGGTAAGAAAGTTGTAACTGGAGCTACGGTAGTTAAGGCTAAGCAGGCATCTCTAAATGCAGTCTTTAACGGAACCTTCGTAAGAGATGGAATTGTTAACGATGGTAATGTTCAAGCCAAAGTCAATAACCAACTTCGTGCTTACGGCATTGATCCATACTCGACTCAGGGCACAGCAATTAGGAAATGGGTGTTTTCTCAGCTAAACGGCAAGAAGAATCGACAGGGCCGTGTGTGGAAGTCTGGCAAAGACCGGCTGCCTAAGTAACTAAGATATAGCTATGGGACTTGGCCCCGCTCCTAAAGCAACAAAGAAGAAGTCCAAACACCGAGGCTTTTTCGGATCTATAGGCCATGCTATTGGAGGAACCTCTCGGGGCATCTACCACGGAGTAACTGGATTCCCCACCGGGGTCTATATGACCGGCAGGGCCTTGGGCCATGACCTGGCCCATCCAGATATCCATCATCCTCTGAGTTTTGGTAAGAAATCTCACTTCGCTCCCATTGTCAAAGGACTAGCTAAAAGCGAGTATGATGCCTATAGACATTTCGGCCGTGGAGGAGATTATTCCACCCCTATTTTCGACGCTCTAGCGTTTCTCTCAGGGGGTGGAGCAGTCGTAGGTAAGGCAGGGGCTGCATCTAGGGCTTTGAGGGCGGGAGAAGGGCTTACAGGGGCAAATAGAGCTATTCTGAGGAGCTACCCCCACAGCCGCCAGATCCCTGGACAGCCTTATCGTATCCCTGCTTCCCCTAACCCTCTTATGAGGGGTATTCAGGTAGCTGCTTTGAAGAACCCCAAAATAGCCGGAAGAGCATTGGAAAGGCGAAATTGGCAGGCTGAAAGATTTCAGCGCCAGCTTACCCAAGGAGAGAAAGAAGTTCCATACAAGGGCAAGGTGGAATTGCCTCCTGGAGTAAAGGTTGCTGCTCATGAGGCTAAGAATAAGCCAAATAGGAAAAGTCCACTATGGCAGAAGACCCTAGATGCTCCTATGGACGCACTTAGGCTTGGAATGTGGCTGCGGCCTAGATATTACACACAAAATATTACTCAGACTGGGCAGATGCTTGGGACTAATCCTTTTGCTGCCTCTAAAGCAGTTGGAAGAATGTCAAAAGTTAGGAAGAGTAATACCGGACTTTATAAAGATCTTCAAAATGTAACTGGAGAGGGACAGGCCCTTGCTTCTCAAGCTGGTCGCCTTTCTAGGTCTAAGAGAATGGAAAAGGCGGGAAAGTGGGCCAATGCGCCCGAGGCTCATATTAGGGTCATCTCGATTATGAAGGAACTGGACAGAGAAGGATTTAAGACTGAGAAACAAATGATGAGAGCAATGAAAGAGCTTAGGAGCGGAAAGCCAAGCTCCAAGGTTCTTAACGCGGCAATTAGGGCTAATGAAAACGTAGGAGACTTCGGGCGGCTTAGCAAAACAGAGCGCCAGTTTATGAAGGCTCAGATTCCAATCTTCTACCCAATGTTTAAGGCTTTGACTCGATATGGATATCGCTTCCCGTTTGAGCATTCCATTCAGGCTGCTGCCATTCAAAAGGTGGGGCGAAAGGGCAAAGAAGAACAGAAAAGATTGCTTGGAGATCTTCCCTTCTGGGCACAATACTTGGTTCCTAAGGGGGCTGGAGATCCCAATGCAAAGAAAGGCCCTAGACAGGCCGTGTTTAATCCTGGGAACATTTATAACTTGCAGCCTGGTACTGATATCACTCGTCAGGCAATTGAAGCTCCTACTAGAAAGGGTGGTCCTATTCCTGGTATTAATCTTTTGCAGGAAATTGCTCCTGGTATTCAGATTGGTTATGGAGGGATTACGGGTAAAGATATCCAGACTGGATACCCCATTCCTGGACCTACGCACAGAGCAGGGCCTGATGCAATTCTGAATTTCATTGCCAGCTTGCCATTGTCTGATCTAATTGCTCTATCAAGGGGAGCGCCGCCTACTCATGTTCGATCTTATTTCCCAGGAAGTTCCTGGGACCGAATTGTCAGGGAACTTGGGCCTGGACCTTGGGCGGTTCCAAGAGATCTTAATATCAAGGAAACCACAAAGCAGTCTAAAAGAGAAGCAAGAATTGGACAAGGACGCAAGAAGAGGAAGCATAAGGCTCCTAATTTCTAGTATCATACTAAAGAGCCGTTTTTAGACTCGCCGGGCTACGGCCTATAAAAGGGAGTCGCGGCTCTTTTTATTTTCTAAAGCCTTCCCGCTGCTCCCGCTTTAGAAGATGCCTGCGAGGAACCACCTCGACTTACATGGCCTCCCACCCTTGCTTTAGCGCTTAATTGACTCGGGAAGAACACCGACACTCGGAACTGGTGTTACTCCCTTGGTCAGAAGGTCCACTACAGCCTTCACAGCCGCAGACGCCCCTGCAACCACCGCTGACACCGCTAGAGCTTTCACTCCGTCGAAGTTCGGTGCGGCTCCGATTCCGGAAAGGGTAGCGATAAAGACCGGGACGAATGCGAATACAAATACTCTAGCAACTTCCTTAAGAAAGGTTTTATTCATAATCTTCCCCCATTGTATCAGAAAGCTTCCAGTGCTCTTCAATAAGGAATTGGCAAATAGCCTTCCCTGCCAAATCGTGCAATTCTAGGTCTGCGTCAGGGGCTACAAGCATGGTGAATTCAATGGGGTGTTTTTCGGGGCCAGTAAATGTCATGAATGAGAATTCCCCCTGAAATGTGTAACAATTCAGCATCCTTTCATAATCATATAGTGGCTACGAATAGATCGGGATTAATTCTCTCTTTGGCTAGAAGTCTCGGTATTCGAGATCCTCGGGCTGTACTATCAGTAGCCGCTCAAGAAGGACTTGGTGGAGGCATTGGAGATAGAGGCACGTCTTTCGGCCCATTTCAACTTCATGTAGGAGGGGCATTCCCTGCTGGCATTCAGGGCAATAGACATCAATGGGCATGGAGTCGTCCTGGTCTTCTTTATGCATTAAATCGTATTAAAGCAGTTGCGGGTAATAGACAGGGCGCTGATGCCATTGCGAATATCGTAAATAGGTTTGAAAGACCTGCTAACGCGCAGGGAGAAATTGCAAAAGCTCTGGCATATTATCGTGGCGGGAGTTCCGCAGGGAGCGGTATTGCTACATCTCCTGCTCCCGCCGGTGGGAATGATAACAAAGCGCTTCTGATGGCAATCATTAATAATCAGAGCCTTATTCCTGCAATTACTCAGATGCAAGCCTCTTCAGGGCCTCAGGAAACTTTCTCACCGCAAGCCGCGCCCCAAATCCAGGGATCTGTCCCTGCTGAATTGTTCTATCGGGATCAAGCTCTGAAGTTTGGCAAGCACATCGGGGCGGTAAAGGGTCACTATGACCATGTTCACGTTGCAGAAACCAACCCTCAGGCAATGCTCGCCGCAATCGCGTTGGCACATAGACTAGGCCTTCGGGTAGGAGAGAATCCTTATGAGGGAGGGGTTGATCCTGTTCATGTGAAGAATTCATATCACTATCGTAGCTTTAAAGAAAAATACCACGGCAAGAGGCTAGGAGAGGCAATTGATGTTTCTGGTTCTCCTAAACTTATGGGACAGTATTACAGACTACTGGCAGGAGGACGATGAGAAGAATAGACCGAAATAGCAACAGTGGGACAGCGGCCTCTCGGAGAAGTCATGCCGGGGCTGCTCAAATTCTTAGACCTAAATCCCCGACTCCCCATATCTCAGGCAAACACCTTTTAATTCAGTTGGCAGATATTGCCACAGGATTGCCCACAATCATTAATGCAGCCAGACAGGTTCATAGGGGTGGCGGGGGAAGGGCACAGCTTGCGCTTGCTGCTGGAACTCCGTTTGGAGCTATGGGAGAGCCTAAATTGCCGGGATGGATGATGAAGCCTGTAACCAGAGACATTGATGCTCTTGGTATGGATAAAGACAGGCTTCTCTTTCATAGAGAAATAGGCGGAGTAACAGCATTCGATAGAGCACATCCTCGCCTTAATCCTGGATACCCAATTGCCAAAGAACGGAAGTTGCTTGGTTATGGTCCTCCTGGTGGAGATTTTCTAAGTCATCTAGCTAGACTCCAAGACCCAGAAGCAGGCAGAGCCTTTGTTCAGTGGATGATGCTTCACCATTACAAGAATCCTAATTAGAAGTTAATTCTAATAATCTGACCTGTAGCAAAGCCGAAGCTTCTGCATCCCCATCCAGATGCACATGCAGTTCCCCAACCAGATCCAGACTGCGAGAAGTACAAAGTACAACCGTATCCACCGCAACCTGCCGACTGTCCAGTGTTTCCTAGGGTTCCAGAAACATTGCAATATAGAGCAGGACTACCATGCGTACAGTAGACATATACAGACGCAGATTGAGCCTTTCCCTTTACATCAGCACCATCATGAGGTCCTGCCGAAGCAGAGACAGAAAACGACAGTGCAGCGATAATAGTAAGCAGTAGAATAAGTCTTTTCATAATTTGATTATACACCTTTCTCTAGTTCTTTGTAATACTTTCGTACTAGGCCCATAAACAAAGGACGCGGCCAACCCCTGCCAGGATCGGTGTGATCGCCACCAAAAGCCTTAGAACACTCGGCATGGGTTGTCACCCCTTTTAGGCCTTTCTTGAGCAGATCTGACGTGAGGAAGACAGGAGGGACATTGAACTTGTGACAATGTAACGCTGTTTTGTAGGCCGCTCTTTGTAATGTTTTGTAATGAGACTTCCAGATAACGAAAGACCACTTCGCAAACCCGCATTGCTCGATATGAAAACCGTGCTCATTAGCGCCGGGAGCGCCACGCGGAATGTCGTCGTTGGTAAGGCAGCGGTAACAGTCGGAATCGTCAACGACAAGGTGGGTGTATCCAGCAGTGCTTGTATGAAAATAGTGAGCGATGGCACGGGCCGTTCCACCTTCTGTATCGTGTAGGACGATATACCGGATCTCTTCCGGATTCCTGTGACCATCCAGGGGTTCTCTGAGATATTCTCGGTTGCAGGGTGCATTAATTGGAGTTGGCATTTCCTCTTAGTTTAGCACGATACCGAGCATTGCTTTCTTTTCTTTTCTCTGATTTATTCCTGCGGTAATCAGCAAGCCTTTTAGCCTCTTTGCAGACATTACATCGGCATCCTCTGTTGTTATAGGAGGCTATTCCGTGCTTTCTCTCCTGCTGCCTACTTCTGGGCTTTCTTCCGTCAGGTCTTACCTTGGGCTTATCTTCGTATTCCTCCAGAAGATGAAAATCAGCAATGCGATCTAGGCCTACGCAGATCTTGTCTGCTAGGTAATAATCAGTAAACTCAGTCCTCTCAGCCTTGATGCTCCACATTCGCTTATGTGGAACGCCAGTAAGATACTCCAACTCTTTGGAGTTAAGAGTTTTGGGGATTAACTTCTTAAGGTCTGCTGTTTTAACATAGCTTGCCATGATCTACCTCCACTAGGGTAACAAAGTTTTCAATGTCTACTCGCCACTCAGCCGTTTTGCTTCTGTTCCTGAGGATGTAGGCGGGGTGCCAGATGGGAAAGACGAATGCATCTCCCAACCAAGATCGGTTAATCTGACCACGAATCTCAGAGATTTTGTACGAGGGTAGTAATGCCCTGAGCGCAGTTGCGCCCACGGCGAGTATGTAATCTGGGCGAAAAGTTGATATTTCTTTCCGAAGATAGTTCTGCGAACAAATATTTGCTTCGTCATTTGTTGGAGTTCCTTTCGGATAGCACTTCACTGTATTTGTCAGGTAACATTTCTTTAGTGGTAATCCGGCTTTTAACAACTCACTTCTTAGGAGCTTTCCTGAAGCGCCCACAAAAGGACGCCCACGATGATCTTCCTCCTGGCCCGGTGCCTCACCCAAAATCATCACGGGTAATCGTCCGGAACCTTCACCGAATACGCATACCGTCGAAGCTTCTTTATGAAGAGGACAAAGATCGCAATTAGGGTTTCTTAGGCTCTTCAAGGAGCTTAAGCGCCCTGCCGGTAGCGATCTCTCGACCGATCTTACGGCTCCAATTATCTCGTTTTCCACACTTAGCCTCTCCATAGGAAACTAGCTTACCCTCTTCGTCAAAGATCCAGGCCTCAGTTAGTCCCGCGTTAGGACGCGGCTGATGCCCGTTCATGTTGTCTCTGTGCTGATACCCACTCACTCCCTTATACCTTCGGAAGTGAACGATCTTGACCGAATAGCCGTTAGGAACCACTCGGGTCTTCTTCAAGTTTCTCACCTCTTTCAATGGCTCTGAGCATTTCTTGTGCGTGTTTATCTGGATTGTTTCTAAGCTCGGCTGCATAAGCCTGTGCTGTTTCAGTTCCAATGGATTCATCCTTTCTGTTTTCTGGAAATTCTTTAAAGACTGATGGAACAAATAATTCGTCTGCTATATCGGATGTTTTAACATCTGGATACTTCTGCTTTTGGTCAAGTATTGCTCTACCTATAGCTTCTTGTCTAGTCAAAGCCGTGTCCCATCTTCTCTACGATCTGCTCAAGCGCAGTTGCAATTCTTACCAACTGACTAAGAACCTGAGGATCTACTTGTAGATTTACGTTGGTTATGGGGCCTGGAGCAGTAGGGACAGACGGAAACAGCGGGTATGTGCTTGTCCCTGGCGCAGTATACGAAGGTCCAGTAGACATTACATTACCTCAAAAGACCTAACGATAAACTCACCATAGGCCTGTCGTGGATTCCAGCAGATGATTGGATTAGATGCTGTCTCTCCGGGGTATACCGGGAATGTATTCGGCATAAGATCACGCGCCTCCATGCGAAGAAGCATATCATCAGCTTCTTTCACAGAAGCAGGCATTTCCAACTCCATTTCAAACTTCTCACAGATAGCATTCATAACGCGCTGCTCTGCTTCCAAATAGAACGGGCCAAAGTCAGGGTGCTTCTTAATCGGACGTGCAATATCGCTCAGATATGCCTCAGAAGCATCATGTAGAAGACCCCACTTAGCATCAGATGAAAGGCAATATTGGCTGACCAACACACTATGTTCAGCAACCGAATAGAATTCCTTAACATGGCCTGTGAATCGACACTGATTTGCCAACGCATGAGCAATGTCCTTTAGTTCGATATCGTCTGGATTGGGTTTAAATACATTGAACCACTTACCAGAAGCCAGAATAATCTCTCCAGCTTCACTTACATGAGTGAGTTCTTCTTCTTTAATCATCCGTTTACTCCTCTCATATCCCAATCTCTAGGATTTTCTTCTTCAGTGAGGACAATGTTTCCTCCGTCTGTAAAGTCATGCTTTTCCTCTCTTTCTAGGACCATTTCATATGTTCTTGCATAGCCTGCAATATCTACAATTGAATCGTGGTGTGTTGGAGTCTGCACCAGTCTGGAAATCTTCACCAACACCATGTAGAGGGAATGGTGCAAGGGACCGGAAAGGGGGTTTACGCCTAAGGCATTAGCAGCACCTACAACCTTTTGAAAGTCATCTGCGGGATGCCCATAAGCCTCTCCCCTGTCTCCCCCTACGGCTTTATTTGCCTCTTCAAGAATGTTCATTCTTCTTCAAGAGATAGTTGCATCAAAACGATTGCAGCTTGAATACGATCTGCCGCAGTAATAGCAACATCGTTGTGCGGGATACCGGCAGCAACTTCAGCCAGTGTGTCTAGCGCTCTTGTTCTCATTTCTTCGTTAGTCATACTGTGAACTCCTTTCCGGCTACTACGCATGAGTAGCCCTTTGAATTTACGATTGGTACTCCTTGAATGTGCGTTGTTCCATTTTCAGGGTTTTGGAAACCTACTCCAAACCCTAGGCTCCAGCTTCTACGAAGCTTAATCTTGTGCATGTAATCGACCTTCTCGATATCTCCTAACCAGCCGAATGACCAGGCCGGGTAGTGCTTACCGAGGGCATCTCCCTCAATGGTAGCAGCGTAGCGATGGGTATGGCCGGTTACTATTGGATGCTGAAATGTAGAGGCTGCGCGGAAGATTGCGTAGGGGCCTGTAGAGCCAACATCGTGAGTCATGTAAAGCTTTCCTACCTTGATATGTTCTTTGTAGGGAACGTATTCCCATCCCCTCAATTCCAAGTTAAATAGCCGAGGGACAGTTACGGTTTCAAATAGCTCGGGGGCTGTATCCATGAGATAACGAGCAAGTCTGTCTTCATGGTTTCCTCCGATAAAAATCTTCCGTTCTGCGCCAAGACTATCCAGTTCATCAAGGGCCTTGTTGTCTTGTTCGATTTCTTGGTCAAAAGTATTCTCCCTTGTTGGGTCCTTCTGAAAACGTGAGATCTTATAGAAGTCAGCCAAATCACCCAGGCATACCAATACGTCCGGTTTAAAGTCTTCCATTGCTGTCAGGAATAAACTCCAAGCCTTACGATGATGATATGGGTGATGACTGTCTCCGAAGAAGGCGAATTTCTTAAGCGTTGTCTGCATACACTTTCTGAGCAAGACGGTTAAGAGCTTCTTTCCTCACGGCTGTCTTTGGCTCAGGACCGAACGAAAGACTACCAAGCCCATGACGCTTCCACCAGCGGCTTAGCGTAGTTCGGTCTGCACCTCCAATCTCTGTAGCAATAAGGTCGAATGAACCATACTCTTCATACGCTGCTCTGAGCAGCTTTGGGTCTTGATACCATCTTGATTCCATAGGTGAGATTATAGCACAATCGTCAGCCATAGTAATACTCACTCAGCGGGTCATCGAACCAGTGATGAGTCATATCCATAGCTGTGAGTAGTTTGTCTGCTATGTCAAACGAAATGCAGAAATCATCGTCATCAAGCATCTTCATGATGACCTTCTTAGAGATTCCAGATCTTTCAGTGAGAACTTTATGGTGTGGGATTTCAGTGGAACTGAGGAGAGGACGTATTGATCCAGAGATGTCATGACGGACAGTGTTATTCCCATAAAGCGGAAATGTCTTTCCGTAATTAACGACCCATTCTTGATATATTTTCCTGAAGTAAACTGCTGGAATTTTATCATTCAAATCACCTCAACTATACACGATGAAATACAACTTGTGTTTTATCTAGCTTTACATCTAGCGGGGGATGTTTAGCCCCGAATCTATTTTTGACCGTCCAAACCTGAGCGTAATCAGAATGTTCGTCCTCCCGATAAATACTAAGAAGGACAGCACCCTTCTGCTCAAAAACACCCGACTCTTTAAAGTCATGCATAGAAGGTTCTTTCGGGAACTGGGGATCGGGTCTCCGAAGTTGGGCAAGGGCCAAGAGTGCCACGTTATGTGCAGGGGCCATTGCGAGGAGTCTTTTAACTTCTCTTTCAAGCCCCATACGGTCTTCATATTGGAGTTCATGTAAGTGGTCAATGATAACAAGATCGTGTCCCTCTTTCATTATCAGTTCGATTTCAGGTGCTGAGATATAGCTCTCAGTTACCTGAGCATCATTATCTCTAATCCACTGCTTGCATTGTTCTTCGTTGTCGAATTGTCTCGCATATCTTTCAAATAGATCAGATGGAGTCATTTCCAGGGTTACAAAGATGGCATTCTTTCCGCACTCAATTACATGCCGCCATATTTGTAGCGCCAGGGCTGTCTTACCGCCGCCCGGAGGACCGCCTAGGAGCATGGCCCGTCCCTTCGTGAGAGGCGGCAGGAAGCCATCGAACAGGTTGGGCAAGGCCTCACCACTATCTCCAGATTCCACCTGATCTAGCCATTCCTGCGCTGTTAGTAGAGGAATCGAAGTCACTCGACATAGCCTAGCGAACGTGTGCTATGCTAGGAGAGCAGAGGGACAGAGCCGCAAGTGATGCGGTCTTTTGCAGAGGGGGCCTTTCGGCCCCCTTCTTATTGCCCTTGCAAGGAAACCTAATACTCAAGATTCTCAAGGCTCTCTTTGGTGACAATTTCCATATCAACACCGTAGGCCTTATTTATCTTCAGTCGGTCAGAAGTCTTTTTAGAGTTTCCATTAAGAGTGCATTGGAAGACCCTAAACTGCCCGTCTTTAACTGCCCAAACATCAACTGGAGATTTACTAGAAGCGCTTCGTGCGGCCATATAACCGTTAGCACGGAGTCGTATGACAAGCTCGCGCTCCAGATTTGCCCCTCTTCGGTATTGGTTAGCCACAATTTCCTCTAGTCTATCTCTGACAACACTCTGCTCCGAGAGGGCAATACTTTCCAGCCCAGGGATGAGTGACGTTTCCTCTCCAGTCTTCTTTGTCACCGTATTGCTCATAATTGAAAACCATCTCCTTATAGATTTTCGCTACGAATGCTAGAAAGTCCTTGCTCGGCGTACCAACGTAGAAAGGGTGCGCGATGCTATCAGGTACAACAACCGGATTTGTTGAGTTTCTTGTGACCACATGGAATTCTCCTGGCTGTGGGTATTTGATTTGATAAATATTCATCTGCAATTTCCACTCAGGATTAAGCTCTGGTTTTCGGCTTACATATCCAGTGGTCTTTACATCGATAATTCCTCTGCTAGTTTCAATGTCTACATATCCAAGCAGAGGGATATCAACGCCCGGTATTTCAACCAGGATTTCCTGCTCAGTAGAAACCACGTCAAGGAACTTACCTACTTTCTCATAGTAATTCCAGAGCATTTTCTCTGCCCATTTCTTGGCAGCCTCTGGCTTATCTTTCCAAATTACTTCTTCGTTCTCTTGCAAAGCCGACTGCATCGACTCTTCAAAAAAGTTGCCTACTTCCTGTCCCAGTAGCAAACGACTAAGGCCAAGATGTACAGCAGAGCCAATAACAAGGCTACTAGAAGAAGAACCTCTGATACCACGGATATACACCTCCTGCCACTGTCGAGGACAGCGTAAGAATAGAGAAATAGATGATGCGCTTAAATGTTCTAGGGGAAGCATTACAGCCCTTCTTCGTGATATAGACAGCCATCCCAATCACTAGGAACTGGCTTATTAACGTCATAGAAAACCTTTACTCTTGCCGGTTTAACTCCGCGATTAATGATGTCATTTCTTAGGTTTGTATAAGGAGCAACATCGTATGGAGTCATATCCCCGTAGTAATTCTGAGGAACTACGACAAGATTGATGTCATTATTCAACACATTAACAAGTTCTTGAGTAAACCATCCTCCCTGATGCGGCTCAAGTGTCCAGGCGATAGGCCCCTTCGGAACCCACTTTCGATATTCAAGGATTGTGTTCTTGACAAAACTAGGGTTGTGATACTCAATATCGAACATATATCCCTGAACTCCACCTGCTAGACCAACTTCGTCAGCACAAGCCTTTGCGTAGACTGCTGGATCTGTATAGCCAATCCAGCGTGGATCAGAGAAGATTCTGTAACCGAAACCCTGTGAATTAACTCCTGCTTTATAGGCAGGATTTACTTCGTTCTTATTTGGCTTCCATCCTGCGGGAGTATCAACTAGAGAAGGAACGTAAAAATCAGTAACCCCTCGGTCGTGCATTTTCTTCCAGGGAGGCCACATGGCATCTCCACCTGGATTAGTTCTCCAAATTCCCTTCATACCAATAGTGTATCAGGGGGGAGGCTGGATATCCCTAAATATCCCTTCCGCTGTCAGGTCACAGCGTTTTCGCAAGAAGTGCCTCTTCCCCCTGATTTTTTAGATTGGCCTTACTTTGTTGCGTTTACCAGAGCAGTTGCCTGATCTGAAAGAGCACTCATTTGCTCGCTGGTAAGCGGGAACTCAAAATTAGAGTCCGATGCAATAAGTAGCTCAATCGAGCGACCGTAGGCCCACTGCCTAGCAATTCTCTCCTGAGTCTCAGGAGTCCTAGGGGCAGCACCATTCGATGCCGTCTTAGCCCTAGGCTTGGGGGAATCCTTAACGCCGTTGATCTCGTTCAAGTAAACGTTGGTGTACTTCCCCTTCGTTACGCGAGAAACAACTACATCAGCGATGGTCCCACGACTCTGGAATGCAGCCTTCGCCAATTCCTCAGACTTAGTTGAAGCCTTTGAGTCATCCTCAAAAACAACCTCAAACCAACCCTGGGCGTTGGGTCCGTCTACTTCCTTAACTGCCAGTGATAGTGTTTCAGCCATATATTTACCTCCTTTCGCTTATCTCTTTGAAAGTGGACTTGCTTTGTTTACAACTCGTTTTGATGAACATACTTATCAATCACTTCGTCGTATGATTTAGCGGGTGTTTCTCCGGGTACAGCAGATGTAGTTGCCCCGAAGTCTTCAGATGATCCGCTACCTCTCCGAGTAGCACGGGATCTAAGCTCAGTTGTAGCTTCATCTCTTTCTCGCTTCCGCACCTCAGCAGCATACTTTGCAGCTTCACGGACAGATTTCTCTGCGTCTCCGGACTGATCGTAGAAGTAAAAAGCCGTTCTTTCGGCGAGGTCATGGTCGAAACTGCCAACTTCTGCCTCCAATTCTCCGAACATAGTTTCCATCTGCTTCTTTCCCTGCTCCTGAGCCGCAGTCTTTACATACGGAGTAACAGACTGTAGCCTCTGGTCAACCACTCTATCAATCAGAGCAGCCATTGTGTAGGGATCGCTCAAGTCGATTTCAGACATATCCGGCATTCCATCATCTTCCGGAGGCTGAAAGTAACTGTCGTGCTCTGCAAGCTTCGCCTGCAATTGCTTATTGCTTTCCTGTAGAGCCTCAAAGTCTTCCTTAGAAGGAGTCCACGCAGGAGCTTCTGGGGCTACTGGCTCGGGCGGAGCAACTGCCCCACCTTCGTTTTCAAAGTTCTGTTCGTCGCTCATCGGTTAGCAGTATAGCACAACTATTGCGTCTTCTGCGCTTCAAGTTCCTTTCTTCTGATTTCTCGCTTTCTTTTCGCTCTTACGCGCTTGTTCCTTGTTAGCGTGAAGTTTTTTAAGCCATCCAAATGTGGCATTAAAATATTCCCTACTTTCTTTAGTGCGAGGATTATACCTCCACTGAATTGCCGCCTCGGTGTCTCCTTGGTATTTCTCCACGGCGGATTTTTTGGTGGACAACTCATATCTTTCTCGCTGAATCCATGGGAATTTCTCCATGTTGTTCTGCTGGATAGGCTCTCTAGCCACTTACGGACCTCCTACTTGGGGTACGGGGGGAAGTGTACCAACTGGAGCAGTCACTCCGGGGCCTCTTGTACCGGCTCCTGGGGTTCCAGGCTGTGGGCCTACCGACCCAGGCTGCTGTGCCGCTGTCTGTCCCTCCTGTGGCCCCTGAGCGCCTGGTTTGGTCGCCTGTGCGGCCTGTAGATGCTCTTGGCAATGCTGTTCGATAACCCCGGCAATAATTCCACCGTCATGATCTCCCATATTTGCCATCGAATGCATATTGCTCTGGAAAGCTCTGTGGATTTCCACATGGGCAAGATCATCGTCCTCAGGGCTGACAGGGACGTTCTGCTTTGTATGGAACATAACAATGTTCTCAAGCTCTGCCTTATGCTTGGAGGTATTGCTCAGAGAAGTAGGAAGCTTCTGAGGTTTACCGGCATTAAGTGACTCTACATACCAAGTCATCGGAAGAGGCTGCTGAATAGCAATAGCCGCAGCCCAAATGTCATTGATCTTCTGCAACTCTGCTGCCTGACTCCTAGGCAATGCTCCCTGCTTTGGAGCGATAACAAGATACCTCTCAGGAATCTCGCTGGCTTCAAATAGGAATGCTCTCAAGGCCCCATCAGGGCCTGCAATCTCCATGTTCTTTTCCTTCGGCCAATTACGCATTGATTCCATCGTGTCAAAGCTCAACTCAATAAATCCAAGACGAATATCCTGAGCAATTGGGTCAAGCTTAAGGGCGTCGTTCTCGGTAAGCAGAGCCATAGCAGAGTAAGCAGAAACTCCCTGGGGAGGCTGTCCGAGAGAAATAGACTTCATACCCATTGCTTTCTCGACGTTTTCATCCTGCAATTTAATGTCCTGAAGCATCCACTGTCCAGGCTGGAATCCAGACCAAACCTGAGGCAATGGAGCACCTGGCCGGATCTCAACATATTCTCCAGGCTCTCCTGTTCTAGGCCTTGCAAGGCTTTGCTCTTCAGTAAAGATTTTGGGCATACCACGGTCAATCGTGGTGTCAATCTGAGTTAGCCTTTTATTTCTAATCGTCTGAGCACCAATGCCCCCCTCGATAAAAGCAACTCCTGGGAAACGTCCTGGGACGATCTGCCAACGGAAGTAATGAACTCCAGTCTTAGGACCCTTAGGATGGTCTGAATAGGGCAAAGAAGGGATAACGTCAAGAAGATTTGTCTTAGTAAAGATAATCGTCCGACCCTTCTTAAACTTGGAATTGGGCTTCTCATACAAGGTAAATACCATCACCTTATTAGACATAGTGCTTTTGGTTTCTTCTTTAAAACCAAGTCCTGAAGTAAGACTTCCAGAAGACTGAAGATTCTCAGCAAGAATGCCTTCTGCCATCTCACCATAACGCGCATGAACTTCCATCACGTCAATAGGACGACCAATAGCCTCCCAAGAGAAATCTGAGGGATCTTCCTCTCCTGGAGGCCAAAGAATATTCTCTAAGGAAAGCATTTCCCAACAAACCCTTCCTTCTCTCAGCGTGGAAAAGGCAGCCCTACCTCCGTCTTTAGCTGTCTCTGCTACATATTTGCGAGCTTCTTCAGCATCAGTAATAGGACGGCCATCCTTGTATGGAATGTCTCCAATAATCTCACCATAGCTTCGATCATATCGACAACGAATAGCCGCTGTTCCGTCAATAGCAAGCAGACGCAGGAGGGACAGCACCTTCCTTTCTCCGTCCCATTCGTTGTCCCAACCCCATGTATACGCATCATTAATCATGATGGTAATTTCGGCGGCCTTTTCGTCCGGCTGACCTGCTAGGAAATTAGGCTTGTAATCGTTAGCTGCCAATCGTCCGATTGCTGACTGGACGTACTGGCCGAGAATGTCAGAAGTGACCATTTTGACGGATACCCCAGAGATGGTCCTATATCGGGCATCCAAAACTCGACCATCCTGGGGGTTAATGTCAAGATGCTGCTTTTTGGCAGCGAACTTACGATTAACACGCACTTGTGGTAGGAACTCATCTCTATGCTTCTCGCTTTCCTCTACTCGGGCAAGAGCAGGCTGAAGGATATCCTCAACCTTGTAGACGGTATCCCCAATTTTAATGCTGTCAGGCTGTGCCACCCCTTTAGTTTACAGGGTCCTCCACATATTTGAAGAAGGCCTTTCCCAGATAAAGGGCATCCTTAGGGCTGAGTCTAATTTTGGGGATCTCATTAGATCGAGAAAGAGCAGCATAGTCAGTAAGAGTGACCCAACCGCTTTCTTCGATTACAACCTCTGTCCCTCCGTCAAGGCTAATAACTCTTCCTGGCTGATCTTTCATAGTGGCTGAAAACCCTCCTCTTCGCTTTTCTCTACCCAATCCTCTTCATTTAGAGCTTTCAATACAGGGTTAACAGTCTGAGGAGGAGCGAATTCTCGATATCCTTTCTGCAAGAGAACTCTGTCAATCAATTCCCCACGTTCAACAGCCCAGGCCTTTCTTTCCCTAGAAAAGGAGTTATTTGCTTCCATGGCTGTCTTGCGCTGATATACGGCGACAACGCTAAGAACTACGTTTACTAGATTTAGGCCTAACAGTATTGCTAGTAGCATCTTTCTCCTTTAGGTAGGCAGAGATATCTTCCTGCAAATTATCGAGGAGTTGTTGATACCTCTGGCTCCAGGATTGAATTTCATCCTTAGCCTTTTCCAACTCTTCCTCCAGGGCGATGTATTTCTCTGCGAACTCCATCGTATCAGATTTGGGCATACACCCGATTAGACGGGCAATTTGCTCTAGACATACAGCACAAATAACTAGGTCTACAACCCCGCTAACTTCTCCTTCGGGATTTCTAACCAGAGTATCTGCAATGCAGTCAACAAAACCTCTGTCGCATACCGAAGTACCGCAGAGAGGGCATCCAGCAGATGCCTGTGGAATCCAATTAAAGCTAGCCATTATTGTCCTTTCTTTGAGGGATCATTTGCATAGATCGCTCTCATCTGAGCCTCACACTGAGCCTTAGAGTCGAAGCGACCATGAACCTTACCAGAGCCTACCGTGACACATTCCCACTTGCCGCCCTTCTGGATGCATTTAACGTCGTAGGGAGGCATTAGCTCACCTTAGTATCGGCTTACGCCGCCGACTAGGACGATGATGAGAACGATGATTAGGATGATCCAGAGCAGAGACATTACTTATCCTTTTTTTCGTCTTTTTCGCGCTGCTTAGCAGCTTCGGAGTTAACGGTTTCATTTCCGCGAAGATCAGGGCGACCAGCCGCAAGCCTCTCAGAGACGGGACGATCACCAGCCTGCTTTGCCTCTTCCTTTGCTCGCTTTTCCTTTTCCTCAACCGGCAGGGCCTTTACAGCAGCCGCAGCACGTTCACCCGACTGGGGGGCAGGAGCGCCGAGGCCAAAACCCTTACTAGGCGGCGCGGGATTAGCAAGCTCTGGATGAGGGGCAACTCCAAACTCAGGAGCAATATCCCATTCCTGGTCGCGGGTCGGATCAACATAATCGCCAACAATTCCAGTGACCTTGTAATTCATCAAGGCACGATCTTGAGCCGCAGTGTTCTCAGCATCAGGCACAGAAACCGGATATCCACCGGCAGACTTGCTGCCCTTAACTTCCTTCTCTGCCTCATCGGAGCGGTTAACCGCTGCCTTGGACTCTGATTTACCGTCAGCCATTAGTTATTAGTTTAGAAGACCGCTTAACCATACGGCTCTGCCTGCTGAGGCCAGGCCTTCCATTGCCTGACACTTCTGCCTTGCGGGGAATTATCCCTCTTATTTGGATAAACGCGAGCAGTGAGCAAATACCTCATAGCAGCAATTCCATGACCGTATTTGGTTTCCCAGAATGGATCAACGGTTTCTCCTTCAATGGCGTCAAGTGGCGCAATCGTAAGCTGCTTGATGAGGTTCTTGCAATTTGATGTGATGAATAGCCCAGGAGAGCCAAGCGTTCCACTTGCCCGGTGATAAGGTGGATATGCAAGGGAGGGATTTGAACGAAGAAGCTCAGAAATTCTGACTCGGCCAACACGACGGTCGTTGTTTGCGGGGATGAGGTAAATTCCATTTTTGCTGAATTCGCTATGCACAGTATCTCCAACACCGCTTGTTCCAAAGCCAGTTCTGGATTTGATAGAAGGGTCGCATAGAGCAAGCTGAGGCTGCCCCCAGGCGTTTTCTCTATAAGTAAGGATTGCACTCGCATGTTTACTAATCAGCCCTTCAGAGTAATACTCACCGTGTATGACGGTGTGACCGTCCGGAGACAAAGCTGCTGAGTACCAAGCGGTCGGATTTGATACCCCAAAGTCCATTCCTTCCCATCTTCTCCAGTCGTAGGGAATAGCAATAGGGTCGATGACGTGAACATTAACGTTAAATTCGGGGAACGCAGAATCTTCCACTTCGTCCCAAGATCCGTCAATGAGGCGCTTTTGGGTGGATTCTGGTAGCTCTTTGAGTGAGTCATAGTAAGCCTCCTGGTCTATATATTCATTGTCATGGAAATTAGCTGGAATAAAGATACCTTTAGTTTTTTCCCCTTCTGCTGGCTCCACAAATCTCTCTTTCACCCAAGCTGCTCCAATTCCAACAGGGTTGCTAGCACTTCTTACTCTGAGTGGAATATCAGACCCTTCTAGGCGTCTGAGGCGAGAGAACATGAAGACGTAGGCATCGTCATCAGGGAAGTCGGTGATCTCGTCCCAACCGATATACTGTAGCTCAGACGACTGGTAGCGCCACTTATCGCCAGGGGTCTGAACGTAACCGAACGACAGCTTAGCACCTGAAGGAAAGGACCAAGTATGCGTCTCGCGTTCCCACTTAGCATCGGTATTGACAAGCCAGGCTCTGGCCCTGTCCATGAGAGCACCGGGCAATGCTAGGTCGGCGTAAGTTCTCCGGAATATCATTCCGGCGTAAGAAGGTATGTCTACATACTGAAGTGCTGCCATCAGGAGCGCGTCTGACTTACCCCCTGCCGCAGCCCCACCATAAAATGCCTCCAGGCCATCGTATGCGAGAAATGCCAATTGCTTCGGCTGAGGCTTATGAGGGATATAAGGAGAAGGAAGACGAACTTTCATATAAGGAGCATACTACCGCACACAAGGTAATGATGGAATATATATCTAAAAAAGATCTAGATAAGTTTAAAGAACTTCTGGATATGCATATTTTTTACGACGAAATGAATAAAGAAAAACTAATATGTCTGCACTGTGGAACTGAGCAATCAGACATCATCTGTGCATACTGCAAAGATAGAGGGAGGTTTTAATGGACGATATATATGAGTTACAGTTTCAAAAAGAAGAGCTAGAGCGAGAGAATGGCCTTCTCAGGGCTAGGGTTGCCATGCTTGAAGCTATATGTGAGAAGCTTCAAAAAGAGCGTGATGATGCTCTTAAACTGGCTGCTGTTTAATAGCCTTGGTTTTGACCTTGGGCCGGTGGCCCACCCTGACCTTGGCTGGCCTGGTCTGGCATATGATTACCTCTAATGCTTTCCAATCGGGCCAAACATTGGGTCACTGTGGCCCGATTCTTTGGGTCCTGAACTAGATCTAGATATGAATGGAGAGCGGCGATACCTCTTGCAAGCGCTGCAACCGCCTCACGGCTATCGCCGCCTCCTTGCCCTACGCTCTGCTGAGCTAGCGCACCAATAATTCCACCAGGGAGTCCCATTGATTAAGAATTATACAGCACGTAATAAATGCCCTATCTGTAATCGCTATAAGACTGCGTATAAGGATAAATGTCATGGGTTTTTAACCTCTGACGGTAAGTACGCTTACTGCTCTAGAGAGATGGGGCAGGAGGGACAGCGCCAGACACAGACGCATTACGGAAAACCGCTGTATAGGCATAGTCTTACAGAGACTATTACTACAACTACAGCTAGTAAAACCCCCCTTCCCCCTCCGCAATCGGTAAGCGTAAAGGACACGATTCCTGAGGGGGTTGCGTCTTCTCAGTGGAGCCAGGATACGATGGAGCATGAACTTGAGAAGATCATTCAGCAGCGTCAACAGGCGGGTCAGTGGCCTTATCAGTCTGCTGCTGAGCCTGAGCAGCCTTCCGAACCTTCAGAATCTCAAGAGCCTGATCCACCTCTTTCTCAGAGAACTCAAACTCCTGAGTCTTCACGATTTCCTTGGCAGTCTCAGTCTTAAAGGAATCTCGATAGCTCGGGTCCAACTTTTTAAGCAGGAACATAAGAAGCAAATGTCCAGACCTGTCATCCTTATCCAAGGCCCTAGATCTCAGATGCTCTTCCAACTCCTCTTTAGAGGCAGCCAGAGCGTCATCCCAAGCTTCTTCAAACTCAGGGAACTCCTGTCGGAAGTAATAAACCCTACGACGGCTAACACTTGCCATCTGACAGGCTTTCGTCACAGTATGACCCAACTTCAATGCAGTCAGGAAATCATTCTGTTCTCTCATGGACAAGGCCTTCATACATGAAGTATAAAGACGATCCAGATGCCCAGATTGTTTATTGCGAGAAGTGTGGATTAAGGCAATGGACAACTTGGCATGATGATTTTATTGCAACTCCATGTAAAAGATTTGGGTGCAATAATCTCTACGCCGTTAGCCGTAAGTGAACTGCTATCCGTAATCCCGACCCCTCCTCTCGACCGCGTTGCCAAAGGGCAACGCAGGAGATCACAATCCGCAAATATAGTAGTTACGGATGTCTCCATTGTAGCAAAGATCACAAGCCGCTCGTCACAATCCGCACTAGCTCACGAATTTCCCGCAAATTGGTAAGACTTCACTTTGTATAGTGGCGCAGAGCCGGTACCCTGTGCGTTACGCGCGCGTGTACCCCGACCAGCGCAATCCAGCGGCGACAGGAGGTGAGAGAATGAAGTATAAATTTGGCAATCTAGTAATTAGATTGCTATTTGAGCTAGAAATAAAGATGCATGAGTGGTATATGAAAGACTCTGGATCATTTAGACATTCCTTTGCAAAGCATTACTACCGAGAGAGGTGTCAAAATGCAGACTCGGGAAGCTCCTAACAAAGAACTGAAGTACCTAGCATTTAATGAAGTATTCGATGCCTTGGCAGAAGGAGATCCTGCTAAGGCTTTGTACGTTCTAGAGAGAAGTACATTTCAGGAGAACGAAAAACAAGTTCTCAAAGCCCTGTTGGAAACCTTCAAGACAATCGAGGTGAAAGAGAATGCTTAATTCAGAGACAAAGACCGCGCTTAATGCAATGCGTCTTGAGCTTGAGGAAATCGAGCGGCAGAAGGCCCGAGAAAGGGGTAAGGCAATCGGTCGTAAGATCGATCAGACGGAACTCTGTTATAAGCAATACTCTCCCCCGCAGATTCAAAATGCAGTTTAAGCCGGGAGATCTAGTAAGGGTTCGGAATCAGCATAATTCAGATCTTCTAGTAGTTTTGCGAGTAGGATCTCTTCGTCCAGTTACAGAAGATACTTATGGAAGAGAATATGTTTGGGTTCATCCCCTAGATCCGGCAGACAATAGCTGTATATATGACGGAGTAAATGTAGAGGGATGGATTAAAGAAGAGGTTGAACATGCGTAATCTAAAAGTAGGAGATCTTGTTAGTTGTGATTATTATCCTGGATCTCTTGTTGTAATAGGAGAAGGAGAAATACACCCAACCACAGGACATAATTATTCAACTAACTACACTTGGGTATTGCCTTTAGATCCTTCTGCTTACGATTCGTGGCTAGAAAAAGATATCCGAGTTAACGGAATTCCAACTATTTCTCTAAAGAAATTAGAAGAGGAAATTCCGTTCTAATCTAACGGTGATCCCAAATGCCTAAATTCAAACCCGGAGATATCGTTATCTGTGTAGAAGCAGGAGATAAGAGAAGTATTAATGTTCCCTGTATTTACACAGTCAAAGAGAATAAAAATGATATCAAGCCTCTTATCTCTCTAGTAGAGATTGATAATACTCTCTTTTACTACGAAGATAGATTCAGATTGATTAAAAGTGCATAAGTTCAAAAAGGGAGACAAACTAATTGCAGTTAGGGTTACTCATTCTTCCGCTCTTAGGAATGGCGGGGAATACACGTTTAAAGAGTATTACAAAGATGTCAAACCCTCAAGAGCATTGATTTATATTGAGGAAATTGACAAGGTTTACTTTGAAGATCGTTTCGAGTTGAAAAAGGAGAAAGAATTGTCTTACACATGTGGTAACTGTGGTGAAGCCGGTCACAACGTCAGAACCTGTCCCTCAGCCGTGAAAGGAAGTGGAGAATTGCTAGTCAAGGAAACAATCAAGTCCGGAGATCGAGTTACCATCATCGATGTAGAGAAGGAAATGTATCGGACTAAGGAAGTCGAGCCTTACTTCGGTCATACCTTTGAGGTAGTTGAGATTAATGATTACGTCGTAATTTGTAAGCCAGAAGACACGACTGGTAAAACTTTTGGCGAGGGGAATAACCTTCACTTCCAAAAGTCAGTCTGGAAATTCGGAGCGGAGGATTCAGCTATGGCAGAGTTTAAGAAGCGGCTCAGCATTTGGGAGCTAACGGAAACGATCATTCCGGTTTCGCGTTTGACTTTGCTCTTTGGTCCTCCTGGGACTGGAAAGACAACGGCTGCAAACTTCGTGAAAGATCACAGCGGAGAAACCCCGAAGGTATACAACATTACCTTGACGGAAGAGACCCCGGCCGCAGAGTTGAGGGGTCACTTTATTCCTAAGGGTCATGAATTTCACTGGATGGACGGCCCTGCACTTGCAGCTTTTAAGTCGGGTGCTCGTCTTGTCTTGAATGAGATCGACAAGGCATCTGGTGATGCATTGACTTTCTGCCATGCTCTTCTGGATGATCCTGGGATCGCAAGAATCACGTTGCCTTACAAGGACGAGAATGGCGATCCTGTAACTGTTATGCCGCATGAGGATTTCCGTGTGATTGCAACAATGAACGGACACCCGGACGATCTTCCGGAAGCATTGCGGGATAGGTTCGCAGTTCGGATTAACATCGACCAACTTCATCCTGAGGCAATTAAGTCTTTGCCCTCTGACTTGAGAAATGCAGCGAAGAAGGGAATTAGCAGGGATACGGAAAGGTCAGTCAGTGTTCGTGGCTGGAAAGCCTTTGCATCTTTGCGTGATATCGTAGGGGAGGAAGAAGCTGCACTTGCTGTCTTTGGTGAAAGAGCAGAAACTGTGCTGAACACCATTAAGATTTCAAGGGCTGGTGGTAAGGGAAAAGTCTAACCACCCAATGGGTGAAGAAAGAAAAAACCTCTGACTTTAAGGTTGGAGATATTTTTAAATACAAGGGTAAGGATAAAAATTCAGACCAAAGTGGAACTGCTTGTGTTACTTCTCAGAATGATAAGTATGTAGAAGCAAAAGGTATAGATGGTTTTTACAACGAACATGCAGGTCTAGGTTTCTTCCTAGAACATTACGATCTCTTCCTAGAAGAAGAAGTCTGGGTAGAAGATCTTCCAGAAGTAGAAGTCAGAGAACCTGGAGTATTCCGAGTAGGAGATATCGTTGAGATAAAGCATGATGGTGAATCTCACTGGCTTGGAGAAATAGAAGTAACGGGAGTCAAGGACGGAAAGATTATAAATGCTAAGAACATTTCAGCAAGTCCCTGGAGTCCTGGTACAGGATTGGGATTCATGACAACAGCAATTCATTACGGATTCAAGTTGAAGGAGGTGTAATATGGGATTCCTTAGACGAACTTACCGCGCCAGGCCTATTCCTGAATTGCTTGACGGAGAGAACTGGGAGGTAAGAAATTCCAATGATGTGAGCAGGGCTTACGTTGATTTCGATAAACGTGAGTTCGTAGTTCCATTTGAGGAAAGTCCGGCAGGAGAACTCACAAGAGCGCATGAAGCTATGCATGTGAAGATTTCTCCTAGGGATTACGTCCGTCCCGATGATATGGGATTTACAACCTTGCAATCGGTTGAAGATTGCCGTGTCTGGCAGGGACTCCGTGTTTGTGGAATCGAAACGAATAACAAAAGAGCAAGAATCTTTGACGATGAAAGACTAAAAGAGGCTTTCTCTAGTCCACAAATGCAGCATCCCATGAAACACGCGGAAGCTTTGTTTGCGACAAGAGGGACAGCGGAAGAAAAGACCTGTCGTGAATTGTCTGATAACAGGGCTGTCGAAATCGTTGACAAACTTGCAGAGAAGTATTTTAATCCCGATGAACGTAATGGGAAGATTACTTCTTTCGAGGACGCAATGGCCTGCGCCAAGGAGTTAAGAGAACTAATCCAAGAAGCAACTCCAGAAATGGAAATGCCTGAGCCTGATGGTGACCCCAGGGCAGAGCCGGGTGAAGAAGGAGATCAGAACGGGAATATCACTTATTCCTGGGAGCCTGCTCCTGAAAGTCCAGAGCAGACTTCTATTTCCAATTTGACAGAGGAGGAAAAACAGGAAGCAAAAGATATGGGTCTAGAGCATATTCCTGAGAACGAGATAACTTCATTCAAGTATCCGAATGACTTTTCTGACCCAGGAAAACTTAGGCCTATTGAGCATCCCAAGCTCGATCACGCAATTAAGTTTAAGATGACTGACAGCGTAAAAATGACGCCCTCAGACGAAGGAGTTATTCCAGTCAGAATGCATCGATATGCAACTGATATGAAACTCTTTTCTAGAAAAGGAAGAAGACGCGCTGGAGCCGCTGTTCTAATTGATGTAAGCGGTTCAATGTCATTGAGCAATGAGATGATTCTGGATATTATCAAACAGTGTCCAGCATCTATTGTTGCTATCTACTCGGGCTTTAGAACTGATGGTATTCTCCGTATCGTTGCAGAGAACGGAAGATACAACACAGATCTAAAGCGTGGAATGGGTGGAGCTAACGTAGTGGACGTTCCTGCACTGCATTGGCTTGCTAAAAGAAAGGAAAAGAAGAAGCTCTGGATTTCAGACGGTTGGATTACCTGTCAGAATGAGAATATGGCTTATGAGGAAGAGATTCGTAAGCTAACTAATCTCATGAGAGAAAAGAAGATAGAGAGAGTAGGAAATGTCCGTGAGCTTTTAAAGTCCGGTAAACTCATTGACCATGCCTTCGATGATGGTCACGAACTCGGAAGGGGAACGAAATAAATATGGATGAGTTAAAACAGCTTATCCATGATGGATTCAAACTTAGAAACAAGTACCCTGGTATTCGACTTACTCTTAGATCTTTGATTCGTCTTGCAAAGCAAAGAAGAGGAGAGAATTAAATAATGGATGCGATTCCACTTAGCGGTCTATATGGGGCCATGGCCCTTGCTGCAAAGATCGTTTCAGCGCATGACGCAACAGAGAAAGACAATCCCGAGAGCATTGGATTGATTAATGGGTTGCGAGAAGCACTGCAAACATTAGTCTTGACTTCTGCTCTCATCACTTATATACAGGATGAGGATAATCCTGTTATGAAGATGAATGAGGGAGAGACTGCGATGGACTGTACTCCTGCGGATATTCTGAGAAAGCTTGCAGATGCGTGGGAGGAAGGTCCTGCCGCCTATTGGGATGACGACGTGGAGCAATTCAAGACTACGTTTAATTCCACAATGGCTGAGGTCGCAGCAGACAAATTCAATGCTGACTTTCCTGATGACATTTCTGTAAGTGATGTTCTCGGTGAGAATAAGAAGGAGGACTAATGGAATACGGAGAAGCACTTGCCAAGATTCTTAAGGCACAAATGGGTATCAAAGAATCTGTCATTGAGCCAGCAACTCCAGAAGAGCTTAGGATTATTTCTCAAGCATTCGATATTCTGATTTTCTGTTGCAAAACCAAGACGGACTTTCCATGTGCAGACGGAAAGGGAATTCAGGAATACACTGAGATGCGAGATTCACTTCGCGCTCTTGCAGACAAAATGGAAGAGGAGGAAAAGTCATGAAATCCTTGCTTAACGTTGCCGCAGTAATTATCTCTCTAGAGGTTGGAATCTATCTAGGAGAGCACAAGCATAGCGCTTGGTGGGTGAGTCTTTTGGTTAGCATGTTTAATGCAATCGTCTGTCTTACCTTGATTGATGTTTATGCAAACGACAAAATGCGAAGGAAGATTTATGACCGATATTCTCGGTAAGATCGATAGGACTCTGGAATTATCAGAGAAGATTGAAAACTCCACGACTCTTGAAGATACTCAGGAGGTTGCTATTGAGTTGTATAAGACTCTTGGCTTTTGCCACGGATTCCTAGGTAAGGAAGAGATGGATTTTCCTAATCCAGAGAGCAGAGATTTTCCTTGGAGCGAATATGTTCTTGCACAATGCAACGTTGTTTATGGTGCTGAATATAAAGAGGGAATTAAGTTCCGAAAGGAGATGGAGTAATTGAAGCCCAGTAATGCATGGATGTTTCTTGCTGTTGCAAGTACATATCTTTCCGCTGCATTTGGTTTTGGTGTAGGCGGTTCAGTTGGTCTTGCTCTAGGAATTGTCTACGGAGTATTTGCAGCGTTCTGTGTTCTAGGTTCTTATGTCTCAGAGGGAAAGGATTGGAATAATGCGCGATCTAAGACAAGAAGCTAAAGAACTTGCCGAAGAAACTCCATACGTAGAGTCAGATATTGAAGAGCACTACAAGTTCGTAGAAGAATACGAAAAGATTCATGGTAAGGGATCTTGGAACAAGTCAAAAGATGGAGGAGAATTCACTTGAGAGATCTAACAGCACTCATTAAGGACGCAGTTAGTCCAAAAGATAAGAAGCCGCCGCTTCCTGAGATCTTTAAGCGGATTAGGAAGCATTGGCTGTCGTTTCAAAAGAGAGATCCCAATCCAGTTGTATGGTCTAAGGAGGAAGGACTTGAGGGTTTGTGTCCTCCTAATTCCCTAAGCGAGAAGTGGGACAAGGCGGTTGCAGTTCAGGCATTGGATGAAATCATTGCTTGTTTGCCTACGAGTCCTGCTGAGTTTGAAGCATATGACAGTGATACGCAGACGTATCTTATTGCATCATTGCTGTTGGGTATCCGTCTAGGTAATGCACTCGGAAAGGAAAGCAAGTGACGTGGTTTTTGATTACCTTGCTTTTTGCAGTAGTAGTTTTCATTGTGTTTGGAATCTTCGCTCTTAAAAGGATGTAATGCTTAATGGAAACAATTCAGATTTTCTGGAAGACCTACAAAGCCAAAAACAAAGACCTCTATGTAAGAGTGTCAGAAGTAAAGCAAGCCCTTTTGTGGCTTGAGAATGATGTAGGAGCAGCTAAGACCTTGCTAGATGCAATGATTAAACTAGAAAAGGAGAATCAGTAATGAAAGCATCAGAAGTCTTGCAGGCCAGCATTGATGATATCGAGGCTGGTAAGTGGGTATGCAATTTGCTGCATGAGAAGGACTATGAAGGCAATAGTCCTAACCCGAAGGAGATGGGCTGTGCAGTAGGGCTTGTCAGCCTGAATTCCGGAGATACAAAGACAGTTAAAATCCAAAAGAAGCACATTCCATATTTCTATGGACTAGAAGAACCTTCTTCAGTAGAAGGGAGTTTTGAACTGAACATAGAGAGTGGTCCTAACGCAGGAGCTAGCTGCTCTATTAATAAGGAGGTAATTAAGGTCGGAGATACCTTTGAGGTTGCTAGGTATCCCAAGTCTGGTAGCCCTAAGGAGACCAAGGACGCCATTAAGTATCTTTATCAGGAAATTCCTGAGGATCTTAGGTATGAAGATTTTGATAGTAAGAAGAACTCTTTGCAATTGCATACCAATGCAGTCGTGAATTACAACGACAGAGATGTAAAGCATCTTGGTGCCGCTGGTGCTAAGAAGTGGTTTGAGGCTGCTAGGGATAGGGCTATTGCAGATGGTAATTGATTGGAAGAAGTGGGGATTTGGGTTCTCTGTTGAGTTCCGTAATCCTTTCTTCTTGCGTCTGTGGATAGGCCCTGTAAGACTAGGTATTAAGTATTAACTACTAATACATATAGATGGCCTCGTTTCCCTCGGCCATCCTAATATAGACGGCCCATTTCTGTTGTGGTCGCTATTGCCCTCGGCTCCTTCCTCGAAGCCAATTATGAGAGGTTTGGGAACAGTGGAGCGCTGCCTGTTTCAGAGAGGGTAAGAACAGAGAGAAACAGTGGAGACAATCTCTGTTAATTATATTGGAGGATAAATGAAACTTAAGATAGTAGGATCTGATTTTGATCCAAACATTGGATGGGAAGCTGCTCAGCTAATCCAGGAGTGGCTTATGGAGCTTGGAATTGATCTAGAAGTTCTGTACGAATCTGAATAGTCCTATCCGTTCTTCTATCCGTGGTAAAGGGCAATTCCTCTTTTCAAGTGAGTATGAAGATTGAAGTAGGGGAATTGACCTTTGTTTACGGATTGAAAGATACATGCGGAAAATTAACTGGTCTATTAAATTTCCGAATGGTTAGACTTCGGGTTTTGTGGGAATATGTCCCTACAGGACATAGGTCGTAACGCGGTAGCTGCCGAGTGATTAGCTACCGGCACCGAATTAGGAACTGCCCTTTTGTGCCGAGCGCGGGAGCGCCAAGCGCGGGGAGTCCGAAAGGCGAAGAACCTTTTCTAGTCAAATATCTAGCAGGAGGAATATTGTGGGAATGAATATCACGAAAACAATCCTTCCGCCGTCCAACGTCGGCCGCAAGGCAATCCCGGTGGACGCAGAAGCGGTTGACTTTTTTGTTAAGTCTTTCCGCGAGTGCCCTATCGAAGAAATGGACGAGGACTTCCGCCCGGCAGCGTATGGGCCGGAGGATCATCTGTTCACGAAAGACACTGCGGCGCAGGCGGAAGGTCGTAGGTACTCCAAGGCAGTGATGGAAAAGCTTGGAGTGACGGTTCGGGTTCGGGTCGATGACAACGGCGTCGGCGAGCAGTTGGACGAAAACGGAAAGGTCATAAAGCCTTCGGCAGATTCGGTCGATGCCGATGGAAACAAAGTCCAGGGTACGCGGTATCTGTGGAGGCTGTACGTTCCCCTCAGCGTAGGGATGGAACTGGCCCCCGTCGAAGACACCGCAGGGCAGGAGGAAGCTTCTGAGAGCGATACAGAGGCATCCGACGACGAGTAGCAGGAGCTAGCCGAGGAGCGGGGGAGGGTGATCGGGTTCCCTCCCTCGTTCAACCTTCAAGGAAAGGATCGCGGAAATGATGATGGGAAGCGCAGGAAACGAGAAAGCGAATAGAGTCGGTTCCGGCCGGTACGCTTACGGCATGGGCTTTCGCCAAGGGAAGTACGAAATGGCGAAGATACTCACGCCGAACGAAGTCGAAGCTTTCGAGCGGAAAGCTAACGCCATGAGGGGAGAACCTACTGGCGATCCCTGCGACTGTGGG
>Ga0207686_10000209_pt1 | contig 44597 bp, 29 predicted proteins | sample KBSM24metaG_FD_184396 | JGI IMG/M metagenome (GOLD analysis project Ga0207686, IMG submission 184396) | Miscanthus rhizosphere microbial communities from Kellogg Biological Station, Michigan, USA - KBS M2-4 metaG (SPAdes) (version 2) | ecosystem: Host-associated > Plants > Roots > Rhizosphere >...
GACGATAATCCCAAATCCATCGATGCATGCCGGCGGTGGCCGGTAATGGTTCCTGCGTGCGGGCCCAGAACGGCGGGTAGTTCAGCTTATCAGGATCGACCGGCGGGAACTTATCTTCACTCGAATACTTGCGCATCACTTCACCTGAGGGATCGATGATTTCAAGTGTCACCGGCCCGCTCACATTTCTGCGCAGATAGAAATCGATCATCGCACCGGTGGGTGGATTGTCGGCCAGAGGTTCGTCGCGTGGCTGCGGCGTTCCATTGTCGCCGCTGCTGATGATCTGAACTGCATCGGCCGGCTGGAAGAGAACCGCATCTTCACGAGCCATCGCTGTCGACATTTGTCGCAGCGCGCTGACGTTGTCGAGCACCCAAAAACCACGGCCATGTGTGGCCACGATCAGATCGTTATCTTTGAAGGCCAGGTCGCGCATCGACGCCGGCGGCAGGTTGAGCTGGAGCGATTGCCAATGATCCCCGTCGTCGAATGAAACAAAGACGGCGCGCTCAGTTCCGGCGACCAGCATGCCGCGGCGTCGCGGATCCTCTTTGACTGTCTGCACGTAAATGCCTTTCGGCAAACCGTTGGTGATCTCAGTCCAGGTCTTGCCTGAGTCACGCGTGCGAAAGATGTGTGGTTCGTAATCCGCGAGTTGATGACGCTCGACCGACGCGAAAGCTTCCTTCACGTCGAAGTGTGACGCATCGATCATCGTTACCTTACTCCAGGCAGTCAGCGCCGGTGGCGTCACGTCCTGGAAGGTGCGGCCGTCGTCGTTCGTCATCTTGATCAAGCCATCGTCGGTGCCCAGCCACAGCAGAGAAGCCTTCAACGGCGAGGGAGCAATCGTGTAAATCACGCCGCGGCGTTTATCGAGCGGTGCGTCCGCGGCGGCCTCGGCATTCAGATTCGCGGGCACGCCGGGATCTTCACGCGTTAAGTCCTGGCCCAACTGCGTCCAGCTTTCGCCGCCATTCGTGGTCCGGTATAGATATTGGTTTGCGAAATAGAGCACGCGCGGATCAGCCTGCGAAAAGACCAGCGGCTGGGTCCAGGCGTGACGATATTGCGCAGCACCTTCGGCGCGACGGCCGCCGCCGACTTCGGGCGAAACGCTCTTCGTCTCGCCGGTCAGGACATTGCAGCGCGTGACGGTCCCGCCGAAAAGAATCTCGGGGTGAAGCGGATCGGGCGCGGTGTATCCCGATTCGCCGCCGGCGCACAGACCTTCCCAATCACGCAGAGAGATTTCGGAATGACGACTGCGCGACGGCGAGCCGACTGCGCCGCTGTCCTGCTGCGCGCCGGTGACCCAGTAGGGAAAACGATTGTCGGGCGCGACGTGATAAACCTGCGCCGTCGCCTGGTTGTACCAGGAGCTCCAGGTTTCGGCGGCATCGACACTGACAATGGTCCCCTGGTCGCTGGCGAGGGCCATGCGTTTCGGATCGTCGGGATTAATCCAAAGCTGATGAAAGTCATCGCCGGTCGGGTCACCTTTAATTGCTTTCCAGGTTTTGCCGGCATCAGTCGAGCGATAGACCGACGTGTTCATCACGTAAACCAGATCGGCATTCTTCGGATCGGCAGTAATTTTTTCGAAGTACCAGCCGCGACCCCACAGACGTTCGTCACTCGACAGCCTGGTCCAGGTTGCGCCGGCGTCGTCGGAGCGAAACACGCCGCCGGATTTCTTCGTCTTGGTTTGATTCTCGGGATCGTCCTTGTCGTTGACGAACGCGTCGACGACTGCGTAAATCCGATTGTGGTTGGCCGGCGAAACTGAAATGCCGATGCGGCCGCGACCGTCAGTCGGAATGCCTTCATCGATCTCCTTCCAGGTGCTGCCGCCGTCAGTCGATTTGAAGATCCCACCGCCCGGGCCGTTGGCGGGCGTGTAGATGAACCATGGTGGCCGGCGCACGTTCCACATCGTCGCGTAAATTGTTTGCGAGTTGGTGGGATCGAAATTCAAATCGATGCCGCCCACGTCATCATTCTTGAACAAAACCTTCTGCCAGGTTGCGCCCCCGTCCTTTGAGCGATAGACACCGCGATCGGGACTCGACGTGTAGACGTTGCCGAGCACTGCCGCGAACACGATGTTCGGATTTTTCGGATCGACGATGACGCGGCCAATCTGTTTCGTGTTTTCGAGACCGATGTGCGTCCAGGTCTTACCGGCATCGATCGATTTCCACATGCCGTCGCCGAATTGGATCGAATCGCGCATGTCGGCTTCGCCGGTGCCGACGTAGACAACATTCGGATTGGAAGCTGAGACGCCAATCGCGCCAATCGAAGCGGACGATGCCGAATCGAAAACCGGGGTCCAGCTTCGCCCGGCGTTGGTAGTTTTCCAGACGCCACCGCCAACTGAACCGAAATAGAAAGTATCCGGTTGGCCCACGACGCCGCTGACGGCGTTGGCGCGGCCGGCGCGGAAAGGGCCAATCATGCGCCAGCGCAGACCCGAGTAGAGACTCGGATCGTACTGTTGGCCGAGCACGATGGGCGCGATGGCGAATGCGATGATGAAAGCGAATGAAGCAACGAGTGTGCGAACGATTGGTTGACGGACGATTAGTTGACGGACCAGGCGCATGACATTCTCTCCGACTTGAGAATTAGTTTTAGGACGGTGACACACTCTAGCAAAGAGTGCGGCTGGAAGAAAATCCGGACGGATGTTCAGCGGTTGGCCGCGCGCGCTTTCAACCCCCGCACCGTGCCTTCGATCGTTCGATTGAGCGCGGCGATCGAGAGCCCGCCTTCATCAAATCGGTGGATGGTGGCAAAACCAGCGCGGTGAAGAATAGGCGTTGCCCGCGCTCGAGTTTCAACTGGATGCAGACTTCTTGTTCCGGATGGAAACGGCGATGCCTGCCGAAATCGCACCAACCACGCCGCCGGTCACTCCCGCATTCGCTTTACCGAGAATGAAAACCTGGACCACTGAAGCGATCACGGCGGCGACCACCGCAACTACGATCACCAGACCGATCAGCTTGGCGATCGAGACTGAATCTGACTTCATAAACAAGCCTCCTGATGTATCGCGTATTGATTATTCATCGCAGTCGCCGGCCGTACGTCTAGTTACTATCAGTCTTCTTTTCGTCTTTTGCGTCTTTCTTCGGGATCTGCGGCGCGGTGAAATCGGGCAGCGGGTCGCCCCAGATGTAATGACCGAACCATGAAAGATTGTGTTGCATTACGGCGCGCTGCGCTTTCGGTTTGGTGATCGGATGGCCGAAGCCTTTGTAGACGATCATCGTCACCGGCACGCCGCGATTTTCTAATCCCTGCCGCAATTCGTAGGCGTTGGCGATTGGCACCCGGCGGTCGTCTGAGCCGTGCTGGATTAACGTCGGCGTCTTCGCGGTCTTGATGTAATTCATCGGCGAAGTCTTCGCGTAGATCGCCGGGTCCTCCGCTGGATCGTTGCCCAGATAATTAATGGTGAACGGCGTGATGTCGGTGTTGTAGTAGTAGGTGGCCCAGTTTGAAATGCCGGCGCCGACGCTGATCGCCACGAACCGATCGGTCGAAGTCGTGAGGAACGCCGAAATGTATCCGCCCTGACTCCAGCCCATGCAGCCGACCCGGTTCTTATCAACCCAGCCACGGCTGACCAGATAGTCGACTCCGGAAAGCACGTCCCACGCGTCGCCGACGCCGAGGTTGCGCACGTTCAGCTTGCGAAACTTCTCGCCATAGCCCGCGCTGCCACGATAGTTCACTTTCAGAATCAGCGCGCCGCGCGCAGCCCAGATGTCCGACGGATAATAGCGAGCATCGGGCGAGAGCAGCAGCGGCCGATCGGTGCCGGTGGGCCCGCCGTGAATGACGCAGAGCAGAGGATATTTTTTGTTTGGATCAAAATTAGCCGGCTTTATCAGAATGCCTTCGATGGTCGTGCCATCCTGGCTCTTCCACGAAATCACTTCGCGCGTAGCGAGCGTGAACGCTTTAGTCTGATCGTTCAGACTCGTGAGCTTGCGGGGCGTGAAGCGGCGAGCGTCTGAGACGAATAACTCGGCGATGCTGGTAGGCGAACCAGCCACGAAAGCGATTGCGTCGCCGGAGCGACTTAACGAGAAACTCGTCGCCATCAAATCGTCCGGTGAAGACAAGCGAGTAATTTTCCCGCTGGCAGGATCGACGCGGAAAAGATGCGAAGCCGTTTTCTGAAAGCCGGAAAAGTAAATTCCGTCAGCCTTCCATTCAATCAAGCTGGGATTTTCATCGAACGAATCGCTGATCGATCGCGGCGTGCCGCCGTCGACGCCGACGACCGCGAGTCTCGAGTTACTCGCAAAGAAAACTTTCTCGCCCATCGCTGAGATGAAAACAATCTGCTTCCCGTCCGGCGAAAAGCGCGGATTGCTGTCGGGGCCCGGCGTATCCACAAGCTTTTTGACCGAGTCGTCCTTCAGGTTCAGCAGGTAGATGTCACCGGTTATGCCTTGAATCAGGTCGGGATTGATCGTCGCGCTGAAAACGATACTGCTGCCGTCCGGCGACCAGGAGTATGAATCGACGCTGAAGTCTTTGTTCTTAGTTCGTTGCTTACCCGCAGCCGGCGCTTTCATCGCCTCAGCCACGTCAATAGTCCAGATGTGAACGTAGCTATAACCATCGCGCACGACATCGTAATCGCCGTAGTAGTCTTTTCTATCTTTGAGCGGTTGCGCAGTTCCCGGCGCGGCACTGTAGGCGATCGTCCGGCCGTCTTCGGACCAAAGAAAACTGCCAATCGCGCTTTCCGATTTGGTTAGCTGTTGCGCTTCGCCTCCGACCGGATCGATTACGAAGATTTGGTTCTTGTCTTCAAGGCGATTGCTGAGAAACGCCAGCCATTTACCGTCCGGCGACCAACGCGGGTTGGTCGATGACTTGTCGCCGCGGGTCAGTTGGAAGGTTTTTCCTGACGCGGTATCAGCCAGCCAGATCTGCGTAACGAAGGCGTCCTGTTTGAAGTCGCCGTAGGTCACGGTGTAGGCGACACGCTTGCCATCAGGTGAAATTTGCGCGCCGCCGGCGGTCTTCAACGTGAGCAGATCGTCGAGCGTTGGGACGCGCGTCTGAGCCTGAGCGGCGAGCGCGAAAATCGCGATTACCGCGAACGACAGAAGGGATTTGGATTTTCTTTTCATAGTTTTTGTGGTCGAGGATCGACGGCCCGCACCAGGATGCGTGGTTCAAAGATACGTGCGCTCCTACGGGCGGCGCTTCTTCGCGTAGATGGCCTTCACAGTCGAAATCACGCCAGCGGGTTTCTTCGGCGGTTTCTCGCCGAGCTTGCGCGCCTCGGCCAATGCGTTCTTTTTTGCGCGTCGAATATACGCGCGAATCTCCGGTCGCGCCAGATCTGATTCGTCTTTGATCGAGATATGACGAATCCGATTGCCGTTGCCCTGAAGAATGCCCTTGGGATCGGCGAGCGTCGCGCCGTCATTGAATCCCAGATTCACGTGCCGCGAATAGACGGCGATATGAAAGACGCCGTCGCCCAGCCGATCGCTCGTGCCATAGCCTATCGCCACCGCGCTGTACGCGTCGTAAATGTTTTCGTAGCACGGCGCCATTTCTTCGAGCACGAGCGCGCGCAGACCGAGCGCCAACTGCTGCACCTCACGGTCGTAAGGCCGCAGAAATTTCCTGAGGTCGGCTGGAGGCGGGTAGTCCATCAAGGATAACGCGCTGTGATCGAGGTTTGGTGCTAGCGAACCTCAAAATCGATTTGTTGCGTGGCGCTGGTGCCGGCGAGGTCATCTTTGACCGTGACCGCCAGCTCATATCTGCCAGGCGCCAGCGATTGAAGCGCGACTTGATCGCCGAAGGCAATGCGTTCGGCATCGTCGCCGCCTTTGGTAATCTTGCGAACTGGACCATCGAACAGCGTCCGCCCATCGCGGAGCACGGCGGACTGAATAGAAACACTCGGGCCGTTGTTGCCACGCTTCGCCTTGTAAATAAAGATCCAATATTCCAAACGCGCCGTTCGCGAAAACCTGTGGTCGACGCTGAACTGGATCTGGTCGGTCTGGCTCGTCGGGTTCTTGTTTTCGACGACCTGCGCGCCAAGCAGAATGCTGCTGGTAGTCAAATCCGCTTTCGCGAGATCGGGGATTACAATCCATTGCATCGCGCTCCCGATCCGGCCGCTTTTTTCGTCGCGCGCCGCCACACGCACCTGATAAATTCCCGGAAGCAAAGCGGTGCGTTCGTTATAGATCACGCCCGCGGTGTCCGACGATCCTTCGATCGGATTGACCTTCAATTCGTTTTTGAAACTGCCGGCGATCTTCCCTTTGTCATTGAGAATCACGCCCGCGATTCTCAGCGTCGCAGTTTGTTGCGCATCGCTGCCGTAATCGAGGGCATTCGTTCCTATCTGAATCGACGACGTCAAAAGCATTTCATTTTTGGGCGTGTTGAGAAACGCGAGCGAAAGGTAGGTCGACAGCCCGTTGCTCGGGTAATGGTTGGCGAGCGCTTCGCGCAATTCCGTGTCCGGCGTGCGCGTCGCGTGATTGGCCGGCAGCTTTTCAGTCGCAGCTACCTCAGGCGTCGCCGGGCCGGTAAGATAACCGCGCGGCGCACGGACAGACAAATCGGGGCGGTTAACGATCGATATTTGCACGTGCCGAAACTTCGCCAGGCGCTCAGCTTCATTGTCCGGCCGCCAGGCCAGCAGGTAGTAATTCGAGGTCTCATCCAGAACTTTTCCGACCCGGCGATCGAAGAAGTTTGTGTTGCGCAGCGCCCGGCCGCCGGTATCGCCGGCTAGAGCGTTCATCGCGTCCTGCCGCGCCTGGACCTCGCCGATGGGCGCGCCGAAGTCCATGCGCGCACTTCCTTGTCGCATGTCGACGGCGTCGTTGGCTAAGCCGCGCGAGTCGATGGTGTACACCACCACGCCGGCTTTTTGCGCTGAGTCAATGATGGTATCGAGACTCCCGCGTAAATCGGGAGCATGTGGACCGGCATCGAGCAGGAATCCGTCGGAAATGAAAAACGCGAGCTTGCGGCCGGGTGATTTGGCCGCTGAGCGCATGACCGAGTCGAGTGACGCGTACATGTTCTGAGTCAGCTTGGCGCTCTGGATCAGCACTGCGCGCGCGGAGTTGCGCACCTGGGTCTCGCACGTCATGGCGATGGCCGCCCGAGCAACCGGGATCGTCTTTGGAGAACTTGTCTGGACCACGCATTCGCGAATGTAATAGTTGAGAACCTCTGAATTAACTTTCTTGCTCTCGGTCGTATCAATGACCAGCGCGTCGAACTCGCGCATTTGCGTGCTGCCGGTGCCGAAGCTGCGTACTTCGTACTGCCGCGGGCTGAGGCGTTCAGTGGCCGTACTCAAGACTTGTTTGTTGTTGGTGAACTGTTCGAGGAAACCAAGCTGGCCGCTCGCGGTCGTGATCACGGCGCTGTCCGCCATGGTCATTTCATTGTTCAGAAAACGGCGCAGCATGTCCCGCGTTCGATGGAGGCCATCGGCAGACATGTGCATATCATCGATGAAGAAAACTACGGTGCGACCGAGTACGGTTGGCGTGCGCGACACCTTGGCAGCCGGCGAATCATCCGGCGCCGGCGCCGATTTGCCGAGCTGCGCCGCGCTTGCGTTTCCCGCCGTTATGCGGTCAAACAAACTGATTGGCCGGGGCTTTCCGTCGACGAGTAGTTGAAAGTTGTCACGATCCAGGCCGCCGACAAAGTGTCCTTCCTTGTCCACAACTGTGACCGCCGTTTGCACCAGTTCAGCGTTGACTTTGATGACGTCGTCAGAAGGCTTTTGCGCCTGCTGTGCATAAGCAGAGCGGGTCGCGGCAATGCTGAAGATAAACGTCAGCACGAGTAGGTAGCAGCTTGGTTTGAAATTCATGACCAATTTCCCCGGTTGCGCGAATTCTATCACTGCGCGCGCCAAAGTGGCGGCTTCGTTTGAACGTCGCGCCGCGTTGAATGCTCACTTTCAATCTGGCTTACAAAACTGTATTCTAAGATTGCACCCGCTGGGTGGCCAAAATCTATGCGCTGCTTAATCTTATTGTTTGTTTGTTTATTTACCGTCGCCCTTTTGGGCTGTAATTCCAACGAGGCGCTGCTTTCGCAAAAGCCTATCACTCAGGCGTCGCCACTTGCCACACCGGCGGCCGACAATGCTCGTCGAATCACTGCGGATGAGCTGCATAAGCTGTGGGAAAAGGGCGACGTCGTAGTCATTGATACGCGGCCCGAGCCGGCTTACAAGCAGGAGCACATCAAAGGATCTATCTCGATGCCGACCGGCACCGTCCTCGATCGCCTAAGTGAATTACCGCGCACGAAGCTAATCGCGGCCTACTGTACTTGACCGAACGAACATACGAGCGCCGGGGCGGTGCTCGAACTCAAAACAAAAGGTTACGACAATGCGGCGGCGCTCCTGGGTGGACTGGGTGCATGGAAGCAAGCGGGCTATCCGGTAGAGGGTGAGAGCGTCAAGCCGTAAGCGCGAACAGCAAAGAGTTACCACTACAAGACTCTTCTTTATCAAAAAGGCCAGGCGTAACTGCCTGGCCTTTGCACTTTGATCGTGGCCTTTTGCTCTCCTAAGTTTGCGGGACGGCCTGCGGCCTCGCAAAAGACGGCAGCGGCGTGATTACTTTGCCGGAAGGAACGCACAAAACCGGGCACGGCGCGTTGCGCACCACGCGTTCGATTTCAGCGCCCAATACCGGTGCGCCGCCGAAGAGCGATGCATGTACGCTCGTGCCAATGACGATTAAGTCCGCGTCGATTTTGGCGGCGAGATTAACGATCTCAGCGTAAGGCCGTCCCTCAGCGGCGTGAACCTTCACTTGCGCGCCGCGTTCTTTGGCGAATGCTTCCATGCGCTCTTTGACTTCGCTGCGCATGCGCGAAAGCGCCAGCCCGCCTTCTTCCGGAAACAAGAGAGATATTTGTTCAAAATAATCGCCGATGACGTAGACGGCATGAAGCTCAGCGTCCGTGGCTTCGGCGATCACGCGCGCGGTCTTCATAGCTGCGAACGAAGTCGGTCGAAAATTGGTTGCCAGTAAAATCCGGTTGAGGCGAACTTCGGTGGTCTCGCCGCGATGATGCACAAAGTCGTGTTGCGGTGGTCGAATCGTCAAAACCGGGCAGGGCGCTTCGGCGATGATTTCTTCGGCCGTCGAACCGAACAACGCTCGCGCCAATCCACGTCGTCCGTGGGTCACGACCGTTACCAGATCGATGTCGTAATGACGGACGGCTTTGGCAATTTCCGTCGCCGGTTCGCCGGCCACAATCACCGGCTCGACTTCCAGTCCATGGCACAGCGGATCGTTCAGAAGCTCTCCTACTTCCCGGCGCAGTTGGAGCAGCCAGTGGTTGTCCTGCGCCGTGAGCACGCGCTCGGGCAGGGTCATCAGGTTCGCCGGGACCTCGCCGGTCTGTACGCTGAATAAAACGACGCGACCATGGCCGGCGCGCGCAAAGGCCGCGGCATACTTTAATGCTGAACGTGCGTGTTGGGTGAAGTCAGTCGGAAAGAGAATATTTCGGAATAAGGACATGAATTGCTCGACGAATCAAAGATGAAAAGTCTGCTCTTGAATATCACATGACCGTAGTCCCGACAATCCTGTCCAGGTGCGCGCGCCAGCCGCTGCGCTCGAGTACTTCAGCATGCTTGCGCACGACCGGCAGCATTTCCAGGGCGACACGTTCGCGGATGCGCCGTGCCCGGTCGCCGATCGCGACCGTGTTTATCGTGCGACGCAGCGTCTCACTCAATCCCGAAACGAAAACGCTGACGGCAGGTTCGGTTCTCAACGAAACGACGCCGGCGGAATAACGAAGCGTCTGCGCGAACGGATCGAGAAAATCATAATCATCGGCAAGCTCGAGCCGCACAGCTTCAAATATCGACGCAAAGTTCCCGCCCGCAGCGTTGACGCCGCGTTCGACCGCTCCGATCAACTCGCCGCTGACGGTCAGGATTGCCGGCCAGTCCTGGTAACTCCCACTGCGATAGACGCTTTCAACAACGCCGCTCGGACTTGCAGGCGGCGGTGGAATCTCGAAGGCAGTTTCCGGTTCGCGCGTTGCAGTTGGTGAAGGTGCTGCTTCAGAAATGTCACGGTTGGTGGTCGAGGTCTCGAATCCTGTGGGCTCTGCGGAACTTACAGCAGGCGTCTGCGGCATCGACGTGGCCGCTGATGTTTGCTTGACCGTAGCCTCATCAGATCCGGCGAACACGTTTATGGTTCCGGCCGCTCCGCGGGCGCGCAACACGACTCGATGCAGCGTGCCCGTTTCGACGGTCTCGGTGTTTGCTGTTCGATCGATTTCACGAATGACTGGGGTGTTCGACCCGTCGAGAAAGACATCCGCCGAGTAATCCTCAAGCTCTAGATGAACGCGACCGATGAAACCCTGCTGAGTTAGTTTCCGCAGCAGCGACCAAAGATTAACAAACGCCGTATCGAGATTCTGATAGAGAGGAGCGCCGGAACTCATGGGTCGTTCGTTCAGACGCGAGTCTAACAAAGCAAAGAGCGAAGGGGAAAGCGCAAATGGGAGGGGCGGAACGCTAAGAGCAGAAAATATTTGAGATCTGATATTTGAAATTTGGCATTTCTCATTTTGCCATTTTGAATTCCCTGCATCTCTTGAGTCACCTTGAACTGCGTAACGACAAATTCAACGGCCTTCCTCATTCGTAAATGACAAATGAAAAATCTCAGATATCAAATGTCAAATAACTGCTTTACCTTTCGCACCTTCCGTGGCAAACTCCGCGGCAACCGCTCACTTTTCGAAATGGAATTCGGCTGAAGGAGACAAAGACGCTTGCTTCGCGGAATCTTTCGTACCAAAAATCTCGATGACATCCTGGCCTCGGCGCAAGAGGAAGGTCATAAACTAAAGCGCACGCTTGGACCAATCAACATAACGTTGCTGGGTATTGGCGCAATCATCGGCGCAGGAATTTTTGCGACGGTTGGTACAGCTGCGGCCGGCGATGCTTCGCGGCCGGGCGCCGGTCCATCGCTGATGCTTTCGTTTGTGATCACAGCGGTGGTCTGCGCATTCACGGCGTTGTGCTATGCCGAAATGGCGGCGATGGTCCCGATTTCCGGATCGGCCTACACCTATTCTTACGCGACGCTCGGGGAATTGGTGGCCTGGATTATCGGCTGGGATTTGATGCTCGAATACGCGATCGGCAACGTGGCCGTGGCGATTAGTTGGGCCAACTATTTTCGCTCGTTTGTAGATGGAATCTTTGCCTTGCTTCACATCAACAAGCAGGTTCCGTTGTGGCTAGCCACCGACTACCGGACCGCCGCCACCCTGGCAAAGACCGACCCAATTGCCTACGCAGCTAAGTTTGGAGACGCCCCGCATATCTTTGGCCACGCCATTATCGTCAACCTCTTTGCTTTTGGCATCGTGGCGCTGATCACGATCATACTCGTTTGGGGAATCAAAGAGTCGGCGGAATTCAACGCCGGAATGGTGGTGATAAAGATTATCGTCCTCTTGTTCTTTATCGGGATGGCGCTTTACTACGTTTCGCCATCCAAGATGGAGACCAATTGGCATCCGTTTCAGCCAAACCATTGGGGAGGAACTCTGGCTGCCGCCGCGGTCGTCTTTTTTGCTTACATCGGTTTCGATGCCGTTTCTACGGTGGCCGAAGAGTGCAAGAACCCGGCGCGCGACTTGCCCATCGGCATCCTCGCGTCGCTGGCCATCTGCACAGTATTTTACGTGGTGGTCGCCGCGGTCTTCACCGGAATTATGCCGTACAGCGAGTTAGTCCAGCGATTGACGAGCGAACAAGCCGAGCCGCTGACGATGGCGCTAACGAGCGTTTCGCCAAAAGGGGTTATTTGGCCGAGTACAATTGTGGCTTTTGGATCGGTCGTCGCGCACACGGCCGTCTTGCTTGTCTTTCAGTTGGGTCAGCCGCGCATTTTCTTCTCAATCGCTCGCGATGGATTGCTGCCGCCGGTCTTTGCGAAGGTTCACCCGAGATTCAAGACCCCTCACGTCACCACAATTCTGACGGGCGTCATCGTGGCCGGCTTTGCGGCGTTCATGAGCATTGACGAGATGGTCGATCTCACGAACATCGGAACGCTATTCGCCTTCGTGCTGGTCTGCGTCGGCATCATCATCCTGCGCTACAAAGAGCCCAACCGTCATCGTCCATTTAAAGTGCCGTTTGGCGCGTGGCCGTTGCCGCTGCTCGGCGCCGTCTCGTGCATCTTTCTGATGTACTACCTGCCGCCGACTTCCTGGTGGCGGTTTGTCGCGTGGCTGTTGTTGGGTCTGGCGGTCTATCTCAGCTACAGCTATTCGAAGAGTGAGATCGGAAAGAAGATCGGGCGCGCGCCCATCACGGCGCCGTGGCTGATGCTGATGGCCCTGGGATCGTTTCTGTTGGCCATCGGGTTGTTAACGATTCCACACGATGCTTCGCTGAAAGATTTGATCAGTCAGATAGGCGGGAGATTCGCCGAAGCAAGACAGACATTCATTGGCGCTATTTTGATCGTGGTGGGTGTCATTGCCGTGGCCGCAGGCACTTTGATGGGATTGGTTCAGAAGAAATAATCAGCCACAGATTACACGGATAAACACAGATAAGAGTGAGAGGGGTCTTGGGTTTTTAATCTGTGTTATCTGTGTGAATCTGTGGCTTATCCTTTTAGATCCTTGATTACCTCGCGGCTCGCATTCAATCCCGACGCGCCGGTCAATCCGCCACCCGGATGCGTACCCGCTCCGCACAAATACAATCCGGCGATGGGGGTGCGATACTGCGCGCATCCGATCACTGGCCGAAACGCAAAGAATTGATCGATCGACATCTCGCCGTGGTGAATGTGACCTCCGCGTAAGCCATATTCCGTTTCCAGATCGACCGGGGTCAGCACTCTTCGCGCAACGATCAGGCTCTTGAGGTCGGGCGCATAGCCTGCGAGTTCATTGATCACGAGCTCGCCGAGTTCTTCGCGCCGCGAATTCCAGTCACCGTTTTGCACCTTGTAAGGAGCGAACTGTGCATGAATCGAGATGACGTGCGCCCCGGTCGGCGCCAGCGACGGATCGCTAATCGTGGGTATCGTGATGTCCATGTAAGGCCGCTGCGACAGCTCGCCATATTTAGCGGCGTCAAACGCGCGCTCTAAATAATCAATGTCAGATCCGATGTGAATGTGACCGGAAAGTGCTTCGGAGTTTTTGACTCCGTTGAAGGACGGCAACGCTGACAATGCCAGATCGATTCGGGCAACAGTTCCGTGCGCCCGATAGTTCTGCACCTTGTTGCGAAAACTCGGTGCGAGTTCACCCGGATCGATCAGTCGCAAGAGCGTTATGGCCGGATCGCAATTGGAAACGATCGCCGCGGCCGGGATCGTTTCACCATTCTCAAACTCGACGCCGGCCGCACGCCCGTCCCGAATTTCGATGCCTGTGACATTCACTCGTGTGCGAATCTCGGCGCCCGCTTCAGTTGCCGCTTGCGCAACGGCTTCAGTCAGCTGGCCGAGGCCGCCCTGCACAAAGGTTGACGGCGCGATGGCTCGTCCGTATATCGCCGACTGCAGCAGCAAAGGCAGGCTGGTTCCGGCCGACCATGGACCAGCAAACGCGCCGTAGATGCCGCGCGCGGCCACGACGGCGCGCAGCAATTCATTCTCAAACCATTCAGCCGCCAAATCGGCGACCGCCATCGGGCCGTAACGCAACAGACGATACTCGTCCTTCTTCCCCAACCCGCGAATCTTCCAACCGAGTTTGCCGAGGTTCCAAAGTTCGGACTTGGACAGCTCGTCGACATTCGGCGGCGTCATCGTCAGCAGCGGACGCAGCGCCCCACCGATGTTCTCGAAAGCGGCGATGAAGTCGGGATACTTTTCGCGGTCGCGTGTGGAAGCTAGTTCTGCGGCCGTCCGGTTCGCGTCTTCATAAATACTGACAGGAGCACCGTCGAGATTAAGCGCAGTCACAGCGACGGAGTTCTTACCGATTTCACAGCCGTGGCGCGTCAATTGAAGATCGGCGGCGACTTGAGGCAGCAGCGAGCCCGCGCTCATCGCTAGCGAGGCGCGAAAGCCAGGATGAAATTCTTCAGTGGCGCAAGCGCCGCCAATCACTTCGCGGCGCTCGAGCACGAGCGGTTTATGTCCGGCTCGCGCGAGATAGAAGGCGGTGATAAGGCCGTCGAGACCTGCGCCGATGATGACTATGGGTTTCATGTTTCAAGTTTCAAGTTTCAAGTTTGTCTGCCAACCTGAAACTTGAAACTATTTGTCTTTTAAGATCATCATCGCGGCATTGCGTCCGCTCGCACCCATGATGCCGCCGCCCGGATGCGTCGCCGAGCCGCACATGTAAAGGTTCTTAATCGGCGAACGGTACTGGGCCCATCCCGGCGCGGGCCGCAGAAAGAAAAGCTGCTCGAGCGTCAGTTCGCCCTGGAAGATATTTCCTTCCGACAATCCAAAGTCACGTTCGAGATCGAGCGGCGTCACCACCTGACGATGCAAAATGATGTCTTTGATATTGGGCGCGTGTTCAGCAATCGTGTCGATGACCGTGTCGCCAAACTCTTCGCGTTTTTCATCCCATGTGCCCTCCTTCAGGTTGTAGGGCGCGTACTGCACGAAACATGACATGACATGTTTTCCCGGTGGCGCGATCGATGGATCCGTCAAAGTAGGAATCACGATGTCGATGTAAGGGCGGCGCGAGTAGCGGCCATACTTCGCATCGTCGTAAGCGCGCTCCATGTAGTCGACGCTCGGTGAGATCGAAACTGCGCCGCGGAGATGCGGCCCCGCGCCCGGCAGCGATTTGAAATCCGGCAGCGCATCGAGGGCGAGATTCACTTTGCCTGACGAACCGCGGAACTTGTAGCGCTTGATGTCTTCGACAAAATCCTCGGGCAGATGTTCTGCGCCGACCATCTTCATGAACGTCAACCGCGGATCGACGCTCGAGGAAATTACCTCGGCATAAATTTCGTCACCGTTGGCCAACACGACGCCTTTTGCTTCGCCGTTCCGCAAAATGATTTTGGCGATTGGCGATTCGGTGCGAATTTCAACTCCGGCTTCGGTCGCCGCGTTCGCGATTGAGTTTGAAATTGCACCCGTCCCGCCGCGAGACAATCCCCACGAGCGAAACGCGCCATCGATTTCGCCCATATAGTGATGCAGCAGCACGTAAGCAGTGCCCGGGCTGCGCACGCCGAGAAACGTGCCGATGATTCCCGACGCCGACATGGTCGCTTTGAGCACGTCGGTCTCAAACCATTGGTCGAGAAAATCGACTGCGCTCATCGTCATCAACTGCACCTGATTGTATTTATCGTCCGCTGACAACTTCTGGAAACGGCGACCCATCGTCAGCAGTTCCATCAACCCTTTCGGGTTGAGCGAGGCCGGATCGGGCGGCGTCATATTCATGATCGGCTTGACGAAGTGCGCCATCTCGACCATCGCCTTGCCGTATTCATCGTAGGCTTCGGCGTCGAGCCGGGAATGGCGCGCAATCTCGCGCCGCGTCTTCGCGTGATCGTTGACGCGCCAAAGGTAATCGCCATTCGGCATCGGCGTGAACGTGCCGTCGAGTGGCAGAATCTCGAGACCATGCCGTGGCAAATCGAGTTCGCGAATGATCTCGGGACGCAGAAGGGAAACGACGTATGAGCAAACCGAGAACTTGAAGCCGGGAAAAACTTCTTCAGTCACGGCCGCGCCGCCGAGTACGTGGCGCCGCTCGAGCACCAGTACACGCTTGCCGGCACGCGCGAGATACGCGGCGTTAACCAGGCCGTTGTGACCGCCGCCGATGACAATGACGTCGTATTTGTTCATGTCGCGCAAATTGGTATTTGCGGGCCAGCGCAAGTTAACAACTTGCGCTACAGTGCTTGTCGAGGATTGCGTAGGATACTTATAATCGCGCACCCGCACAATTCACCAGAGTTTGTTGATGGAGGACACGATGTCGATCAGTAAATCTATTCTGCCGGAATTCGATCACGAAATGGCCAACACGCGCAAGACGCTCGAACGGGTTCCGAATGACAAATTCGCGTGGAAGCCGCACGAAAAATCGATGACGCTCGGAGGTTTATCTACGCACCTCGCAAACATTCCGAGTTGGACGGCGCAAACTTTCGATCGGGACGAACTGGACATCGCGCCGCCGGGCTCGGGGCCTTATCGTCTGGAAGAAGCAAAGTCGATCACCGCGTTGCTCGACGCTTTTGATAAGAACGTCGCGTCCGCGCGGGCTGCGCTGGAGGCGGCGACTGATGAAAACTGGCAGGGCAAATGGTCTTTGCTGATGACTGGCAAGACGATCTTCACGCTGCCACGCACCGCCGTCATGCGTGGCTTTGTGATGAATCACCTGATTCATCATCGCGCCCAATTGGGAGTCTATCTGCGTCTGCTGGATGTGCCGGTGCCGTCGATCTACGGGCCGTCTGCGGACGAAGGTGGATTCTAGCCGCGGATTGAAAATCTGAATCTAGTCTCGTTCACGCCTCGTACGACCTCGAGGGAGAACCGAACGAATGAGCGACGCACTAAACAGCTAACTGATGCGACGAATGGCGTCGGCTATTTTGAGCGCCTCGACCGTTGATTTCACGTCATGAACCCGGACGATGTGCGCTCCGTGCAAAACGGCAGCGACCAGGGTGGCAATCGTGGCATTGAGCCGCTCATCGGCCGGCGCGCCATTCAATAATTTTCCCAAAAAACTTTTGCGCGAAGTGCCAATTAAGACGGGCATGTCGGGAAACTCACGCGCGAGTTGATCCAGGCCGACAATCAACTCGAGATTCTGTTCGACAGTCTTGCCAAAGCCGATCCCGGGATCTATCGAGATGCTTTCGCGCGCGACTCCGCACTTCTGAGCGAGGACGACACTCTCCTGCAAGCTGGCGATCACTTCGTCGATCGCGTGGTCCATGGGCGGTATCTGTTGCATGTCTTTCGGCGTGCCGCGCGAATGCATCAGAACCAGTCCCGCCTGAGCTTCGGCAGCCACCTCGGCAATCGTTTGATCGAAGCGCAGGCCGGAAATGTCGTTGACGATTTCGGCGCCCGCCTGCAGGGCGATCCGCGCCACCTCGGGTTTGGTAGTGTCGATTGAAATTGGCGCGGACAGATTGGCCAGTCGTTCGATGACCGGAATCACGCGGCACAGTTCTTCTTCTTCCGAGACGAAGTTGGATCCGGGCCGCGTCGATTCACCGCCGATGTCGATGATGTCGGCGCCTTCATCGATCATCTGTTCCGCGTGCGCGAGTGCGCCGGCGAGCGAGAAGAACTGTCCACCGTCGCTGAAGCTGTCGGGGGTTACGTTCAGCACGCCCATCACCAGGGTGCGCTCGCCGTAACGCAACGAGCGCCGGGAAATCTTCCATGCGGCGGTGGTGCGGGCGGGCACAGGGGTCATTTGATCACCGGTAGCGTGAGATGCGAAGGATACTTCGCCGACTCATAGACTTTCTGGGTGGCCGTTTGATAGTCCTGCGGCTGCGCCAGAAAAATATTCTCGACGAATTTCTGCGGGTTGCGATCGTAAAGCGGAAACCATGAACTCTGCACCTGGACCATCAGGCGATGCCCTTTCTTGAAGGTGTGATTGTTGGCGCGCAGGTCGATTGTATATTCGTTGACTTTATCTGCGACGATCGCAGTCGGTTTTGAAAAACTGTCGAGATAACGGCCGCGAAATATTTCGTCGACGATCATCAACTGGTAACCCACCATCGCCGGCTCTGCAGGATTGTTGTCCGGATAGACATCAATCAACTTCACGACCCAATCGCTGTCGGTGCCCGAGGTGGATGCGTACAGGTGCGCAATCACATAACCATCAATCGTCAGGTCCTGATCGAGTGGCGCCGTCTGCCAACTAACCAAATCGCTACGGCCTTGCAGGAAGCGCTGGTCCTGGACCAGCCAGGTGTACCAGGATGATCCGCGCCCATACGTGGGTTGAATGGGCCGCTTGCGATAGGGAACTGGACTCGTGGGATCTGAAAGATAAGTTTCCGCGTCGTGCACAGTATCGGAGGTCGGCTTGTCGAACGAAAGCGTTTTGCCGGTATGCAAGTAAAGGTCGCGCGCGGCAGCTTCCTTCGGCGGCCAATGGTCGGAACGTGTCCACTGGTTCGTGCCGCTTTGAAAGGTCAGTGCTTCCGGCTGATTAAGTTTGCCTTTGTCCTTGAGATAGTAGGCAAACCACGGAGCCTGGACTTCGGCGCGAAAATAATTGCCGGTGGCGCTTCCGAAATTAATCTGGCCGAGACTGCGGGCCGCGCCGCCCCAGCCACCGTGGTTCCACGGACCCAGCACGATAAAGTTGTGATCGGTCTTATCGAATTTCTCGAGGGCCGTGTAGGTTGCGAGCGCCCCGTAATAGTCTTCCTGGTCCCACCAGCCACCGACGACGAGCGTTGCCACCCGCGTCGATTTTAGATAATTGCCCGAGCCTCTGGCCTTCCAGTAGCTGTCGTAGCTTGGATGAGCGACGAACGCATTCCAGGTGGGAAACTTGCCGGCATTCAGTTCGGTGATTTTGCCGAGCGCGCCTTTTTCCAAATACCAATCGTACGCGTCCTTGTCGAAAGTAACTTCCGCATTCTCTTTCGAACTCTCCATCATCCTCACATACTCATAGCCGTAGCTCGCGCGGAATGCGCCATTGTGAAAGAAATCGTCGCCCAACCAGGTGTCGGTCATCGGCGCCTGAGGCGAAGAGGCTTTCAAAGCGGGATGCGCATCGATGGTGGCCACGGCCGACAACCAGCCATCGTACGAGACGCCGAGAATGCCCACGCGCCCGTTGTTCTTACTCACATTCTTAATCAGCCAATCGATGGTGTCGTAGGTATCGGTGCTTTCGTCAATCCCTTTCGGATCTTTCTTGTCATGCATCGGCCGGTTCATCTCGAACTGGCCTTCAGAACCGTAGCGGCCACGGATGTCCTGCAGCACAAAGATGTAGCCATCCGGAATGAACTCGCGAAAGCGGCCATTGATCGAGTCGGAGTTGTTTTCGCCGACGCCGTAAGGGGTGCGTTCCATCAGCACCGGCAGCGACTCGGTGTGGTTCTTCGGCGTGAAGATAAGGGTATGCAGGCGCGCACCGTCGCGCATGCGAATCATCTCTTCGCGTTTGTCGAAGGGAAAGTTCTTTTGAACTAAGGGTTGGTTGCTGATCTTGCCGGCGTTGGTGGTGCGTCCTTCCTGCTGCCAAAGGACGGCGTTAACTTTGCCCTGTGCGTCACGCGTAAACGTGGCTTGCGCATCGAACAGCTTCAGGAAGAACTTCGATTCGCTGGCCGGAAATATTTCGATGCGACTCTGGTTGGTAGCCTGAACGTAAAACTTGTCGGCGTCGCGAAAAAAAGAAAGCACCACATCCGGATTCGTCGGAATCGAATACTGCCCGACGTAGTCGTCGAATATTTTCGGGTCGATTTTGATCTCGGTCAGCTTTTGATCCTGCCCGCCACTCGCCCACGCGTGTCGCATTGCAACTGCGCCGGTGAAGGCAACGAGAACGAAACTCGCGATCATTGGCCAAACAAACCGTCTCATTTGATTTCCTCCCTGACTGCTCCCGATATTCAGCAGGAATTACTTATAACCTCAAGAACCATTGCAAGCAACGACGGGCGCTCGCGGTATGCTGCAAAATATTTTGTAGAGCTGAGGCCAGGTGTGGTATCGTCCGCGCTCGTCGCCCGCCAACCGGTCCCGACCGGTGAATCACTTCTCAGGAGGAAATCTGTTATGACTCGACGCATAAATTCACGGATGTCGTTATTGTTTTCAGTTTCGGCTTTGCGGGGCCGCCTGACACGTGCGCTGGCTATCAGCGTCTTCTTAATCGTCGCGAGCGTTGCGGTCTTCGCGACTATCAGCTTCGTCAGCAAATGGGGAACCAGTGGCACCGGTAATGGGCAGTTTTTTACGCCCACAGGAATTGCCGTGGACGCCGGCGGCAATGTTTATGTCGTCGACGGCGGGCAACGCGGTCAGAAGTTCGACAACAATGGTGTTTTCCAATTCAGTTTTGGCAGTCCCGGTTCGTTACCAGGTCAATTCATCCTGCCTAACGGAATCGCGGTCGATTCAGCGGGAAACATCTATGTGTCTGAAAACAATGATCCGACGATCCGAGTGTCGAAGTTCAACTCGAGCGGCGTGTTTGTAACTCTCTTCGGTGGTCCCTACGTTGGCCCTTCGGGTGTCGCGGTGGATTCTGCAGACAACGTCTATGTTTTGGATGGGAACGGCCAGCGAGTTCGTAAGTACAATTCGTCCGGCACGCATCTGTTGGATTGGGGCAGCAGCGGGGCGGGCAATGGCCAGTTCAGTTTTCCGCAGGGAATTGCTGTTGACTCATCTAACAACGTGTATGTCGCGGATACGGGCAACAATCGAATTCAAAAGTTTGATGCTGCGGGAACCTATATTACGCAGTGGGGAACAAGCGGCAGCAGTGATGGACAATTCACATCGCCGGACGGAGTTTCAGCAGCGTTGGGGTATGTCTATGTAGCGGACGCCGGAAACAACCGGATTCAGAGATTTTCTGACACCGGCACTTTCATTGAATCGTTCGGTAGTAGTGGCAGCGGAGATGGGCAATTCTCCGGGCCGCAGGATTTGGCGGCAGACTCGGCCGGAAATGTCTTCGTAGCCGATAGCGGGAATGATCGCATCCAGAAATTCAGCACGGCCGCAGTGACAGTCGTGGCCAACGCCGGATCCGATCAGACGGTTGAATGCGCTGGCGCCACCACCAGCGTCACGCTCGACGGAACCGCCTCAACTGGCAGCGGGACACTTACCTACACCTGGACCGAAGGCGCGACCACGCTGGGAACCGGCGCCACACTTCTGACGGCGCTGCCGACGGGGACACACACAATCAAGCTCACAGTCTCGTCATCGGGCGGCGGTTCTGACGATGATGACGTCATAATTTCAATCGTCGATACACAGTCGCCGGCGATAAATCTAAACGGCGCAAATCCGATGACGGTTGAGTGCCACAACGCCTTCTCTGATCCGGGCGCTACAGCGACTGACGCTTGTGCCGGCGATCTGACGAGTTCGATCGTGGTCACCGGCTCGGTAAATCCGAATGTCGTCGGCGGCTACACGCTCACCTACACAGTGAGTGACGGATCGCACACGACCATGGTGAATCGCACGGTAAATGTGATTGACACCATCGCGCCGATCATTACCGTTAACGGGACAAATCCGATGACAGTCGAATGTCACACGAGTTTTACGGATCCGGGCGCTACGGCGAACGACGGTTGCGCGGGCAGTTTCCCGGCTTCCGCATCGGGTACGGTCGATGTAAACGTTCCGGGCACCTATACGATCGTTTACAACGCGAGTGACCCGTCCGGCAATGCGGCTTCACCGATGACGCGGACTGTGAATGTCGTCGATACCACCGCGCCAGTCATCACGGTGAACGGCAACGCGCCCACGCTCTGGTCGCCGAATCACAAGTACCAGACGTTTTCGGTGACTGACTTTGTTGTTTCAGCAACGGACAGCTGCAATACGAGTCTCGGCGTTGGCAGTGTGGTCATCTCAAAAGTCACCAGCGACGAATTTGAAGATAGTGGCGCGGATGGACATACCTTGAACGACATCTTCCTTGCCGCCGACTGCAAGTCAGTTCAGTTACGCGCCGAGCGTGACGGAAACGGCGATGGCCGCGTCTATAGAATCACGTTCACGGTCACCGATGCGTCTGGCAATGTGGGGACGGCGACCGCAATCGTGACTGTTCCACAGAGTCAGGACAGCGGCCCGGCCATCGACAGTGGGGTTCATTATACTGTCACCGGCAGTTGTCCTTAGTTTAATGCTGACTACCAAAGAAGCGCGGGCGTCCCGGTCAGGATGCCCGCGCTTCACTTTTTGAAATTAGGCTAAAGTTTAGGGCGCCGGACAACGCGGTTCATTAGGGCCACTGAGTGTCTGAGGTTGAAAATCAAATTTTGCCGGTGGCTTTAAGGCGTCGCGCAGTCGTGCCAAATTATTTTTCAGGGCGATGCACGACGGCGTCACGTTCTCAATTATTGATTTCGCCGGACGTCGATCAGCGCTTTGAATCATCGAAACGAAGCGGGTCACGTCACGATTAATAGCGCCAAAGCCAGGAGCGTCGCTCGTGCCTTCCTGCAGTTCCGCCAGTTGTTTGTCCAGCTTATCAAGCCATTCGATCATTGCTTTGTCTGTCGTCTTCTGCTTCGACGCGGCATACATCGGCCGCGCCTGCGAGATCCAGTTGTACACGGCATAGCTGGTATTCATCCAATCGTCGATCATCCGCGCGATTTCGAGTTGCGCTTCGAGATCGCCAGCGTTCACCTGCACCCGCGGATCCAGCTCGACGTTTAGCCGTTGACGAAACGTCTTGCCGTCGACTTTCAAAACCAGTTCGTAGTCTCCCGGCACCGCGAGTGGGCCGGGTGGTTGATAGCGTGGCGTGCGGCCCGGGACGGCATGATCGGGCAACGTGTATTCGATGTAATCGATGTGCCGGCCGCGGAAATTGTAGGTCAGCGCATCAGGATGCGGCCATTCCAGGTTCCAGGCAAACCGATTCAAACCGGCATGTCTCGTCAGCACGTCGGGCGGCGCAAACCAATAATCCGGAACGTTCGCCAGGCGAGTGTCCGCGGGCGGAGCAATGCTGGAGAAACTGCGGACGAGGTTCTTTTTCGCATCGTAAATTTCCAGCGAGACCTCCTTCGCGGGTGACTTCAGGTAGTAATAGATGATCGCGCCTTCTGGTGGATTTTCGCTATGCGCTGCATCGATCGACAAAGGCGTTTCGGGATCGTTATCGAAGCGCACGCGGACAGCTGCGGCGGGCTTGAGCAGGGTCGTGGCGCGCGTCTCATCGACCTGTCGCAGCGGCGAGACATCGTCCAGAATCCAGAGACCACGGCCGTACGTGGCCGCCACGAGGTCGCTCCCGTGCACGTTCAGATCGCGCACCGAAGTGGTGGGGAGATTTAATTGCAGCGGTTGCCAATGATCTCCGCTGTCGAACGAGACATACACTCCCGTTTCCGTTCCGCCATACACCAACCCTTTTCGCTGCGGGTCTTCACGGATGGTCCGCGCGATCGCATGGTCCGGCAGTCCGTTGACGATCTTCTGCCACGTCTTGCCGCCGTCGCGGGTGCGGAACATGTAAGGATGCGAGTCGGCGGGCACCGAACCGATTAAGTAGGCAGTGTTAGCATCTGTCGCAGAGGCTTCAATCAACGTCACATCCAGGTGCTCAGGCAATTCCGCCGGCGTCACGTTCGTCCACGTGGCGCCGTTGTCACGGGTCAGTTGCACCACACCGCCGCTCGATCCGACCCAAATCATTCCGGGCTGAGGCGCCGACGGCGCGATCGTCTGAATCACGCCAGTACTTTTATCGGCAGGATTCCGCGCGGTTAAGTCAGGGCTCATCTCCTGCCACGTCTCGCCATTGTCCGACGTGCGCATGACGAACTGAGTGCCGAGATACATGGTCTTCGGATCGTGCGGCGAACGAACCAGCGGCGTCTCCCAGGTGTAACGATACTTCGAGCCCGGACCGAACACAGTCGCGATTTGTCCGGTCGTGCGATCCATGCGGAAGACCGAGCCGTACCAACCGACAGAGAAGATAAGGTTCGGGTTCTGCGGATCAGGCGAGATGTAGCCGCTCTCAAACGCGCCCGTCGAAAACCATTCGCGCCAGGTGATGTGGCCAAAGTCGCTGCGCGACGCGACGGCGACTGAGCCGCTGTCCTGTTGCGCCGCGTACAGCCGGTACGGAAACTGTTTGTCGGTAACGACGTGATAGAACTGACCGGTTGGTTGCGTAAACCAATCGCTCCAGGTGCGGCCGCCGTCGAGACTAATGATGGCGCCTTGATCAGAGCCGAGAAAAATTCGTTTCGTGTTTTGCGGATCGATCCAGAGTACGTGCTGATCTTCACCGCTGGGTGCGCCTTTGTACGACGCCCACGTCTTGCCGCCGTCGAGTGAGCGATACATCGAAGTCTGCATCACGTAGACGAGATCGGGATTGACCGGATCGACGTACATCTTGCCGAAGAAAGTGCTGCCGGTGATGCGCGGATCGTTGGTGCTGCGTTGCCAGGTTTCGCCGCCGTCGTCTGTGCGAAAGAAACCGTTGTTCATGACTGCGTATACGCGCCGCGCGTTATTCGCCGGGGCCACCGCCAGACCGACGGTGCCACGCGGAGAATCGGGCAAACCTTTGCCCGCGACGATTTGCCACGTATCACCTTCATCAGTCGACTTCAGCACGAGTGACTCGGCCCCGAGCGCGCGCCGATTGGCGAAATCAATTTGCAGGTTATAGGTCGAGGCATAAAGCGTCCGCGGATCGTCGGGGGCAACTTCCAAATCCATGACGCTGGTCTTGTCGTCTTTGTAATAGACCCTCTTCCAGGTCTTACCGCCGTCTGTCGTCTTGAATATCCCTCGCGCCGGGCCGGGCGCAAACCAATCGCGCGCTGAGGCAATCACGACGTTGGGATCTTTCGGATCGATGATGATGCCGGTGATGTAACGAGTGTCTTCCAGCCCGATATGCTTCCAGGTTTTGCCGGCATCGTCTGAGCGATACATGCCGTTGCCCACTGTTTCTTCGCCGGTCCCAACATAGACGACGTTTGGGTTTGAAGGCGCCAGCGCCAGCGCGCCGATTGAAGCGACGCGGGCCTCGTCGAAGATCGGCGTCCAGACCCGGCCGCCGTTAATCGATTTCCAAACGCCGCCGCCGGGCGTGCCGAAATAGTAGGTCGCGGCGTCACCCGGAATGCCGGCGACTGCCGTCACGCGTCCCGCGCGATGTGGTCCGACCAGACGCCACTGCATTGCGGAAAACGATTCGGGATTGTATTGACCTGCAGTTATCTGAGCTGCAACGATGATGGATGTAATCGCGAGAAAAACACGGGCAGTGTGATTCATTAGAGACGCCTCCGACGCCGGCGCAGTTTATCATCGCGTCGGAGCAGCAGAAACCCGACCGTGAGGGAGGGTGCCATTGCCTGAACCGACCGCGCACCCTCCCTCACGGTCGGGTTTCTGATCCCACGTTGCGTAAATCGCAGCTACTTGATATCGGCCCAGCCTTTTTTCTTCGCAGCGTCCCAGTGCAAAGTTACTTCTTCGATCTCGACCAGATTTAAGTCATACCACTCGAGGGCGTTGTCGTCTTTGTCCGTCACTTTCAAATCCCAATGAACATGCTTATCGCGATCGTCGAAAGTGATTTTGACGCTCTGGCCGTTCGCCAAAGTTTCTCTTCCCAGCACATCTTCCTGCCACTCACCAGCGCTGTGTGGCGAGACGAACACCGAGTGAATCTCAACGCCGGTTTGATTGTGCAGGATGAAATCCTGTTGGCCTTCACGCGCTAACGCGTTGGCGGTAACGAACGTGGCGAGAACTGCGAGGGCCAACGCGATTCTAATTCTCAAAGTAAAGTGCTTCATAAGTGCATCCTTTCGTAATAATCATGAGCAAACAAAGTAGGAGCATCCGCATCCCGTTTCGCGGCATCAGCGCTCCGGCATACACCGGCTCGCGCGCGCGAAGATTGCGATCGTTATGTTTCAGCCTCGGCTTCGCGCACTGGCGCGGAAGTCCTGTCCAACTTCGACTCGGCCTCATCCTGCGTCTCATGCAAATGAGATACCGACCGGTGCAGCCGCTTGAACTCTTCCTGCAACCGTTCGAGCTCTGAATCCGAAAGCTGTTCGAGATTGACCAGCCCGGTGCGCGCGCCTTTGACGCCCTTAATCAATTCATCCAACTTCAAGTGGATGGCTTTCGCGTCGCGGTTCTGGGTGTTCTGAATCAGGAAGACCATCAGAAACGTGATGATGGTCGTGCCCGTATTGATCACGAGTTGCCACGTGTCTGAATAATGGAACATGGGACCGGTGAGGCCCCAAACTACAATCAACGTGACGGCGAGCATAAACGACCATGAAGTGCCCACCATCTGAGATGTCTTCTGTGCAAACTGTCGGAATAATTCATTCATCGATTTATTAATCCCTTCAAAAAAATGATCTAGCGCGCGTCCGCCTTCGGGAACATCACGCGATCCGGCGCCTTATTAAGTTCAGTCAACAACTTCTTAATTAAACGAGTCTTCACGCGGCCCGCTTCCTTCGGATGAACGAGATAACGGACGATTGCGTCGAGCCACGTGTTCGCATTGACGCGAAACAATACTGATGGATATTCACGAACTTCGAGCGAGTTGACTGGTGTCTGCGCCAGCAACTCGCGATAGACGCGTATCTGCTTCATCATCGATTCGCCGACTTCCTCAGCCGCAATGCGCTGCATCGTGTCGGCGATGAACTGCAAGTCGGCGTTGTACGCCACGCTAAACTTCACCTCGTTCCACACGTAAGGAAAGAGCGGCCAGGTGTAGTTATAAACAGTCGAGCCGAGCACCTTTGAATTGGGAAACTTGATAATCCGGCCCGTTGGATGGTCCGTTGAAAGCAGATCCCCGCCGCCAAATTCCCACAGCGTCGTATCGAGATAGCTGACGTCGATCACATCGCCCGTCGCTTCACCAATCTTGATGCGATCGCCGACGCGATAGGGCGATCGCACGAGAATGTATATCCATCCGAGGAAACTCGTGACTGGAGTTTGCACGGCGAGTCCCAGGATGATCGAGAACAGACTGATCGCGGCGACCGTCGTATACCAGTTTTGAATGACCGCCGAGACGACAATGAAGATCATCAACAAGCCCAGCATCAGCTTGGCCACGCGCCTGAGGTTATAGCGGGAGACGGGACTGTCTATGCGGCCCAGCAAATAAACGTCGCCAACCTTGGCAACGGCGAGCAGCAGGACAATTGCCATTGCGCCAAGATCTATGTTTTGGATTCTGTCGATTAGCGTCGGATGCTTTGCGGCGAAGCCGAACAAACTGAATTGCAGAACATAGCGCAGCGCGGCCAACACCAGCAGGACGATGACGTGAGTGGTCAGGACCAGCTTGTCCTTGGTTTCGGCTTTCGGCTGATCCTGGGGCGCGACGGGGCTGGCTTGCTTCAGCGCACGCTTCACGTCTTCCTGCTTTTTGACCTGTTCGACTTCGGTGCGCAGTTCGTTCGCCATTCTTACAGAATCCTCACGAGCGTGTTGATTTGTTGTCTTGAAACCCGGTTTGCTCGATGCGATTGTGGAAAGGCACTCGGTATGCCATAGACTGCTGGGCGAGCGGATTATGCCGAAGCCAATCAAAGACAAATACGCCATCGCGGCCGCGCTGCAGGAGATTGGGACCTTGCTGGAGTTGAAAGGCGGCGAGTATTTCAAGGCGCGCGCTTACAAGTTGGGCGCGCGCTCAATCGCTGAAGTGAGCGAAGACCTGGGCAAGTTGATCAAAGAAAATCGGCTGACGTTCGTGAAGGGCATCGGCTTCGCGCTGGCGAAGCAGATCGAACAGCTTTACACGACCGGCGAATCTTCGATGCTCAACGATCTGCGCGGGCAGATGCCGCCGGGAATCGTCGAGCTTTCCAACGTGCGCGGACTAAGTGTAAAGAAAGTCGAGCGGCTGCATGAAGCACTCGGCATCACCACAGTCGAACAGTTGAAGGCCGCCGCCGAAGCCGGGAAGCTGCGCGAGGTTAAAGGATTCACCGCGAAGACAGAGCAGCGGATTCTCGAAGCGATTAACGCCAGCGCAGAGCCGAGCAGCGATCGGCGAATTCACATTCACCACGCACTGCGAGCGGCGGAACACATTATTGAATATTTGCAGACCTCACGCGGGCTGATTCAAGCAGAGATCGCCGGTGACCTGAGGCGTTGGCAGGAGACAGTTTCGGAAGTGGTGATTGTCGCCAGCGCAAAGAATCCGAAGTCGCTGGTAGATCACTTTGTGCGTTTCCCGATGGTCGTCAGAACTCACGAGGAATCACGAATGCACGCCGTGGTCCGCTTGAGTGAGGGATTCAACGCGACCCTGCTCGCGGTCAAGCCGGAACAATTCGCGGTTACGTTGATGAAGACAACAGGTTCCGAAGCTCACCTGCGCAAACTCGATCAAATTGCGGCAAAGAAGAAACTGAAAACGTGGAGTACGCCGGCGGAGCGCAGCGGCGACGGCGCTTTGGATCGGGCGAAACTCATTAGCGCCGCGAGCAGCCCAGGAGGACGCTTTCGCAACAGGAATTCATCCAAAGCGCCGTCGACGCGGCGCTCTGCCGGCGCACTGCAAAACGAAGCTGGAATTTATCGCCGGCTCGGCATGCAATACGTCCCGCCTGAGTTACGTGAAGATCTCGGAGAGGTTGAAGCTGCGCAACGCCAGCAGCTGCCCGAGGATTTGATCACGAGCGAAGACATCCGCGGCATGGTCCACTGTCACACAACCTATTCCGACGGCAAGCACAGTGTCGAACAAATGGTCGCCGCCGCCGAAGCGATGGGCATGAAGTACATCACCATCACCGACCACTCGCCGACCGCCTTTTATGCCGGCGGTGTGAAAATCGATCGCTTACAAAGGCAATGGGAAGAGATCGATGAAGTGCAGACAAAGACGAAGGTCAAAATCCTGAAGGGAACTGAATCGGACATCACCGCCGATGGTTGTCTCGACTATCCCGACTGGATTCTCGAACAGTTCGACGTGATCGTCGCCAGCATCCACGCGCGCTACAAAATGGATTCTGCGAAGATGACCCAGCGCATCGTGAAGGCGATGCGCGAGCCGGTCTTCAAGATTTGGGGACATGCCCTCGGAAGATTGATCGAAAAACGTCCGCCGTTTGACTGCGACGTCGAAAAGATTCTCGATGTGATCGCCGCCTCACGCGCCGCAGTCGAAATCAACGGCGACCCGTACCGTCTCGACATGGCGCCACATTGGCTGCGCGCGGCGCGCAAACGAAAAATCAAATTCGTCATCTCGGTCGATGCGCACTCAACCGGCGCGCTCCATAATGTGAAGTACGGCGTCGGCATGGCCCGCCGCGCTTCGATCAGGCGGGGCGAAGTCCTGAATACCTTGGCAGTCAAAGCTTTTCAGAAGGCCGTGCGCCCCGTATGAGGACCCGGAAGGGCCGGTCACTTCTGTAACTTAAGATTAACGTGCGTGATCCTTGCAACCTCCACTCAACTGAGGCATGATGACTGTCGGTTAATCCTTCTCTCGCGCATCAACGGTGATGCGCCCCGCGCATAAAACGATTGGCGCCGGACGTTCGAATGATTCGAGAGTGGGCTGGTTTTATTGACTCGAAGGCTCTTGAGTAAAACATCCGACGGAATTGCGCGTCTGGCAGTCGCCGAAGCTAAATCCCGATTACAGCTTCTTTGTCAGACTAAAAGTTGAGAAGGTTCGTCGCGCGCTGCACTATTCAGGAGGAATTGGTATTTGGCGAAAGATGATTTGATTCCGGCTGCGGGAATCATTGTCGACAAGCAGCCCAACGCGTTTTTCAAAGTTCGGCTCGACAACAGCGAGCATATTGTCTTGGCGGCCATCTCAGGGAAGATGCGGAAGCACCGCATTCGCATCCTCGTGGGTGACCGCGTCAGCGTCGAAATGTCCCCCTATGATCTGACGCGCGGTCGGATTACTTACCGTTACAAATGAGTTGTGGCGGATCGTGTTCAGGCGAAAATCTTTTCGCTATTTCAAGTCGTTCCCTTTAACTGAAACTTTTGGAGTTTCAGTTCGTTTGTGACAGCAACCAAAATGAAAATCCTGCTGGTTAATCCAGAATTCCCTGAGACCTATTGGAGCTTCCGTCATGCACTGCCGTTCGAAGGCAAGCGTTGTGCGTTTCCGCCGCTCGGACTGTTGACAGTGTCCGCGCTGCTTCCGCCAACCTGGGAGCGGCGGTTAGTCGATTTGAACATCGAAGAGCTGAAGACTTCCGACCTCGATTGGGCCGACATGGTCTTTGCCACGGCGATGCTGGTGCAGGAGCAGTCACTGCGAGAAGTCGTCAAGATTGCCAAAGCGCGTGGCAAACGCGTCGTGCTGGGCGGGCCTTACGTCACGAGCACGATCCAGGAATTGCCGGAAGCCGATCACATCTTTCGCGGTGAAGCCGAGCAGACGCTGCCGCAGTTTATTGCAGACCTCGCGCGCGGAGAAACAAAGTACATTTACCAGGCTCCGGAACGGCCGGCGCTCGCCCTGACCCCGATCGCTGATTTTGGCTTGGCGAACATCAAGCAGTACGGCGCCATGTGCGTCCAATATTCGCGCGGCTGTCCGTTCTCGTGTGAATTCTGCGACATCATCGAGATTTACGGCCGCGTTCCACGGACCAAGAGCAACGAACAAATGCTCGCCGAATTCGATGCGTTGAAGGCGCTCGGCTGGCGCGGCACCGTCTTTATCGTCGACGACAATTTCATCGGGAATAAAAAGAACGTACGTCAACTGATGCCGCATCTCGCGCGTTGGCAAAAGGAGAACGGCTATCCGTTCGAGTTGCTCACCGAATCGAGCCTGAATCTCGCTGATGACGAGAAGCTGCTGGCGGAAATGCGCGAGGCCGGCTTCAATCGCGTCTTCATCGGCATCGAGACTCCGGTCGAAGAAAGTCTGCACGAAGCGCAGAAGTCGCAGAACCGCGGCAACCTCGTGGACCAGGTGCGCACCATTCAACAGCACGGCATCGAAGTCATGGCCGGATTCATCGTCGGCTTTGACAACGATCCCGAGGACATCTTCGAACGGCAGATCGATTTTATTCGCCAGAGCGCGATTCCTCTGGCGATGGTTGGGCTGCTCAACGCTTTGCCCGACACGCAGCTTTGGAAAAGGTTGGATCGCGAAGGCCGTCTGCTCGGTCAGGATGCGACGGGGAACAACACCGTCTGCACCTTTAACTTCAAGACCCGCCTGGACCCCGCTTTCTTAGTTCGTGGTTATCAGAGAATCATGACGACGATCTACGGGTCTCGCGAATACTATGAACGAGTGCTCGATTCACTCGGTCGCACATCTCACACGAGCCCGGCCGGGACCTATACCTACAGTCTGCCCGCCGGACTCGCGGCTTTAATGAGAATTCTGTTTAAGCTGGGAGTGATCGACCGCGAGCGCAAAGAATTCTGGCGCTTCTTCGTTCAGGCCCTCATTAAACACCGCACCCGACTTGTCGATTCCATGCGTCTCGCCGCCGTCGGATATCACTGTCGTAAATTGAGCGAAGTCTACGGCGATAATTAATAGACCGCCGTTCTCTAACCCTTCGGCGACTCCAACACCAACAGTAAAGGCGTTGACTCTGCGCGCAGCGTCGCTAACTCCACCCCTGGACATTGCGACTCCGGCGGTAGCATTGGCAACTCCGTCTCTAACTGCGCCGACTCCGGTTGCGGTGACAGCAACTCTCGCCTTGGCGACGCCAGCTCTCACTTTAGCGACGCCAACTCCCCTTGTGGCGACGCCAACTCCGCCTGTGGCGATGGCAACTCCGCCTGTGGCGATGGCAACTCCGCCTGTGGCGACGGCAACTCCCGCTGTAAAGTCTTCAAAATACTCAGGGAAAATGCAAAGTCCGCTGCTTGGATGGTCTGAGCTGTTCGGGAGACCGGATGAATCTCATCGGCTTGACAGCCTTGCCAGGTACTGGTGCAGTTTGCGGAAGCCCGCACGAAGTAAGGGCGAAATACGCACTTACTGCGTGCGTGCTTCTGCACTGGTCCGCCAAACCGCACACTACGCCTTGCCAAAATCTTTACTAAGCGCCCGAGATTGGTGATAGAATGCGCGCCCATCAAGGGGTTTCAGCCCGCGCGTCAACATTCGGTTAGCGCATAGTTGGGCACAACTTATTCCTTAACCGGCAAACCCAGAGTTACCTAGGCCGGTTGTTAGCAAACTCGAAACAACTCACGATCTCCTACGATCGCGAAGTGAATCTACCAACGTCTGAACCCGATAGGAGGACCCTTCAATGAACGACGAAGATACTCGCGTACATCAGATGGTAATTCGCGCGCGCGAATTCATGGCGCAGTGCATTAACGATTTTGCGGAAGGCGGCGTTGCTCGGACGAAGTACGCCAACTTGCAGACGGGCATCACCAAATTCGAGCAGGTGGCGGCCGCACACGGCAGTGGCGTCAGCGACGCGCGACAAGACACCAAGAGCGTCAGCGAAGCGCGAAACGCTTTGGAGGACAGTCTTGATCTTATTCGCGGCATAGCCAGGGTCATGGGGCTGGCGGACAAGTTTCCGCGACCGCAAAAAGGCAATGACGATTCGCTGTTGCAGGCGGCGGACATCTACGCCACGCATGCGGCGCCGCTGACGGCGGAATTTATCGCGCACGAAATGCGGGCGGATTTCCTGACGGAACTGGCGGCCGACAAGGCCGCACTGCAAACGGCACTCGCCGCACGTGCCAACGCCGTCGGCGATCACATCTCCGCGCGCGAAGAATTAGACAACGCCCGCGACGACTGCGTCACCACCGTTCGCGATCTGACGCCCTTGATCAAAGTGCGATACGCCAACAACCCCGGCAAACTTGCCGAATGGGCCGCGGCGAGTCACATCGAGCGGCCCGCGAAGAAAGCCAAAGCGGCCGAGGCGCCGGCGACGCCATCGAGCAAGCCTGAAGATAAGTAGTGTTTGGGGTCGTCGCCGGCCCCAACCATCCGCAGGTCGGAACTCCGGCGCGGGAGTGAGGCTGCGTAACCCGTCGCGTCGATAGGGCATAGCCTATGTTTTCTGATTGTCGGCGTAGGCTCACCAAACGCTGCTTTTTCAGTTGGGGCAGCGACGACAAGACCGGCTCCAAACCGACGGAGCATCTTCCGGAGTGACAGATGCTCCCTTCGCTGCGGATTGTTGGATTAACCCGGGAAACGGCGCTGAGAAGCTAGCCCGACGTTGAAACGCCTGGAAGTTGATGATGAAGTTAATCAGCAATGTTCACTTTTCGTATCGGCTCGAACATTCTGATAAACACAACTACGGAGGATCGATCCCCATGCCCAATTCCACTCTCGATAATTTGGATCCAGTTACGTTTGGTGCACCCAGTGAGGCCAAGCGCATTTTCGATATGCTCATCGTCGAGAATCGACGAGACCCGAACCAATTGCCTTCCAAGAAGGCAAAGCAATTGTTTCTGTCCTCGATTACAGCAATGGCAGGCAATCCATATGTCGAAGGCGACTTGGAGCCTCATGTTGTATCTACATTAGAAGACAAAGAAAAAATCAAACACCCGAAGCTCCTTATTGCGGCATTATTACGATCACTTCCAGAGCCCGGCCTTGAGTGGCTTCATGATGCTCCTTGGCGCCTTCCAGTTGCTGCATTGTTTGACGCTCATCTACAAGATGTTTACAGAGATCGGAAGATAGATGCGCACAGGATGGCACACGAAAAACTTAAAGACCTAGCGAGCGGCGTGTCGAATTTCGAGGAAGGCTTTCTGGAATCATTGGGGATGCTCACAAGCTTGGATAGGGCAAACGCGCAGCGACACAAATTGATGCGTACGTTGGGCAATCGCTTAACGAGGGACTTCCTTGTTCCGTTCTTGCCGGAAGGTTTTGATGCTCCTTTGGGGGAAATCTATAAGCGCGTGGAGATCTACCTCACAAAACGCGACGATTTGGGGATTGTTGACATTCTATCGACGACAAGACAGGAGATAGAAGAGGCCGCGAAACGATTTGACCAGGAAGAGACTATGTATAGTCGCTGGATTGCTGACCGCGTAGCTCGAGAGCTCCTCACCTTAATTGATCAAGATTTTCGTCATAATGCCGCGGCACAACCGGCGGATGTGGTTATTGAAACGCGTGACTCGAAAAAATACCCTTTCCATTTACCAAATGAATCCGTCAATTTAGGTTTTGTGGTGAGCAATCGGGGCCCTGGCTATGCTTACGATTGCAGACTTTCAATCATTAGTGACGATTGCCTTCGGGTTTCAACTGAGGACGTTTTGCTCGGTCGATTAGCCCCGGCGACCTCTCAACTAGTCGAAGTGCCGGCAACCGTTACCAAGTCTCAAACGAGCATCGATCTCTACACTCAGGTGACTTGGAATGATTTCGACCATTCGGAACATACATCAAGCGAAATGTTTGTCGCGCAGGCTCAAAGAAGCGATATTGATTGGAAGCAACTTGAACAGTCAGATCCTTATTCGCTTGAACCGGTAACAACGGAGCACGATCTGGTGGGTCGCCGTGAACTTTTTAATCGCTTACTTGCAACATTAAAGGCGTCAAGCATCGGATCGGCAATAATTCGTGGTCAGAAAAGAGTAGGAAAGACCTCAATTGCCAAGACGCTCCAATCACACCTACAAAATGACGGCTATCTAGTTATCTACCTAGAGTCAGGTGACTATGTCGAAGCAAATCCTAGATCAACAGTGAACAGGTTAGGTAATCGGTTATGTAAAGAGCTTACGAATCGCGAAACACGGATCGCACATCTCGCCCCCCCGATGTTCGACGATGCGCTTTCACCGTTAGCTGAGTTCTTGGACGATGCAATAAGAATCGCTCCAGATCGACGTATCGTATTTATCCTGGATGAGTTCGACGAGTTGCCACTTGACCTCTACTCAAGAGGAGCCCTCGGTGATTCGTTTTTTCTCACTCTCAGGAGTATTAGTTCTCGGCCCACCGTCGGATTTTTGCTCGTAGGCAGTGAGAAAATAACACACGTTATGGATTGCCAAGGGGACAAACTCAATAAATGGAATGTGGTCTCAGTTGATTACTTCACAAAGGAAACTGACTGGGCGGATTATAAGGAATTGGTTCAACGCCCTGTTGCGGATTCCTTGGAATATAGTGATGGCGCACTGCTCTCATTGCATGAGCTGACCGCAGGAAATCCATACTTTACCAAACTTGTTTGCCAAAGGGCGTTTCGCGAGTCGGTGAGGAAGAGAGATTGCCACGTTACGCGGACTGAAATTGGACAAGCTGTCGAGACGGCCAACCGTGAGACGGATCGAAATACATTTCAACACTTCTGGGAAGACGGAATCTTTGAGCGAGGCGCGAAAGCCGCGGAGAAATCCATTCGTCGTCGTAAGATCTTAATTGCGATATCGGATGTCTTAGCCGGTCAGTTCGTAGCTTCTAAGACAGCAATCTCCGAACATCCGTTGGCGCGTCACATTCCTAGTCTTGAAAGTGATCTCAAGGAGTTTGTAATGCGAAGAATCCTTATAGGTGATGGCAAAGATGACACGTATGACTTGAAAGTTCGGTTGTTCGCTAAGTGGTTACGCGGGAGAGGTGTCGAGGACATTATTGCGACATTTTCAGATCTAGATGCTGCACTAAGGGAACGCCAAGAAGAAGAGGAGATGAAAGTTCATTCAGGGGAACTACAACAGTTAATTGGTAGTTGGGGTAGCTATAAGGGGCAACGGATCACTGAAGAAAAAGTTCGCGCTTGGCTTGAACAGTTCGGTCGCATTAGAGATCAGAGATTAATGTTCAAATTGTTGAGGAGCGTCCGCTATTACTCCGATACTTTCATTCGACAGAAGCTCGGCGAAATCCACGATGCGGTCCGTCGTCATACAGTCCATCAAATCGAAGCCGGCAAGTTAAAACGGTCCGATATCATAGTTAGCTATGTAGACAATCCAGCGAAGAGCAGTGGCCACCTAGCTCGACTATATGCGGATGAGGCTTCAATCTACGTCGAGAACGTTATCGAGAAGTCGAAGTTGCGGGAGACTTTGTGGGAGCGAAAGAACGTGCAAGCTGTTGTGTTTCTCGAAGATTTCGTGGGAACGGGCGCGTCAGCATGTGCTCATCTCCGTCAGATTCACTCATCAATTGATGAAGTGGCAGTGGCTCGGGGAATAAGAATTTTCTTTGGGGTCGTGGTCTCCTACATCGATGGTCGCCAAAAACTAGAAGCAATGTGTGATACTTTACGGCCTGCGATTCACCTACACATCTGTGAAACCTTGGATGAAACAGACCAATGTTTTAGCGGAACTTCCAAAGCGTTTGTTGACGAAGGGGAGCGAGAGTCGGCAAGAGGGATAGCGTTGACGTACGGTAAGCTTCTCGAAAAGAATTGTCCCCTGGGCTTTGGTGACCTTCAGTTAGCGGTTGCGTTTGAGAGGAGTTGCCCGAACAATTCATTACCTATCCTTTGGTCAGAATCAATACCGAATAGATGGGTTCCGCTCTTTAAACGCCTTTAGCTGTTTCATTGTATGGGAACGTGAAAATGTGCCCAGTCTAAGGTTAGTCGCATTTCAGCACATAGCATTAGGCGCAACGCTTTTGAAGGCGATAAGCCCGCCGAGCCTGGCCTGAGCCCCATGTTCATCCAACCTTGCGCTTTTTCGCCGCCGCTGGTTTGGCTTTCACCAACGTCAGCGCGGCTTTCTTCTTCGTAGCGGCGGGTTCCGCCTTGACCATTGGTTTGCGGGAAGATGCTTGCAAGCTCTTCTTTAGTGCGGTCATGATGTCGAGGCGGGGGAGGTCTTCTTCCTTTTCAAATTCAGCGACCTTCTTGCCTTTGATCTTCGAATCGATCAGTTGGCGCAGGGCTTCGTGGTAGTGATCGACGGTGTCGACGTCGGCGAATGACGTGACCATCTGTTCGACGAGGGTGGTGGCCAGAGCCAATTCTTTCTTATCGAGTTTGACGTCTTTCTCGACGTCGGGAACTTCGGCGACCTTGCGAATCTCTGCCGGGTAACGCAGCTTCTGCAAAACGATTCCGTTTTCCAAAGGAAACACCGCGACCAGATCCTCGCGATCGCGGAGGACCACTTTGGCGAGACCGATCTTGCCCGTCTCTTTCAAAACCTGTCGCAGCAGCGCGAACGGCTTGTCGGCGACCGCACCGTCCGGCCCAAGGTAATAAGGCGAATCGAAGAAGGTCGTCGGAATCTCTGAGGTGTCGACGAAGCCGATGATGTCGATGGCCTTGGTGGTCTTGATTTTGATCTTGGCGATCTCGTCGGGCTCGACGATGGCGTAACGATCTGATTCGTACTGGTAGCCCTTGGTGATCTGATCATTGGTGACGATCTGGCCGCACTTTTTGCAGCGCTTGTCGTAGCCGATGGGGCCAAAGTCGTCGCGGTGCAGTTGGTTGAACTGGATTCTTTCGGACGCTTCAATCGCGTTGTAGACGCGAATGGGAATCGCAACCAGTAAGAAGCGGATGTGGCCTTTCCAAATCGATCGCATCGGGAACCTCTTTTCAATCACGCAAATTAACAATTTGCGCTACGTTATCTGTGCTATAGACACAAACGCGGGCCGTCGCGCCCGCATCGTCGATGAGCCTCGGTGGCCCGCCTTAACGGCACGATTATGAAGTGACTCTGCCTCTCAAGTAAAGACATTTGTTTTGGCCCAGAGTCCAGTGGTAAGCGGTAGCGAAGGCGCAATATATTGTGCCGGACGATTGACCGTTCGTGCGCGACCACCTATTCTTTCGCTGTTTGTTGGCTTTGCTGCAAGAGTCGCGCAGGCTTAAAAAAAAAGCGGCTATGCCGCAGCACATAGCGGAAAGGCTTTGCCTTTCCGAAAAGGGGTTGGTCAGCCAAGTACCGAGGCTGCGCCTCGGCAAATTGAGGCGTAGCCTCAAAAAACAACGGGAGACACACGGTAAGCCAGAGGCTTACCATGTGCTGCGGCAAAGCCGCATTACGATTCGGCCCTACGAAGGACTCTTGCGGCAAAGCCCTTTTTGTTAGTGAGCTACTTGATCCGGTCGCTTTTGCCGACCAGCGGGATATCGACACCGGGTCATATCTCAAGCCTCTTACCGACCATCATGCGCGAATGTCCCCGATGCGAACGTTGTTTTGAAGACGACGCCGAAGTCTGCCCGGACGATGGCACGAAAACCAAGACCACGCTGCCCGGGACGACGCTCCTCAATTCGCGATACCGATTAACGAAACGTTTGGGCCGTGGCGCGATGGGCCAGGTCTATCTCGCGCGCGACGAGAATCTGGTAACCCGCCGCGTGGCGGTCAAAACGATTCGTCCCGACGTGCTCTCTGACGAAGACTTGCAGGAAGGCGAAGCCATCGCGCGGTTCGAACGCGAAGCCCGCACGGCTGCATCTGTGCAGCACCCGAACGTCATCGACGTGACCGACTTCGGCAAGAGCGAGGAAGGCGTGTTTTTTCTCGTCATGGAATATGTCGAAGGCGAGTCGCTCTATCAATTGCTGCGCAGGGAAGGGACCATCTCGGTCCAGCGCGCCCATGCGATGCTCAAGCAGATCAGCGCCGGGGTCGAAGCCGCGCATGACGAAGGCATCCTGCATCGCGATTTGAAACCGGCAAACGTCTTCATTGTGCAGCGCAAGAAGAAAGAGGGTGCGATTGTCGGCGACGATATCGTAAAGGTCGGCGACTTTGGTCTGGCGAAGATTATCAGCCAGAGTCTCGCCGGAATTACTTCGGGCAGCGGTCCGGCGTCGCGTGGCATTCTCGGCACGCCCGAATACATGGCGCCGGAACAGATGCAGGCGGGAGCGGCGCTGGACGCGCGCGCTGATGTCTATGCGTTGGGCGCGATTGCATATCACATGCTGGGCGGCCGGCCGCCGTTCACGGGTGAGATCATGCAAATCTTTGCTGCGAAGCTGACCCAGGATGCTGCGCCTTTGAGCACGCTGCGCTCGGATGTGCCCCCGGTGATCGAGGCCTCAGTGATGCGCGCTTTGACGCGCGAACCTGAGAACCGACCGGCAACGGTCGGCGAATGGTTCGTCGATTTCAACAAGGCGTTCAGTGGGATGTCAGTGACGCCCGATAAAGGCGAATCTCGCGTCGTGATCATGGCGCCGGCGGGCGCAGAGGTTTACGTCGACGACGAGCGTCAGGGAAGCGTCGGTCGATCGGGCCGCGTGATTTTGAAATCAATTCCTCCCGGAAAGCACGTGCTGCGCGTGGCCCACGCGGGTGACCGGGACGACGAGCGCATCATCGAGATTCGTCCCGATTCAGACGAACAAATCATCCAGGCCCAATTCAAGTCGGCGCCCTCGAGCGGCTTGTCACCATCGCAGGGCGGCAGTCTCGGCAGCGTGTCCGGTGTGCAGATGAGCGTGCCGGTGGTGATTGCGTGTACCCGATGCAGCGCGCGGTTCGCGGCCGGCACAAAGTTTTGCGGACGTTGCGGCAACACCAACTTTGACGTGGTCACGGCCGAGGCTTCAATCCAACCACGACCGGCAGTGGCATCGCCGTCTTATCCCAGTCTCAATCAATCTGCGGCCGGGACGCGCTGCACGCGCTGCGGCACAGACCAGCCCGCGGGCACGAAATTCTGCGGGAGATGCGGCGCTTCGATGGGTGGCTCGGCAATCGCCTGGAACCCACCGAGACCTGTCGAGGTCGTCTGCCCAAAGTGCGCGGGCATTTATCCTTCCGGCACGAAATTCTGCGGGCGCTGCGGATGTACGCTGAAGTAGACCGAGAATTCAGGAAGAATTATCCGCAGATTACCCAGATTACAGAATACGCAGAAGAGAAAAGCATTCGCCACAGAAAGTTTGTCTTTCCTAATCTGTGAAATCTGCGAAATCTGCGGATGAATCTTCTCTGCCTCTCAGTTAATCCTGCTTGAGCGAGGCATCTATCTCGTATAGACTGACGCGCGATTTCAAGCGCGAGCTAATTCGCGTTTCTCAAACCGTTACGAGGCCCTATGAAGCGATGTCCCCAATGCAATCGAACCTATTCTGATGATGCGCTGAGCTTCTGTCTTGACGACGGCTCGCCGCTGGTGAGCGCGACGGCGCCGTCGTCTTTCGATCCCAGTGCGACGGTGCAATATCCGCAGGGTCGCGAAACTACGCCGCCGCCAACGATTGCATATTCAGGTCAGTCCGCGCCGCCACCACCACCGCCGCCGCAGCAGCCCGCGTGGTCGCCGATGCCGCCCGCGCCACAGAAGCGGAGCGTCTGGCCCTGGCTGCTCGGGATTGGCGTGGTGCTCGTCTTCATCGTGATTGGATTGGTTATTCTGATTTTTGCGATCACGAAAATCACGAACACGAATAACAGCAACCGGCTCGCCAACGCTAACACCAATACCAATCGCAACGCGAATCGGAATACGAACAGCAACCGCAGCGCGAATGACAACCTCAATGCGAACGACAATGCGAACACGCGCTCGTCGCTGACTTCATTCACGGACGATTTCTCGGACGAGACGTGGTGGACTGGAACGATGGCTTCGGGCCGCACCTGGTACGACAACGACGAGTACCACATGCACGCGACCGCCGGGCGGTATATCGTGATGTATTCGCCCGACAAGCCGGAGTACCACGACGAAAACTCCACGGTCCGGGTCCAGTTGAAGAGTGTCGACGGGGACGTTCCGGAGACCGGTTACGGCCTGGTAGTGCATGGCGAGATGAAGAACAACAACCTCGAAGATTACTCGTTCCTGATTTACAACGGGCCCAGTCCGAAGTACAAGATTGTGCTGCATCGCGCGGGCAATGAATCGAAGGTGGTTGACTGGACTTCCAGCAGCACCATTCGCACGGGCACGACGCCGAATCAGATCGAAGTGCGCATCCGCGACAAGAAGATGGACTATTACATCAACGGAAATTTCGTTACCTCAGTCGTTGACGAAGCTGGTTACAAACGCGGGCGTGTCGGTTTCTACACCAGCGACAAAGGCGAAGTGGCCTTCGATGATTTGGAAGTCAACAAGTGATGTTGCCTGATGCGAGTTACCTTACGAGTCCTGGAGGGCCCTTACCGCGGCCGCGAATTTACTTTCGATCATCACGATACGTTTCTCATCGGCCGCAGCGAAAACGCGCATCTCTATCTGCCTGACGATCGGTTCTTCTCACGTCACCATTGTCTTTTGGAAATTGCTCCGCCGCGTTGCTTCCTGCGCGACCTGGGCTCGACCAACGGCACCTTCGTCAACGGACAGAAAGTGGCGGAAGTTTTCCTGCGCAACGGCGATCGCATTCAGGGCGGCCAGACCGTTCTGGAAGTTGAGGTCGCTGCCGATGCCACTGAAACAGACCTGGCCGAGTCGCCGACACTCGCGGGCTCGGTAATGGTCACCGTCGAGTGTGTGAATTGCGGCCGTCGCGAGCGGGCTGAGGCCTCGCCCGAAGAAAACCTCACGTTCATTTGTGAAGAATGTCGCGAAGAGCTCAAGCAACGCCCGCAACCCGTGCCCGGTTACGAGATGGTCAAGCTGCTCGGGCGCGGCGGGATGGGCTGCGTGATGCTGGCGCGGGATGAGTCGAACGGCCAGGCAGTTGCGATCAAGACGCTGTTGCCTGAGGTGGCTGTTGCCGACAAATCGCTGAAGCGATTCATGCGTGAGATCGATGTCGCGGCCGCGTTGGATCATCCGAACATCGTCCGCTTCGTTAAGAGTGGTACGCACAACGGCGCGGTTTACCTGGTGACTGAATTTGTCGAAGGATCGGATGCCGCCAAACTGGCGGACGCCCAGGGTGGACGGCTGCCGTTCCGCGATGCGATTCAGATTATCTCGCAGTCACTCGACGCTTTGGCTTACGCGCACGAGCGTGGCTACATCCATCGCGACATCAAAGAATCAAACATTTTGGTTTCGGGCGCGACCCCGAACCTGACGGCCAAGCTGACTGATTTCGGTCTGGCGCGAAGCTTCACGGCCACCGGCATGAGCGGCATCACGATGGCCGGCGACATGGCGGGGACATTTGCCTACATGCCGCCGGAACAGATTCGCGATTTTCGCAACGTGAAACCGACGGCGGATATTTATGCGCTGGGCATGACGGCCTATAGCCTGTTCGCCGGCGATATTGCTCTCGACCTCGGACCCAGCGGCGACATCGCCGGAACCGTGCGGGCGATATTCGAAGGTCAGCTGATTCCGCTGCGCAGCCGCGCCCCGGAGATCCCCGCCCAAATCGCGGAAATAATCGAACGCGCGCTGGTGCGCGACCCGGCGCACCGCTGGCAGACGGCCAAAGCGATGCGTACGGCGCTGGCGCACGCCGTTTGAGCCATTGAAATGAGCCGTTGAAATGAGAACCATGTCGTCTTGCTGGTGACACCCGCGAAATCTCAAATCTCAGATCTCAAATATGGAATTTGAAATTTCAAATCTGGATTCTCAAATGTTAAAAGACCCGATCGTAATCGTGTTAAATAAGCCGCCCGCAATCGCCCGGATTCTGACCCCGACAACCTTGTCCATCTCCGCCGCATCCGTTAAGATTGCAAGACGACGTGTCCGTCGCCGTTCGAGCAAAAGGTCCCCCGGGTTTTGAAGTCCTGTTTCAGTGAGGTTCTAAGTGAAGCACAAATTCTCTTTGGCGCTGGTAGCGCTCATCACACTTTCGCTGGCTCTTCCCATTTTCGTTTTCGCTCAACAGCCAAGCCAGGGCTCGATCCGAACTACTGGAAGAACTGAACCCTCAGGGGCCGTTCGACGCAATGGCACCAGATCGTCGGGGACCACGATTCTGACGATTGACCAGGATTTCAAGGAAGCCCTGGGAGTGATTCGCGAGAATTATATCGACGGCAATAAGCTGGATTACAACAACGTCTACAAGTCGTCGATGACCGGAATGCTGCGGACGCTTGATCCGCATTCGACCTATTTCGATCGTGAAGAATTTGAAGAACTGAAGGCCGACCAGCGGAGTGAGTATACGGGAATTGGCGCCACTATTCAGAACTTCTCTATCGGCGAACAGCAGGAAACCTACATCACCGCGACCTTCGCCAATTCGCCGGCCTCGCGCGGTGGTCTGCGTTACGGTGATCGCATCGATGCCGTCGACGGTGTGGCGATGCACGGCAAGCCCTCGGCCGACGTTCGTGACAAAATCCGTGGCCCGCGCGACAGCCACGTTAAAGTTACGGTGACGCGTGCCACCACCGGCAAAGTCGAGACGGTCGAGATTGTGCGGGCGTCGGTGCAGCAGCCTTCGGTTCCCGATTACTACTTCATTCGTCCCGGCGTCGGGTACATAGACATGACGCACGGTTTCAATTACGACACTGCTGAAGGATTGCAGGATGCGCTCGATCACTTGCATCAGCACGGTTTGAATTCAATCGTGCTGGATCTCCGCAACAATCCGGGCGGTTTCCTGGATTCAGCTATCGCAGTCGCCGGCACGTTTCTGCCGCAAGGCCAGTTGATTCTGACGCAGAAAGGCCGCAGCGGCCAGAGTGATCGCGTCTATAAGTCGAATAATCCGGACCCTGATCGCACGCCGCTGGTAATTCTGGTCAATGAGTTCACGGCATCTGCTTCGGAGATTGTCGCCGGCGCCATGCAGGATCACGATCGCGCTTTGATTGTCGGCCAGACCAGCTTTGGCAAAGGCCTCGTGCAAAGCATTATCAACTTGCCGGAAGGCGCGGGGCTGACCCTGACCTCGGCCAAGTACCTCACACCGTCGGGGCGTCTGATTCAGCGCGATTATTCCGAAGGCGGTTGGTATAACTACATCTCGCATGGCGGCACGCTGCGCGAAGCGGATTCCGGCAAACCCGCCGGTCCGGCTGCGCACACCGATACCGGTCGGGCGGTATACGGCGGCGGCGGCATCATGCCTGACGAGGCCGTCAAACCGGGGACCATTACTAACGGGCAGTTCCGCATGCGTGATCCGATTTTCTTCTTCGCCAGAGAGATGGCGTACGGGCGCATCGCGGGACTCGAACGCTACAAAGTCGATCGTCCGATCGAATATGACCACGATGTCGTCGGCACGGACTTTCCCATGAACGATATGGTCTTCAACGCGTTCAAGGACTTTGTGGCAAAGGACCAGAACTGGAAGGTGTTTACGCCGCAGCTGGACCGCAGCCGCCCGTACATCGAACAGCAGTTGCGGTATCAATTGTCGACGGCCGCGTTCGGGACCGTGGCCGCAGTGCAGGTACTAATGAAAGACGACCCGCAAGTCGCCAAGGCGATCGAGATCGTTCCCCGGGCACGCGATCTGGCGATGGCGGCGATGCGGGCGCGACTGACGCAGCCATAAGTACCGAACTGTAATGCAAAAATGGAAAGAGGCGGCCGAGGCCGCCTCTTTTTTTGTAACTTAGGCTTGCGGTGTTATTCGTAGCTCAAGGCATCAACCGCATCCTGGCGCGCGGCGCGCAATGCCGGATAGAGGGCACCGATCGAGCCGCCGATCAATCCCACGACCAGTGAGATGATGATCCATTTCGCTTCGACGTCGACTACCAGATTGGTTGAACGCATCACCAAGAAACGCGCGAGCAGCATCAGCAATACGCCGATGCCCACGCCCAGGAAACTGACGAGAATAGCTTCCTGTTCAATGACCCAGGCAATCGATCGCTTCGACATGCCCAGCGATTTCAGGATACCGATTTGCCGGGTGCGTTCGGTGACCGTGGTGTACATGGCGAGCAGAATCACCAACGTGCTGATGGTCGCCGCCACCGTGCCGACGACCTTCA
>Ga0207686_10000210_pt1 | contig 44584 bp, 29 predicted proteins | sample KBSM24metaG_FD_184396 | JGI IMG/M metagenome (GOLD analysis project Ga0207686, IMG submission 184396) | Miscanthus rhizosphere microbial communities from Kellogg Biological Station, Michigan, USA - KBS M2-4 metaG (SPAdes) (version 2) | ecosystem: Host-associated > Plants > Roots > Rhizosphere >...
TGACGTGGCAGCGATACAAGATAATTCGTGGCAAGATTATTATCGGGTTGATTACCTTGTTTTGACTCACTACGATATCTTGTATACACTTCAAGTTGTTTATTCGGGGTATAAGTTATTTGTGCCAAAAAATCTTTTCCCTGGCTTGGTGCATCTACCAAATATTTTAACCAGGGAAATTTATAAACATCAATATATGCATCAAAGCGCCATGCAGAAAAAGGTCGTATGCTGATGCCTGAATAAAAACCATTTTCATTTGTTGGATATGTATTTTCAGTAAATGCATTTCCATTATTGGATTGATATTGCGGATCTATATGGCGATGGAGAAATGAAATATCAACCCGTGGATCCACACTTATTAATAATCCATTTAAGAACGCTTTACTGAAATTTTTATCTACCGCAGCTTCTCCAAAAAAATGAAAGTTTTGACGAGTGTAGCTATAGTCAATGCTATAGTTACTCCAATTCTTGCCGCTTATAGCATAAAGATTATATGGCTCCTGTCTTTTTACTACAGGTGAAGAAAAATTAAAATTGATACCATTAAGCCCGATATGCCAATTACTGGCTTTATATTTTATATTTCCGCCAAGAGCAAGTTGTCCTAGTTTATGCCGGCCTTCAATTTCATCCTCTGTACGATGATACCCGGAATTAAGAAAAGAGGTAATATACTCTTCATGGCTTACAGTATCCGCTACGAAGTTGGCACTAAGCTTTCTGTAAGATATAAAACCGGTTGCTTCAAATTTTCCTTTTTGCAAAGTGATCCCGGCGCCGCGATGAAAACTAAATTCACCTGCTGAATTATATGGACGAAGTACCGGTGATTGTCTTTTTATCGCAAGTATATCTACACTTTTTCTGAATGCAAGACTTTGCCATTGTATTAATCCTTGCCCCATATTTACTGTAAAATCTCCCAATGCTAATGCCTGTATTGAGCCTACTTTTCTTGCAAAAAAATGAAATGAATAAAAATCAAATCCGTATTTCTGAGCTCCTTTAAAAAATTGTTCACCTGCATCCTTGTCTCCGACTATTCCATATTGTAATAAATTTTTATCCTGGTATCTATAACGGAAAAAAAGTTTTGGCGGACTGCCAAGGTATTTTGTTCCCGTACTTGTTTTTTCAAAACCTGCTGATTTCTCCAACACCTCAGAATACCGAAATGACAAAGTGTGTTCCCCCACTTTGAATCTTGTTCTAAAGACTTCTGTAAGATCCAATGGTTCGGCAACTGTAATAAAAGGCAAAAGCTTTTTTATAATTTGAGTATCCCAGGAAGGAACAGCCTGCAATTCGTAAATACTTATGAATTGCCCAACCAATTTCCTGTATGAAATAAGATTTGCTATCTGCAATCCTGAAAGGATTTTCAGTTCACGCAGATCATTTTCATCAGCAGTATTCATATTAAGCGGATTTCTTCTAAATCTTTCCCATTGCTGATGGTAACTGTCATCTTCCGTTTCAGCCTGGTCAATATCAGTAAGATTTTCCAATTGCTGTTCAATTGTTGATATAGAAGTTTCCTGCGCATGAGTTGTGAGAAGTAAAAGACAAGAAGTGAGTAATATGAATAAAGACTTTTTCAATTTTCTTTCTTCTTAAAATCATAAATGAGAAGCAAACCCGGGGTTATGCCGAGTTGCGGATGATAACTCGCCACTACATCAAGACGAAAAGTTTTTAAAAACAAACTTGCCCCTCCATATAAAACAGAAGTGTTGGTAACAATACCAGCCCTTATCATGAACTGTGGCAAAAATTTATACTGTATGCCTCCATTTACACTCACAGTCTGATTTTCTTCTTTTTCTATTTCAGCGCTTACAAGAAATTTATCCGAAGCTTCATAGCCTAAGCCTACTGTATATACCGATGCTAGTTTCTCTTCTGAATTTTTTCCATATTTGCCCCCAATAGGATTGTATGCATGCACACCCGCATTTAGCTTATCAGTTAAATGAAAAACAGTGCCGATCTCAAAGTTGACAGCAGATGAATTACCATAACCACTTGCCTGGATACCATTATAGTTAAATTGAACCCCAATATCAACTTTGTTCCCAAGTTTTCTTGCATAAGCAAGACCCATTTGCGATTCATTATAATCACTGAAACCAAAATAGCCTGCATTAACACCAAAATTTCCAGCGTTGGTTGGCACTGCGATCGCAAATTGATAAAGACTCAATTCATTCAACATAAATCTTCTTTCGCCGTAAACCCCGGCTGAAGCATTTTTCATTTGCGCTAACGAGGCCTGGTTATTTGAAAAAGAAAAAACATCAATGTGATTATTACTATAAGCGCCAAGACCAGTATAAACTGCAGCAACAGGACGACGAACTGTTTGCCCATTTATAATAAAATGAATGGAAAGAAATAGAAGGATAAGGAATGGTTTGGTCAAGCGGTTAATTTTACCTTAAGTTAAAAAATCCAGATGTTTTCTGTCAAAATAATTACTCACTACAGTTTGGGCTGCATAGCTCACGAAACTACCTTTGCGCCATGCAAATTTTAGATGGTAAGAAAGTATCGCAAGCGGTAAAAGATCAATTGAAAATAGATGTAGCACAACTTTTCACGGAAGGAAAAAAAGTTCCACACCTCGCAGCAATATTAGTTGGCAATGATGGGGCCAGTGAGACCTATGTTGCTTCAAAAGTAAAATCATGTGAAGAGGTTGGTTTCAAATCTACACTTATAAGATTTGAAGCAGACATTTCAGAACATTCATTGCTGGAAAAAATTCAGGATTTAAATCATGATCCGGATGTTGATGGAATTCTTGTTCAGCTTCCTTTGCCAAAACATATTTCTGATGATAAGGTTATCAATACAATTGACCCTGATAAAGATGTTGATGGCTTTCACCCTGTAAGTGTAGGAAGAATGGTACAAGGATTACCAACTTTTATTCCTGCCACGCCACATGGCATTATGCTTATGCTGGAGCATTATAAGATCAATACTGCGGGAATGCATGCTGTAGTGATCGGTCGCAGCAATATTGTCGGAAGGCCAATGAGCATTTTATTAAGCGAAAATAAAAATCCAGGCAATTGCACCGTCACTCTTTGTCATTCAAAAACAAAAAATATTGCAGAGCTCTGTCGCAATGCAGATATAATTGTTGCAGCTTTGGGACGACCAGGTTTTGTAACTGAAGATTGGGTAAAAGAAGGTGCGATTGTAATTGACGTCGGCATTACCCGTGTTGCTGATGCAACTAAAAAAAGTGGATTCAGATTAAGAGGAGATGTAGACTATGAAAGCGTTGCTCCTAAATGTTCTTGGATAACACCGGTGCCGGGTGGCGTGGGACCTATGACGATCGCCGCATTGCTTAATAATACTTACAGATCTTGCATGATGATGAATTAGGAAATATAATGTGACAATTTGCTGATGTGCCAATGTGCTAATTTTGTGTTTAAGTGTTGAAAGAAAATCTGTGTTTACTAAAGTGAAATCCGAAATCATAAATCTAAAATCTCAAATTGATACATCACTTCCCGTGATGGAAGATTTTTATACTTTACAAGGTGAAGGTTTTCACCAGGGCAAAGCTGCCTATTTTATAAGATTAGGTGGTTGTGATGTTGGTTGTGTTTGGTGCGATGTGAAAGATAGTTGGGATGCTGAGAAACATCCAAAGCTGAAGATCGAAAGTTTAAAATTGAAAGTAAAAAAAACTCCTGCTAAAATTGTTGTTATTACTGGCGGTGAACCTTTGATGCATGACCTTACAGGGTTAACAAAAGAATTACAGGCTGCTGGTTTAAAAACTCATATTGAAACGTCAGGTGCTCATCCGATAAGCGGTTCATGGGATTGGATCTGTTTATCACCAAAAAAATTCAAAGCTCCACTACCGGGAATTGTTCCTCTGGCAAATGAATTAAAAATTGTTGTTTTTAATAAAAGTGATTTTGATTGGGCAGAAAAATATGCTGCATTAACTTCACCAACATGTAAACTTTTTTTACAACCTGAATGGGATAAAGCGACAGAAATAACGCCACTGATCATCGAATATATTAAGGCTCATCCGCAATGGGAACTCAGCCTGCAGATACATAAGTATATTAATGTGCCTTGAACTCAATAGACAACCGGCAATTGACAATAGGCAATTTAATATTCACAATTTGCATATTGCTCATTGCATATTGCCAATTGATCCTCCTCTTAACATTAATTTACTGAATAGGGAATAAAAATGTATTAGATTCGTTATAGAAATCCAGCAATATCAATGAAAACTTTTTTTTATACCATACTTCTTTCCTTCTGCCAATTTTTTAGTGCCAATCCTTTAAATGCGCAAGTTTCAAACTCTGCGAAAATAAATCCGCGGGCCATCAAAATGTATAATGAAGGAATGACAAAGGCAACCGAAGACAGGTACGATGATGCGATCAGTTATTTTTTACAAGCTATATACCTGGACTCAAATTATGTTGATGCCTATTTATCGCTTGCTGGTGTTTATGGTCAAGCAAAAAAGCCTGACTTATCTGTTGAGTATTATGAAAAAGCCTTGAGAAAAGATTCTGCTGCCACTAAAGTTTATAAACTTCCCTATGCAATTAATCTTGCAGGCATGGGGAATTTTGATAAAGCGTTGAATACAATTAATGATTATTTATCCAATCCCAAATTAGGAGAGGCAAGTCGCAAGGCTGGTGAGTTTCGTAAGCGTTGTTTTGAATTTGCAGTAGCCCAGGAAAAAAAGAATGCGGGACGCAATTATGAGTTTGCACCTAAAAATGCCGGCGACAAGATCAATAGCGCAGAATCAGAATATCTTCCTTGTTTAACAATAGATGGTAAAGAATTTTTCTTTACCAGAAGAGTTCGGGGTTTTGATGAAGATTTTTTTTCTGCAAAATGGGATGGTAAAGATTGGATAAAAGCGTCCCCACTTGGCGGCAATGTAAATACTGATCAGAATGAAGGCGCACAAATGATCTCACAAGATGGAGAATGGTTGGTGTTCACTGCATGTAACAGAAAAGATGGTTGGGGAAGTTGCGATATTTATATTTCATTTAAAACCCCGCAAGGCTGGAGTGAAGGTCTTAATCTTGGAGGTAAAATAAATACGGATCAATGGGAATCACAACCATGTCTTTCACCAGATAAAAGAGACTTATATTTTGCAAGCCGAAGAGAAGGTGGTTATGGTGGCAGTGATATTTATGTTTCGCATTTACAGTTAAATGGTGAATGGACAACACCTGAAAATCTTGGCCCGCAAATAAATACTTCCGGTGATGAATCGTGTCCTTTTATACATGCCGATAATCAAACATTATTTTTTACTTCGAATGGCTTGTTGGGTTATGGTGGCCCCGATTTATTTTTCTCAAGAAAAGGGCCCAAAGGAGATTGGAGTGTACCGGAAAATCTTGGTTATCCCATCAATACTATTTATGACGAAGGAACATTGTTCATTGCCGCTGATGCAAAGACAGCTTATTATGCAAGCGATCGTTCAGATAGTAAAGGCGGCTTAGACATTTATAGTTTTATATTACCGGAAAATATTCGCCCTAATAAAACTCTTTGGGTAAAAGGAAAAGTGTTTGATAAAAAAACAACAAAAGGGTTACCATCTGCTGTTGAGCTTATTGATTTGAATACAAAACAAATGATCTCAAAAGTGCAGACTGATGAAAAAGGAAATTACCTGATCACACTTCCTGTTGGAAAAGATTATGCATTCAATGTAAACAGAAAAGGTTATTTATTTTATTCAGATAATTTTTCCCTGACCAATCATTCGCCGGACTCCACTTATGAAAAAAATATTCCCCTACAGCCAATAGAAGCCAATGCATCTGTTGTATTGAAAAATGTTTTCTTTGATGTAAATAAATTTGATCTTAAGCCCGAATCTGAAGCTGAGCTTGATATAGTGGTGCAACTAATGAATGATAATCCTACTGTAAAGATCCAGATCGGAGGACACACCGATAATGTTGGCAAACCTGCAGACAATCTTACTTTATCAAACAACCGTGCAAAATCTGTTGTCACATATCTTATCTCAAAAGGAATTCCGACAGCAAGGCTTTCTGCCAAAGGTTTTGGAGAAACACAACCTGTTGCCGATAATAAAACCGAAGAAGGAAAAGCACTGAACAGAAGAACGGAGATGAAAGTGATCAGTCAATAATTTTTTTAACGTCTTTTGTAAACAAATAAAAACAGCCCGAAGTCAATTACTCTCCAGGCTGTTTATAAGTCTTTATTCTTTCACTAATTTTAGTGTTTTACTTTCTTTTAGATCAAGAAATGGTTTTAGAATTTCAAAGAACATCACAGAAATTTATTTTACAATTTGCTGATCTTTCGAATCCGGCTATCTGTGTAATCTGAAACATAAATATTTCCTTGTGCATCGAGTGCAATTCCCAGGAGTCCTTTAAATAATGCGGTGCTGCCAGGACCATCGGCATATCCACCTGTACTTCCTGCCACTACAGTTGAAGTGCCAGACGCTGTAATCATATAAATGCTTGATTGATTGAGGCCTGACTGTATTACATAAATATTGCCCTGGCTATCGGCTGCAACATCTGATGGACCACTAATAGGAGATGAACCGATGCTTGCTAATGTGCTAACTACACCTGCAGCTGTGATCTTACGCACCCTACGGTTACCATAGTCAGCCACATAAACATTACCCTGAGGATCTGTTGTTATACCGGTAGGATTAAGAAATTGAGCGGCGGTGCCGTTGCCATCGATGTATCCAGCTATATCATTGCCCGCTAATGTGCTTACTATACCGGCTGGTGTGATCTTGCGAATGCGGGCTCCAAAATTGGGAGAATTCCCTCCCCAGTCAATTACATAAATATTGTTTTGCGCATCTGTTGTTATCCCCGCCAACAAGCCAAACTGAGCAGTGCTTAAATCGCCATCAACATGTCCAGTAATTCCACCTGTCAAAGTGCTTGCTTCTCCGGCCGGAGTAATTTTTCGAATACGGTTTGACTCTGTTACATACACATTACCCAGAGCATCGGTTGCCACGTCATCAGGCCCAGTAAGCTGTGCCACACTGTTGCTTCCATCAACATATCCAAATCTGCCATTACCGGCTAAAGTACTTACTGTTCCCGAGGCGCTGATCTTGCGAATCCGATTATTACCGACATCAGCCACGTATATATTTCCCTGCACGTCGGTTGCTATCCCTTTCGGACCGTAAAATATTGCAGTGATACCGCTACCATCAGCAAACCCATCTACTCCCTTACCAGCCAACGTAGTTACAATATAATTCTCAGGTTCAGCAGGTTTACCAGGTTTTGTGCAGGAGCTGAAAAAAATAATAATTATCGAGACAGCCATTAACATTGGGAATAATAATCGATTCATAAAAAGATCTAAGGTTATAATTGTTTTGGAAAGATTAACTCTTTTCCCCTCTCCCAACCTTTCACCATTTACTCTTTGATAGCTGATAAGATTTTTTTTTATACTTTTTTATTTGATAAATCAACAATTGCTAGTAAGCCTAAATTTTTATTTTCAAACCAATAACAGGGAACGATTGATTAATAATGGACGTTCCTTGCAATACCGGTGTCCTTTCCATATTAATAAAAACGGAAGCATGGTTGGCTCTTTCCTTGTTTTTTTTTGAGGCAATGAAAAATGGGATGCTTCCCAGCATGGATACAGCTCCGGTTAATCCCAACGCACTTTTAATCCCATCATTTTTATGAGTTTCATAACTCTCCCAGGTAAAAGGATTAAAATGAAATCCGGTAGATTCTCCTTGTGGAAATACTAAGCTGGTAACAATTAATGCTGCCCCACCACCCAAAAATATCATAGCAGTCTTTTTTTGTTTCTTACTTTTTTGCAGGTAAGCTGCTTGCGTCAATGAATGCTTTTGAACAATCTGCTGGCAAAAAGTAGTTGTAGCAAAAACAAGCAATAGCTTTAAAATGATAATCCTTTTCATGTTGTATAGTTTATAAGACTAAACTACTGTTGCCAAGAGCTTATTAATAATTGAATTTTGCGTTAGCATGTTCTTGATTTGCAGTTTCTGCAACTTGGCTTGTAGTTTGAATTTTATTATCTGCAATTATGAACGAACCGAACAGTAAATCACAAGCTAAAACCCTATTTGAGACAATGGTTAAAAACTGGCGGTATCAAAATCTAAAAAAGAAAGCTTGATGGAAAGATTAGGCTTGAAATAACTAAAAAAAATATCCATTCTCCAGGAACAAAAACATTTTTCCTCCATCTGCCGGCAAACTTTATATTTGAGTGAAGTCTTTTCTTATGCAGGATTTATTACACCAACTCGCATTAACCGAGGTCCCAAATATCGGCTGTGTACATGCAAAGATCCTTGCACAGGAATTTGGTTCTGCTGAAAGGATCTTTAAAGCAAAACAACAATTACTCGAAAAGATCGAGGGCTTTGGTGAAATAAGAGCAAAGGCGATCAAAGCATTTAATGATTTTTCAAAAGCAGAGGAAGAAATAAAGTTCATTGAAAAATATAAGATCACGCCGTTATTTCTCACTGATAAAAATTACCCGCAACGTTTACTGAATTGCTATGACTCTCCTACCCTTCTTTTTTACAAAGGCGATGCTGATCTGAATGCATCAAAAATTGTTGCTATCATTGGAACAAGAAATCATACAGAGTATGGTAAACAACAAACAGAAAAATTAGTAAAAGAACTTTCATCACAAAATATTCTTGTTGTCAGCGGCATGGCATTTGGCATTGATGCGATAGCGCATAAAGCAGCTTTTAAAAATAATCTGGCTACAGTTGGTGTATTAGGTCATGGTCTTGACCAGATCTACCCTCCCGAACATTCACCTCTTGCAAAGGATATGCTGAAACATCGCGGAGGATTATTGACTGAGTTCAGAAGTAACACAAAACCGGATAAGCATAATTTTCCAACTCGAAACAGAATTGTTGCAGGCATGAGTGATGCAACTGTTGTGATTGAAACAGGAGAAAAAGGCGGCAGCATGATCACTGCTGAATTAGCAAACGGTTATAACAAAGATGTATTTGCATTGCCCGGAAGAGTAAACGACAATAAAAGTGCAGGCTGTAATTTTTTAATACGGAATAATAAAGCAATGCTGCTTACTGATGCAGAAGAACTGATCGAAGTAATGGGATGGGAAGAAAAAAGTCAGAAGCCGGGAGTGAGGAGTCAGAAAGAATTATTCATTGAATTATCAAAGGATGAAAAAATTATTGTTGATATTTTAAAAGAAAAAGACCTGGTGCATGTTGATGAATTGAACTTTAAAAGTGGGCTAAGCAGCAGTTCAATGGCGGTTGCTATTTTGAACCTTGAATTGCAGGGTGTCGTTGCCACATTGCCGGGAAAACTTTACAAATTGAATTGACCCAATCGGTCTATTTTTAACTCATAATTGCAGGATGCAATAATATCATTCACCCAAAAGTTATATAGTTTGCGCTGATTGATGGATGGGGCAACGTTTTAACCGTTGTTATTGTCTCAAGTGCAATAAAGAAAATATTTATTCCCTTTTATGCCCTTAAAACTGCTGCGGAAATACTTTGTGGTTTTGTTAGCTCTTGTTTTTCAGGCAACCATCAGCTTTGGCCAGGCATGTACCAATTTAGGACAAACTCCTTCCACCGCTTTCCCGGTTTGTGGTTCTACTGTTTTTCACCAGGCTTCCGTTCCTATTTGTTCAACAGTAAACATATTTGTTCCCGGTTGCTCAAATCAACCTGGCGGCGCCGCTTATCAGAATAAAAATCCCTATTTCTATAAATTCACTTGTTATGCATCAGGCACATTGGGGTTCCTCATAACTCCTTTATCCGCAAATGAAGACTACGATTGGCAGTTATGGGATATAACCGGGCAAAGCCCTGATGCTATTTTTATAAATAACAATTTAGTGGTAACCGGGAATTGGGCGGGTACCTATGGCCCAACCGGCGCATCGGCAACAGGCATCAATTCTATACAATGTGCTTCCAATCCGGCTAGTAATTTACCAACGTTTACTGCTATGCCCAATCTTATTGTTGGTCATGAATACATATTAATGATAAGTCATTTTACGGATGGCCAAAGCGGATATGACCTTTCATTTGGAGGCGGCACAGCGGTTATCACAGATCCCCTCGTTCCTCATTTGGGTAACGCAAAACCTGATTGTGATGGAACAAAGATTACCGTAAAGCTGAATAAAAAAGTGAAATGCACCAGCATCACTGCAAGTGGTTCAGAATTCAGTCTACTTCCTGCAATAACAACTGTTACATCAGCTTTACCTGACTCCTGTAGCTTCGCCTTTGATTTCGATGAAATAACATTAACGCTTGCAACACCACTTCCTAATGGCATTTATAATCTTGTTATAAATAATGGCAGTGATGGCAATACGCTTCGTGACAATTGTGATAATGTTATTCCACCAGGCGAACTCATTTCATTTACATATAACAAGCCACAACCAATATTTGCCGATAGTGTTGGTAAGCCCGGTTGTGCGCCTGATTCAATAAAAATATACTTCCCTAAAAAAATAAATTGCAGTACTATCGCTTCAAATGGAACTGACTTTTCTGTATCCGGTCCGTCACCTGTAAATGTAATTGGCGCATTTGGAAACTGTACTAATAATAAAACAGATTATATCGTTGTAAAATTTTCTTCTCCCATTTCTGTAAAAGGAACGTACTCTGTTTCATTAAAAGCCGGAAGCGATGGCAATGTATTAATAGATGAATGCGGACAGCAAACCCCGTTACAGTCACTTTCATTTGTTACAGTCGATACCGTATCAGCAGATTTTCAAAAAAACATTTTATATGGCTGTTTGAAAGACACCATTTTCTTTTCGCATAATGGAGCTCATGATGTGAATTATTGGAAATGGAACATCAACAATTTTCCACCAGTGCTTACTCCAACCACATCTATTATTGCTTCGGCATCGAGTACGAATAATGTAAAATTGTTTGTGAGCAATGGAGTATGCACAGATTCAACATCTGTTGTGATCGCACTGAATAATGAAGTGAAAGCATCTTTTGAAATGGAAAATATCATTTGCCCGGAAGATAAATTTCCGGTTAAAAATACAAGCACTGGAAGCATCGATACATGGCGATGGAATTACGGATCCATTGGAACAAGTTCATTAAAAGATCCACCTCCTTTTCTTTTTCCAACACTTAGCAGGGAGATAAAATACCCTGTAAAATTAGTCGTCACTAACCAAGCTCTTAGCTGTAGCGATAGTGTGACTAAAATCCTCACTGTACTTGATTTTTGTATCATCGACATACCGACTGCTTTTACTCCTAATAATGATGGGCTCAATGATAAGTTCGGTCCGCATAATGCACTCAAAGCTGACAATTATGAATTCAAAGTTTATAATCGTTGGGGGCAATTAGTGTTTCAATCAACAAATTGGCAAGACAGGTGGGATGGAACGATAAAAGGAATTCCGCAGCAACCCGGCGTATTTGTTTGGATGCTGAGCTATACACACCGTGATACAAAACAAATAGTGTTTAAGAAAGGGACAGTCACCTTGATACGTTAAATTTGAGATCTGAAATCTAAAATTTGAAATTCCTTCTGCTGCCCTATCTTTGCACATGGCAACAAGAAATTTTCCCTCCACAGACAATCAATCCCCAAAATTTTTCGGCGAAGGACTCACATTTGATGATGTGCTTTTATTACCCGGTTATAGCCAGGTGCTGCCGAGAGATGTAGAGATAAAAACCCGGCTTACAAAAGATATTACGCTGAACGTCCCGATGCTTTCGGCCGCAATGGATACGGTGACTGAAGCCAATCTTGCAATTGCATTGGCAAGGGAAGGCGGTCTCGGCATTCTGCATAAGAACATGAGCATTGAAGAACAGGCTGCACAAGTGCGCAAAGTAAAAAGAAGTGAAAGTGGTTTGATACTTGACCCTGTTACACTTCTTGCAAATGCTACTATTGGCGATGCATTGAAATTAATGAGAGAAAATAAGATCGGTGGCATTCCTATTATTGATAAGGCTGGCAAACTCGTTGGTATTCTTACCAACCGTGATCTTCGATTTGAAGATGATCCGAAAAGAAAAGTGAGTGAGGTTATGACGAAAGAAAATTTGTATACAGCTCCAGAAGGAACCGATCTCAAAAAAGCAGAACAACTTTTTAAGAAAACAAAAGTTGAAAAACTACCTATCGTAGATAAACAGGGCAAGTTAAAAGGTCTGTTTACTTACAGCGATATTTTAAAATTAAAGAGTCATCCTAATGCAGTAAAAGATTCTTTTGGAAGATTATTAGTTGGCGCCGGTGTTGGTATTACAAGAGATATGCTTGATCGTGTCGCTGCATTACAAAATGTAGGCGTTGATATTATTGGTCTTGACAGTGCACACGGTCATAGTAAAGGAGTCATCAATGCATTGAAAGATGTAAAAAAGAATTTTAAAAAGATGAATGTGATCGCAGGCAATGTAGGAACTGCTGCGGGTGCAAAAGCATTAGCAGAAGCAGGCGCAGACGCAGTCAAGGTTGGTATCGGGCCCGGATCAATTTGTACAACACGTATTGTTGCTGGTGCTGGCGTACCACAACTTACTGCAGTGATGGAAGCATACAGCGAATTGAAACAAAAAAATATTCCGTTGATCGCAGATGGCGGCATCCGATACACTGGAGATATGGTAAAAGCTCTTGCGGCCGGCGCTGATTGCGTGATGATGGGAAGTGTATTTGCCGGCACTGAAGAAAGCCCGGGTGAAACTATAATTTATGAAGGAAGAAAATTCAAAGAATATCGCGGTATGGGTTCACTTGGCGCCATGAGTACCGGAAGCAGCGATCGTTATTTCCAGGATGTGGAAGATGATGTAAAGAAATTTGTTCCTGAAGGAATTGAAGGTCGTGTTGCATACAAAGGCACATTGAAAGAGATCGTCTATCAATATACTGGTGGACTTCGTGCAGGCATGGGTTATTGCGGTGCGGGAAATATTGATGATCTTAAGAAGGCAACATTCATTAAGATAACCAATGCGGGAATGAAAGAAAGTCATCCGCATGATGTGGAAGTAACAAGAGAAGCGCCTAATTACAGCAGGAAATAATGTTATAATAAGTATGTTAAGAATTTTTATGAACCCATCTGGATAACTACTATTCATCGTCCCTTGCGTCGCACACTTGTACTATATATCTTTATTCGGCGTTCAATTCAAAAATCATAACCTATTAAATTTGAGAAATGAAAACAATCCTATCCTTTATTGCAACCTTGCTTGTTTTATTTGTTAATTCACAACAAACAGCTACAACAGATAGTGGTAAAAAAGTTATTCTTTATGATAACGGCAAGTGGGAATATGTAAAATCTGACACTTCTATAATTGATACTAAAATAAAAGGCTTTGCAAAACCGCGTACGGCAACATCGCTGGCTAAATCTGAAAAAAACAATTTTGGCATCTGGTATGACCCAAAAAAATGGAAAATGGATAATGAGAAAGAAACAACAGAATTCTTTTTCTCTTTGACCAAAGGAGATGGATATGCTATGGCGATCACTGAAAGAATACAGATCGGGATGGAAAACTTTAAAGAAATTGCTTTGGGAAATGCAAGAAAGGCAGCTCCTGATATTGAAGTTGAAAAGGAAGAAGAGAGAATGGTTAATGGGATATTAATAAAATATATCCAGATGAGTGGGACTGTTAAAGGAATAAAATTCACCTACGCAGGTTACTATTGTTCCAACGAGAGCGGTTCAATTCAGTTCCTATCCTTTACAGGTAAGAGCCTTTTTAAAGATTATCAAAATGATTTTGAAGATCTGTTGAATGGCCTCGTAACATTACAAAAATAAAGCAGGTCAAGCGTCATTTAACAGTTGCTTTTGCGAACAACAATATATTTTTACCAAAACAATCCTACGTGAAGCGACTGCTTTTTACATTTTTACTTTTTACTTTTTATTTTTCACCAGCACAAACAGATAGTTGCGGCATTCGCATCAGCCTACTCACCTGCACTCCCGGCACAGAGCTTTATTCTACATTTGGTCACAGCGCTCTAAGAGTAGTTGATAGTAACAATAATACTGATCTTGTTTTCAACTATGGCACTTTCGATTACTATGATCCCAACTTCTATACAAAGTTTGTAAAAGGTAAGCTGTTGTATTTTGTTTCTATTGATTCGCTTCCTTCTTTTATGGAAGAATATGAATATTACAAAAGGGGAATTACGGAACAAGTGATCAACCTTTCCTGTGATGAAAAACAAAGAATGGTCGCAGCTCTTTTTGAAAATGCAAAAGAAGAAAACAAATATTATCGCTACGACTTTAACTACGATAACTGCACCACACGACTTCGTGATATGCTGGAGAAAGCTGCTGGGAAACAAATTGAATCAAAAAATATTTTACCAAACCCCGGTACAACATTCAGGAATTTAATACATGTTTATCTTGACAGAGGCGGTCAGCAATGGAGCAAACTCGGAATTGATATGCTTCTTGGTAATCCAATGGATAAGAAAGTAACCAACCGTGAAGCCATGTTTTTGCCAGATTATCTATTAATGGCATTCGACAGTTCTAAATTAAACGGGCAACCAGTAGTAAGTGAAAAAAAGATCTTGCTTAATTATTTTGATGCCTACAAAACAAAAACAGGCATTACCCCTTTTATCGTTTTCGGGGTCTTATTTTTATTGATCGCTACTTTGAGTACATTCTTTTTCAAAAGATGGAATTTATTTCTCAAAGTATTCGATTTCTTTTTCTTTGTTATCGTTGGTTTTATCGGCGTACTGATCTTATTCATGTGGTTTGGAACAGAACATGCCATGTGTAAGAATAATTTCAACCTATTATGGGCATTACCAACACATTTACTGGTTGCATTTATGTTGTTCAGCAAGAAACAATGGGTGAATAACTACTTCCGCTTTATCTTTTTCTATACGATCGCCTTATTACTGGCATGGTTCTTTCTCCCGCAACAATTCAACGCAGCTTTACTTCCTGTAGTTGGGATCATTTTAATAAGAAGTTTTTTCTTAAGCAAAAGAAAGTAGTAGTGGAAAAAACAATTTTATACCATCAGAAAAAAATATTTTGCCGCATCATTGGTTCTGGTGATCCTGTAATGCTCGTTCATGGTTTTGGTGAAGATGGAAATGTATGGGACAAACAGGTTGAACATTTAAAAAATAAATATCATCTTATTGTTCCCGATCTTCCGGGTAGCGGCCGGTCAGAAATGATCGACGATATGAGTATGGACGGGATGGCCGAAGTGTTGCACACAATTATTCATGAAGAAAATATTGATAAGTGCACTGTGATCGGTCATAGTATGGGAGGTTATATCACATTAGCTCTTGTTGAAAATTACTGGAACCATGTAAATGCATTTGGCCTTTTTCACTCCTCTGCTTTTGCTGATACAGACGAAAAAAAAGAAACACGCAAAAAAGGAATTGAGTTCATAAAACAAAACGGAGCTTTTGAGTTTTTAAAAACAACAACGCCCAATCTTTTTTCTCCAAACTCAAAAGAACAAATACCAAACACGATAAACGATTTTATAGAAAGCCTAAAAGGTTTTACATCCAAAGCACTCATAGCATACTATGAAGCAATGATGAGCCGTCCTGACCGAACTTCTATATTAAAAAACACAAAAAACCCTGTGCTTTTTATTGCCGGCGAACATGATAATGCAATTCCTCTAAATGATGTCCTTAAGCAATGCCATCTACCTGGAAAATCTTATTTCCATGTCTTGAAAAACTCCGGCCACATGGGAATGATGGAAGAGACCCAAAACGCCAACAGGATATTAGAAGATTTTTTGCTGGAGAAATGAAAACTAAGTCAGCTGGGAGCTTGTCGGGTGACAAAGCCAAATAACTTTTTTTTAAAACCCTCTTTACAACAGGGTTTTTCTTTTCTTATAACAACTTTATTGTGCAGCATTCGTTTATTTATAAAGGTCTTTTAACGGATCAATAACCTTGTTTACAATTAGATATGCAATTAATTTTTTGTATTTTTAAACCCGATTCCGGCCCGGTGGAAACAATCCTCCTGGCTTCCTTATTGTTCAATCCTGAAAAGAACTTGCAGTAAAGAGCATACGAACCATATCCGGTATGAAAAAGTTATTGGTTATAATTTTTATCTGTTGCGCAGTTCCCTCTTTTGCCCGTCATATTACTGGTGGTGAAATATTTTATGAATATATAGGTCCGGGTGGAACAGCAGGAACCAGTACTTATAAGATCACACTTCGACTTTTCAGAGATTGTTTTTCAGGGGGGGCCCAACTTGATCCCACCGTAAACATTGGAATATTTGATAAACTTTCAAATGCCACAGTTAGTGGTTCTCCATTCGCTGTTAACCTTGACCATATCCAGCAAATTCAGAAAGGTGGAAACATCCCCTGCATCATAAACCCTCCGCAAGTGTGTTACCAGGTAGGCTATTATTATTTAACAGTAACCCTTCCAGATAATCAAATGGGTTATTGGATAGCATTTCAAAGATGCTGTCGTATAGATAATATCACCAACCTGGCTGTGGCTATCGGAGTGGGTGCTACATATGTAGGTAGCATTGCGGGCACCAATACCTTAGGAAACATGACTAGCAATCATAATTCAAGTCCTCAATTTTATTTAAGAGATACTGCGCTGGTTTGTCAAAACAGGAATTTTACACTTGACTTTAGTGCATCTGATCCTGATGGTGATGTATTAACTTATGAATTTTGTGAAGCATATTCCGGTGGCAGCGAAGCAAACCCTGTTGTTTCCAGTCCATCTGGACCTCTTTACAATGTTGTTCCTTATGCCAGCGGTTATAGTGCATTTTCACCATTAGGTCCCGGGGTTACAATAAATCCAACTACAGGTATAATTTCGGGTATTGCACCAGGAGCAGGATCTTATGTTATTACTGTTTGCGTAAATGAATGGCGAAATGGAAGTGTTATCAATACTCACCGTAAAGATTTTATATTAAAGGTTGGTGATTGTGATTTTGTAGCTGCACAATTACCTCTGTCAGCCGTATTTTGTGATGATTTCAATGTTGGTTTTGCAAACCAAACGCCAACTTCGCTTATTTATTCCTGGCATTGGGATTTCGGTATCAACGGCACTTTAACTGATACATCGAACCTCGAAAAACCCTCGTTTACTTATCCGGATACAGGATTATATTCTGTAAAACTCGTTGTTAATCCTGGTGATCCATGTTCTGATTCTGCGACAATGCAGATGGGCCTTTATCCCGGTTTTTTTCCTGATTTTATTTCATCCGGCATTTGTGTCACCAAACCAACTTCATTTACAGATGCTACTTCAACAGTCTATGGAGCAGTAAGCGGGTGGCAATGGAACTTTGGAGAATTACCGGCGAGCAATGACACATCTCGTTTGCGAAATCCTGTTTATACTTATCCGGATATTGGTATAAAGAATGTACAATTAATTGTGCAAAGCAGTAAAGGATGTGTTGATACGGTAACAAAGGATATTACCATTATTGATAAACCACCCATAACACTTCCATTCAGAGATACACTTATATGTTATATAGATACACTTCAATTAGCTGCTTCAGGCTCAGGTGTTTTTTCATGGACGCCGAATTATAATATTCTTTTAGCAAATACAGCCAATCCACTTGTATACCCAAAAACAACAACATGGTATAAGATTCAGTTGGATGATAATGGTTGCATCAATAATGACTCCATAAGAGTGAGGGTTGTTGACCATGTTACACTGAATGCAAGAACAGATACAACTTTCTGCAAAGGTGATGGAGTGCAGCTAGGTGCGACCACTAATGGATTACAATTTTCATGGGCTCCAACACTGAATCTCAATAACCCGAATATTCTTACTCCCATTGCGAATCCTCCTGTTGCCACAACATACCAAGTCACTGCAAAGATTGGTGGCTGTTCCGCAACAGATGATGTGAGAGTGATTGTTATTCCATATCCTGCAGTAAACGCAGGTCCTGATGTCAGTATTTGTTATAACACATCGGTTCAATTAAACGCATCAGTAAAAGCAAGTAATTTTTATTGGAGACCACAAGGCTCTCTTAATAATCCAAATATTTTGAACCCGATAGCTCATCCTGCTTTGACCACAAAATATATTTTAACAGCAACAGATACCTTAGGATGTCCCAAACCAGGATATGATACTGTGACAGTAACTGTTCGTCCAAAAGTACAGGCATCTGCCGGCAGAGACACGATGATAGTTTTCGGTCAACCCCTGCAATTAAATGCCAGCGGTGGTGAGAATTATGTATGGACACCCCCTTCTTATTTAAATAATACTTCCATTTCAAATCCAGTTGCTAAGATCAATTCCAGTATAGACAGCATTCGTTATAAAGTTTATGTAACCGACCTGCAGGGTTGTCTTGATTCTGCATCTATGCTTGTAAAGATCTTTCGCACCAATCCACAGATATTTGTCCCCACCGGCTTTACTCCTAATGGCGATGGGTTAAATGATGTTTTAAAACCAATTGCGGTAGGGGTTGAACGCATTGAATATTTCAGCGTGTATAATCGTTGGGGCCAGCTTGTTTTTACCACGACTATAAATGGCAAAGGATGGGATGGCCAGATCGGCGGCAAACCTCAAACAACGAATACTTTTGTTTGGATGGTAAAAGCGGTTGATTACACTGGCAAACCAATTTTCCAAAAAGGAACGGCAACACTTATCCGTTAAATTTTAGATTGCAGATTGCAGATTTTAGATTTGCTTTGTATTAACAGAAAGGATTTGTCATAAATCCGCAATCTAAAATCTGAAATCAAAAGTTTCTATGTCTAAAATTGTTTTTATTACCGGCGCTTCATCAGGATTTGGAAAAGCATGTGCGGAAAAGTTTGCTTGTCATGGTTATGATGTAATTATTAATGGACGCCGTGAGGATAAACTTCTTGAATTAAAAAACCATCTTGAAAAAAAATACAATACGGCAATCCTTGTTTCTGTTTTTGACGTACGAAACAGGAATGAAGTATTTGAGGCAGTTAAAAATATCCCTGGTGAATGGCAGCATATAGATATTTTGATAAATAATGCAGGTCTGGCACTTGGCAGAGATTACTTTGATGAGGCAGATATAGATGATTGGGACACGATGATCGACACGAATGTGAAAGGTTTGATCTATTCAACAAAGGCATTACTGCCATTTATTAAAAAAAGTTCATCACCACATATTATTAATTTGGGTTCTGTAGCAAAAGACGTTTATGAAAAAGGAAATGCTTATTGCGCTACAAAAGCGGCAGTTGACATTCTTTCACAATCGATGAGGATCGATCTTTTGAGACATGGAATTAAGGTTACCGCAATACATCCTGGTGCTGCAGAAACAGAATTTTCTATAGTTCGATTTAAAGGTGATGAAACCACTGCAAAAAAAATATATGACGGTCTTACTCCTCTTACAGCAGAAGATGTAGCAGATGTGATCTATTACTGTACTACACTGCCTCCACATGTTTGTATAAATGATCTTGTATTGACCTGCACTCAACAGGCGAATGCGATTTACTTTAATCGCAAATAAGTTTGTTTTCATTTAACATTTTTTCAGCTGGTTAAATCAATTTCGTAGATTTACGACTATAGGTCCCACCTCCTTTATAAAGTACTTGTTACTTTTCCTTAATCCGTGTTTTTAAACTTACGTAGTTCATCGTGGAATATGTACCCGCTCTTGAATATTATTAATTAAAAATTTAGAACACAGGGTAATAGAATCTACTTTTATGTCGTTATCATTTCAATACCTGTCAAGAACCCTTATGAAAAAGCCGTACCTGGTTTTACTTACACTAACGATGAGCATCCTCTCTGCCAACTCACAATCAAATGTGATCAAACTGCAATCGTGTAATGATCAGCTGATTGCTCACCAGGTTGACAGCCTCAAAAAATTATATACCGATGATGGTTTTTTGCTGTTGAAAGAGGCTTCTATCACCATGGAAAGTGAATTTGAAATGCCGGTGATCGTTCCATTAACACAAGGAAGTCTTTATCAATTTGTTTTTATTGGTGATTATACCAGCCGTCTTTATGAAGTTCGCATGTACGACTGGAGTGAAAAGCAAGTTGTTTTTAAACAAAAAAGATGGGGTGAAATTGATGGCAATATAATCTCTTACGAATATCAACCCCAGTTCTCCGAATTCCACATGATGAAACCTGTACAAGTAAACAAACAAAAGAAGAAGAACCTCTGTGGCTATGTGATGATGTTTAAGAAAGTGAAATAGAAGAACCAAGATTTACAAGATTACAGTTAGGATTAAAAGGAAATCATGATGCAGTAATTCTACATTGACAATTCGATTGAATTGAATGTCCAATAACAAATTTATCCTCGCTATTTAATTCCGCAACGTTATTAATCACTACATGATTAATATGATTATTCATTCTAAAGAATGTTGCTCCAATGTAGTATATCCATATTTCCTCAAAATCCTTTTCTAATCTTACAAATCATGGTTCTCGGATTCTATTGAGCTAATGACACCGTCAACTGCACACCCGCTCTTGTATTTGTGATCGGTGCTGTAGTAGCGATCTTAGGAATTGTTCTTTGCTGCTGGAAATAGAATGTAGCTCTTATGCGACTATTAACAACGTAGTCTATCGTTGGATTAATATTGATCACCTTTTGTCCGGCTGTACCGAAAGATGCACTCTGATCCAGTTTACTATTTGCAGTAGCGTCGTCACGAATACTGAAATCAAGCTTGAATGTAATATCATTATCCAATTTCAGCTTTCCAATCTTTTTAATTAGCGGCACGCCTCTAACTATCCAGTCAGCACCAACCGTTAATTCTGTAGAATGGTTCTCTGCCAATTGGTAATCTATAAGGCTCATACTTAATTGCCTTGTTTTTCGATACTCCATCCTTGCAGTAAGCCTGTTGGTAAATGTCATATCAACTCCAAACAACGGACTGAATTCTTCAGTGATCGTAATATTAGGAACAAGGAAATAAGGAACAAAATTTTTCGTAAGCGGGTCAACAAAAGACGGATATCCATAGTGGAAAGGATCCTGGAAGAATAAGGCTGAATTATAACTATTCATACTTAGTGTGCTGCGGTATCCGTGACGTATCATCAAATTGGTAAATGTCTTTTCAAGACCTTTTATACCAGTTGCATTGTATGTAATATTCCAGTTTGGTTTTGCTTTTAAACCGCTGAATGGATTTGTACTGGTTTTCGGGTTTGAGTTCTTAACCATCGAAATACTTAAAGGGTCTTTGTCAGTATATGCAGAAATAAAAGCAGGAATAAGTACATCTTGCGCATACCTGCCATAACCTTTGTAATAACCATCAGGGCCAGGGGTGTGACTTGAATACGGATTTTCCTTATCAAGCTTCTCGGAAATAATGAGCCTGTTATTTTCAAACTGTCTGAATGTTTCAGATACAATATTCGGATCAAACTTCTTAAATAATGTCTGATAAGAGATGTAACTAATGCTAAAACCACCAAGGGAATAAGGATTCACTCTTACAGGCACTTCTATGCCAGTTAGCGTGGTATCCTTAAACAGATCAGAATAGTTTTTAGTAAATGTTTTATCCATATTAAGATCAATAGTAAGATCTCTTACAGGTGAAACCAATGCTGTAAGATTTAACCGTTGATCATAACGTTGTAGAAATAATGCATTGAAACGAGGATCCTTTGTTAAAACCCCTTCCTTTCCTTTTTGGTTTACCCAATTTGTATCAGGCTGATAACCTAAAATAAAATCAAAGCCCGGTTGCATGCTTTTCCAGTTCTGCCCCAAAAACCTTGTGCTGTCAAGATAACCCGGCAACGAGGATCCGGCTGTTTCTGTGTATTGAATTCCTACTCTCTTTAATGAAGTAACCAATTTAGCAGCACCCTTTACTATTCCATTAACTTCTGGTAAAGAATTTTGTTTCTGTGCTTTTCTTAATTTTCTCGCTTCTTTGCGTTGAAGCTTTCTTAATTTTCTTGCTTCCTTTCTTGTAAGCGAATCAGTTTTTTGATTTTTATTTGATGTCTTGGTCTTCGAAGGGTTGTTAGTTGGAGGATTATTATTTTGTTGGTTGGTTGCCGGTGCATGAGAATAAACTGCTCTTAAAAATCTCGACTTGGTATACAGCTGTTCAAAACCCAGGTCAGCATTTAAGTTTGTAGTTTTCCCGTTTGTAATTATGTTACCAAGATCTTTTGCAAGCAGGGAGGTGCCGATCCAGTCATAATCCGCTTTATAACTTGCCCTCAAAGTGGTCCAATCAATAGCCGGGAATTTAATGGTTGGGAAGTTATAAGTAAATGTCGCATCCTGGTGAAAATGGGTATTTCTTCCTCCATCAAAGAAATTTTTTCTTACTGTTTCTTTTTTCTCTTTAGTATCAATACGGCCAGCAGGTTCATCTACTCTTGCATTATTAATAGCATTATAATCCAGGCTTATCGACTTTGACAGGTCCCAGCGAACAATATAATAACGATCAAAAGTGAAATATTTATCGTAGCTCTCGGGAATTTTATACGGGCCACCTCCTACATTCTTGGGTTGCAATGCACCAAACTGCCTGAACACATCTGCTCTGAACGAAATTTGCGTAGGGCTGTAATTCAAATTAAAATCTTTTATGAACGATAACCATTTCGAACTTGATTTTATTAGATTTTTGAACGGCTCGAAATATTTTGGCCTCGGTGCATAATTATAACTGATAGCGCCACGGGTCCTTTTCATTTCATCAAGATCTATCAATGGATTTTTTCTATTGATCTTTGTAAAAGAATAATTAAAATCAAGATTCGAAACATCCCAGAACCGAGGTTTCTTATTATTAAGTTTCAACTTCTTTACATTGGTAAGTGTTATTGTTTTGATCGTCGTTTCATCAATGGCTTCACTCTTTATCGAATCCTGGTCTTCTTTCGGGCTAGCTTTCAATTTATCCTTGAGTCGTATATCCAGGTCATAAGGATCGAATTCAGGCGTGGCACTATTATGACTAATGCCAGCATAGATCGGGATCTGCATTCCGAAATTTCGTGGAAGTAATTTACCGGCATCAATGTTGGCAGATATATCGAACTGTGCATAATCTTCTTTGCTGCGTTCATTTACCTTTTGTTCCAATGTACCGAAGCCGGTGCTCCTGGCACCTATAGTTGCATTTATGTTTAAAAGATCGGCGCCAACAATGTCCAATCTTCCAATAGCCGCCCATCCACCTTTTTCATTAAGGTGTGAAAGACGAAGTTCATTAAACCATATTTCAGCCGTAATAGGTTCAAATTTTAAATTTTCGATACCAAGAAAAATTCCTTTCACTTCACCAAGATTTGGATTCCCTATAATGGCAAATTTTCTATCTCCAATTGTTTCACTATAATATTGAGCCGGCGAAACTCCAGCACGGTTCCTATTTGTTTTTAATCGAACTAATTCCTGCAGATCAAGAGCAAGATTGTTTACTTCAGGCCAAATGCCCAATGAATCGGTGGTACCCCATGGTGTAATTTTTAAAGGCACTCTTATTTCATAATAGTTAGTTGCAAAATCACTCCCGATGCGTATCACCGCATTCAGATCTTTATCCTTGATGAATCCCTGGAACAACACTTCTTCGGCATGAATAAACATATCGAGCTTACCATATTGGCGAAGATCATAGCTTATAGTTTTGAATACGCCCCTGCTTTCTTTTTGAGTAAGGTTGTTGAACTTAAGACTTAATGATTGCTCATTTAATAATAAAGGGACATTGTTATTACTGAGCTGTTGCTGTCTTTCAATTCCCGGGGGTTCTTTATACGGTATTGGTTGGCGCTGGTCATTTTCTTCAACGTTTACCGCCAACACATCTACTTTCACCGGGTCGTTTGCAGGTAATTTTTTGAAAGTACCTGTAGTATCCACTTCATATGAAAAGCGGCGCCATTGATTACGTATCAATTCAAGCTTTGCAAAACGACAAACTACTGTATCCTCAAAACCAGTAAGGAACATACGAATGAAACGGATAGATTTAAAGTCAGGAATATTTCCAACTTTGTTTTGAAACTGGGTAACAGGTATCCTGAATAAATACCAGTTCTCTTTTCTCGTTTGTCCATTTACAGGTGTGACTACCACTTCTCTTTTATCAGTGATAAATTCATTGCCTACTGTCATGAATGGTTTCAGGTCAAATCTGTATTGAAAATATTCCTCAACTTCATTCAAAGTATTATCACGGTTCAATTCTTCCTGGTCAGGATACAATGTAAATGCATTAATAAATTCTGTATTGTTATCAGATATAGGTGAATTACCATGAGGGCTATTTACCTCTTTATACCTGCCTAAAATCCCGGTATGCGTCTGATCATATAAAGGATCACGATAGTTTCTAAAATTATCATCTGATGGATCTGCAAGTGCTTTTTTATAAACCGGGGAATTGATTCCAAAATTTGCCTCGAGGCTATTTAAATAAGCTGCCTGTTTTGTTCTTTCCAGAGAATCAGTAAGACCATCGTAGCCCACATCCTGGTAAGGACGATCATCCGGATCGTTGCTGAATGCATTTGTAACTTGTATGGGGTTAGATGGTACACGACCCCATACAGTATTTGTATCCACAGGTATAGCAGGATTCTTTAATGTTGGAAAACCATTTTCATAAGACCGTTTACCATCTCTTAAAACATCTTCAGATATATTTCCAAGATTAAAATATAGTTGACCGCCGGTACTTGACGGTTTGTTCACAAAAGGGTCCTGCAACCAAAATTCTATAAATTCAATATTGCCTGTTTCAAAATCTGTCTGATCGAGATTGCGCATCAAACCACCCCAAGCCTGCTTTGGATTTAATAAATTTCCATTTGCATTTACCCTGCTGCTCCTGTATTCAAAATTGTAAGGCCCTTTTTCCTTTGGATAAAATGCCATGTCGAATGTGGTAATAAGCGATTGTCCAAAATCAGTTGTTTTGTTTGGAAAAATTTCATTTGAATAAACCTGCCTTGTTTCGGGTTTTGATAATTCATCTGCGTTCCCCTTTAAAGGATTATTTGAATTGTTTACTTCCTGTAATACTTGTTCAATATTGTACCAGGCAAGTTTGGCGCGGTTATATCCATAAGCAAGATTATTACTAAGCTGTGCTTCCGGGAATAAAATATTTCCATTTGCATCAACTGCCTTTTGAGGAGTTGATGACATCGTCCAACTGATCAGCGGAAAACGAAGATCGATGCTGCTGCGTGTACCTTCGAAATCGTCAAGATAGATCGCTCCTTCATTTCCTTTACCAATTTGCTTGGCATGTCCCGGATCGAGAAATGCTGCTTCGCCATAAGCTCTTATGCTTGACATTGCTTTTGTAGAGTAGAACGGAAGTTTATCAAGCCAACGTGAAAGTCTTGGTATCTCATTTTGATAATCGAAATCGACACCATACATCGTATTGCGGATAGGGTCATCGCCATAATTCTGTTTTATAAAAAAGGGTCTTTCGCTTAACCTTACCATTGTGGCGCCAAGGGTAAGTTTCTTGCTGGCAAGATAATCCAACCGCAGTGCGAAATAACTCCTGTTTTGCAAACCATAGGTTGCATTGTTCTCATATTGTATATTAACAGGAATGCCGGCATTGATTATAGCCTGGTTAATAACTTTTAAAGAACCAAGATCATAGTTGATTTCATAATCAACATTCTCACGAAGTTGTTGTCCGCCTGCTGATACAGTGACTGATCCGCGTGGAATATTAAATCCAAGTTGATATTCAGAAGTTCCTAAACCGGATTTACTTTTCCCGACAAATTTGAATCGATTAAGATTTGCATAAGTTTGAGCAATCGCCTTTATGGTATCGTATAAAGGGTAAAAAAGATATTTTTGTCTCTGCTGCAAACTATCCGGCCCTTTATAAACATATTCAAGATCCCGACCGAATGGTTCAAGCACAGGAAATATGATCCGGCTTTGTGATGAAATAACTGTAAAGCCTTCTATATAGTCAAATACTCCATCAGGTTGCGGATCATTTTGATTATTTAACCTATCAAGATTTAATAAAGAGATCAGTGGCTGTCCTTTGTAAGGATCTGTTACATCCGCTGGCGGTAAATACCTTTTCTCACCAAGGCTTGGTTCTTCATACAAGACATCCAAATGAAAATCTGAACGTTCAAGTTGACCAAATCCAACGGAATAAACGTTCTTCATCATCAGTTCCCAAATCGGAAGATTAGTACGTTGTGACGTTGCTTTCAATAGTTTTAAAAATAGAACCGGGTTTGTTGTACCACTTGAATCCGGTGGAACATCAGTAGAAAATTCACCAACCTGGTATACTTTTCCGTTATAAGTATATTGAAATGCGACACCTAATACCTCATCAGGTTGTAATTGCTGATTTAATGAAATAAAACCAACCTGCGGATTAAAATAATAATCCTGGGGCAAAAGTTTTCGGGCAAAAGTTTTTTCAAAGTCCTGAACTGGTTGAAGACCCGCTCCTGATAATACACTGGTAACAGATGAAGAACTTCTAGCTCCGGGTGTACTTAATAATGTTGAGTAAAGTGTGTTTGCATCATTTCTTGGAGGTACATTTCCTAAGCCACCCCAGGGACCGTAAGGTTGACCTTCACCCAGATCCATTAATGCAACAATATCTCTTGTGTCAGTTGTTGCGCCGGTTCTGTTTGTTACCCAAACTTCTACACGAAGGATCTGTACAAGAGAATTTACAACTGGAAGATCCTTCATTGCATTATTATAATTACTCTTAAAATATTGTGACATCAGGAAGTGACGATTCTCTTCATATTCATCAGCTTTATAAGTAAAGGATTGTGTTGAAGAACCTCCCTGTAATCCCAATGTTTGGCGTTGCGAACGTTGATTGGCAAATACTGTAGTAACAAACAGCTTTCCGAATTGCAATTGTGTTTTTAAACCAAACAAAGATTGTGCACCGGGGATCAAAGTTCCTTTGGATGTAAAACTTGTATTACCAGCCTGGAATTCTTTTAATACTTCATCATCTTTTCCCTGGTAATCCAATTTCAATTGATTCTCAAAATTGAAATTGGCAAGTGTATTATAATTGATCGGAAGTCTAAGCTTATCGCCAATCTTCGCATCTACTTGGAACTGGCTGTTCATATCAAAATCCAACCCGCCATTTTTACGTGACCGCTCTGGCAGCGTTGGATTATTTATTGTTTGTCCCTGGTAGCCCATGGTAAGGGCAACAAAACCTGTTGGTTTAATTTCAATTTTCCCATTACCAACAATCCTGTTTACCCAATCATTTACAAAATTGGGCTTCGGTTTATAAGTTCTGCGATTAAGGTTAGCGAGGAGGCTTGCTCTTTGTTTGAAATACTCGTTTTCATCTTCCTTTCCCTTCAGGTCCATAAATTCTTTCATGGAAAAGGACATTGGAGTTCTGTAATAATGATCGCCGATCTTTTCAATAATGTAGTACTGCTTTGTTACTGGATCATATTCAATGTTTCTTTTTATAAAACCAGTATCCTTTAAATTAAATGGATTGTGATTGGGATAAGTATAAGGATCTCCATAACGATCTGGCTGTGTAGGACGAATTGTATCTCCGGAAAAATATATGTAATTCACCCATGGAAATGGCGAAGCATTTACCTTGATAGTAACGAAAGCAAAAATGACTACTGTTACCAGCGTCTTGGATATGGTGGTTAACTTAGGGCTCAAAACTTTCTCAACAGAATTAGTTAGGTAAAAATCTCAATCGATAGGCTTACAGAGTTTTTAAAGCTTTCTTGATAACTTCCTCAAGGGAAGTTAATGAAGGGTTTGTTTGTGTGACTCTTTGGAGTGCCTGATCGGCGGTACTACGGGCTATTCCCAAGGCCATCAGGGCATTTAACGCATCTGTATGCAATGTATTGTATTTCAAAGGAGAAATATTTAAATCGAACGGTTGTTTTGCTAGTTTATCTTTTAGTTCAAGCACTAATCGTTCGGCTGTTTTTTTACCGATCCCTTTTATCTTTTCAAGCCCATGAATATCATTAAGTACGATTAACCTCGTAAGCTCTTCGGGCTTCATGTAGGACAACATCATTCGTGCAGTTGATGCTCCAATACCTGAAACAGAAATTAAATTAAGAAATATTTCTTTTTCGGCCTTGTCAAAGAAGCCGTACAAAATATGGGCATCCTCACGAATTAGCAGGCAGGTTTGTAAAATACCTTTTTCAAGGTTTTGGATCTTTGAATATGTGTTTAAACTTATTTGCACTTCATAGCCCACTCCATTTACGTCTACATGCACCATTGCCGGGCTTTTGTAAACAAATTTTCCATCAAGATATGCGATCATAGTTGCGAAAATAGGAAAGGAATTCGTAATTAGTTATTGGTAATTAGGGTCTTGAAGTTGAAAATATATTTATAAGCGGACCTGTTGCCAAATTCCTAATTCCAAATTCCCAATTCCTCCATACCCTTTACCTTTGACAACTTTAAAAGAAAGATATGCCAAATACACAAGGAAAGAAGTTAACCGCAGCCATAACAGCCGTTGGCGGATATGTTCCTCCGGATAAACTTACTAATGCCGACCTGGAAAAAATGGTGGAAACAAACGATGAATGGATTAGATCAAGAACCGGAATTTCAGAAAGAAGAATATTAAAAGGTGAAGGCAAGGCATCTTCCGATCTAGGTGCACCCGCAGTTTTGGAACTTTGTCATAAAAGAGGAATTGACCCCAAAGAAATAGATTGTCTTATTTGTTGTACCGTCACTCCAGATATGATGTTTCCTGCTACGGCAAATATTATTTGCGATAAAATAGGCGCCACAAATGCTTTTGGATTTGATCTTAATGCTGCCTGTTCGGGATTTTTATATGGCTTGTCCACTGGCACTATGTTTATTGAAAGTGGACGATATAAAAAAGTGGTAATAGTGGGTGCTGATAAAATGAGTGCCATTGTTGATTATACTGACCGAACTACCTGTATACTTTTTGGTGATGGAGCTGGTGCTGTATTGCTGGAGCCAAACTATGAGGGTTATGGTTTACTTGATACTATTCTTAAAAGTGATGGTAGTGGCCGGAATTATTTATACCAGAAAGCTGGTGGTTCACAAAGGCCAGCCTCTCATGAAACAGTTAATAATAAAGAACATTTTATTTACCAGGATGGTCAGCCTGTTTTCAAATTTGCAGTAAAAGGCATGGCCGATGTTAGTGCCGAACTATTAGAAAGAAATAATTTGACTGGTGATGATATTGCATGGCTTGTTCCTCACCAGGCCAATAAACGAATCATCGATGCTACTGCAAACCGTATGGGATTGAGTCCTGATAAGGTAATGTTGAATATTCATCGTTATGGAAACACAACTGCCGCAACAATTCCTCTTTGTCTTTGGGATTTCAAACATGAAATAAATAAAGGTGATCTCATTGTACTAGCTGCTTTTGGTGGGGGCTTTACATGGGGTGCTACATTAGTTAAGTGGGAGTATTAAAGTCTTTCGAGAGTTTAAACTATAACTACCTGTAAAAATAAATTGCAGAAACTTGAAGCAATTTTTGTAAAACCGATTTAAGGGTTGTAACCTTCTTTTATATAACTCCAGCTCTCCTGTTCCTTTAAAGAAATTTCAAGGATAGCTGCCGGAACAACTATTGCTTGTGATAATAGCTGGCTCTTGTCAATTCCTCTTCTTTTCATGGTTTCATTACATGCCGCAAAAACTACTTTTAATTTATTTAACTCTTCTATTTCTTTTTGAACAGTCGTCTTGTTTTTTACCAGCAGATCAAGGCCCGGTCCATGACAGACTACTTCAAGTTTTGCATTACCAGTCATACTCATAATATTCTTTGCGTGCCTTACTATTGTAGAAAAACTGGCGGTATCAGCTTTGGTGAAATCAAAAACGATCTTGTGTTGATTTTGCTGTGCAAAAATTACGCTGGTAAAAAGAAAAATTGTTATGATAAAGAAAATTATTTTTTTCATATCAAAATATTTGAACTAAAGGTATGAAACATGTTTTTCAGCAATCTTTTAATTTGATCATTTATATTTTGGTTTACTTTTCCTGTTACGTACAATAAAAGATATTATTAACAAGCAAAAAAGCCGCAGCTTTCGCTACGGCTTTAATTTATGTCTCTGTCAAACTACTCTTTCAAAAACTTCAATGTGTTTAGAACATTCTGCCCGACTTTTTCACCTAGTTGTATCCCCTTTGCACAACTGGGAGCATAGTGAATGCCTGCATAAACCCGGCTATCGCCAATCGCTTTTTTCAGCTCTGTAAAAGAATGAAAAGTAAGAGGATGCAAAGTTCCGAGTGTGGTGGAAAGATTAGCATAAGTGTTATCGGTAAACTCAAAGTTTTCGCCAAACACATCAGCAAGGCCAGTAAGAAATCCGCCTGCATGGAAAGAATGGGCAGAAGGAAATTCAGGATGATTTGGTGTGGCAAAGAGTGGTGACCATGTAGTATGCCCAGTGAAAGCTCTGATATAAGTAATTGGACGCAAAAGATTGAATGTGTATTTAGCTCTAAACCCTACAACAAACGCATCATTTACCGCTATGCCTGATTTGGCAAAAGCCAGGGCTGCAATGTCCAATGATACGCCAGATTTGCTAATGATCTGAGGCAAGATAGCAATGTAATGGCCAGAGCCTCCGTAATAACCAGGTTCAGTCGCATCACGAAAATAGAGGGCCAGGTTTTTTTGTTCGGCAGTTGGTGACAATGATTTGGTATAAACATCATTTGCCATTTCATAAAACTCTGATCCCGCAGTTGTAGAAAAAGATGGAAAGGGAGTAATGGTGGCGCCATTATCAGAACCGTGAACTAATAAGCGCCGAAGGGAAACATAAGGATTAATAGGTGGTGTAGCTGCTGTAGGTACCCAAAGCCAGGGCTGTTGTGGAGTTGGTGGCGGTGGTGTATAAGCAGCACCTTGTAATTTATAACCATCGTTATCTGCCCAGAAACTAACTCTTGAAGCTACAGCTTTTCCAAAGGATATTGACCTTTGCAAGGTGGCAGCATCTACCTCTGTGGCATAGGAATCCTCCAATGTCTTCTCCAGCGCATTTATTTTATCTAATCGTTGCTGTTTAACTGTAAGATTGGTTGAAGATGATGCAGTGTCAAAAAGATATCGGGTTTCTTGAGCCAACGCGGCATTTGCAGCGGCCGCCCAATGATAAGCTTTCCCCGGATCAGTGGATGGCATAGTTGGAAAATCTGTAAGCTGGCCACTCAATGACTGGTAAGCAGGCATACCATTTACAACGGCTTCATAAAGTGCAATACCACTATAAGCAAGTATTCTTTCTCCACCTTGTACAGTAGTGCCTGCAGGAAGTGGCAGCCTAAGCAGGTCCTGGTCCAAATTGAGCCACTTGATTACTACTTCAGAAGAAAATGTTTTTGCTTGTTGTAAATGGCCATGTTCTTTATTGGCAGCCCCTACTTCTTCCGATTGTTGTTGAGAAGGTTTGTCAACTTGCTTTTGGCAGGAAATAAAAATAATCAGGCTCAGCATTGTGAGCAATGAAAAAGATTTGATTAACCGTTTCATGATAATTAATTTTTAAATTAAAAGATCTTTTAGCCTTATAAGATTTCGGAAATTAATTTTCACGAGGGGAATTATTCTTGCAAATGAATTTACGATACCGATATAATACAGAACAATACCTCGTTTGGGGGGCATTGCTCCATTACTAATGTGCCAGCCAGCAAAGCAAAAGCAAGAAATTTTATAGCCGGTTTCATTATTAAAATTTAAGATCTTACTAAATGTATGCTCTGTTGAGAAACTACTTCGAATAAATTCATTAAGTTGTATCAATCAATATCACCTTACTACATATTGGTAACAATCACTATTTAATACAACTGTCATAGTTGATGCATCTAGTATTCTAAAATGAATATCAAAAGCAGTTCCTGATGCGGCAGTTGATACATCTCTCCATAATTCTTCACTTCCTTTACCGTTATCATCTGTAAGAATTGATTGTGGCGTTAATCCCTTCCCAAGTGTAAGCCAACTCGTACTTGTACACTCGCCATCAACAACATTAGCTGCATCAACAGCTCTCTGTAATAAATATTGGTGATTGGGTTCAAGATCACGAACCCATGTGTCTAATACAATGATTTTAGAGGGATCAACATCTTGCCGGAATTTTATATGACCGAGACGGCCGTCTTCACCACGGAGTATAACTTCAAGATTAAATGTTGGATTGTTTGCGGTGCCAATTGTAGTGGCAATTTCTTCTTGTGGTTGTTCCTGGTTGCTTACATCTTTCTGGCAAGAGAGGCTTAATAATATTACTGATCCAAGTAATAATGCCGGGCTTAATAGTTTTTGTTTCATAATTAAAATTTTAATGACTTGAGAAATTTCTCTAAATTATCAGTATAAAAAGTAGCGGTCAACTACATATCAATGTAGTAGGTAATAAATGATGTAATAGAATATCTACGATGAAATACGAAACTGGTGTTATATTAACTTTTCTTTGATGGCTTTTGATACAGCTCCGGTAGATGAGTGGACATGAAGCTTATCATATATTTTCTTGATATGAAAGCGAACGGTATCTATACTGATACTTATTTCTGAAGCGATCATTTTATAACTGTATCCATTTACTAGTAATTGTAAAATATCTTTTTCTTTTACTGTCAAAACCTGGTTTTCTTCTTCTACAGATATTGCAACTGGTAGCATCTGTAATACTTTTTTAGCAACCGTACCAGTCATTGGCGCACCCCCGCTTAATACATTGTGTATTGCTGCAACTATCTCTATAGTTACATAACGTTTCAAGATATAGCCGGAAGCCCCTGCATATATAGCTTTGAAAATATTTTCATTGTCATCAAAAACTGTAAGCATGATGATCGGTAACTGAGGGTTGAGTTTTCGGATTCGTTTTACAGCTTCCACTCCGTTTACTTCAGGCATATCAATGTCCATCAATACCACATCCGGTTTCAATTGGCTGATATCCGTCTCTACCGTTTCGGCATTCGCCAGCATAGCTATTACTTCAAACCCTGGTTCTTCAAATAATAAAGTACGCAGGCTTTCTCTTATTACATCACTATCGTCATATACCAATATTTGTACAGCCATAATTATTCGCTTTGTAAGTTACTTCAAAACGAGAGCCTGGCATTACTACATATTTATGTAGCTGTACAGATTAATTCCACTTCGGTTCCGCTTCCCGCTTCTGACCTGATATGCAAAGTCCCATTCAGTTCTTTTGCTCTTGCCTGCATATTTTTTAATCCGCTGGAGGATGTGACCCTTGCTGAATTAAACCCCATTCCGTCATCTTTTACACTAAGACGGATATGACTATTTTCCCTGCCAAGAAACACTGTTACGGTTTTTCCCTCAGAGTATTTTACTGCATTATTAACGGCTTCTTTAAAAATTAGAAAAATATGCTGGCGGTGCTGCATGGACAGATTTTCATTCAATATTTTTTCATCAGCTGAAAATTGTACCTGCATATTTCTTGCCTCCGCAGTTTGTCCCAGATATTCCCGCATCCTGATAACCAGATTTTCCATTTTATCATTGTCAGGTCGTATCGACCACACAATATCGCTCATGCTTTGCTGCATATCGGCTGATTGTTCAGAGATCTTTTGCAACAACTCTGAGGCTTTCGATTTATCTTTTTCAAGATTATTCTGCGATACTTTTGAAAGAATATTAATGCTCGTAAGCGTTGAGCCGATCTCATCATGCAGGTCTTGTGAAATTTTTGTGCGGATAGCTAATAATTTTTTTAACTGGTTGATGCGATACTTATAAATGCTGTAAATAATCCCTGACAACATTATTGCACATAGCCCCATAAACCACCATCTCATCCAGAATGGAGAAATAATAGTAAATGAAAATACAGCAGGTTCGCTCCAGTCTGTGTTCGGCAATTGTGATTTTACCTTGAAAATATATTTTCCTGGTGGAAGCCTGGCAAATGAAATAAAATCATTAGAGGTTGGGGTACTCCACAAATTTTGTAAGCCCTCAAGCTGGTATGAATATTTGATGCCGTCAGTACCTGATGAAGAAATACCTCTGAAATAAATGCCAATCGTGTTATTGTCATGAGAGAGTTTAAGATGGTAAGGTAATTGAAAGATTCCCGCCAATGAGTCCGCATAATCGGACCAATTGGTTTCCCGTAAGTTTAGTTCTACATTTTCAATCTCTATGGAAGGGATAAATGGATCATAATTTATTTTATCAGGGTAAAGACATATCAAATAATTGCTGGAGAAATACCAGATATTCCCTTTGTTGTCTTTAGTCAACCGAGGGCCAAAACCCCGATCGGTTTGAAGATCTTCGGCATTATAAAAGCCAACTATCTGGTATACTCCGCTGTTTGAAGTATTATTTTTTTTTGAAAATACGGCAACAGTTGAATTGGTACAAACCCATAAGCTATTCTTATTATCAAAACACATAGAGGTTACATTATCGGTGAATAGGCCATTGGCCTTGGTGAGTTGTTCTTTAAAAATCAGGGAGTCTTTTTGCCAGCCATAACGACGTAATCCTTTACCATTATAAATGATCCACACATCGCCTGACGGGTCGTTAAAAAACCATCTGACACTACTATGCACACCAAATTCATTCAACAGCTTTTTACAGATGTTCTGCTTATCAATTGAAAAAACGAAACCCTGGTCTGTTCCAAATAAAATAGTGCCATTTGCGCATTGATGCAACCGCATTATATTCCCCTTTACTTCTATATTATTTACAACCGGAATTGAACTGTAGGAACTATCATTAAACTGGCAAGGAAATTCTTGTGTTCTTACTGCTACAATTATCTTTTTCCGATAACTATCCCATAGTACATCAAATGCTTCATCACCCAAATGAGACAGTTGCTTGCTTTGTTCATATACATTATCGCCATCCTGCATTGCCAAAGCAAACCCTCTTATGTAATACCAGTAGCGGCCTTTATTATCAAAGGCGTAATTGTCAACAATAAATTCATTGTTTGGAAGAGGGGAATTGCCTGTATTATATAGTTTTTTATTATTAAAAAGTCCATTTTCAAAAGTCTTTAGAATAAGGCTTCCATCATTGATAAGGAGTGGGCCGTTTGGTGGCTGGAATACATTAAAAAGAAAATTTTTACCGGTTATTGATGAAAGATCAAAAATTTTAACTCCCCTTTCATATATTTTTATCAGTCCGTTTCCGGTGGTTACCCAAATATTTCCCTGCTTATCTTCATTGATATTAATTATGCGGGGACCCGTTGCAGCTTTGTATACAGAAATAAAATTTGTCGTATCTCCCTGCGGCACCATATATAATCCCATTGGAAAATTTCCAATCCAGAATCTTTTTTTACTGTCGCGGAAATAAAAATATATATCTTTTAACCTGCCTAAGGGCCCGGGCAACTTAACTAATTGCTCATTTATGATCTCATACATGCCATCCAGGGTGGAGATAAAAATTTGCCCTGCCGATACCGATAAGCAATTATAATAATAACCGGGATCTTTGGTTGACCCTATGATCTTGTAAGCACCGTCTGGTTTTTTCAACACCAACAGATCGCCATAGTTAATATATAAGCCATCCTTTGTTTCGATGATATTTCTACAGGGGTGGTCGTCGTAACCAGGGTAGAATTTAATTTTTCTCCATTTATTAGAATCCAGTTGGTATACGCCTGCATTAGTTAATGACCAGATGAGACCTTCTTTTGTTTCAATAATCGCAAAGCTCCATCGTATAAGACCAGAGTCCGGGTTTGGATAGCTGATCAATTTGTTTTTCCGATACTCAAATATCCCGGCGCTTGAAGCAGACCAATACCTCATATGACTATCCACAAATACCACAACTGTTCTGCCATCAGACAACCCATCTGTACTAAAAGATTTTCCATCAAAGCGGCAAGAACCTTCGGCTGTACTTACCCATAAATAACCCAATTTATCCTGGAAAGTTCCGGTGACATTGGTAGAGGGTAATCCATCTTTAACCGTATAAACTCTGACAGACATTTCCTGTGCCTGTGTATAAAAGGAAAAACTAATTATGACTGTGGCGCAGTAAATAGACCTTACTGAAACAAATGCTGCGAATAACAACAATTTCTTCATTGCATATAATAATGTGGTGGCCTTGCTTGTATAAATGTAAACGTATTAATGCAGTTAATAAATAAATGCAGAATGGATTTCTAAATTCGAAGCCAAAATTGGAACTTAGTAGTAGACAGATAGGATTTTATATCGCTCAATTCTGAAATGGAATTCAACTTTTATAATGGAGTTGGTTAACTTCTTCCTGCTTCACATACTAAAATCAGTCGGGGGAATTTTTTCAATATCTAACTGGCAAAAGCATGTTCACTAACCGACCACGGTAATGTGCCATGATTGAAACATGAAATAGATTAAAGCATTGTACGAACTCGTAGCATTCGGTCGTGGATTTACTCAGGAAGCTACAATGGGGAAGTGGAAACACTGATAATTTTTCTTCTCATCAGCAGGTTTTTTTCTTATTGATTGTAAAATTCAATCATTGGTCTTAATTTTATTATTAATCCAAAACTTATGAACAAAAAACATTACACTTTCTGGCTACGCTTCATTTGCTTCTTTTTTGTTTTTGCCGTGGCATTTTTCCTAATGGTATTTGTTGTGGATACAAATCCCAGCTCCGGTTTTCGAATGTTGTCAATTAAAATAGGAATACTGGCTACCGTATCTTCTCTGTTTTATAATATCTACGTTAAACCTGATCCTGAAATTGTGGATTGAAGAGGCATTTACTTCTTCCTGCTCCAAACACTAAAATCTGTTGGCGGGATTTTTTCAATACCTAGTTGACGAAGCATGTTCACTAACTGACCACGGTGATAAGTACCATGATTGAAAACATGCAGTATCATTTGAAAGATCGGCTGTTTAAAACATTCTTTTTTTGAATTGTAGTATTGAAAAACATGATCCAGCACTGGATCGGTTGCGGAAGTAACCCACTCCTGCCATTGATGATTTTGTTGCAACAAACTTTGGGCAATATCTTTTGTAGTTCCTTTAAAATTTTCACTAGGCGAAATGGTGCGTTCCTGCAATTTCAATCTCTGCCACCAAATACTTTCAGCATCCCACATATGGAGCATGGTAGCATATAAATTTCTAAAGCTACTGGGTAATTCCTGCAATTGCTTTTCTTCCGGCAAAGCAACAATAACATCAAATAATTTTTGATTGGCCCAGGTATTATAGGCTGCGAATTGTGAAAGAATTTCTTTCATGGTTCGAGTGCTTGGTAGTGAATTGTGTGACCCTTTTACAGCTGAAGTTGAAATCATTTAAATTTGATCCCGATAACTATCAGGACAATTATTAGTTTCTTTCGATAAATATCGTGATCAAAAATTTCAATATGGATAAAAGTTTTCCACTTTCCGGTTTTGGATCCGCAGCATTGCATGCTGGTCATGAGCAAGACCCACTCTATGCACATGTCACTCCTATTTATGCCTCATCAACGTTCGTTTATGATGAAGCAGAACAAGGAATGCGCCGCTTCAGCGGCGAAGAAGAAGGATATATCTATAGCCGATGGGGTAATCCCAATTTCAGCGAAGCAGAAAAAAAGATCGCTGCATTAGAAGCATTTGGTTTAAAAGATGGATCCGGAAATGATCTGCAATTAAAAGCTTTATTGCACTCTTCGGGCATGGCAGCACTGAGCAGTTTAATGATGAGCAATCTGAAAAAAGGCGATAAGATTCTCTCCCACTATTCTCTTTACAGTGGCCTGGAGGAATTGATCACAAAAGTTCTTCCTGAGTTTGGAGTGGAGGCGATCCTTACCGATCTGCGGGACATGGATAAAGCAAAAGAAGCGATCAAAGCCAATCCCGAGATAAAACTGATGCACCTGGAAACTCCTGCCAATCCTACTTTGAAATGCGTGGACATTGCTGAGTTGACAAAACTTGCTAAAGAAAAAAATATCCTGGTTTCAGTTGATAACACATTTGCTACTCCATTCCTTCAGCAACCATTTAAATATGGAGTTGATTTTGTTTTTCACAGTACTACAAAATTTTTAAATGGACATGGCACTGCGATCGGTGGTGTACTTGTGGGCAATGATCTACAAAAAATGAATGGCCCTGTTACGAAAACTCAACGCATACTCGGCGGCAACAGCAATCCTTTCGATGCGTTCCTTTTAACACAAGGATTAAAAACACTGGAACTCCGGATGGAAAGACATTGCAATAATGGAATGGCTGTCGCAAAGTTCCTCGAGAAACATGCCGCCGTGGAAAAAGTAAACTACAACGGGCTTGAATCACATCCTGATTACAAAGTAGCGATGAAACAAATGAAACATCCTGGTGCGATGATGAGCTTTGAATTAAAAAAAGGTAAACAAGCTGGCATTGATTTCATGAATAAGTTAAAAATGTGTGTTCGCACTGTTTCATTGGGTACTGCCGAAACAATCCTTTGTCATCCGGCATCAATGACACATTATGCCATTCCAAAGGAAGAAAAAGAAAAATATGGTATAACGGATGGGTTGATCAGGCTGAGTGTCGGCCTCGAAAATGTGCAGGACATTCTGACTGATTTTGATCAGGCTCTTCGGTAAAGTCTATTTCATATCTTAGGAGACTTTACTTCACTACAAAAACTGTTTTATGAGAAAACTGCTTTTAACATTCAGCATTGCATTCGTATTTATTGCTGCTATTGGTCAACCACCAACGGATGCACGGCTAAAAGGACTCGATACTTTTGCTTTAAAAGTTTTAAAAGACTGGCATGCTGCAGGCGTTACGATTGCTATTGTTGAAAAAGGGAAAGTAGTTTATACAGGCGGCTTTGGTTATCGTGATCTTGATAAAAAATTAGCAGTAACTGAAAACACACAGTTTGCTATTGGTTCTTGTACCAAGGCTTTTACTGCATCCATGCTTGGCATGCTTGTAAAAGAAAGCAAACTGGATCTTGATAAACCTGTTCGGAATTATTTGCCCGAATTAAAATTTCAAAATGAATACACCAACGATCATTGTACACTTAGGGATATGATGTGTCATCGTACCGGCTTACCCCGTCATGATCTGTCATGGTATGCATCATGGGCTTCAAGAAATGAATTGCTTGAAAGAATTCAATACATGGAACCAACTGCTGAGCTTAGAACAAAATGGCAATACAATAATTTCATGTTCATGGCACAGGGTATAGTAATTGAAAAAATTACTGGCAAGAGCTGGGAAGAAAATATGAAGGAAAGGATCCTGAAGCCGCTTGGCATGGATAACACAAATCTTTCAACCAATGAGCTGGAAAGATCTGGCGATCATTCCCTGGCTTTTGTTTCTACTGATACATCACTCAAAACCATTTCTTACAGGAATATTGATGCAATGGGACCTGCTGGCTCTGTAAACAGCTGTGCAAAAGATATGGCTAAATGGCTCATCACCTGGATCAACAATGGTAAATACGATGGCAAAGAAATTTTTCCTTCATCTTATCGCAACGAAGCAATAAGTATTCAAATGGCAATGGGCGGCGGCACACCCGATGCCGAAAATAACCCCGATGTGTTTATTAATGGTTATGGTTTTGGATGGATGATCAGCAGTTATCGCGGTCATTATCGTGTTGAGCATGGCGGCGGTATCGATGGATTTATTACAACCACCGGTTTCTTTCCAAGTGATAGTATTGGAATTTTTGTTTCATCAAACCAGGGTGGCGTAAGTACAAGCATCAGGAATTTTATTGCCGATCGTATGTTGAAACTTTCTTATCGCAACTGGAATAAAATGCAGCTTGATGCTGCAAAAAAAGCAAGAGATGCTGCAAAAGCAATGCAAAAGAATGACAGCATCGGGCATAAGTTCAATACAAAGCCGTCGCATGAATTAAAAGACTATGCAGGTACTTATAAAAACCCTGGTTATGGCTCAATTGAAATAACAATGAAAGATGGTGGTCTTGTTTCAAAATTCAATATGATCGATATACGTCTTGATCATTTTCATTATGATCAGTTCAATGCAGTGATACTTGACCCGGCACTGCAGGGTATTGAGCCGATACGTTTCAGTTTTCATAACGATGTAAGCGGCGATATCAGTAAACTCACTGTTCCTTTTGAAGACGGCGTAAAAGACATTGAGTTTGTAAAAGAAACAAAGGCGCTTGCCGTGAACAAAACTGATCTTGAAAAATATGTTGGTGACTATGAATTTGTGGCTGCTCCCGGGAAGATCGCTAAATTCTATATTAAAGGAGAAAAAACATTATATGCTTTTATAGAAGGCCAACCCGAATATGAATTAGTACCAACTGAGAAAAATAAATTTGACCTGAAGGTTATAAAAGGATATAGTGTACAGTTTGAAGAAAATTCCAAAGGGGAAATTATTTTAGCAGGTTTTGTTCAACCAAATGGAACGTTTAAAGCAAAAAGAAAATAGAACCACGATTAGTTAGATTAAAAGGATCATGAGAAAAAAGTTTTTTTTAATTCACTGTCTTATTGCAGGAATCGTTTTGATATCCTGCACCCAAAAAGAAAAATTTGACACCATCATTCGCAACGGAATGATCTATGATGGCAATGGCGATGAACCATATAAAGGAGATATTGGAATAAATGCAGATACAATTGCTTTCATTGGTGATCTTTCAAATGCATCAGCAAAAAAAGAAGTGGATGCAAAAGGAAACGCAGTAGCCCCAGGTTTTATTGATACCCATAGTCATCATGCAGGTAGTAACCTATTTCAGCATCGTGATCTTATTGCGGCTGTAAGCCAGGGGATCACAACAATTATTATTGGGCAAGATGGTGGTTCTAATTTTCCCTTATCAGATTTTTATAAAAAACTAAATGACACCGCTGTTGCAGTAAATATCGGTTCCTACAGCGGCCATAATACTTTACGTGATTCAGTTTTGGGAAAAGATTATAAACGCTTTGCTACACAGCAGGAGATCGATAAAATGAAAATATTGCTGCAGCAGGATATGGAAGCCGGAGCATTTGGTTTATCAACGGGCTTAGAATATGACCCGGGCATTTATTCCAGCAATGATGAAATATTACAACTTGCAAAAGTGGTTACTCCTTTTAGCGGAAGATATATTAGTCATATCCGCAGCGAAGACCGATATTTCTGGAAAGCAATTGATGAAGTGATCACAATTGGCAAAGAAGCAAAAATTCCTGTACAGGTAAGTCATATCAAATTAGCGATGCATAATATCTGGGGCAAAGCCGATAGCTTGCTCGCTTTATTTGATGCTGCAAGAAAAAGTGGTATTGATATCACCGCCGATATTTACCCGTATGCATTTTGGAATTCAACGATCAAAGTTTTATTTCCTAATAGAAACTTTAGTGATGAAAAAGAAGCAGATCTTATTTTAAAAGAGATCACCTTGCCTGAAGATATTATTCTTGGTTCTTATGAGGTGAATCCTGCTTATGCGGGAAAAAGCTTAGCAGAAATTGCAAAGCTGGAAAATAAAACGCCTGCCAGGATGCTTGTCGAATTGATCGCAAGGATTGATGAATGGGAAAAGAAAAATGGCCGTGAATGCCAGGAAAATATAATGGCAACTTCGATGAGTGAAGCAGATATAATAAAGTTAATGAAATGGCCACATACTAATATTTGCTCCGATGGCTCATCAGCAGGAACTCATCCGCGAGGCTATGGTGCTTTCACAAGAGTGCTTGGCAAATATGTAAACAAAGAAAAAGCATTAACCATGCAGCAGGCTATTCATAAAATGACTGGCTTATCTGCTCAGCAAATGGGGATCAAAAGAAGAGGGTTGATCAAAACGGGTTATTTTGCTGACCTTGTCATCTTCAATCCCGAAACAGTAAGTGATGAAGCAACCGTTGCTGAACCTCATAAGCTTTCTGAAGGAATTGAAACTGTTTGGGTAAATGGGAAAATTATTTTTGAAAATAAAAAAACCACTGAACTTTATCCGGGAAAGATCATAAAGCGTCAATCACAAAACTAAAACCAGCTTATGCGTTTATCATTTTTATTTATTGCATTTACTGCAATTCTTTTTGGATGTAATTCCTCAAAACAAGAATACGATACCATCATTCGCAATGGAATGATCTATGATGGCAATGGCGGCGAACCTTACAAAGGTGATATTGGAATAAATGCTGATACCATTGCATTCATTGGCGACCTGTCAAAAGCTTCAGCAAAAAATGAAGTGGACGCAAAAGGAAATGCTGTTGCCCCCGGTTTTATAAATATGATGGGACATTCTGAAGAGTCACTGATACAGGATGGAAGAGGTCAAAGCGATATCAGGCAGGGAGTGACAACAGAAATTTTTTGTGAATCAAGCATGGGCCCCCTCAATGCAAAAACAAAAAAACAAATGCAGGAAGGGCAAGGCGATATTAAATACAAAGTAGAATGGAACACACTTGGTGAATACATGAATTTTCTTGAAAAGAAAGGCATCTCCCCAAATATTGCTTCATTCATCGGTACCGATGTTGCGAGAGTATATGTACTGGGAGAAGGCAATATAGCCCCATCACCAGCCCAATTAGATAGTATGAAGTTATTGGTAAGGCAAGCAATGGAAGAAGGTGCTTTAGGTGTTACGGATGCGTTGATCTACCCTCCTGCAACGTTTGCAAAAACAGATGAGTTGATCGCTCTTTCAAAAGAAGCATCGAAATATGGCGGTACTTACAGCAGCCATATGCGCAGTGAAGGAAATAAATTGTGGGAAGCTGTGGAAGAACTTATTACTATTTCTAAAGAAGCCAACATACCTGCAGAAATTCATCACCTGAAAGCCGCAGGAAAAGACAACTGGTATAAAATGGATAGTGTGATCAAAAGAGTGGAACGGGCAAGAAAAGAAGGGTTGGATGTAGCCGCTGATATGTACACTTATGTTGCAGGTGCTACAGGAATGACATCTGCACTTCCTCCAACGTTACAAGATGGAGGCTTTGGAAAGTTGAGAGAAAGGTTGATGGATCCAAAGATCCGTAAGGATATGATCAAAGCTATGAACACAGATGCTGTTGATTGGGAAAACTTATATTATGGTGCAGGTGGTGCCGAACATGTTTTATTATTAGGATTCAAACAAGATTCATTAAAAAAGTTTACAGGCAAAACATTAGCTGAAGTTGCAAAGATCAGGGGAACATCTCCTGAAGAAACTGCAATGGACCTGATCGTACAGGACAGTACAAGAGTTGGCGTAGCTTATTTTTTAATGAGTGAAGAAAATGTAAAGAAACAAGTTTCATTGCCATGGGTAAGTTTTGGAAGCGATGAAGCTTCTTATACACCCGAAGGAGTTTTTCTGAAATCAAACGCACATCCAAGAGCATATGGAAATTTTGCAAGAGTGCTTGGCGTATATACAAGAGATGAAAAATTAATGAGTTTGCAGGAAGCAATTCGCAAACTGGCAAATCTTCCTTCAAAACATTTGAAACTTCAGAAACGTGGCGAATTGAGAGTTGGCAATTATGCCGACATCGTAATTTTTGATCCTGCAAAAGTAAAAGACAATGCCACTTTTGATAAACCGCATCAATACTCCGAAGGAATGATCGATGTTTTTGTAAATGGTGTACAGGTTTTAAAAGATGGTGAGCATACCGATGCAAAGCCGGGAAGGTTTGTGAAAGGACCGGGATTTGGAATGAAAAATTAATAATTAAAAATTAAGAATTAATAATGTCGATCACAATTCGAAGAGCAACTAAAGAGGATTGCCCAAGGCTATTGGAATTAATAACTGAATTGGCTATTTATGAAAAAGCTCCAAATGAAGTAACAGTTTCATTGGAACATTTCACTGAAAGTGGTTTTGGGAAGAACCCCGTGTGGTGGGCTTTTGTTGCCGAAGAAAATGGGATCATTCCTGGATTTGCTCTTTATTACATCCGTTATTCAACATGGAAAGGTCAACGAATGTATTTAGAGGATATAATTGTTACACAGGAAGCAAGAGGAAAAGGAATTGGCAAATTATTAATGGATCGTTTGATCGAAGAAGCAAAAGAAAAAAAATTCACCGGTATGATGTGGCAGGTATTGGAATGGAACGAGCCTGCCATCAATTTTTATAAAAAATATTTCAACGCCAACTTTGACCCTGAGTGGATCAACTGCAGTATTAATGTATAAAAAATCCCCCACCGAAGCGGGGGACCCTCTCTATTGTTACTCTCAATGGTGAACAATAAATTTCTTAGTTTGCTTATTTGTGGTCTGTGTAAATTCCA
>Ga0207686_10000216_pt1 | contig 43993 bp, 35 predicted proteins | sample KBSM24metaG_FD_184396 | JGI IMG/M metagenome (GOLD analysis project Ga0207686, IMG submission 184396) | Miscanthus rhizosphere microbial communities from Kellogg Biological Station, Michigan, USA - KBS M2-4 metaG (SPAdes) (version 2) | ecosystem: Host-associated > Plants > Roots > Rhizosphere >...
TCCGGCCTCGAGATAAACTTCGGCGCCCATCTTAGTCAGCGCGGCCAAATGCAGATCGATAGGCCGGGCTCCGATCGCGCAGCCTCCGGGCAGAGACACGCGCGCCTTGCCGAACCGCGCGACCAGCGGCCCCAGCACCAACACCGAGGCGCGCATGGTTTTCACCAGTTCATAAGGCGCGGCCATTAGTTCGACATTCGCCGCGGAAATTTTGTGCGTGCGTAACTCAGGAGTCAGTACGTGCGCGCCGATGTCTTCGAGTAACCGGCGCATGGTGATGATGTCGCGCACGTACGGCAGATTGTGCAGCGTGACCGTTTCAGCGGTGAGAATTCCGGCAGCCATACAGGGCAGCGCAGAGTTCTTCGCGCCGCTAATTGAAACGCGTCCTTTGATGGGATTGCCGCCGCGAATGCGAAAACTGTCCACGTTACGAGATTAACACAGGGGCACAATTTGACTGGAAATTGTTTCCTGATCGTCTGACGCCGAAATGACGATTCGATGTTCCGCCAGCGCATAGGCGGCGCGCCGCGCTTCGTACCTGCCGAGGGCCTTTGCGTGATCGGGCGCGAGCGGCCGCACAGTTTCATTGCTTTCAGTAATTCTTTGCCAACACAGATCGAAGGGCGCGTCGAGCCAAACTGTCATGCAGTCATGCAGTCCCGTCAGCGTCCGATTCGCCGGAACCGTCCAGGTTCCCCCACCGAGAGCAATCACCCGCGCGTCGTTCTGCTGCAGGACGTCGCGGAGCGCGAGCGTTTCGAGTTCACGAAAACTATCTTCGCCATCTTGTTGAATGATTTCGGCAGGCGAACGACCGCAGCGCTGAGTTATGAAGGCATCGAGATCGGTGAAGTCGCATTCAAGCTGACGCGCGAGCTCGCTCGCGACGGTCGTCTTGCCGCAAGCCATGAAGCCAAGAATGACAATGCGTCGATCCATTTATCGTTCAATCACTGACTCAAGCAAATCAAAGAACTCGGGAAATGAAACTGCCACGCAGTCAGCGCCAATAATTTCCGTATCACCTTCAGCCACCAGTCCGGCGATCGCAAACGACATCGCGATGCGATGATCGCCGCGCGAATCGATCCGCGCCCCGCGCAGTTTCGTGCGGCCCTTTACCCGCAGTCCGTCCTCAAATTCTTCAACCTCACAGCCCATCGCGCGTAATCCCTGGGCAGTCGCAGCGATGCGATCCGACTCTTTTACCCGAAGTTCTTTCGCGTTTCGAATCTCGATGCCGCCATCCATCTGGGAACCGGCGACGGCCAGCAATGGAAGTTCATCAATCAACTGCGGAATGCTCGCCTCGTCGATTGCGTGAGTGGTCGCTGTCTGCATCCTGCGATAGTTGACGTGAAGGTTGCCGCTCGGTTCATCATTTTGCTCGCTTTGATTGACCGCGATGATTTCGAAACCCATCCGGCGAAGCTCATCAAGAAAAGCGGTGCGCGTGGGATTCAAACCGACGTCCGAAACCTCAAGCGATGAGTTCGGCAATAACGTCGCAGCTGCGATGAAGTAGGCGGCTGAGGAAATGTCACCTGGAACGAAAACGTCGCGCGCGCGCAAACTTGCCGGACCCGTTATGCCCGCAGAGATTGAATCCTTCGGATGATCCCGCTTCAGATTGCCACACGGCGCTTCAAACCAGCTCAGCATTCGCTCCGTATGATCGCGAGTGATCTCATTTTCATGGACCAGAGTGGTTCCGTCCGCGCTCAACGAAGCCAGCAGAATGCATGACTTCACCTGTGCGCTTGCCGTCGACAGCTGGTACTCGATCCCGCGTAAAGGATTTTTTCCTCGCACAGTCAGCGGCGCACGTCCGTCAGCTGATTCGATTTGGGCGCCCATCATCTCCAGAGGCTCGATGATTCTTCGCATCGGCCGCGAGCGCAGCGATTCGTCGCCGGTCAGAGTTGCAACCAGATTTTGGCCGGCGAGAATTCCCGCGAGCAGACGCATGGTCGTACCGCTGTTGCCGCAGTCGAGATCGCCGTCCGGTGGGCGCAGGCCGTTTGGACCAACGCCATGAACCGTGACCTCGTGGTCCTTTCGTTCAATCTGCACGCCCAGCTTTTTCAAACACGAAAGCGTGGCGGCGCAGTCGGCGCTGGTAGAATAGTTTTTTATCCGGCAGGTGCCATTCGCGATTGCGGCAATCATCGCGGCGCGATGAGAAATCGATTTATCGCCGGGGACTGTTATCGATCCACAGATTCGTTTTGCGGGTCTGATCAGCACGCGTGAATCTTAACCTTAGAGTTGATGACGAAAAAGCGAACAGCGTCCGATGGCCGCCGTAGCGCGACTCACCGGCACAGAGACGGCCACTTTCTTGACATGCGACTACGCCGCGTGTTACACGAACGTCCTCGTTCGCTAAATTTAGCAGCAGCCGATAACGCAATTCCCCGGCGAGAAAGGCCGCGCCTTCTGTGACCGAACAAACGACTCGACTCGTTTTGCCCAGCCACATTGAGGCGGTTGCTGATGCTGCTGCCGCCGTGACGGGGTTTATCCGCGATTGCGGCGCGCCGGACGATGCTGCGTTCGGAATTGAGATGGCGGTGCGCGAGGCGGTGACCAACGCCATGGTGCACGGCAATCAGGAGGACGAGGCCAAATCGGTTGAAGTGGTTTTCAACTGTCAGGGCAATGAGCTGGAGATCGAAGTCAGAGATCAGGGCGAAGGATTTAAACCCGAGGATGTTCCTGATCCGACCGATCCGGCCAACCTGCTCAAAACTTCAGGTCGCGGCATTTTTCTGATGCGCACATTCATGGACGACGTGCAATATGTTCATCGGCCCGAAGGCGGTACCGCGGTGCGAATGACCAAAAAATTTAATTAGATAACAGAGGAGAAATTTTCGATCATGGCAGAACTAGACATTCGCGAGCGACAAGCCGGCGATATAACCGTCCTCGACATGAGCGGCCGCATCACCATCGGTGAGGGCAGCGTCGCGTTGCGCAGCGCAATCCGTCGTTTGTTGGAGGAAGGCAAGAAGAAGATCCTGCTGAATCTGGCCGGCGTCGGTTACATCGATTCAAGTGGCATCGGCGAGCTGGTTTCGAGCTATACCGCAATCAATAAGGACGGCGGCCAGCTGAAACTTTTGAGTTTGACTCAGAAACTTCAGGACTTGCTGACAATTACGAAGCTCTTGACGGTGTTCGACGCATACGATACCGAAGCCGAGGCGTTGAGCAACTTTAAATAGTTCGAACAGATTTTAACTTCAGAGCGTTTTAATATTGCGCGAAGGATCGGGAGGATCTCACTTAATGGCTCAATTGAATATTAACCAGCGACAGGCAGGCGATGTGGCAATCCTGGATCTCGACGGCGACATTCGCATCGGTGACAGCGCGACCGCGCTGCGTGGCGCGATTCGTGAATTGGTCGCCGGCGGAAGCAACAAAATTCTGCTGAATCTCAAAGGCGTGAAGTACATCGATTCCAGCGGCATCGGCGAATTGATCGCGAACTTTACCACCGTCAACCGCGGCGGCGGCCAGCTCAAGCTATTGAACCTGACCGAGAAGGTTCAGGATCTGCTCGTCATTACCAAGCTGCTGACCGTGTTCGATGTTTATGACAGCGAGGCCGACGGGCTGAGCAGCTTCAAGTAGTGCTTTTCGGTTGGCAGGAATTGGGAACGGCCCAGCAATTTTCGCTGGGCCGTTTTTGTGATTGGAATTTGCCACGGAGACACAGAGACGCCGAGCTTGAAAAGGTGAGCAGCAGCCTCCGCTCAATTTTATTCTCTCTGCCTCTGTGTCTCTGTGGCTGTGTTATTCTTCGGCACTTGTAACCGATGAGTCGTGCCAGATTCGATAACGCTGCGGGCGAGGCGATTGGCGCCGCCATTCGCGAGATCGAAGCGAAGACCAACGCCGAAGTCGTAGTCGCCGTTCGCGGCCGCTCCGGGCCGTATCGCCACGCTGACTACATGTTCGGCGCAATTGTCACGTTCCTCGGATTGATGTTTGTTCTTTTCTCGCCGTTCGACTTCCACACTTACTGGATACCATTCGATGTGATCGCACTGTTCGTGGCGGGCGCGTTTATTTCGTCTCGCGGCGACTGGATTCGGCGATTGCTGACTACGGCCCGGTTTCGCGCGAAGGCAGCGCGGACGGGGGCCGCGGCGATGTTTTACGAAGCCGGTATTGCCAATACTTCGGCCGAGAACGGTTTGTTGATTTATTTATCGCTGCTCGAACGACAGATGGAAGTGATTGCCGATCGCGGAATATTGAAAGCCATTCCGGCTTTGAAATGGAACCACGCGGTGTTCGAGTTGAAAAACGTTGCCGCGGACGCCGACCCGAATAGATTGATCGCGGCCTTGCGCGAAGTGGGAAATCTGCTGGCCGAATACCTGCCGGCTACCGGCGAGAATCCGAACGAGTTAGCTGACGGCCCATCGATCGAATTGAAATGAACCGTTTCCGCATCCGACTTTCCCGCTTATCGATGAGTCGCGTTTTGATGATATGCGCGGCGCTGCTCGGCGTGGCGTTTTTCGCGACCGAGATTTTTGCGCGCGTCGGCGGCGGGCAATCGTATGGTGGGGGCGGCCACGGTGGAGGAGGCGGCGGCGGCGGCGCCCTGATTTATCTACTCGTACGTTTCCTGCTCTGGCTGACGATTGAACATCCGGTCATAGGCATTCCGGTCGATATCATCGTCATCGCGCTGGTCATTTACTGGTTTGCGAAGCCATCGAAGAAGAGTGTTTCGCTTAACTCGACCTCGATCATAGCCGCGCCTGATCCGGTGGCGACGGCCGTCCAGCAGCAGAATTTTCAAAGATCCTTCAATCAACTTCGTCGTTTCGATCCGAACTTTTCCGAGATCATTTTTATCGATTTTTGTTATGCGCTTTACGGGCGCGCCCACGAAGCACGCGGACGCGGTGCGAAAGCGCTCGATGAGTTGTCGCCCTATCTGAGCGGCGCTGCGCTCAATTCGCTCATGCAATTGAATCCGCCGAATTTGAAATCGGTGGAGGGCGTTATCGTCGGCGCAATGCAGGTGACAGAGGTCCGTGGCGTCGACACGCCGATCGTCTGGATCACGATCGAGTTTGAGACGAACTATACCGAAGTCATCGATGGGCAGCAGATGACTTATTACGTGCGCGAACGCTGGCGCCTGGAGCGCAAACGCGATGTGCTGTCGCCAACTCCCGAACAGGCCACGGCTTTGCATTGTCCCCGCTGCGGCGCGCCGCTCCAGAAAGACACCAACGGCGCGTGCGCGTTCTGCGGCACGAAGATTACCAGCGGCGAATTTCAGTGGTACGTCGGCGCGATTAACACCTTGAGCCGCGAAGCCCGTGGACCGCTGCTTACGGGGAACGTGCCGGAAGTTGGAACGGATTATCCGACCGTGACGCAGCCGAATTTCCCTGCGGTGCGCGCAGCCTTTGAGCAGAACAATCCGGAGTTTTCCTGGGCCGAATTTCAGGCGCGCGCGCGCATGATCTTCAATGAATTGCAGACGGCCTGGTCAACTCTGCAATGGGAAAAGGCGCGGCCTTTCGAAACCGACAACATCTTCCAAATGCATCGCTACTGGATCGACGCTTACCGGCGACAGGGCCTGAGGAATGCCCTCGATCAATGTCAAATCACGGCGATGCAGCCGGTGAAGATCAAGGTCGATACTTTCTACAACTCAATCACTCTGCGAATCTTCGCGCAGGGTTACGACTACACCGTCGACCAGAATGGGAAAGTGGTCGCCGGGTCGAATAAGAAGCTGCGGCAGTGGAGCGAGTATTGGACTTTCGTGCGTTACAGCAAAGCGAAACCTGCGCCGGCGCGCGCCGATCTTAATTGTCCGAATTGCGGCGCGCCCTTGAAAGTGAGTGCCACCGGCATCTGCGAATACTGCAACGGAAAGATCACGTCCGGAGAATTTGACTGGGTGCTTTCAAAGATTGAGCAGGATGAAAGCTACGACGGTTAAAGAAATTATTTGAGATTTGAAATTTGATATCTGAGATTTGATATTTACCATTTGTTCATTTGCTGACGACCGCGTCAGTACCATCCGCGTAAGTGGATGCATCAACACGACCGATTTCGATACCTGGGACTTGTTTTGTTGAGCTAATGGCCCAGATGATGCACGCATCGCTACGTGCTCAAATCAACAAATGACAAATGGGCCAATGACAAATCGCAAGTCTTTTCTCTGGCCCATCGATTGCTGCGAATTGCCGGTCCATTCTAAAGCCTTGACGCCTTGTAGGCACCTTGCTATTCTCAAATCACCGTTCAAGAGTATTACCCGATTCACCACTCTCGTTTGATGGCTTTTTCAACAACCAGCCGCACGATGCGACTAGTCAGATGTTCGTAACAACTGTCGGAGGTGTTAAGGTGGGCTTCAAGGTCGGCCAGAAAGTCGTTTACCCCAATCATGGTATCGGCACAATCGAACAAATTGAGCAGAAGCAAATCGGCGCGGTAGCGCTCCCGTTTTACACGCTTCGGCTTGCAGCGACAAATTCCCTGGTTCTGGTTCCCGTTTCCAACGCCAATGAAGTGGGCCTGCGACGGCCCATCACTTCGAGTGAGTGCGACACGCTCTTCAAGAGTCTTTCGAGCGACTTCGCCACGCCCCCGAATGATTGGAAGGATCGGTTCAAAGATTTTTCCGACAAGATGCGCAGCGGAAATATCTTTGAAGTCGCCGAGGTGCTGAAACATCTCAGCTATCTCAACCAGATGAAACCGCTTTCTTTTCGCGAACAGCGGATGTTAGAGCGCTCCCGCTATCTGGTCGTTTCGGAACTCGCCGCAGTATGTCGCCAGCCCGAATGCAACATCGAACCCCGGGTCGACGACGCGCTGACCAAGGCGTGCTCTCGACACGACGCGCGGCCCGTGGGCCGTGTGCGCGCCGCCGCTGCCGGCGTGCACTGACCGTAATAAACCCAACAATTTGACGCGGCTCGCCCTGTCCGGTCGGAGTGTGCCCGGCGCAGTGCGGGCCGCGGTCGTGGTAAGATACTCATCCCCTCATTGATGCGAAATGGACGATCCTGCGAGTTACTCTTTGGCGATACTGTTTGACGGCGCCGAACACTCCTTCAGCCTGGCCACGGTCCTTGGCAAACTGCTTGCCGTACTGTTTTTTGTCGGCGCTAACGGTTTCTTCGTGGGCGCTGAGTTCGCTTTGGTTTCGGTCCGGCGCACGCGTTTAGAGACGCGGGCCGCGGCCGGCAGCGCACGGGCGCAGTGTGCGCTGCGACTAATCAACGATCCGACGTTTTTCATTTCCGCGACGCAACTCGGAATCACCATTGCTTCGTTGGCCTTAGGCTGGATTGGCGAGCCGACCGTGGCGGCGTTGTTGGAACCCGTGGCCGCGGCTATCGCGCCTGCCGGAAAGGCTGCCTACGTGGCGCATGTGCTGGCGATTGTGATTGCCTTTGCCGCGATCACGTTCCTGCACATCGTCCTCGGCGAGTTGATGCCGAAGATGTTTGCGCTCGAACGGGCTGAAGGTTTGGCGATGTTGGTGGCGCGTCCGCTCGAGATATTTGCCAAGGTCTTTCGGCCATTCATCTTCATCTTTAATCGCACCGGCCAGGCGTTGGGCCGGGTCTTCGGCTTGAAAGCATCGCTGAGTCATACCGCGGTCTACAGCGAGGCGGAGCTGCGTCAGCTGATAGATATTTCGAAAGAGAGCGGTCACCTCAGGGCCGAGGAGCGCCGTTTGATTCATCGCGTGTTTGAATTTTCAGATACGCTGGTGCGCGAAGCCATGGTTCCGCGTCCGGCGATCGCCGCGTTGTCGGTTGAGTGCACGCTGGAAGATATCAACAAAGCATTTCAGCAACATCGATATTCACGAATGCCGGTCTATCGCGAGTCTCTGGACAGCGTCATCGGATTTATCCACAGCAAGGACCTGATTCCTTTCCTGCTGCGGCCGCACGATTTCAAACTCGAATACGTGCTCCAGCCGCCGATGTATGTCGTCGACACCGCGCGTTTAGAGGACGTGCTCCGCCGGATGCAAAAAGCCAAGACGCATTTTGGCTTCGTAGTCGATGAGCACGGCGGGGTCGAAGGCATCATTACGCTGGAAGATTTGCTGGAAGAGATCGTCGGCGACATTTCTGACGAGCACGACGAAGAGGTTAACGAACAGATTGCGCAAATCAATGACCACGCCTACGGTTTGGATGGCGCGCTGGCAGTGCGGGATTTGAACCGCAGGTTGAAGACTTCGCTGCCGGAATCCGAGGCCTACACAACCATCGGTGGCTTCCTCATGAGCGTCGCGGGTCACGTGCTGCAAGCAGGTGAAGTGATCGAGCACGAAGGGTTGCAGTTCATCGTTGAGAAAGTCGAGCGCCGGCGTTTACTTCGCGTGCGACTGGAATTACCCGAGCAGCAACCCGAGGCGGAACCAGCCGGGGCGGCGAACGCCGCGCGTTAACTTTAATCGGCCAACTCCTTACGAAACGCTTCTATCAACTAATCAGAGATCGGTGACGCGGAACAGGTTGCTGCTGAAGCGCTCGGCGCTGTCGAGCCAGGTGCGTTCGAGCGCGAAACCCGTTTCGTTGCCGAGAGTCCGCAAATCATCGAGATCGTATTTGTAAGCGTTTTCGACGTGAATCTTCTCGCCGGCGGCGAGGTCTATGGTCAGGTCCAGCGCGCGAATGTTCACAGATTGCGCGCGCAGGCTCTCGAGCGACACTTCGACTCGCCCCATCGCTTCGTTATATGACGAGCGCAAACCAAACGCCCACAGATCGAAATTCGCATCCAGCTCGCGATTGATTCGCGCGAGTTCGTTGACGATGAATGCCCGGGTAACGCCGAGCGCATCGTTGTAAGCGGCTTCGAGTGTCTGCCGATCTTTTTTCAGGTCGGCGCCCAGCAACAGCACATCATGTGGTCGCAAGACACGACGAATAGCGTGCAGGAACCGGCGCGCTTCGGGAGGTTCAAAATTGCCGATGTTCGATCCAAGGAACAGCACCAACACCGGGTGCGGACCGAAGTCCGGCAGCGCCGCGAGTGCCTGGTAGTAATCGGCGGCGTACGCCTCGATGCGCAGATTTGGATACGAACCGAGCAGCGCCTGCGCACTCGTGGCCAGGGCCGTCGGTGAAATGTCCACCGGGATAAAAAGTAATTCCTGTCGTTGCCGCGTAAACGCTTCTATCAGCCGGCGAGTCTTTTCGGCGCTGCCGCTGCCCAACTCGATCAGAGTATCGGAAGTTGGCAGGCAGCCGGCGATCTCCTCGGCGTGCGTTTTTAGAATCTCGTCTTCCGCGCGGGTTGGGTAGTATTCGTCAACCTCGCAGATGGCCTCAAATAATCTCGAACCAAGTTCGTCGTAGAGATATTTCGGGAACAGGTGTCTGGGATTTGATGTCAGGCCGGCCCGAACATCTTGCGAGAACTCGGCATGGCCGTTTCGTTGCGCCAGATCATGAATCACCAGACGAGAAGGCGAGGTCTCAGCAGATGACTTCTTGGCGTTCAAATCAAACGTCCTTTTAAGAGGTGTTGGCCGGTACTGTGACGACGCGGGATTATCGCACCGAGTCCGCGAATACAGAAAGGGCAGCCGAGTGACCGGCTGCCCGAAACGCTTTTTGCGAATGTTTAGAGGCAGCACTTGCGCTGCCATTCGCCGCATGAGTGCGGCGTCTAAACGAAATCAGGATACAAACAAATGAGTCTCAGATAATTACCGTGCGCGTTCGCGTTGCGCGGCGCGGAGGCGCCGGGACGGTGACGTCGATTGGCGGAGTGGCCGGAACGACGATTTGCGGAATCCGGATATTCATCTCAGGGATCGTGGGCATAACGATCGACGGAATCTGTACCCGCCGGGTGCCGAGCGTGCCGTTGGGACGCACCAGATCCGCATTCGGGTTCTTCTCCGGCGTCACCGTGACTGTGCGCTGATTGTGATCGCGCATGATCGTCAGGGTGACATCGCCTGTTTCTTTCTTGCTGAGGCCCTTGGTGATGTCGCCCGGCGCCGAGACCTTTTCGCCGTCGATCGCCACGATCACGTCGCCGGCCTTCAGCCCGGCCTTTGACGCGGGACTGTTGTCGGTGACTGAAGTAATCAACGCGCCGCCGTCCTTGACGCCGAAGTAATCAGCGAGTTGCTTGCTCAAGCTTTGCGTGCTCACGCCGATGCGCCGGTTGGCTCCGAGAGTCCAGATGAATGGACTATCGCCGCCACCGATGGAGGGTGGCCAGTTGCCGTTCGGAAAGATGCGCACGGAATCATCGTTGTCGCCACGACGCCAAATGTTCGGCGTGTTGGTGCGAAACACACTTTCTAATTTCTGTTTGCCCAGCGTCGCCGTCAACTCTTGTTCGGCGCCGCCACGCATGACCGTGATGCGCACATTCTGATCGGCCGACGATTCATTAATCAGCCGGGTCAGCTTGCGGACGCTGGTCACCGATTCGCCATCGAAGCGAACGATCACGTCGTCCTTGCGCAGGCCGGCTTTTTCTGCCGGGCTGTCCTTGGAAACCTCGGTCACGCCGACGCCGCGCACTTCGCGCAAGCCATAGCGGCCCATGTTTTCTTTAGTGATGTCCTCAGTGCCCACACCCAGAAAGGCGCCGCCATCGAGAAAGAATGAAAAGTTTCGCGCGCCGGGCTCCTGCGGCTCCTGCGCCAGTTGGGCCAGCAGCGCGTTCAAATTGTCGCTCTTGGAAGAGGACGTTTCCTGCGCGTACACAATTCCGCCGGCAATAGCGCTGGCGGCAACAGTTAGCGCTATCAATAACACGAGTTTCTTACGAGACATGTCTATTTAAATCCTCCGGAAAGATTTTGATCGGTTTCACGCGCAGGATTGAGTTGAGTTCCAAATATTTTGGAGGAGCGCCGGCATGCCTGCCTGATCTTTGGGTTCAGTGTGTAAAGTCGCCGGCAGGATGTCGGCGAATCCCGATTTGTCGGGACAGAATGCCTGCGCTCCTAGAGCCTTCGATAAACTTCGCGGCCTTCGGCGATTTCCACGGCAATCTTTCCTTCAGACTCCGCGTAATCGAGATGCGCGACAGATTCAGATACGGCGAGGAATCGATGCACGTCGTCGGTTTCGGGAAACATTGCGCGCGATACTTCCCAGGCGGTCGCTCCGTTTTTCGGCACGAGCGCGATAATTTTGGATTGTCGTTCGTTAATGAGCTTCAAATACCGATTGAATAGTTCTTCAAAATCGTGGACCGGCTCGCCGTGTCCGCCGAAGACCAGGGTCGGAGCCAAGCTGCGCACGCGCGCGAGGCTGACCAGATATTCCGCCAGCGATCGAAAACGGCGTGACGGATCGATCGGGTCGGGCGAGATGACCGGATTCGGAGTAATGCGCTTGAGCACGCAGTCGCCCGCGATGATCGTGCGGTCAGCTTCGCGCAGGAATGAGCACGAACCGGGCGTGTGTCCGGGCGTGTGCACGACGCGCAGCGATCCCGCGTCGAAGTCCAATTCATCGCCGTCGTTTAATTCGCGGCAATGATCATCGTCCAGCGAATCCGCGTATTGCCGTACTTCATCGTAGAGTTTCCGCATCGAGGCGATCTCATCATCAGGCACACCGGCGCGCTGCAGCAGCTTTAAATTCTCTTCGTGCTCCAGACGCGCGGCGCGATGACCCGTCTCCCAACCGTGAACGAACACTTCGGCGTTGTTTGCTTCATCGCGCAGCGAGCGGGCCAGCCCGCAATGGTCCTCATGCGCGTGCGTGAGCACAATACGGCGGATATCGCCCGTCGTCAGACCGTTTTGTCGCAGCCCCGCGCGCAGCGCGTCAACTGCGTCGCGTGTTTTCGGTCCCGTGTCGATAATGGTGATCGGATCTTCTTTGACAAGATAGACGTTAACTGCGCCGATGTAGAAAGGCGTGGGAAGGGAAATGGGAATGATCTTCATTGAGTCAGTTAATCATTGACTCATTGATCCAATGAATCAATGAGTCAATGAATCAATAGACGTACTTGTTCGCTTCGATCATCGCGTTCGCGATTTTTTGCCGCGCGGCGATGGTATTAATCGGCGTCATTTTCGTAAATCGCCGCAACGCCGCCAGCAGCGTCCGCAGTTCATCGCCATCAGCCATCGCGGCCAGCGTGTTTTTCGCGTGCGCTTCGATGCGCTCGACGGCATCGTTGCAGAACACGCGCGTCATATCGACGTAACGCTCCGCGGCCTTCTCGCCCTGCGAGGCAGCCACCTTCTGCGTGCGCAGGATCGCCGATTCCATCGCGTACGCATCCATGATGATGTCCGCCACGCCCATGAGAATCTCCTGCTGATCGGCGAGCCCCATCATGTACTTCTGCGCAGCTGTGCCGAGCGTCATCAGCGCCACTTTCTTCGCGTTCGTCGCCAGCTTTTGCTCGGCCGCGAGCAAACTCTCATCAGTATCAAACGAAGGCATCGACGGATTCAGAATCTCATCCATCAATCCCTGCGCGGCGGGCAGCAAAGCGAGCCGCCCGGTCATCGCGGCCTTCATCAGCCGTCCCGGAATCAACATGCGGTTGATTTCGTTCGTGCCTTCGAAGATTCGATTGATGCGGGTGTCCCGGTAAGCGCGCTCGGCCGGATAATCAGCCGAGTAACCATAGCCGCCGAAGATCTGCACCATCTCGTCAGTGATGAAGTTGCAGTATTCCGACAGCGCGACTTTGATGATCGAGCATTCCGCCGCGTACTCCTCGATCGCTTTCAAGCGCGCGTCCATGTCTTTCGAATCCGCAATCGCCGCCAGTCCTTCTTCAATCATTCCCAGCGTGCGATAGGTCATCGCTTCGCCCACCCAGGTGCGAATCGCCATCTCGCCAAGTTTTGATTTAATCGCGCCAAACGAAGAGATTGATTTGCCGAACTGATGACGCTCGTTCGCATAACGAACCGATTCAGTGATGGCGAGCTTCATCCCGCCGAGACACATCGCGCCGAGTTTGAAACGCCCGATGTTGAGAATGTTGAAGGCGATTTTGTGACCCTTACCGACTTCACCGAGCAGGTTCTCAACCGGCGTGCGCGCGTCCGCGAGAATCAAAGGCGTCGTGCTCGATCCTTTGATGCCCATCTTGTGTTCTTCCGCGCCGGGCTGACAACCGTCCTGTCGCTCAACGATGAAGGCGGTGAACTTGTCACCATCGACTTTGGCAAAGACGACGTAGATGTCCGCGAAGCCGCCGTTAGTGATGAACATTTTCTCGCCGTTGAGCACGTATTCCTGGCCGTCGTCGCTCAACTTGGCGGTCGCCTTCGCGGCCATGGCGTCTGAGCCGGAGCCTGCCTCGGTCAATGCGTAGGCAGTAATCAATTCACCCGCGGCAATCTTCGGCAGGTACTTTTGCTTGGCTGCCTCGGTGCCGAAATAAACGATCGGCATCAGGCCGATACCGCTCTGCGCGCCGAGGGTCGTCGCAAACGAAGCCGAACGTCCGAGGTTCTCCGCAATCAACGCGCTACTCGTCTGATCCAGCGCCAGGCCGCCGTATTCTTCCGGAATCCCCGCGCCGACGAGTCCGAGATCGGCAGCCTGCTTCACCAACTGGCGCGCGAGCTTCCAGTCCTTCGCTTCGAGTTCATCGATGCGCGGCAAGACTTCCGCATCCATAAACTGGCGCGTGGTGTCAGCGATCATGCGGTGCTCTTCGTTAAAGTCTTCCGGCGTGAAAACTTCTGCCGGAGTCCGCTGCTCGATTAAGAAACTTCCGCCTTTGATGATTTCTTTCTGGTCCATTACGGCTGCCATTTGAATTGCCTTCCTTTTGGAGTGCGGCGGCTTGACGCCGCTTTTCTGTTTTGGATTGCGCTTAACTGGTTGAAAGCGCCGTCAAGCCGGCGCACGCCAAATCAAAACCTCTCGAAAATTCCGGCCGCGCCCATACCGCCGCCGACGCACATCGTTACCATGCCATAGCGCGCGTTGCGTCGTTCGAGCTCGCGCAGGATCGAAGCAGTAAGCTTGGCGCCGGTGCATCCCAGCGGATGACCCAAAGCGATCGCGCCACCATTCACGTTAACTTTGTCGGGATTCAATTCGAGCATTTTGATCACCGCCAGTGACTGCGCCGCGAAAGCCTCATTCAATTCGATCACGGCGATATCGTCCAGCGTCAACCCGGCGAGCTTCAAGGCTTTCGGAATTGCGTACACTGGCCCGATGCCCATTTCTTCCGGCGGACAGCCGGCGGTGGAATACGCGACCAGACGCGCCAGAGGTTTGGCGCCCAGCTGCTTCGCCTTATCTTCCGACATCACGATGGCCGCGGCGGCGCCGTCCGACATCTGCGAAGAATTGCCGGCCGTGATGGTGCCGTTCATCTGAAATGCCGGCTTCAATTTTGCGAGTGCTTCCACCGTGCTGTCGCGACGCGGTCCCTCGTCTTTATTGAAAATGAGTTCGCTTCGTTGCTTCTTGCCTTTGTCGTTCAACTCTTCGACGTTGACTGTCAACGAGACGGTTTCGTCCTTGAATTTGTCGGCGTCGAGCGCGGCGATCGCGCGCTGGTGCGAACGCAGCGCGAACTCATCCTGCTGTTCACGGCTGACTTCATACTTCCTGGCGACATTCTCAGTCGCCAGCCCCATGTTCAAATAAAAATCGGGGTAAGTTTCCATCAATGTAGGATTCGGACGAATGATATGCCCACCCATCGGAATCATCGACATCGATTCAAGGCCGCCGGCGACGATCACCTGGGCGCCGTTAGTGCGAATGCGATCGCTGGCCATCGCGATTGTTTGCAAGCCGGAGGAACAGAATCGATTGATGGTCATCGCGCTGGTCTCAACCGGAAGCCCGGCGCGAATTGCGGCGGCGCGCGCGACATTCATTCCTTGTTCAGCTTCGGGCATGGCACAGCCCATGATCACGTCGTCAATCTCGCTGGCTGCTAAACCGGGCACGCGCGCGATCGCTTCTTTGATGGCGGCCGCGCCCAGGTCATCGGGCCGCGTGTCGCGCAACGTTCCTTTCGGAGCTTTGCCTACCGCCGTCCGAACTGCTGATACGATTACTGCATCTTTCATTACAATTCCTATTCGTTTAGAGGCGGGCTACTGCCCGCCTGTCTCTCGCAATGGAATGCGGGCACTAGCCCGCCTCTAAACATATCCTGCGATCAGTTCCTCAGCGGTTTGCCCGTCTTCAACATATGCGCGATCCGATCCTGCGTCTTCCTTGTTCCAATCAACGATAGAAACGTTTCGCGCTCCAGATCGAGCAAATACTGTTCACTCACTCGCGTCGTATGATTCAAATCACCGCCGGTCAGAATCCGCGCTAACTTTTCACCAATCAACGCGTCGTGATCCGAAATGTAACCCGCCCGCTTCATCAGATGCACACCCAGTTTCAGCGTGGCCAACGCCGTAGTTCCCAGCGCGAGAATGTCTGTGCGCGGCTGCGGCTGCACGTAACCACTCGCCGCCAACGCCAGCACCTGCTGCTTGGCATCGGCAATCAGCCGATCGTTGTTCATCGAAATTGTGTCTTCGTCTCTCAGAAAACCAAAGTCGCGCGCTTGTTCCGCTGACGTCGCCACTTTCGCGAGGGCGATCGTTTCAAAAGCACGCTTCACAAACGGAAACGGATCGGCGTCTTTCATGTCGGCCGGAATCGAATCAAGCGCGCGCACCAACATCTCTTTTGTGCCGCAGCCGGCGGGAATGATTCCCACGCCGACTTCGACCAGGCCGATATAGGTCTCGGCCGCCGCGCGCACGCGATCCGCATGCAAAACCATCTCGCAACCGCCGCCAAACACCATCTGAAATGGCGCGACCACCACGGGCCTGGGCGAGTAGCGCAGGCTCATCACCGACGACTGGAAATAGCGGCCGATCATTTCCAGCTCTTCCCAGTTTTCGTCCTGCGCTTCCATCAGCATCAGCATCAAGTTAGCGCCGACCGAGAAATTCACGCCCTGGTTGCCGACGACGAGTCCGACAAAATTCTTTTCGGTTTCCGCGATCGCAAAGCGCAGCATCTCGAGCGTGTCGCCGCCAATCGAATTCATCTTCGAATGGAATTCGACGCAAGCAACGCCGTCGCCGAGATCGATCATTGACGCCCCTGAATTTTTCTTGATCACACCCGTGCGATCTTTCAGGGACTTGAGAATGATCGCGCCGGGCGGATCGGCGAGCGGGCGATATTCGCCTGAGGCGAAATCGAAATAGAAGCGCTGGCCGTTCTCCTGCCGGTAGAAAGACTGCGCGCCGCTGTCCAGCAGTTTCTGCACGTTCGCCGGGACCGCGCGGCCCGCTTCCTTCAACCTGGCAACTGACTTCTCAACTCCGATGGCATCCCAAACTTCGAACGGGCCCAGTTCCCAATTGAAGCCCCAGCGCATCGCGCGATCGACTTCGACGATCGTGTCCGCAATTTCCGGAATGCGATCGGCCGTATAGCACAGCGTCCGCGAAAGAGTCTTCCAGAGAAACTCTCCGACACGATCTTTCGACCACGTGAGCGTCTTGAGACGTTCGCGCGTGTCGTCGATATTCTTCGCCGTGTCGAGGGCAGGGAGCTTGACCTTCTGTGATTGCCGATAATCGAGCGTCGCCGTATCCAGGGTCCAGATTTCGCGTTTGTCGCCCTCGCCTTTCCGGCGCTGATAGAAACCGGCTTTGGTTTTATTGCCGAGCAGCCCGGCTGCGATCATCTTCGTGACGAAGTCAGGCATGACGAACATTTCGCGTTCGGGATCGTCGGGCAGATTTTCGTGCAGGTTCTTGACGACGTGCGCGAACACATCGAGGCCTACGAGATCGAAGGTGCGAAACGTCGCTGTCTTGGGTCGCCCGGCGGCCGGTCCGGTAATCTTGTCAACCTCTTCGATCGAGTAGCCGTCCTCAATCATCGTCTGCATCGTCACCAGCGCGCCGTAAGTGCCGATTCGGTTAGCGATGAAGTTCGGACGATCCTTCGCGACCACCACACCCTTGCCCAGACGCTCGTCGAGAAATCCAAACATCGAGCATGAAACTTCCGGCTTGGTCCATTCCGTGCGAATGATTTCCACCAGATGCATGTAGCGCGGCGGATTGAAGAAGTGCATGCCGAGAAAGTGCGCACGAAAATCGTCCGAGCGCCCGGCGGCAAGTTGTGCGAGCGGAATACCGCTGGTGTTCGAAGCGACCACCGCGCCCGGCCGGCGATGCTGTTCGAGTTTTTCGTAGAGGCTGCGTTTGATGTCGAGATTTTCGACGACCGCTTCGATGATCAAATCACAATCTTTCAGGCGGGCCAGATCGTCTTCAAAGTTGCCGACTGAGACGAGCGCGGCACGGGCCGCAGTGAAGAACGCGGCGGGCTTTGCTTTCTTCGCAGCTTCGAGTCCGGCGCGCGCGATGGCATTCCGATCTTGAGAGCCCTGGGCGGGCACGCTCTCTGACGGTCGGGTTTCTGAGCGGGGAACGATATCGAGCAACAGCGTCGGGACGCCGGCATTAGCCAGATGCGCCGCGATCTGCGCGCCCATCGTGCCTCCCCCCAAAACGGCAGCTTTTTTGACCTGAATCATGGCGGCTAGATAATACTGAATGAGTATTCATTCAGCAAGCTAACTGTGAGTGTTTAGTCGGTGATCCTCTTGCTTGTAAATTTTTGCGGGAGGCGTATGCTACTCGCCGCAACCAGGAGGTCCCTATGAATCTCGATTCAACACACTGGATGGCAATCGGTCCTTCCCCGGTGGATACCCCGGGGGTGAGCTTAGGTTCCTCGGCCGGGCGCATCGATGGAGTGGCTCCCGATCCGGGCAACGCCGACACGATGTATGTCGGCGCCAGCGGCGGTGGGGTTTGGAAGACGGGAGTGTGGAGCAACCCGACGCCTACCTGGATTGCATTTACCGATGACATGCCCAGCATTAGTTTCGGTGGGTATCATCCGCTGGTCGTCCATCCCAAGCAACACGGCACGGTGTTCGGCTTAGTCTCCGGCCCGGGCGCGGGAATGATGCGCTCAACCAACTTCGGACTGGGCTGGCAGTTGATTGGCAATAGTTTATTCGAGGGCGCCGCGCTGACCTCAATCGCCGTTCATCCGACTGACGTTAACACTCTGTATGTCTGCGTCTGGCGCGGCGGCAACGTCTGCAGTCCAGGTGTGTACAAGACTACTGACGGCGGTGTGAATTGGAAGAACCTGACAACCTTTCACACTGGGTACGTGAGCGATGTCATCATCGCGAAGTGGGACTCGAAAACTCTGTTTGCCGGGATGATTCTCGGGCCGAACAACGCCGGAGTCGCTACGGCAGCCGTCTATAGAAGCACAGATGAAGGGGCTAATTGGCATGCTCTTAGCGGCCTGCCGAGCAGTATCTTCATTCGGAATTTCATTCGGCTAGAGTCTGCCGGCGAAACGGGTCGCGCGTACGCGACCGTCTTCACCTTCGATTCCGACGGCAACGATGTAGTCGGCCGTTATCGCACCAGTGATAAAGGCGACACCTGGAAGACACTGGCGGCCACGCCCGGGAGTGCGGAAACGCGATCGTGGCACGTATTGCTCGGCGTCGATCCTCAGGACAGCAAACACGTGTTCGCGAACGACGCGTACTCGTTGTACGAGAGCAAGGATTCGGGCGCCACCTGGAAACGCGCCGACGTATCAGGCGGCAAGAACATCGGCGACGACTGGGTCAACATCGCTTTTGATGCCAAAAACAAAGCGGTGGTGACGGCCGACCGTGGTGTCTATCATTACGATCCCGCGACTAAGAATTGGGAACACCGGTGCGGCAATCTGCAGGTCACGCAGCTTTACACTGTGACATTGACTCCGCAAAACACCGACCGTTGCTTTGGCGTCGCGCAAGACCACACCGGCCCTTTCAAATTTACCGGCAGCATTCTTTGGGACAAAATGCCCGGCGGTACCGGTGAGACCGGCAAGATTCTGGTTGACCCGCAAGATTCAAAAAGGCTCTATGCCTCGAATCCGCTCGCGCCCACAACCAGATTGGTAAGCACTTCAACTGATGGCGGCCAGACGTGGAAGGTAATTCGTAAGGACAACGGCTGGAACAACGAGGACTACAGTCTCGGTTACTCGGTGCAGAAGTCGTTTGTCATGGATCCTTCGAATGCGAAGCGCCTGCTACTGGGCACGAATATGGTCTTCGAATGCAAAGATGCCACCGCCGCCAGTCCCGTATGGACTGCCATCAGCGGCATACTCTCGCCCGACACGAGCAACGTGGGCAAACAATACATCACTGCCCTTGCCGTCGCCCCATCTGATCCGAAGTCACTCTATGCAGCGACTGCAGATGGTCACGTGTGGACGACTGCGGACGATGGCGCCCACTGGAGCCAGAACGATACCGGATTGCTGGGTTCAGGAGTGGGCAAGGTCGTGGGATTTGCGATCGACCCGAAAAACACCAAGCGCTTCTTTGGGGTTACCAATGGCGCGGCGGGAAAGAATATTTGGTTTCACGATCCGGCGGACGGAAAATGGAAAAACATCTCCGGCGACATGCCTTGGAACCTCGGCGTGGCCTCGCTCGCCGTGGATTGGCGATTCACGCCCAACGTCATCTATGTAGGATCGGCGCGCGGCGTATATCGCTCGATTGATCAGGGTGTGCATTGGCATCGTTTCGGCAAAGACATGCCAAACACCACGGTCAGCGACCTGCAAACGTTGCCCACCAAGAGTGTTCTGGCAGCGGGAACTGCGAGTCGCGGAGTATTCGAGATCCTCCTCTCTGATCCCAAAGAGGTGAAGGCGGCGATTCTCGATCACTTTCGAATTCCAGCACGTCCAGCGAATTTGCCGGATGTTGTGGCCTACGATCACGTCAGTGATCTGGCGCTGCTGCCCGGGAAGCATCGGGGAGAGCCGCTGGTGGACGCGCGCGTACGCAACCCGGTGCGACCTCCTCCCAAGAAGTGACGTACCCACGGACTGTTGACCACTGAAGATCGGCGACGCCGAATAAACTCGTTCGCCACCCGAGCCTGCATCAAGTCAGCAGACCCTGCTTGATCGCGCTCTCCATGTCTACTACTCTAGATTCTTCCCCCGACTTCCCCACAAGTTGATTAATCTTTTTTCTTTATCACGAAAGGCATAACTATGACTTCAAGAGTCGAGCGGGCCGAAGACCGGCTTGCCGATTTCACGCAGGACAAGCGTGTGCTCATTCTTTCATTAATGGCGATTGTGATCGGCGCACTCAGCGCCGTGGTCGCCAAGATTTTGGTTTGGCTGATCGCCATCATCACAAATCTCGTCTTCTACCGAACACTCTCTGCGGAATTCATCTCGCCCGCCAATCATCATCTCGGCCCATTCGTAATTCTCGCGCCGGTAGCCGGTGGTCTGGTAATCGGTTTGATGGCGCGGTTCGGTTCAGAAAAAATTCGCGGCCACGGAATCCCCGAAGCCCTGGAAGCGATTCTTTTCGGACGAAGTCGCATGGAACCCAAGGTCGCGGTGCTGAAGCCTCTGTCGTCCGCAATCTCGATCGGCACCGGCGGACCGTTCGGCGCTGAGGGGCCCATCATCATGACCGGGGGCGCGGTCGGTTCGCTGTTCGCGCAGATGTTTCACCTGTCACCCGCTGAGCGCAAGACTCTGTTGGTCGCCGGCGCCGCGGGCGGCATGGCAGCGATCTTTGCCGCGCCGGTAGCAGCGGTGCTGCTCGCCGTCGAGTTGCTGCTATTTGAATGGAAGCCGCGATCTTTTATTCCGGTGGCGCTGGCCGCCGCGACTGCCGGCGCGTTGCGGATTCCGTTGATGGGAAGCGGTCCAATCTTCCCCGTCAACGCGCACCTCGCGCTCGGGACTGAAGGATTAGTGCTCGCGCTCGTGGTCGGCATTATTGCCGGCCTGGCCTCAGGAGTCCTCACGACGCTGGTCTATGCGTTCGAAGATCTGTTTACGAAATTACCGATTCACTGGATGTGGTGGCCGGCGATTGGCGGACTGTTTGTCGGCATCGGTGGTTATATCGATCCGCGCGTGCTTGGTGTTGGTTATGAAACGATTCAGGGTTTGCTGCGCGGCGAATTGATTGGGCCATTGGTGGCTGGACTGTTGATCGGCAAAGCGTTGGTGTGGTCGATCTCGCTGGGCTCCGGAACCTCGGGCGGGGTGTTGGCGCCCCTGCTGATTATGGGCGGTGCGCTGGGCGCCCTCGAGGCGCGCTGGCTGCCGATGGGCGACGCCGGCATGTGGGCAATGATCAGCATGGCCGCGATGATGGGTGGGACGATGCGCTCGCCTTTGACGGCGATGGTGTTCACGCTCGAGCTGACGCACGATCTGAATCTGCTGCCCGGGATGTTGGTCGCGTGCATTGCGGCCCACGCAGTCACGGTGCTGGCGTTGCGCCGATCGATTCTGACCGAGAAGGTCGCGCGCCGGGGGTTTCACATCAATCGTGAATACGTGGTCGATCCGCTGATGGGATTGCGGGTCAGCGAGGCGATGGATCGCGACGTGCCGACGATTTCCGCTTCAATGAAAGTGACTGAGCTAGCGGACCGTTTGGCCAAACGAGACCGCAGACTGTCGCGCCGTCAGGGGACGCTGATTGTCGATGAGGGCGGATCGCTCTGCGGGATCATTACGCGAGGTGATGTGCTGCGCGCGATCGAGGAATTCGACAAGGAAGGATTGACGGTGATCGAAGCCGGCAGCCGAAACCTAATCGTTACCTACCCGGACGAAATCCTCTACGAGGCAATTGAAAAAATGGTGCGCCACGACGTAGGTCGGCTGCCAGTCGTCAGCCGCGAGAATTCACATGAAGTAGTCGGATATCTCGGCCGCGCTGCCGTGATGACCGCGCGACTGCATCGCATGAAGGAAGAACAGGAACGCGAACCGGGTTGGTTGCAGGGCTTGGCCTAACCCTTCTCCACTGGCAGAGGGGGCCTTACCGGCAGCCGGTCGCTCCCGGGCTTAAGACGGTTACGCAACCGCCGAAGCCGCCTTGATTTTGCTGTTCTTCGTTGTGGTCGCTAAGCGCCGCGGAGAGGACAATCGCAACTGCGCCGCTGATCGCAAAGAAAATTCCAAGCTTGCTCTTTCCGTTGGCGGGACTTTGGGTCGCCTGCGAGGTCTCCATTCCCGATGTGTTTGATAGAGTCTCTCCCGCATTGACCACATCAGTGCGGCCCTGGTGACGAGCTGCGATCTGTCCGCGCATTACTGTCAAACGCGTGCCGCCACACTCAGTCGACTCGATCTGGACGACGGTCTCCTCGCCTGATTGCTTGGTGATAGCGACGTCCGCAGTGCTGAAGTCGAGAACTATGCCGGCCGGAATATCGAGCAGCACGCCGCCAGTCTCGAGCGATCCAAGTACCCGCATTTCGGAAGACTCAATCGTCAGCTCACTTTTTCCCGATAGATTCAGTCGCGAGTGGTTACCCAGAGTTATGAGTGACTCGGAGTTCGCTTCAGTACTGATGCGCGCATTCGTGAAGAGCGTTTGACCTTCAGTAGCGCGTTGGCCGTTCACCTTCACGACACCGCGCACTGAAAGGGTGCCGAACCCGAGCCACGCGCTCGCCGCCAGACACTGCGAGCGCGTGCCGGCGCTAAGAATCGAAGTGGTCACCAGGCCGGCGACTAGAACGCGCAAAAGCCGGCATCGCTCCGTCCCAACATTCGATTTGAGGCTGGTTGGCATAGAAAACCCTTGAACAGAAAAATTGTGCCCGGTCGCGTCCCAGTTTCCTACATCTCGTGACGGTTTGCCAAGGCCTTATCCATCGTCACTTCATCGACGTATTCGAGGTCGCTGCCGACGGGCATGCCCATCGCCAGGCGCGTGACGCGCAGACCGAGTGGTTTCAATAAGCGGCTGATGTAATTCGCCGTAGCTTCGCCTTCGGTGTTGGGATTGGTGGCCAGGATGATCTCGCGGACCTCAACGCCGTCGTTGTTTTCCGGCTTCAAGCGCGTGAGCAGATTCTCGAGCCGCAGATCGTCGGGGCGCACTCCGCGAATCGGCGAAAGCGAACCGTGCAGCACGTGATAGAGGCCTTTGTAGCTGCGCGTCTTCTCGACCGCCACCAGATCGTACGGTTGTTCGACAATACACAGCATCGAACGATCGCGCGACGGCAATGAACAGAAGCGGCAGGGGTTAACGTCAGTGAGATTGTTGCATACGGAACACTCGGTGATTCTCTCTTTCACTTCGTGCAACGCCTGGATCAGTCTCTCAACATCAACCTCAGGCGAGCGCAGAATGTGAAACGCCAGACGCTGAGCCGATTTTTGCCCGATAGAGGGCAAGCGTTTGAATTCGTCTATTAACTTTGTGACGGGTTCGGCGTAGTCCAGCATAAAAAAGGGGTCGGGAGCCGGGAGTCAGGAGCCGGGGCTCGCGACTTTGGCTCTCGGATTCGTTAAAGCATTTCGCAACGCGAACAGCTGACGGCCCAATGACGATATTTTCTCGATCAAGACTCCTGACTCCGGCCCCTAAAACATATTTCCCAGTCCCGGCGGCAGCATAGATCCGAGCTTGCTCTTCATCGCTTCGTTTACTTTGCGATTGCCTTCGTTGACTGCGGCGACGATCATGTCTTGCAGCATTTCCACGTCGCCTTCCTTGACGATTTCAGGATCGACGGTCAGCGAGATAATTTCATGATCGCCCTTCATGGTGACGTTGACTACGCCACCGCCGGCGGACGCGTCGACGCGCATCTCTTCCATTTCGCGCGCCATCTTTTCCTGCATCTGCTGCGCCTGTTTCATCATCGCCTGAATGTTCAGTCCGCCTGGGAATTTCATGTCCATTACCTCAATCGACTTCGGAGCTTTTTTTAAGATCGTGACCGACGCATCGTAGCCGTCCTGCGGGTGGTTTGCAACGAAGCATCGATTGAAAGATCTGGAACTTCTAACCGGCTCCCTGGTTCAACAGTTTGATGAGTACGTGGTTGGCAGTTAGCATCTTAGTCCTTTTCGTGATCGTATTTTGTTTGCTAATTGCGGCAGCGCTTTATTTAAAGTATCGGTTCGTAAAAAGACTTTGAAGCCCTTCATCGCTTTTGGTATAAGCGTGGGATGAGTTCGCGCGAACAGCCAACAGAACGCACCCTCACTGCCCAAATAAATTTGTACTACGACGTGGTTGCGCCGGCAGCCAAAACCGCGCCGATGCTGATTGCGCTGCATGGTTACGGCGCGAGCAAGTGGCATGGCATGCGTGAGGCGAAACTCACCGCGCCCGATGGCTTTGCGCTCGCGGCGCTGCAAGGGCCACATCAACATCTGCGTGAACCGAAGCAACCGGGCGGGCCTCTGCGTTATGGATTTGGCTGGCTGTCGAATTATCGTCCGGAGGAGTCAGTGGCGATTCATCACCGCGCGCTGCTGGAGATGATCGAGTCACTTACCGGCGAAGGAATTGCCGATCCCGAACGGATTTTCCTGCTGGGCTTTTCGCAATCGTGTGCGTTGAACTATCGGTTTGCCTTTACGTATCCCGGCTTGCTCAGGGGTGTCATTGGCATAGCCGGTGGCATTCCGGGCGACTGGGAAACGAACGATGTCTACCGTGAAACTTCGGCTGCGGTGTTTCATTTGGCAGGAGCGCGCGACGAGTACTATGCGCCGGCACGGGTCGAGAATTACGAGGCGGCGCTGCGCCAGCGGGCGACGGATGTTCAGTTCCGCAGCTATGACGCTGGTCATGAGATATCAGCAGCGATGCGCGAAGACATCAGAGAGTGGCTGCGAGCCCGCGCGAAATAAACGCAATAATCGTTTAGCGGCGGCACTTGTGCGCCCGTAGGGAACGCGCCGGACAAGTCCGGCGTCTAAACGAATCATGAGACGAATACAAACGATCCCGGCGGTCCTGGTCATCACCGCGACCGTGTTTCTCGCCGTCGCCTGCCTGCAACAATCCGCGCGTAGCCGCCCGCAGTTGAGACCGCCCGAGGAGCAAACTGAAGTGCGCGCTCTGCCGCCAAACAGCTCACCGGCCCTGAAAGCAGTTATCGACGGCGCCGTCGATCAGATTGGCAAGACGACCAGTTACGATCCGTCCTATCAGAAACTCGATTATCCGAACGGCGACGTGCCGATCGACACCGGGGTTTGCTCCGACGTGATCATTCGCGCGTTTCGCAAAAGTAATGTCGATTTGCAGAAGGACGTGCACGAAGACATGAAGGCGAACTTTTCGGTCTATCCAACGCGTTGGGGATTGAAGAGTCCTGACGCCAATATCGACCATCGGCGGGTTCCGAATCTCGAAACCTATTTTGCACGCAAGGGGAAATCGCAGTCGATCACAAGTCGTAGTGAAGATTTCCAACCCGGCGATCTCGTGACGTGGGACATGGGTACTGGCCAGGATCATATCGGCATGGTCACAAATGTCTGGTACAAACCTTCGCAGCGTTACCTGATCGTTCATAACATCGGCGCCGGCACGCGGATGGAAGATGTGATGTTTGCGTGGAAGATCACCGGCCACTATCGATACTTCTAGTTTTTGGAGTGCGCCGTCGCCGTTTCACTCTGCCGGCGCACTCCAAAAATTATCTTCTAGCGCCTTTAGTCGCGCCATGTTATAAGGACGCGCCTAAAGGCGCTTTGATTATGTCAATACTACTTACAGTGATGTTTGGTTTGGTTGCGGTCGGTGCTGCGGGTGAGCGAAGCGATTATCGCGATCAATCGTCGAGCGTTCGCATTCAGAAATTGACCACGGATCAATTGAAAGGTCGCGTGATCAAGTGTGTGCCGCCGCAACTGTTGGGACACGTCGATGCGACCGGAGCGGTAATTCTCCAGGTTGTCGTAGATGCGCAGGGCAATGTCCAGACTGCTCAATCGATTAGTGGACATCCCTTGCTGCGAGCGAGCGCCGTCGAAGCTGTAACGAAATGGAAATTCGAACCGCTTCTGATTGATGGAGCCGCGCGGCCGTTTTCAGGTGTCCTACCGATCAATGTCGGCTGGAAGGCCGAGGAAGTGGGAAACAATTGTCCGGACAATGACGAAGCCGCCATTCGCGCGGTGCTGGACGCGCAAGCGGCGGCGTGGAACCGCGGCAACGTCGAAGCCTACATGGACGGCTACGACCGTTCGCCGAAAACGGAGTTCGTCGGTGGTGACAGCATCACGCGTGGTTGGCAGGAGGTGCTCGATCGTTACAAGCAGAAGTACGACACGCGCGAGAAGATGGGCACGCTCACTTTTTCTGATTTGGAAATTAACATGCTGAGTGCAGATGCGGCGTTAGTGCTGGGTCGTTGGCGTCTGAAACGCGCGAGCGATGAGCCGCATGGCACCTTCACCTTGCTGTTTCGAAAGACGAAAGCCGGCTGGCGCATCGTTCACGACCACAGTTCGTCGGCGTAGCGATGCTTCCTCGGTAACTGTCAGGTTGGGAAGGGTGGCTGGCCCCCGCTTCTCTACACCAAGGCAGCGGGGCGAGCCACCCTTCCTCACCTCGAGGTAATGGTTGGTGCTTGCTGATTCAATCAAATCAATGAACCCCCAGGAAACAAATCTCGCGGTGGTCGAGCGCGAGGTCGAAGCTCGCAGCGCGTCTCTGAAAAAAGAGCTGCGTCTTTTCGATCTCGTGCTCACGCAGGTCGTCTTCGTTTTCGGCACAGTGTGGGTTGGCTTCGCCGCGACTCTGGGCCGGTCGCAGATGGCCTTTTGGCTGATCGCGATCGCGACTTTCTACCTGCCGCTGGCCGCGGTCGTCATTTATCTCAACCGCCTCGCTCCGCTCGAAGGCGGCCTCTATCAGTGGGCCAAAGTTGCTTTCGATGACTTCGTCGCGTTTCTGGTCGCCTGGAATTTTTGGATCTTCGGAATCCTGGTGATGTCGGGCATCAGCCTGATTATCAAAAAAAACATCGCGTACGCGATCGGCCCGCGCGCCAATTGGATGCACGAGAATAAATGGATGACGACGCTCGTCTGCGTGGTGTTGATGACGGCGATCGTGGCCGCGTCGCGGCGAGGTCTGGCGCTGGGCAAGTGGGTGCAGAATCTGGGCGGCGCGATGCTCATCTTCACGGTCGCGATTCTGATCTTGTTGCCGTTCATCACGGCTGGTCATGGCAGTCTCGCAAACTATCATCCGTTCTCGCTCAGCATGCCCGAGATCAACAGTCACAATCTCAATGTGTGTAGCAAGCTCGCCGTCGGCGCCCTTTCCGGATTTGAATACATCGCGATTCTCGCGGGCGAATGTCGCGCGCCCGCCAAAAACATCAGCCGTTCGGTCTGGATCTCGGCGCCGATCATTGCGCTGATGTTCATTCTCGGAACCGCATCGGTGCTGGCTTTCGTGTCTCCGGACAAAGTCGATCTGATTGCCCCGATTCCGCAGGTGCTGAGTCTTGGTTTCGGATCGTTTGGCTGGGTCTCGACGCTGATTTCGCTCACGATTTTCGGTGTCGCCGCGCGCCAGATTGCTTTGATGAGCATTTACTTCGCCGGCAACACGCGGCTGCCGATGGTGGCTGGTTGGGACAATTTGCTGCCGGGTTGGTTCGCCAGACTGCACCAGAAATATCGGACGCCGGTGAATTCAATTCTGTTCGTCGGCGCGACGACTCTGGTGTTCAGTCTGGCGCCGCTCGCCGGAGTGAAAGAAGCCGAGGCCTTTCAATTTCAGGACAATGCCGCCAGCATTTTTTACGCGCTCATCTACATGGTGCTGTTTGCGATTCCGATCGTGGCGATGAAACGTTTCGGCGCGCGCGCGCCGTGGTGGTTGAAGATCGCCGCCGGCCTGGGTTTCGCAGCTTCTGTAGTCGGCGCGTTCTATACTGTCTTTCCGATTATTGAAGTCGAGAGCCGCTTTTGGTTTGCGGCGAAAATTATCATCGTGGTGATAATTGCGAATGTAATCGGCGCGGCAATCTTTCTGCTGGACCGGAAGCGCAAACGAGCAAACTAATGTCCGCTTCTTTGGGATCGCAATAGATGAAAAAGATCAATTTTCTGCGCGTCTTACTCGGTGGCCTCGTCGCGGGGATCATTCTCAACACCGGTGAGTTCGTGCTGAATGGGATCATTCTCGCTCCTCACATCGAAGCCGACATGAAGCGGATGAATATCAAGCCGCCGGGCGCTGGTTTCGGGCTGCTCGCGGTGACGCTCACGTTTGTCTTCGGCATTCTTGCCGTGCTGCTTTATGCGCTGATGAGAGCGCGACTCGGGCCAGGACCGAAGACGGCGCTCGTGACGGCGCTGATCGTGTGGTTTTGTGTCTATGCCTACAGCGGCAGCATCAACATGCTTTTGATAAATGTGCCGCCCCGGCTCATTCTCATGATCCTGGCGTGGGGCTTGATTGAGTATCCGCTGGGAATACTCGCCGGCGCGTCTCTCTACAAGGAATCCTAGGTTGTCCTCGTGCCTGAAACCCTGGCAGTCGTCAATTGTTCGCAACTGGTAACGCTCGCGGGCGCGAAGCGTCCACGTACCGGCGGCGACCTGCGACAACTCGCGATTATCGAAGACGGCGCGATGCTGGTGCGGGGCGAGTACATCGAAGCCGTAGGCCGCCGGCGTGAGATCGAGAGTCTCATCGACACGGACTGTGAAGTGATCGATGCGGGTCACCGGGTCGTCTTGCCGGGATTTGTTGATGCGCACACTCATCCGGTCTTTGCCGGCCTGCGCGCAAATGAATTCGAGCAACGAGCCAGTGGCGCAACTTATCGTGAGATTGCCGCGCGCGGCGGCGGGATTCGCTCGACCGTGCGCTCGACGCGCAATGCTTCACAATCCGATTTGGTCAAAGCCGGCAAGCGTTACGCCGATTGGTTTCTGCGCAACGGCACCACCACCATCGAGGCGAAATCCGGTTACGGCCTCACGATTGAAGATGAACTAAAAATTCTGCGCGCCATCAAGCAGTTGCATGATGAAACGCCGCTCCGTTATGTGCCGACCTTTCTTGGCGCTCACGACATTCCCACCGAATACAAATCGCGCCGGCATCTCTACGTAAGCCTGATCATCAACGAGATGTTGCCGCGAGTCGCCGAAGAACGGCTCGCCGAATACTGCGACGTGTTTTGTGAAGAAGCCGTTTTCACGACCGATGAGACGTGGGAAATTCTTTCGGCCGCGCGCTGCAACGGGATGGGTTTGCGGGTGCATGCCGATCAGCTCTCACTCTCGGGCGGCGCGAAGCTGGCGGCGGAATTGAATGCGGCTACGGCGGACCATCTGGAGCACACCGACGCGACCGGCATTATGGCGCTCAAAGCGTCAAAGGTGCAGCCAGTGTTGCTGCCGGGATCAGTCTACGCGCTCGGGTCGAATGATTACCCCGCCGCGCGGCAGATGATTGATGCAGGGCTCGCCGTGGTTTTAGCTACCGATTTCAATCCGGGCTCTTCACCCGTGCCTTCGATGACGATGGTTCTTTCGCTGGCGTGCACGCAAATGAAGATGTCACCGGCCGAAGCGATCACCGCCGCGACGATCAATGCGGCATACTCGCTGGGCCGCGGCGATGAAATAGGATCGCTCGAGAAAGGGAAGCGCGCGGACTTTGTAATTCACGACGCGTCCGATTATCGCGAGCTGGCGTACTGGTTTGGGTTGGAGCATCCTTGGCGCGTGTATGCGAGTGGAGAGAGCGTCTATCAGCGGGAGAGCGCAAGTCGGTAACTTGCCATCACAACTTAAAAAGTTGCGGCACGAAAAAAATTATTGACGACCTCGCGCTTCAGTTTTATTATCACCTTCAACACTGGAAAGGAGGTGATCCAAAATTTTTATGAGTTCTAATCACAGTGAGGTGGCTGAGACCTAACTCAGGCATCGATAATCCAGATTGTTAGGATTGTTTGCCTGAATAAGTCACTTGACACCTTCTTTCCGAAGGTCACAGCCGCGGGTCAATCCCAACAGTTCACCGGAAAGCCGCTCGCAGGTTCGCGGGCGGCTTTCTTCTGTCTACAAACGTCATACTTGACTATCAATTGCCCGACCTTTATAGAAAACCCATGAAGGAATTTGTGCTCGCCGTGCTCGTCGGGACCAGCTGCGCGTCAATGCTTGTCGCGCAGACTGATAAATCAAAACCCATCGTTACCATGCAGGAAGCACCTCCGCCGGCGGTGGAGTACAACCCCAACGCATGGAAAGAGTTTTCCTCGCGTGAGGGACGGTTTTCAATTAGGTTCCCCGGCACCCCGGTCGCGGTGGCAAGTACAATTCAGACATCCCAGGGCGCAGTCAGCACGCATAAATTTCTGTTGAAATTGCCGGAGTCTTATTACCACATAAGCTATCTGGATTATCCGACATACGCTGATACGGACGAGTTCGCAAGCAAAACGTTGCAGGCCGGGCGTGACGGGATGCTGGCAAATAACCAAAGCATGGAACTCATCGGCGAGCGTCAAGTTACTCAGAATGGATTCAAGGGCAGTGAGTATTTGATTCTTCAGAACAAGTTTTCGTTCGGCATAATCCGCGCGTTTGTGATTCACGGACGGCTCTACCAGCTGGGTGTACTGGCGCCGACCGACGCAGCTTTCAGGCGCGCGCAACCAAGCGCCAGAGCTGAGGATCGAACTGAGTTCTTCAATCTCCTGGCGACCAGGTTCCTCGATTCATTCAAGTTGTTGGAGAGCGTGGACGAAAAGTCGTCAGAGAGTTCCGCCGAGCTTGATGAAGTCGATCAAATGGTCGCCCAACTCAAGAGTCAGAAGAAGGACGTGGTCTTCGCGGCTTGTTGTGGCTCCGATGCAGCTGGCAATTCCAAAGGCATTCTCAACGGCAAGGCGCTACATCTGGTGACGCCGTCATATCCTGCCTTGGCTCGGTCCGCGCACGCAGCCGGACAGGTTTCCGTAAAAGTGCTTATCGATCTTGAGGGTAACGTCGCGGCGGCCCAGGCGGTCGCGGGAAATCCGCTTTTGCGAGCCGCCTCAGTTAAAGCGGCGCGCGAGACCAGGTTCACGCCTACGCTGCTCGAAGGAAAGGCGGTGGCGGTTGTGGGGATCATTATTTACAACTTCGTAAGTCAATGATTCTTGTCACTTGACTATCAACCCGCGCCCGTTTATAGACATCAAAGGGTGTCCGCGACAAGAAATCTTCCCTGTTGCTGAAATTTTAAGTGCCTCAAAAAGTTCCGTCAGGCTCTCCTGTCTTTTATGATCCGCGTGGCCGCCGCTGGCGGCACGTGCGACGCACCTATTTAGCGGTCGGCATTTTGGCGACCATCGTTGCCGGCATCTTTATCGCCAGCGTCTTGTCAGCGCCTTTCCTGGAGCCGCCCAACCTGCGGCCGTTGCAGAATCTGCCCCGCCGGAGCGATATCCCGCCACAACCCAAGGCGGTCTTGCCAAGTGCTCGCGAGGCCAAGGCGACGAAAGCCCAGCAGGAACTGCAGAAAGAGCTTGCCAAGACTCGCGTCGTTCCGGGTCGACGGCCGGAATTGATGGCCATCGCCTCGCCACCGCTCACCGCGCCACTGCCAAAGCCGGCGAGCTTCGGCGACAAGCAGTTGACTGTCGGTTTCTACATCGACTGGGACGAGTCGAGCTTTTCGTCGCTCGAGCGAAATCTGCAAAGCCTTGATTGGGTGATGCCGCAGTGGGCGCATCTCGTGGACGCCAAACCCGGCGAGAGTCCGCTGGGGAACGAACTCAACGATCCGCAGGCAATTAAGGCGCTCAACCTGATTCGTGAGAAACGGCCGGACCTCTCAATCATTCCGATGGTGCAAAACCTGACGGACGAGACGTGGGAGAAGAAACTTCTCGCTGACGCGATTGCCGATGAGCCGGCGCGACAGAGATTGATCGATGCGATCAGCGCCTTTGTCGAGCAGAACAAGTTCTCGGGCATCTGTCTCGACTTCGAGGAACCCCTGCCCGAGACGCAGCCGAATCTTTTGAAATTCGTCCAGGAGCTGCACGAACAATTCAAGTCGCACGGTTGGGTGCTGACGCAGGCGGTGCCGTTCGACAACGATGCCTGGAATTACAAGAACTACGCGGCGGCCACCGATTATCTGATCCTGATGGCCTACGACGAGCACTACGCCAACAAGGACCACGGGCCGATTGCTTCGCAGTCATGGTACGAAGAACGATTGCATAAGCGGATGGGTGAAATCGATCCGGCGAAGACAATCATTGCGCTGGGTAACTATGGATACGACTGGGCTGAGGGGCACAACGCCAACGAAATTAGTTTCCAGGAGGCATTGATTCACGCGCGCGATTCCGAAGCCCAGGTTGAATACGACAAGACGACCGGTAACCCGCATTACGATTATTACGAAGAGGACGATTCGCATCACGTCGTCTGGTTTCTCGATGGCGTGACAGCTTTCAATCAAATGCGCGCGGCCAGCGGCTATCATCCGGCCGGGTTCGGGTTGTGGCGTCTGGGCTCGGAAGATCCCTCCATCTGGTCAGTATTCGGAACGGACGAGCCAAACCCGGCGCCGGAAGGACTGATCAAAATGTCCTACGGTTACGAGGTGGATTTCGAAGGTTCGGGCGAGTTGCTGCGCGTGACCGACAGTCCGCAAAAGGGCGAACGCGGCCTGACCGTCGATCAAAACAGCGGCTTTATCAGCGCGGAATCGTATGACATGAAGAAGATTCCGACTTCATATGTCATCGAGCGCACCGGTGATCGTCCCGGATATATCGCGCTGACTTTTGATGACGGGCCGGATCCGAAATGGACCCCGCGCATCCTCGACATTCTCAAACAGGAAAATGTGCCGGCCACTTTCTTCGTCATGGGAAAGAATGGACAGGCTTATCCGGACATCCTGCGGCGCGAAGTGAACGAAGGTCACGAAGTCGGAAATCATACTTTCACGCATCCGAACCTGGGCGAGATTCCCGGACGTCTGACCGACCTCGAATTGAATGCGACGCAGCGATTGATCGAATCGATCACCGGACGTTCGACGGTGCTGTTTCGGCCGCCGTACTTCGGAGACGCCGAAGCCGACACACCTGAGGAAGTCGAGCCGGCGATTCGCGCCAAGAACCTTGGTTATGTGATGGTCGGACTGCGCATCGATCCGGGGGATTGGAAACCCGACGCCACCGCTGATGAGATTGTGCAAAAGACGATTGATCGCGCAAGTGACAAGAACCCCGAAACGCGCGGCCAGGTTGTGCTGCTGCACGATTCCGGCGGCAACCGTGAAGCCACCATCGAAGCGCTGCCCGGACTCATTCGTGAGTTGAAGGCCCGTGGATTTCAGTTCGTGCCGGTCTCGTCGCTGGGTGGCTGGTCGCGCGATCAAGTGATGCCGCTCTTGCCGCCGAGTGAGAGCTTGTTCACGCGCACCGACACGATTGCTTTTTTGGTTCTGTCTGAACTGGCGTGGCTGCTCCAGTGGGCCTTTATCATCGGCATTGTGCTCGGTCTCGCCCGTCTCGCCGTGATTGGCGCCTTGGCGTTCGCGCAATGGGCCCGTTCGCGACGTCGCTATCGCGAGCACGCTGGTGAAGCGTTCGAGCCGTTCGTCTCGATCATCGTGCCGGCCTATAACGAAGAGTTCGTGATCGGCGCGACGATTCGCAGCCTGCTCAATTGCGACTATGAGAATTTCGAGATCGTGGTCGTTGACGACGGTTCAATCGATCGGACGAGCGACGTTGTGCGGGAACAATTTGCCGGCGAGGCGCGGGTACGACTGTTCACCGAGCCGAACGCCGGCAAGGCAGAGGCTTTGAATCTGGGGCTGCGTCAATCGAAGGGTGAGATCATCGTGGCGCTGGACGCGGACACGCAATTTCCCGCCGGCACCATTCGCGCGCTGGCGCGACGATTCAGTGATCCGAAGATGGGCGCGGTCGCCGGCAATGCGAAGGTGGGAAATCGCATCAACATCGTCACGCGCTGGCAAGCGCTTGAGTACATCACTTCGCAGAACATGGATCGCCGCGCGTTCGCCAGTCTGAATTGCATCACCGTGGTTCCCGGCGCGGTCGGCGCGTGGCGAAGGGAACTGATCGAAAAGTGCGGCGGCTTTAGCACCGACACGCTGGCCGAAGACCAGGACCTGACGTTGCAAATCCGGAAGCTGGGTTATCACATCGGCTACGAAGAGACAGCGATTGGCTGGACCGAAGCGCCCCAGAACCTGCGCATGTTGGCGAAGCAAAGATATCGCTGGGCCTACGGCACTTTGCAATGTCTTTGGAAGCATCGCGACGCGTTGCTGCGACCGAAGTACGGCACGCTCGGTTTCGTGGCCATGCCGAACGTTTGGATCTTTCAAATTATCTTCCCGCTGATTTCCCCGGTCATGGATCTGTTGCTGATTTACAGCTGCATTTCGGCGCTGATTGATCGCTTCCAGCAGCCATCGGTCTACACCTTCAACAACATGCGGCAGATACTTTTCTACTACGCGCTTTTCCTCGCGGTTGATTGGAGCGCGGCCTGCTTCGCGTTTGTACTGGAACGCAAAGAGCGCTGGCGCCTGCTGTGGTGGCTGTTTCTGCAGCGGTTCTGTTATCGGCAGGTGATGTACTACGTGATGATTAAGTCGGTCTCGACTGCGTTTACCGGCGCGATCGTCGGCTGGGGTAAGCTGGAAAGAAAAGCAACCGTCGAAGCGCAGCCATGATTCTGAAAAAAGTTTGATGTAGTTTAGTTTGATGTAGTTTAGAAGGCGGCCTTGTCCGCCTTTTTTGCCGCACCAGTGCGGCATCTAACAGAGTGATATGTTCACGCGAAAACAGCGGATCATCTTTTTGTCGCTAATTGTGCTAGCCGCGGCCTTTCGGCTGGGAGTCGTGCATTGGCTGGCGAACGACTCTGCGGGTGACAGCATTATCTACGAGCAGATTGCGCGGAACGTGCTCGATCATCGTGTTTACAGCCATCTGGATGAGCCGCCGTTCGCGCCGACGTACGTGCGGCTGCCGGGTTATCCGCTATTTCTTGCCGCCATCTACGCGGTTTTTGGACACACGAACAACACCGCGGTGCGAATCGTCCAGGCTCTGCTCGACACCGGGACCTGCGTGCTGGTGGCCTGGCTCGCCTGGTTATGGCAGCCGGATCAGCGGCGCAAAACTTTAACCGCGATTGTCGCCCTGGCGCTGGCGGCGATCAATCCATTTACCACGATTTATGCGGCGACGATTCTCACGGAAGTGCCGGCGACTTTTCTGATCGTGGCGGCGTGCATCGCGACGACGTTTGCATTTCGTGAAGAGAAATTCGAGCGAGAGTTGCGCTGGTGGGCCGTGGCCGGACTGCTCACCGGGATCGACGTCTTGTTTCGACCCGAGGTTGGGCTGGTGACGGCAGCAATCGGCGTCGTCGTGTTGTTGAAAATCCTGCGGCGACGGACGCGGCGAATCCCGGGGACGATCGTGGCGGGTGCGGCATTGTCCATTGCGTTCCTGCTGGTGCTGGCGCCGTGGACCATCCGCAATCTGCGCACGCTGCACGTGTTTCAACCTTTGGCTCCGCCGAACGGAAACATGCCCGGCGAATTTGTGCCGCCGGGTTACGAGCGTTGGATGAAGACCTGGATGACCGATGGCGAGTACCTGGATGATCTTTTGTGGAACCTGGACCAGGCCCCCATCGACGTCGACGAACTGCCCGACAGCGCTTTCGATTCGGAAGCCGAACATGATCGAGTGGCGGCCCTTTTTGATCGATACAATCACGAAGAAGATGAGAGCAGCAACGACGAAGAGGCGAAGCCTGCGAGTTCACCCTCGCCGAATCAATCAACGAACGACAAACAAACCAACAATTCGAAGAGTCAGACCGCCGAAGAAGAAGACGACAGCGACGAGGACAATGACGCGAGCAAGGATCAGTCAGCGAAAACTCCGGACCTGACTCCGGAGCTGGATGCGGCCTTTGGTCAAATCGCGGCCGAAAGGATCGCCCGTCACCCGTTTCGCTATTACGTGATGCTGCCGCTGCGGCGCGCTCATGCGCTCTGGTTCAATACCCATTCTGATTTTTATCCGTTCGTCGGTAACGCCTTGCCGCTGCTTAGTCCTGAGAATAATCGGGCAGAAAATTTCTGGCTGCCGATATTCGCGGTGCTGGTCGGCATTTATACCGTGCTTGGGGTTGGTGGTTTGATATTGCTCGCGATGAATGGCGGCCTGGAAGGACGAGTGTGGGCGTTACTGGTCGCGCTGATTTTTATCGCGCGCCTGGTGTTGTTTTCGACGGCCGTCAGCGTCGAGCCGCGTTACGTGGTTGAGTTCTTTCCGTTTCTGGCGGCCACCGGAGCGATGGGGATATTGAATTTCAAAGACTGGTTCAAACGAAGTAAGCCGAGCGAATCGTTAGAAACTTAGGGCGTCCTCCGTAGCTAGGGCGAGTCGTCGTCTTCTTCCTCTTTAGGTCGATCTTTTTTGATTCGATAAAGCCGCAAGTCGCCGCTTTGATAAATCGCATCGCCGATCTCGTCCAGATCTTCTTTATATTGCGGCACGTGAAAGGCCCAGACGTAGTCGTAATCGCCGGCCACCTTCTCCCAATTGGGATCTTCTTCGTAATTCAAATCCCAAAAACCTTCCGGCCGCGCCAGGTTGGATTTCACCTGCACCGTGGTGACGTTTTTGATTGTCAATAAGTACGTCGAAAACCAGCCGCGTTCGACTATGCCGTACGCCCAGAAGTGAGCGTACGGTCTAACCTGTGGTTCGTCGTCGCGCGATTCGATCACCGGCAGCACGCGCGCATTCGGAGGTGTCATCGAAAAGGCGCGCGCGATGCCTGCCAACTCCGGCTGTTCGGCCCGGAAAGTGTGTATGACGGTGGCGCTGCGAGCGCAGACCAGCAGGCAGGCCACCAACGCGAGCCAACGCGCGCGCCGTCCCACGTAAACCACCGCCGGCAGCAACATGAAGATGAACGGCAGCAGACGGACGTCGGCATCATCGCCGGCCCAGTTGACTCCGTATCCCGGAAAGATCCAGTAGAGCAGAAACAACCCGGCCACGATCGCGGGCCAGGGATGGTTCCATTTGAATTCACGATTCCGCCACCACCCGGCGAGCGCGCATCCGATCAAGACCAGCACCGTAAGCACGTCGAGTCGCGGCGAGATGCCTTGCATGAAGAAATAGAGGCGGTCCCATTTGTCGCTCAACGGATGAAAATTCATCGCCCACGCCGCCGAAGTTTCGTGAGTTGCGATCCGCGTAATCAAATGCAGCAAGCCGCCGGGGAGAAACAGCGCCCACCCCTGGGCCAATGCGCGAATGCAGCCGCGCCACCGCTTGCGCGTCAGGGCCGCGTAAGCGGTAACCATCAGGCCGGCCAAACCAAATCCCTGAAGGTGCGTGAAATAGAGGACGGTGACGATGACGAGCAATGCGAGCCAACGCACGACAGTTGGCCGGCGCAGGTAACGAATCCACAGACCCGCCACCAACAACACCAGCGCCATGCTGAGTTGCCAATTCACGAACCCCCAAAAGAAGAAAATGTTGTATGCGGAAAGCAGGCCCCAACAGGCCAGCGAACTGTTTTCGGGATTGGCTTGCCGGACAAAAAACCACGCGGCCAACGGCACACTCAAGACGCACAGGCTCAGAATGATGCGGCCGCCGGTGACGATGCTGGTGAACTTCTGTAGGCCCAGCAACAAGACGTCCATCGTGAGATATGGATACGGACCAAAGGTCGCCGTGTAGTATTGCGAGAACTGATAATTCGGATCGTTGATGTGAGTGAGAATGAAAACTCGCGCGAGATGGTTCGGGTAATCGAGCAGCGGCGGATATTTGACGATCCAAAGCGGCAGGAGTAAGAGCACCGCGGCCGCGGCGATCGCGACGCTCACCAGAGCGACCGCCGGCAGACTCTGAGACAATTCGCTCTTGACCCGCCAGACGCCTGCCGCGCGGAGATGCTGCTTGAGTTGAAAGTCGATGCCCGCAATTCGTTTTTCGATCTCGAAAACGTGCGCCGCGATTTCATTGATGGTTGTTGATTCAGACGATTGCCGTCTTCCGCGTTCATCGTCAAGCATTCCCACCAGTTCAGCGCGCCGCAGGAGCAACGCATCGATCTCGTTTGCAGATGCGACTCGCGACGTTGGATCTTGACTGATGCCGGCGGCGTAGCGCGCGAGCAAATCTGGGCGGTGGGCGCTCTGGGTTTCTTTCCGCGCGAACTTGCGCAGAGTCGCCTCGTCAACCGCGACTATTGGGAAACCAGCGGCATGCAACGCTGCGACGAGCGCGATTGCGGCGGCGCCGCCACGGGTAGCTGACAAAACAATCAGCTTTGGCTGAAGCGTTTTTAGTTCATTGATTAATTTGTCGGGCGCAGATGGATCGAGCGGGCATTCAAAGCGACGATCGCTTTGATGGACTGCGAGCGCGAGACCGGATTCAGAGACGTCGATGCCTACAAAGGCGTCAGTCATCGACTAATTGCGGAAAATATTCTCGGGTGGCGATTGTTCTGACTGCGGCACGCGCGTCGGATCCGGTTTGTCGGGCGAGGTGTGCAGGTGGACCGCTTTCCATTCCGTGCCTACGCGTTTGAAGACGAGCGTCATGCGGCCCGAAGCAGAATCAGGTTGGCCATTGAAAGTTTGCGTCTGCGTCCAGAGACAGGTCACGACGGCGCCGTCGCGGCCCAGCATGGTCACATGGCGATCGCGAACGTCCAGCTTCACGTCCTTACTCTGTGGGAATGAACTCTCGCGGTTCTTCTTCAGTTGGTCCCAGCCCCTGGTCACCGTGCCGTTGTAATTGAAAAGAATCAGCGCCGTCGAGTTCCAATATCCGCTGGTGTATAAATCGACATTCGAGCGGCGAATGCCGTCGATAATTTTGTCAAAGGCGCTCAGCACTGCGGCGGATGGACCAGCAGTCGTAGTCGTTCGTCCGCTGCCGGTCGCGGGTGAAGCAGACGGCGTCGCGTCTGGGGACTTACTCACCGTTTTGGGTGTCGGGGTGGGCTTCGGCGCGACCGTGCGCCCGCGACTGGATGAAGAGTTGGTGTTCTGAGCAAACGCGAAAACGATGCTCGCAAACAGGATTGAGACGGCGACTATTGATCTCTTCATGACGTAGCTCCTCTCGAGTGGTCAGGAACCCGGGTGTAAGCGAGGGCTCTTGCACCCTCCCTGACGGTCGGCTTTCCGTCCGGGCTCATTGAAATTCATTCCACGGGCGCTGGCTACGCAACCGCATAGCTGAACGTTCGCGCCCCATTATCTCAAACACGTCAAACATCGATGGTCCCACGGCCTGGCCGGTGAGCATTGTGCGCGATGCGTTGATAAAAAGGCCAGCTTTTACCGCGGATTCTTCGGCAAAAGCGCGCAACGCGGCCTCGGCAGTCGCAGCCGTGAAATCGGTCACAGCTTCAATTCTATCGGCGAGTTGCGGCAGCAGTTCCTTGAGGCGCGGCTCCTTCAGAATGTTCTTGCGCACGGCTGCTTCATCCAGATCGAAGTCTTCGGAAAAGTACGCGCGGCCCTGTGATGAAAAATCTTTCAGCGTGAAAAAGCGCTGGCGAATTAGATCGACAACCTTCGCGAACCATTCACGCTCGTCATCATCGTATTCTTCGCGCCAAAGCTTTTGTGCGCGCAACTCGGCCTTGACCATGGGCAGCAACTGGTCGAGCGGCATCGTGCGAATGTACTCGGCGTTCATCCACAGCGCTTTGTCGTCAGTCCAGTGGCGCGGATCGTTTTCGTGAAAATTGAAAACTGCCGGCGATTTGTGAATACGTTCAAGCGAAAACTCTTCGATCAGTCCCTGACGCGAAAAGATTTCAGTTCCCGGCTCAAGATTGGGTTTTACTTCTTCATTGCCGACAACTACATCGGCCGCATATTGCGTTGTATCCGGCGACCAGCCCAGAAGCGCGAGGTAATTTACGAAAGCATCGGGTACAAAACCGCGATCACGATAGGTGGTGAGCGAAACGACTTCGCCGTGTTTGCGCTTTGAGAGCTTGGCTTTGTTCGGCGCCAGGATCAGCGGCAGATGCGCAAACTGCGGCACCGGCGCGCCGAAGGCCTGATAGAGCAGAATCTGTTTGTGAGTGTTCGTCAGGTGGTCCTGACCGCGAATGACATGCGTGATGCCCATCTCGATGTCGTCGAGCACCACTGAAAGGTTGTAGAGCGGATGGCCGTCAGAACGAAGCAGCACCAGATCCTCGATCTCCGAATACGCACGTTCCTGTTCGCCGTAGACGATGTCGGTGAATTGTGAGGCGCCTTCACGTGCGACCTTCAAACGAATCGCAAAGGGCTCGCCGCCAGTGGCCCGCTGATCTGATTCTTCCTTCGCAAGATCGCGAAACGGATTGCTGCGATGATCGATTCCTTCCGCCGCGTGCGCGCGGGCGCGGTCGGCAATGTCCTTCTTGACATTCGCGTCAGTGCGCTCTTCTTTCGGAGTGAAATCGCGATAGGCCTTGCCTTCATCAACCAGGCGGCCCGCGGCGGCGCGGTGCTTATCGGCGTTCGCCGATTGAAAGACCATCTCTTCGTCAAAGTCGAGACCGAGCCATGACAGTCCTTCGATAATCGACCGCGTCGATTCGTCGGTAGAGCGTTGCAGGTCGGTGTCTTCAATTCGCAGCAGGAACTTGCCGCCGACCTTGCGCGCGTACAGCCAATTGAAAAGGGCCGAGCGCGCGGCGCCGATGTGCAGATATCCGGTTGGCGATGGAGCGAAACGAACGCGAATCATAAAGCCAAGAGGTCAGAGGCCAGAGATCAGAGGTCAGAGATGAGAAAAAAACGCGGAGCATCCCTGGCCTTTGCTCTCTAACCTCAAAGCAAAAAGTTAGAGGCCAGAGGTTAGAGGTGGGAGATCAGTAAAACCCGAACGCGCCGCGTTCTGTGCTGACCTCTGACCTCTGACTTCTGACCTCTGATTTTCTGGCGGAGATGACAGGATTCGAACCTGTGAAGGGCTTTTGACCCTTAACGGTTTAGCAAACCGCCGCCTTCAGCCACTCGGCCACATCTCCGCAAAACAGACGAAGGCTATTCTAAACGGCGAATGATCAATGTCAAGACGGACGGCCGCGCTCTAAGGCGCATCCGCCGATTGTTGGCCGCGTCGACGCTGGCTGAGACTGCACAACAGCAGCGTGATCGCCAAGCCGATAAATAAACCGAAGATGCCGTCAGTCCATTTGTCGGAAAGGTATGCGCCAGGCTTAACAAACCAGTGCCAGAGAAAACCGATTAAGAGAGCCAGGTTACCAAAACGCATGAGCGTCTTAGGATTTGAAAATGAATTTCGGAAAATCATGGAAGAAATTGCCTCGCCCATTATTTAGCCGGTGGCAAAAACCGAAGTCAAGTTCAGCGCGTAACTCTCGCGGAGTCATTTCGTTTATCCAATCAGGGCGCTGCGACGCTCGAACAATAGTGTGTCGCGCCATTGTTCATTCATCTTTCCGATGCGCTGGCGCCGGCCGACTTCGCGAAAGCCACAGGCGAGATGGAGCGCGATGCTCGCGGTGTTCTCTGGAAATATTCCCGCCTGGAGCGTCCAAATTCCGTGGCGCTCAGATTCGTCAATCAACGTCTGCAGCAGGTGCCGTCCAACTCCGGAACCGCGGCTTGCGGCGGCGACATACACGCTGACTTCCGCCACCCCGGCATAGACCTGACGCTGCGAAACCGGTGACAGCGCCGCCCATCCGATAATGATGCCGCCCTGGCCGGCGATGAAGCGCGCAATGGGCAGATGGTTTCGGTCCCAGTACTCAAAGGACGGCACGTCCATTTCAAAGGTGGCCTGGCCGGTCGCGATGCCTTCCTGATAGATGGCCGCGACTTGCTGCCAGTGCTGCGGCTGCATGGGCTCAATCGTGATCTTCATGCGCCGAAATTATACGTTGACGCCTGCCGCTAGGTCGTGTAAATTACTTTGCGATGCAAAGCGCGAGTTGGAAGTCAACCTGGTTCCCTGAGCGTCAAGTGCACAATAACGTGGTCTCGCGTTACAATCAGCCGCGATGAGCCTGCTGGAAAAAATAAACTCACCTGAAGATCTGCGACGGCTGCGCCTGGAAGATTTGCAAGGCGTGGCCGAGGAAATTCGCCAATACATTCTTGAAACCATGTCCCGGGTGGGCGGACACACCGGAGCCTCGCTGGGCGCCGTCGAGCTGGCCGTGGCGCTGCATTATGCATTTGACACGCCGCGCGATCGTCTGGTCTGGGACGTCGGCCACCAGGCTTACGCGCACAAGATTTTGACGGGACGGCGCGAGCAGCTTCCGACCGTGAAGCAATATGGCGGGATCAGCGGCTTCCTGCGTCGCGATGAGTCTGAGTACGACGCGTTCGGCGCCGGTCATGCTTCGACATCGCTTTCAGCGGCGCTCGGCATGGCCATCGCTCGCGATCGCAAGCAGGAAGACCACCACGTCGTGGCGTTGATTGGCGACGCGTCTCTGGCCGGCGGGATGGCGATGGAGGCTGTCAATCAAGCCGGACATTTGAAGACGCGGCTCATCGTCCTGCTAAATGACAACGAGATGTCGATCGCTCCGGCGGTCGGCGCCTTGACTGGTTATCTGAATCGTATTCGTGAAGCTCACGGTTATCATCGCTTCAAAGACGAAGTTGAAGAGAAGCTACTCTCGATTCCGTCAGTAGGTTCGCGTTTGCACACGGCGGCGAAGACCATGAAGGATGCGATTGCGGCGGCGGTTTTGCCCGGCGCGCTCGTCAACGAACTCGGGTTCAAATACATCGGCTATGTCGATGGGCACAATGTGCGCGCGCTGGTTGCGGCATTGCGCGAAGCTCAGCAAGTCAAGGACGGGCCGGTAATAGTTCATGCGCTGACCACCAAAGGGAAAGGTCATCCGGCGGCGCAGGAAGACTATTACAAATGGCACGCGACCGGGCCTTTCGATTTAAAAACCGGCAAGCCCGTGAAGTCGCCGGCGAAGGCGCCTACTTACACAAAAGTTTTTGGCGAAGCGCTGTGTGAGTTAATGGCCAAAGATGAAAAGATCGTGGCGTTGACCGCGGCGATGCCCGACGGCACCGGCATCTGTGATGCGCTCGAGAAGTTTCCGGAACGATCGTTTGACGTGGGAATCGCGGAACAGCATTGCGTCACTTTCGCGGCCGGCTTGTCGACCGAAGGTTTGAAGCCCGTCTGCGCAATCTATTCGACGTTCCTGCAACGCGCCTTCGATCAACTGGTCCATGACGTTTGCATCCAGGATTTGAACGTGAAGTTCTGTTTGGATCGCGGCGGCATCGCCGGCGGCGACGGACCCACGCATCACGGCTTGCTAGATATTGCTTATCTGCGGAGCGTGCCCAATCTCGTACTGATGGCCCCGAAGGATGAAGGCGAGATGCGCGACATGCTGTTCACGATGACTGAACACGTCGGACCCGCGGCCATGCGCTATCCGCGCGGCAACGGTATGGGCGTCTCGCTGGATCGCGAACCTGAGTTGCTGGAGATCGGCAAGGCCGAGATATTGCGCGATGGCGGCGAGATTGCGATCGTAGCATACGGCTCGATGGTCCATCCGTCGCTGGATGCGGCCGCGCATCTCGCGAAGGACGGCATCGAAACCACGGTCGTCAATGCGCGGTTTGCGAAGCCGCTCGACAGTGCGCTGCTGTTGGCGTTGGCCCGAACCAAGCGCCTGATCGTGACGGTTGAGGAAGCTTACCTGGCCGGAGGTTTCGGCGCGGCGGTCCTCGAACTGCTCGAAGAGAACGGTTTGCAGGACAAGGTGCGCGTCGTGCGGATGGGCGTGCCCGACCGCATCGTGACGCACGGCGATGCGAAACTGCTGCTGGCGAAGTATGGGCTTGATGCCGACGGAATTTACACGCGCGTGAAAGAGTCGATCGAGGTCCTCGACGATCGTCGCGCGAAGCATCAAAAAGTCACCGCGTGACATTTCTTGTCACTGCGTTTTCTATTTCAAAAAGATGTTGACCTCGTCACGTCCGCGTG
>Ga0207686_10000218_pt1 | contig 43784 bp, 71 predicted proteins | sample KBSM24metaG_FD_184396 | JGI IMG/M metagenome (GOLD analysis project Ga0207686, IMG submission 184396) | Miscanthus rhizosphere microbial communities from Kellogg Biological Station, Michigan, USA - KBS M2-4 metaG (SPAdes) (version 2) | ecosystem: Host-associated > Plants > Roots > Rhizosphere >...
CGTCACTGGGTTTGCGCCTGACGGGCCGGTCGGCGACAACAGCAACGCCCCCGCAGCGGCACCCAATGCACCGGCACCCGCACCCGATGCACCGGCACCCGCGCCTGCGGCACCCGCACCCGCGCCTGCGGCACCGCCTGCGGCACCTGCACCTGCGCCTGCACCGGGCGAAAAGGGCACGCCCATGCAGGGGCCTGTTGCGCCTCTCGGTATGCCAGCAGCACCCAACTTCGGCATCACCTTCAGCAATTTTGCCCCCGCTCTTAACAACCCGGATGTGTCCGTCAGCAACACGACGACAGGCGTTGCGGTGGCATCACCACCCGCCGCAGTTTCAGGCAACGTAGGCAGCGTAAGCCAAGGCGGTTTCGGCATGGGCTTGGGGAGCATCGGCGCACCCGGCGCTGGCACTGCCGATGGCTTTGGCGCTGGCGCGACCGGCATCGGCGGCACGCTGGGAGGCGGCGATCTCGGAGGCGGTCAGGGCATCGGCGGTCTGGGTTTCGGGATGGGCACCACGGGCGAAACCGGTACCGCCACGGCTGGCGCACCCGGCGCGGGCGTCGATGGTTTTGGTGTCGGCGCAACAAGCGCCGTCAGCCCGTCGATGGGCTACGGCTACGGAAGCGTCTCTGATGTTGCGCAGGCGCAGACCGACGCGAACATTGCCTCAGGTCTGAATGCTGCCATTGCGGCAGTAGCGAACGATTATGCCGACGCAAATTCGGCGGCGGTGGCAGCGGCAACTGCAACGGCGACCAACGAATGACCGTCGAACTTCATCCACTCTCCGGTATCCCCCTTGTGGAACAGGGCGACGATCTTGTCGCTCTGATCGCCGACGGATTAGCGCGCGACGGTATAACGCCGCGCGACGGCGACATCTTCGTGCTGGCGCAGAAGATCGTATCGAAGGCAGAGGGTCGCATGGTCTTGCTGTCGCAGGTCGTGCCATCGGGCAGGGCGATTGAACTCGCGAACAGGGTCGCAAAAGACCCGCGCCTTGTCGAACTGGTGCTGTCAGAGGCGGCGAGCATCGTGCTGGCGAAGCCCGGCGTACTGCTGGTCGAACATCGGCTGGGGTTCGTCATGCCGAATGCGGGCATCGATCAATCGAACGTGGGTCGGCCCGGACATGAGAAGGCGCTGCTGCTGCCGGTCGATCCCGACGCCAGTGCGGAAGCGTTGCGTGAGCGCCTATCGAGAAAATTCGATGAGCGGTTTGCGGTCGTCATCAACGACAGCGTCAGCCGTGCATGGCGCAACGGCACCTGCGGGGTCGCCATCGGTTGTGCTGGGCTTCCGGTGCTGGATGATTTGCGCGGCATGACCGATCTGTTCGGTCGCGTGCTGCAGTTCAGCATTACTGGATACGCCGACGAGATCGCCGCCGCCGCCTCGCTGGTGATGGGGCAGTGCGACGAGGGCACGCCTGTCGTCGTCGTGCGCGGTCTGAAATGGCGCGGTTTTACCAGCACAGCTTCGGAATTGCTGCGGCGGCCAAGCGTGCTGACGCCGGAACTGGTGATGAGGGTGTGATGCTCGACTACGTCTATGGTCAGGACGAGATCGTCGCGCCCTTCGTGGCGCAGCTGATCCCGCATTGCCGCAGAGGCTTCGGGCCGAACGTCAAGACCATCGGCGTGATCGACAGCGAGGGCTGGCTGATTGCAGGCTTCGTCTTCCATAATTTTGAGCCGGAAACCCATATTATCGAAATCTCCGGTGCCGCACTGCCAAACAAAAAGTGGTGTACGCAGAGAACGCTGGCTCACATTTATCAGTATCCGTTCCTGCAACTTGGTTGCCAGATGATCGTGCAGCGCGTGCAAGCATCGAATGAGCGGCTGTTGCGACAATTGGCTGCGCTAAATTATGCCTTCGTTCGGGTGCCGCGCTTGTTTGGTCGCAACGAAGACTGTGTGATTTGTCTACTGACTGAAGAAGATTGGGCCGCCAACAAAATTTGCCAGCGGTTCAAGCATCATCTCGTCGTCGAGGATCGTGTAGAAAGGGCTGCGTGACATGCTTCCAGTTTTCGCCGCGCCTGATCTTGTTCACCGTCGCACGGGTGATGCCATATTTTGCCGCGATGGTTTCTCCGTTTCCTCGATCTCGAAAAATCTTGAGTGCCTTCGCAGGCGTGAGTGTCATCGTTCTCGGCCCTTTGCCCTTTTCACGCATGTCGCGCGAATTGTCGGCGCGGGTGCCGAGAAAGAGATGGTCCGGGTTGACGCACGCCGGGACATCGCAGGTGTGACAGACGCACATCCCTTGGGGGACAGGTCCGTGGAAATGCTCAAAACTCGCGCGATGAGCGTAGGCAATTTTTCCGTCGATAAGGGCGATGCCGTAGCCGTTGACTGCCCTGTTTTTTGCGCCGCGCCAAAGCCAGCATCCACCGGGCTGACGATCCACCTTCGACCAAAATCTTTCGTTGAGCATGACGACAAGGCTGACCGCCTTGCCGGGTCATAGTCAAGTAAAAGAAAGGCCGCCATGCCGTACCTCAGTCCCGCCGCCAACGGTCAGCGCAACTCGATTGTGCAGGCGATGATGAATGTGCAGGCCCCGCCGCCGCGCCCGCAGGTGCAGGCGATGCCGACGCAGTCGATGCCGCAGATGCCGGTGCAGATGCCGGGAGCCTCGCCGACGTCGGGCGCGATGCCGCCCGCACCAATGCCGGGCACGATGCCGCAGATGCCGACGGTGCCGATGCAGCAACCGGCAGCACCGATGGGCGCGCCAGCGATGCCGGGAACGATGCCACAGCAACAGATGCCGTCGGCAGCGCCAATGCCGCCACAGTCGTATTGATAAAGGAGTACAACCGTGGGTAAGCCCGATGCGCCAACCCCTCCCGACCCCAACCGAACGGCGGCGGCTGGCACGGCGACCAACGTCAACACGGCGGTCGCCAACGCCTTCCTGAACAACGTCAACCAAGTCACGCCGACCGGCTCGCTCGACTATAACCAGACCGGCAACTACTCATGGACCGACCCGACGACAAACTCGACCTACACCATCCCGCGCTTCACCGCGACCCAAACGCTGTCGCCGACGCAGCAGGCCATTCAGGGGCAGACCGAGGGCGCGCAGTATAATCTGGCGGGCATGGCGAACGCGCAGTCTGGCCGCATTGCAGGTCTGCTGGGCAGCGAGATGGACACCTCTGGCGCGCCGACGGCGGGCAACGCTGGCAACATCACGGGCGTGCCGGGAGCGACGACAGACTACGCCAGCGGCGGCCCGATCCAGTCCGGTATCGGACCTGTTGGCGACATCACCAAGACCTACGGCCCTGCGGATAATTTCTCGGCGGATCGCCAGCGCGTCGAAGACAGCCTGATGGCGCGCATGAACCCGCAACTCGCCATCGAGAAGGACCAACTGACGCAGAGCCTCGCCGATCAGGGTATCCGCTACGGTAGCCAAGCCTACAACGACGCGATGATGAACTACTCGCGTCAAGCCAACGACGCGCGCTATGGCGCGATCTCGCAGGCGGGCCAAGAGCAGCAGCGCATGACGCAGGAGGCGGGCGCGCTCGCCGCCTTTCAGAACCAAGCGCAGCAGCAGGGCTTCGAGCAGCAACTCGGCGCGGGCGGCTTCGCCAATCAGGCGCAGCTGCAGCAGTACCAGCAGAACGCGGCGGCGGCGTCGTTCCGCAATCAGGCACTGGCGCAGCAGGTGCAGCAGGCACAGGCGGGCTTCAACGCCAGTCAGGCCGCGCGCAATCAGTACATGCAGGAGCAGTACGCGCGCCGCAACCAGCCGATCAACGAGATCACCGCGCTGCTTTCCGGCTCGCAGGTGAGCCAGCCGAACTTCATCAACGCGCCGCAGTCGCAGATACCCACAACCGACGTGGCGGGCCTGATCAACCAGAACTTCAACCAGCAGCAGAGCAACTACAACACCCAGCTGGGCAGCTGGAACTCGGTGATGGGCGGCATTCTCGGTCTCGGCGCGGGCGCGCTGAAACTCTCCGACCGCCGCGAGAAGGAAGACATCGACCGCATCGGCACCGTGTTCGCGGCGAGCCGCAACGGCGACAAGAAGCTGCCGATCTACCAGTACAGCTACAAGGACGACCCGGCCTCGATCCGCCACATCGGGCCGATGGCGCAGGATGTCGAGCGCGTCGATCCGGGTGCCGTCGCCAACATCGGCGGCAGGAAGTATCTCGATGAAGGTCAGGTGATGGGATCGATCTTGAGGGCAGCGTGATGGCACAGGGCGTGGTCGTGCCGCAGCAGGTGGCGGCACTCGGATATCAGCAACTCGAAATGCGCAAGCGCATCGCCATGCAGATGATGCAGCAGCGCGCCGCTGCGCAGCAGAGGATGCTGGCGCAACAGCAGGCCGCACAAGCGCAGCAGGCACAAGCGCCGCAGGTCGATCCGGCGGTGCTTCAGCAACAGGCCGAGCAGGAGGCCGCCGAGCGGCAGCGGCGGCTTCAACTTCTGACGGGAGGTGCGTGATGGGTGACTGGTTGAATATCTTCAACGCCAATGCGCCTGCCGGTGATCCGACCAGCAGCGCGGCGCAAGCGCTGCGCCAGCGTCTCGCGCTGGAGATGATGACCAAGAAGCGGGCCTACCCGAAAACTTTCGGCGAGGGCCTCGCCGCGATTGGCGACAGCCTTGGCGAGATGGGCATGCAGCGGCAGTTGCTGGCCCAGCAGGCGGCCTACGAAAAAGCCGTTAGCCAAACCAAGGACGCGGATCAGGCCAAGCCCCGAGCCGAGGCCGAGCCTGCGGCCAAGGTCGCCGACGAGCCGCAGGTCGAGGACACAAAGACCGCCTCGGTATTCCCTGATCCCTCGACCGCGCAGGCCTCGATCCCGCAGAGCATGGTGGCGCAATTGTCCCCCGCGCCCGACGCCTACAGCTACAGGCCGACTGCGCAGGCCCCAACCGCCACCGCAAGCGATGCGCCGCCGGTCACCGGCATCAGCCCGGTGGCCGCGAACGCCGCGCCGCGCCCGGCTGTGGACCGCATCGCCAGTCTGCTCACCAACGGAAGTGCTGCCCTGAACGGCCCGGAGGTGTCGCAATTAAACCCTACGCAGGCGGGGGCACCTACACCCCCGACCAACTTGCCCTTCTCGTCGGCGGCTCTTGGTGGCCCACCTGAAGCCGCAGGCAACCGCGCCATCCAGACCGACATCAGGCCGCCGCAGGTGGTGACGCCGGGCGCGCAGGTGGCGCAGGCGATGACGCTGCCACAGCCGATGACGGCGCAACCGGACCTGCCGAGGCAATCGCCGGGCGTCTATCAGAAGCCGACGCCGCCCGTGCAACCCGACCCGGTGCCGAAAGACCCGCGTCAGGTCGAGTATGAGCAGAAGGCGCTGCGCACGCCGAGCGTCGAGTTGCAGACTTACTACAAGGAGCAGGCGGCGCTGCTGGCCGCCGAGCGCGCCAAGCGACAGGCCCTTGTGGACCGCACCTATGAAAGCCAGTTGAACCAGCACAACCAGTCACTGGAGCAGTGGTACGCCAGCCAGCGCGGTCTCGGCAGGACGAACGCCGAGACGGTTGAGGCGCAGGCAAAGGCGTTGACCGCGCAGGGCGGCGCGGAGTTGACCCGGCGCACAGGCCTGCCTGCCGACGCGGCGCTGAAGAAGTTCGACGCGCTGAAGACCACGGCGGAGAAGGACAGCTATGCCATGCAGCAACTGCGGCTGGCGAGCGACGCCATCAACAAGGGTTTGGTGACCGGTGCGGGCGGCGAGTTGAGGCTCAACATCGAGCGGTTGAAGGCCTACATGGGCAACGCTTCCGCCGACGAGATCGCGGCGCGAACGCAAACCTATCAGGCCGCGATCAAGTCAACGATAGCCAACGCGCTGAACAATCTGCAGCCCGGCGACACGCGCGTCACCAACGCGGATCAGCAGATCGCGCTGGGCATGATCGGCGGCGACATCTCGCTCCAGCGCGCCGCGATGCGCAAACTGGTCGATGTGCAGATGAGCGATGTCCACAAGCGGATTAATCAGTACGAAGACCTCAAGGACCGCTACCTGAAGGGTCTCGGCGTCGAAGGCTTCTATGACGTGAAGTTCGACCCGATCCACGAACGCGAGAATGTCGCCAATGCGTGGATCAGCAAGCTGTTGAAGAACGAAAACGACTACAACGCACGCGCGGCGTTCGACAAGGAGTTCGGTCCCGGTTCGGCTGACCTTGAGATCGCGCGGGCGCGTCGGCGCAAAGGGATGCAGTAGATGGCAGACCCGGTTGACATCTTCGCGGAAGAGCGGGCGCTGAAGGATGCGGCTGACCGCCCTGCTGCGCCCGCCGCCAACCCCTATCCGCCGGGGTCGGAGGAGTGGACTTGGTATAACGCCCAGAAGCAACCGGCAGCGCCGCAAGGTTTCGCTGCCGACCTGCCGCCGACCGGCAACAGCAACTACAAGCCCGAGGGATCGGCGGTCTATCACGGCGGCCTGCTGCCGTTCTCGCGCGACAGCGACGGCAGGGTCTACTTCGACCCGCTGGGCGCGGGTCCGCTCGCGTCGGTGAAGCAGGCGGCGACATTGCCGGGGCGCGTCTACAGCGGCGAGACGCCGATGCCGCGCACGTTCGATCCGAGTGTAGTGACCCGTGCGCAGACCTCGCCGATCATGGGCGACATTCTGAACATGGCAGCTACCTTTGGCCCCAACATCAACCCGGCGATCCGTTCGGGCGACAAGGCGATCCCCGGCGTTGGGCGCAACGTCGATCTGTCGCTGGCGACACCGTCAGGCCCCGATCTGATCAAGAGGGGCGCGACGCAGATCGAGCAGTTCAAGAATATGGCGATCCCCTACGATCCGGCGTACATTGGCAACCAGCTTGCCACGCAGATGGAGCAGGCCGCCCTTGAGAAGGGCGTGCTGCCGCCGAACTCAAGGGAACTGTATGCCGCGATCAGAGCACTCCGTAACTACGCCCCCAAGAGCAACGACCCCAGTGCGACCACCGAGTTCAGTCCAGCCAATCTCATCGCCGTCAGGGAAAACCTCGCCAGCCTCTTCGGCAAACCGAGCGAGCATCAGAAGGGCGTCTCGGCGGCCTTCCGAGTTCTCAACGACTTCATTGAGAAGCCTCCTAAGGAGGCTTTTTTGGCTGGAAGCCCTGCCTTCCTCGCCGAGTACGGCCCGCAACTCTACGCCCGAGGCCGAGCCAACTACGCCGCCGGAAGTCGAGATGCTGACCTCGCAGCCATTCAGGACGCTGCCACCCTGCGAGCCAAGTCGGTCAATTCCGGACTTAACGAGGACGCCTCCATTCGATCTCGAATTGCGACCGCTATCCTCAACGCTAAAAAAGTAAAGGGCTACACGGGCGAAGAGAAGGAGATGTTGCGCGCGGTCCCCGAGGGTGACACCGCCAACAACGTCAAGCGCTACCTCGGCAACTTCCTCGGCGGTGGCGGTGGCCTCGGTGCACACATCTCCAGCGCCGCTGGCGTCGGCGCAGGACATCTCGCGGGCATGGGCGACCTGTCGTGGCTGATGGCACCGATAGGCCCCGCCATCGGCGCTGCGCTGAAGCGATCCGCAGGTACCGGCACCAAGGAGGCACTGGAGGCCGCGCGATCCACGATCCGGCAGCGCTCGCCGCTGTTCAGGGAAGAACTCCCCGGCTCAGATGTCGTCCCCAATCCGTCAGCGCTGGTCACACCCTACGACATCCTGTCGAGGGCCTCGACGCGACCGATAGCGACAATGCCGACGGGCGTGCCGCTTGCGCCCGACGAACTTCGTCGCGTGATCATCGACACGCCTTCTTCGGTTGAGGAGAAACCCTGATGCCGCGCGACGGTGTGGAGAGCGTCATCAATACATGGTTTGGCATGCGACAACGCTGCAGCAACCCGAACAATCCGCAGTGGAAGGACTACGGTGGTCGCGGCATTGCTGTTCGGTATTCGTCACTCGATGAGTTTTTCGACGATGTAGGCGAGCGACCGCCGGGCCTGACCATCGAGCGCAAGGACAATGACGGCGACTACGCGCCGGGCAATGTGTGCTGGGCTACGCGCGCAGAGCAGCAGCGCAATCGCAGGAACGCGGTCTTTGTCGAGATCGAGGGTGAGCAGTATCGATTGATGGATTTGGCGAAGCAGTCGGGTGTCAACAGGGAGACGATTGCCGCGCGAGCGAGGAAGGGATTGTCGATGGCAGAGGTGCTGTCAGCGGAGCGGCGGCCTGACCTGTCAGGGTTGGCACTCGGCGGGCAGGCTTTTGCTGCGAAGATGCGGCAGCAAGACCATTGCGGTAGGGGCCATAAGTATACGGCAGAGAACACTCTCATTACAGCGGAAGGCTGGAGACGGTGTCGAGAGTGTCACAACGCAAAAATGCGCAGACGCAACGCCGCGAAAAAAGCGAAGCGTGCAGCCAAGATACCGGAGGAATAAAATGGGTCGCGATGGATCAGGGGTGTATCACCGCCCGCCCGGCACCGATGCCGTGCCCGACACGACGATTGAGAGCAGCAAATACAACGCCTACGTCGCCGACATCGAGCAAGACCTCAACCTGCCGCGCCCCATCGTGGCCGGTGGCACGGGGGCGAACAACGCACTGCAGGCGATGCAGAACCTTGGCGGCGAGATCGCCAAGCAGATCATCACCAACTACAGCAGCGCGCCTTGGGTCAACGGCTCATTCTACTCTGCCGCAGGCGCGACCGGCGCACCCACCGCCAACCGCTTCGCGGGCATCTACTACGAGAACGCCGACGGCAGCTACGCCACCATCGAGGCGCGCGACCAGACCACGGGCATCCTGTATGTGCAGCAGAAGGTCGCGGGCGTCTGGAGCGGAACGTGGCTGCAGGGGCCGGGATCGCTGACCGACACCGACGCGCGCTACGTCAATGTGGCGGGCGACACCATGACGGGCGATCTTCGGATCGGCAAGGCGAACCCCGCCTTGTTCATGGACAAGGCCGTTAGCGGTCAGGTCAACAGCCTCGTTGGTACGCTCAATGGGACAACTCGCTGGATGGTGGTTCTCGGCGACCAAGTAGCCGAAGGCGGCAGCAACGTAGGCAGCGACTTTGTCATTCAACGCTACACCGATGCCGGGGGCCTTGTTGATAACATATTGTCCATTGCCCGCAACAGCGGCGTTGCGACCTTCAATAAGGCTGTCGCCGCCAATGCGGCTGTGTGGTCGGTGACTGCGCCCACCACCGGCACATTTCAGTTCGGCAACAGCGGCACCAAGTCGCTGAGTTACGACGGCACCAGCTACAACCTAACTGGTGGGCCGCTGTATGTTGGTCCGCTTGCGAGCGGTCTGATCACAGGAGACATCTGCGCGGCCCGCAGCGCGACGACCGGATATTACTTCTTTGGCTCTAGCACCAAGTCTCTGGGCTACGACGGCACCAACTTCAATCTGGCTGGCGGTAATCTAATTAGCCCCAATCACTACATTCGGGACGTAGCCACACCTACCTTGCAGTTTCAGAATACTTCTGGTGGCGTTGGCACTCAAATGTTTCACGGGTTGGCTAGCGGCGTGTTCACCCTCGCCAATGTGGCTGCGGGAGGTCTTGGCCTCTTCATCGACATCAGCGGCAACCTCAATGTTTCGACCGGCACTGCCTACAAACCCGGCGGCGGGTCATGGACGGCACCCAGCGATGAGCGGATCAAGACGGTCATCGGCGATTACACGCCGGGTCTCGACGCCATTACGCAACTGGCTCCACGTCGCTTCACCTACAAGGGCAACGACACGCCGACCTCAGACGTATCTATGCCGCTCGTTCCGCCTGCCGAAGGCGAGGCGGCACCCAAGATCAACGCCGCGCCATATCCTTCCTCACCTAACTACGACCCTGCCAGCAAGGGCACCGAGTTCATCGGCCTAATTGCGCAAGAGATCGAGGCGATATTCCCCGGCATGGTCACCACGCGCAGCGGGTACATCGACGGTGAGGCCATCGACGATCTCCGGGTGGTTGACACCACGCCATTGATTTACGCGCTGGTTAACGCGGTGAAAGAACTGAGCGCCAAGATCGTCGCACTGGAAGCCAAGTGATCGACCTCGCCCTCATCCTGATCATCCTGCACACGGTAGATGGGCGCGAGGTAACGATCAACCCGGAGATGGTGACGAGCCTGCATGCGGCGACCGAACAGGGCAACAAGCTGCTGACCAAGAGCGTGCGCTGCCGGGTTGGCCTCGCCGACGGCAAGTTCGTCTCGGCGGTGGAGAGTTGCGATGCGGTGCGACAACTACTGGAGGGCAAGTGATGTGGAAGATTGTTCTGATCATCCTGCCGCTGGCGGGATGCGTGACCACCGACGACAATGGGCTGCGGGCGCTGCTCGATGAGCGCGCGACCCGCGCCGATCTCGCCGTGGCGGTGGCCGAGATCGCCTGCAAGAATGCGGCGCGCACGATGGTGCAGATATCGCGCTGCGAGGTGAGGAGGTAGCCATGCAGAATATCGGTCTCATCCTGTTGGTGTTCGCGTTCGTGCTGGCCTGCGTCTCGATGCGTATTCCGGCAGCAGGCCCGTGGGGTCTGCTGCCGATGGCGATTGCGTTCTGGATCGCGTCGGAGTTGATCGGCGGCCTTGGCCGGGTCACCGGCCTTCACTGACCCCGGATCGCGGCGAGCGCGGCTTTGCCGGTCAGCGGCATCTTGCGCGTCTCGCCTGACTGCTTCGCCTTCATGGTGGCAATGCGACCGCGCGCCTTGGCCTTCTTGATCTCGGCCCGCTGCGCCCTGATCTCGTCGGCGACCGGCGAGGTGTTGTCCTGCCGCCGCAGGAACGCCGGGATGTCGTCATCGATCTTTGGCGGGACCGGCGCGCGTGGAGCCGGTGGTAACGGTTGCACACCTGCCTGCAACCCCCGCTCCACTGCCTTCGCCAATGGCGGCGCGACCGCCAGATCGGCCCGCGCCTTCACGATCCGCTTGCGCTGCTTCTCCAGCTTGTCGATTGCCGTCATCGCCCGCTTGAGCCGCGTTTTCCAGCGCGAGATCGAGTAGTCGATGTGTTCCAGTGTCATCGTTTTCTTGGCCATGCTATAGTCCTCTGATTGCTGAAAACAGTTCATTGCTTTGTAGACCCGGCCCCCGCATCCCTCACCGGATGCGGGGGCTTTTTGCTGCCTACTTCAACAGCGTAGCAAATCGACTTCCGCCAAATCGCGCGCTTTGCGGTTTTCGCCGCGTGAGGTGCTGCACTGTTGGCAAAAAATGCTGCGACAAAAATCTGTTGACACGGAAAACGCAGAGCGAGCGCGTCTGATATTGCGACATCACATTGCAGAAGTGCCTGCGGCACAGGCCTCAAATTATTTTTCACTGCCGCTTTACGGTCTTCCACGCATTGCCCAGTTTGACCAGATCGTCGTCGTGATTGATGCTGTCGCGCTCTGCCAGTGTCGGCTTGCGCAAGCCGCCGTCGAGGCTGCTGTCGAAGATGCACCAGCTACCACAGTTGAAGCACAGCGTGGTGTCGCCGTCGTCGGGGATATCGATGTCGGTCCTCACTGCGCTGACGGCGTTGTGGTGGTACCCGCACCACGGGCAGATGGTGTTCATGTCTTCGGTCATTTCGGTTCCTTCGGCAGCCCGAAAAATTTCTCGAACGTCAGCCCCGGCTTCACCTGCAACAGCCGCACCACTTCCGCCATCTCGATGTTCGGCGTGTCGGCGAACACCTCGAAATGACAGCCGGGGTGCGCGGTGTCGAAGTCGCGCAGGTGCTGCAGCCACGCCTGTGCCAGATCGGGCTTGACGTGCGCCACGGTGAAAATTTTGGTGACCGCGCCCTGTATGTAGCCGTGTTCACGCTTCCAGTCGTCAGGCGGTTGTTTGACCATCACGCTGTCCCTGCGATCCCGTGTTCGCGGATTTGCTTGGCGACCATCTCCAGCAGATCGGGCAGCGCCAGCGTGCCTGCGAGATCGGTCTGGCAGGAGAAACCATTGCCATTGACGCCGTCGAGGACGACGAGCAGCACGCTGGACGCGCCGGTCTGCTCACGCACCATCGTGCAGAGAGTGTCGTACTTGCCCGGTCCCCAACTCATGTGTTGCCTTCCTTCGTCGGCGCGTAGAGCGACAGCAGGTTGATGGCGTACTCGCCCGGCTCGAACTCCTCGTTCCAGCTCTTGTCGGGCGGGAACGGCACGCCGAACACCTCGCAGATCACCTTGACCGCTTCGACCGACGGCATCATGCCCTTGCGCTGGCGGCCCTCGACCGAGATCGACAGATGCGTGCAGAGACCTGCGGGTTGTTGCTCGATGGAGAAGGCGGCGCGGTAACCACCGGGGAACATCATGTGTGCGGATCGGGGCCGCTCGATGCCGGGCTTGCGATCCTTCAGTCTCAGCAGCGGCGTGTCATCGACCACACCGTGCCTGATGGTCTCGAACAGCACCGGGTGTGCCTTGGCTTCGGCGATGATCTCGGCGGCACGCTTGCGTTCTTCTTCACTGACGATCAGCACGGCCATATCAGTCCCCCATCTCCTCGTTGGCGTATTTCAGCAGCGCGTTGTGCGCGGCGATCAGACGGTGCAGCGGGCCGAGATTGTTCTTGCGCTCCTCGACCGGCGTGCGGTCGATCTCGCGCTGCGCATCGCGCCACTCGCGCACCAGCTTCTCCAGATGCACGCTCATTGCTTTAACCTCGTCGGCGGCGCATGGCGCTTTGCCAGCCGGTATAGTTCATCGCGCAGCTTCTCGTCTGACAGTTCAATCAGCGACACGCTTCGCCAGCGCCCGTTGATCTCGACTCGCACATAGATGCGGGCGGCATGTTCAACGATGTGATGGAGCCGCTCGATAAACGACAGTCGATCCCAGTCGTCCTCATTCATTCCAGCACCCGTGGAAACATATCCTCGCGCCACGCGCCGCCGCCGTCCTTCTCGGAGGGGATGCGCTGCGCCCAAGCAATCCAGACCGGACCATCAGGCCTTGGCGACCATCGCAACACATTGAAGCGCGAGCCGCACTGAACGCACTCGATGTTCTGCGATGCCCCACCACGCGGGCCGGGCCGGAAGATGAAGCCGCCGCAGTCGGGGCAGACCTGCTCGCCTTCGGGGAACAGTACGTCGCTCATTCATCGATCCTCTGCGGCATGACGCTGTAGGCGGTGAGGGGGCGGTTGGGCTTGCCGTCGTCGCGGATCGGGCGAACGCGCGACTGCGCCTTCCAGCAATTCATGGCCGCCGTGAAATCCGGAAACCGTTTCGCCTTGGCGAGATCGGGTGTCCAGCGGTCATCGCCCATGCCGCGCTTGGCGTCGGGATCGGACCATTCGAGATAGTCGCCCTCAACGACGGCGTTCTGGGTGGTGGCGATCAGAAGCGCCAGCGCGGTGGCTTCACTGGCGAGAGCCGACTTGCCGGGCGGGCTGATCTTGCGCAGGACGTAGTACATGGCTCACTCCGCTGGCAGCAGTTTCTTGGCGCGCTCGATCTCGCGTTCGAGATCAGGCATTGCGTTCTCGGCAGCGGCGACCCGGCGCAGGTAGGGCAGACCCTTCTCGATGGATGCGTCGATCTCGGCGCGCGTGGCCTTGCGGCCTTCGGCCCACCAGCTGACCGACGTCGGCTCACCCAGTGCGAACAGCACGCCGCCCTTGGGGTCGCGCATTGGCTTGAAGGTCTTGGTGACCCAGACCAGCACCGCGCCGGGGTTATGCTGGATCATGATGCCCGGCACATGCTCGTCGCCAGCCATCGCCGCCTTCTCGTTGCGCTTGGCATTCGGTCTTGCGAGGAACGGGCAGGCCTTCACCGCATACTCGGCGCAGTCGGCGTGCGCGGGCGGCTCGCTCGACACCCGGTTGATCGAACACATCGGGCCGATGGCGAAGGCCTTGAAGGTGCCGAGCGGCTCGCCGCACAGCCAGCAGATTTTCCGGTTGTAGGCCTCGCCGATCTTGCGCGGGTCGAGGTTGACGAAATCCCACTTGCCGCCAATGAAGCTGACGAACCACGGCACCGGGAAGCCGCGTTCGTTGACGGGCCGCCGCGCGAGACGCGGCGGGCGTGGGATGTCTCGGATGGCGGCGTTGAGCATCAGCGCTTCCTTTTTTTCTTGCCCTCCTTAGCCTCCAGCACGCTGCACACCGTGTCAATCGACCGGCGATATTCGAGTGCCAGCGGCGGCGACAGGTCGTGCAGCCGCTCCAGCGACTGCGCCAGCTTGAAGGTGGCGTGGTTGAAGGAGGTGGAGGCCAGCGCCTTGTCGTCAGCGCCGATCAGTTCGTTGACGCTGGTGTGCAGTTCCGCCGCCAGCTGCACCGCCCGCGCCAGCGAGACGCGGTTGCTGCCCTTCTCATACTTCTGTATCTGCTGAAACGAGACGCCCACCGCCTGCGCAAGGCTGTCCTGACTGATGCCCTGCTGGGCGCGCAGGGTGCGGATGCGGACCCCGAACTGCTTGTCGATGTCCTTGACGCCTCTGGTTTTGTGGATGTTCATTTTTTCTTGCCGTTCTTCTTGTTGGCCTCGAGGCGTTCTGCCTCCAGCGCCTTGCGATAATCCCGAAACTCCTCGCGCGCCTTCACCACCTCGACCTCGTAGTTCGGCACCAGATCGCGCGTCAGCGTATAGGTGTAGCCCATCGCCGTCGCCATCTTGCGATAGGTCAGGTGCTGGGGCCGCTTGGTCTCGCCGCTGAACATCTTATGTACCGTCCCCACGCTCAATCCGGCCAGCACCGCAAAGTCGCTCTCCTTGAGATGCTCGTCGCGCCACAGGGTTTTCATGCGGTCGATTTCCGGGTCGTGATCGATCTGACGCTGCGCACGCTTGATCCATCCTCTGATCGCAGCCATGCGCTCATGCCTCCGCTGCGGTGGCTACAGCGACACCGTTGGTTTTCGGTTCAGCTTTTTTTGGCGAGGCTGCCTTCGACATCAGCACATACTCGCTGTCGCCGACGCGCTTGATCTGTCTCAGCTTGATCAGCTTGGCAATGGTCGGTGAGACGTTGCCGGGCGTGCGCTTATCCTTCTCGAACTGCGCCTTCATCCACGATGTGTTGAACCTGCCGTGGTTGCGGCTGGCGGCGCGCAGCAGGAAGGTTGGGTGATCAACATCACGGCGCACCTGCACCTGCTTCTTCGCCTTCTTCGGCGCGGGCAGGTGCTTGACGTCGGCGCGCGAGTATTCGCCGACGGAGAGTTTCTTCAGGACGCCTTCATTGATCAGCGAGGTGATCGCGTGGTAGGCAGCGCTGCCATTGCCGTGACCAGCCTCCCTGAGAGCGCGCACCACTTCGATGGCCTTGAAGGTCGGATGCTCCTTGATCCACTCGGCGAGAAACTCGCGCGAGCCAACCTGCGGTCTGGTGTTCTTGCTGAACGCCCTGACCTCGCTGACCAGTCGCGGCGCTGAGACGTCGAGGCCCTCGATCTTGGTCAGCATCGCCATGATCGGGCCTGCGGTGAGAACCGGCATCCGGCAGACGCACTCGAAATACTCGACAGGTGGTGGCTTAGGCATTGGTGGTCCCCTTGCTGTTGCACAACTGTGCAACGTGGCTGAATAATTCAGAACATGCAATTCTTTTGGGGTAATGTGGTGCAAAAGAAGGCAGATGCCGGTTAAAGCGAAACCTGCGCTAAAAGGTTGTTCTTTGACAAGACTGCAACCTATCCGCATAAGGCCGCCATGTTTCCCGAGCAGTGCAGAGCAGCACGGGCGTGGCTCAGTTGGTCGCAGGCCGAGTTAGCCGCCAAGGCTGGCGTATCGACATCCACGATCCGTAACTACGAGGTGGGCAAGCGCGTCCCTCACGGCAACAACTTGCGCGCCATCCGACTGGCGTTCGAGCAGGCGGGGATGTGGTTTGCGAGTGACGGTGCCTCCATCGGGTTCAGGAGACCGAGAAAGAAAAGCCGCCGCACTGAATAATACCGGCGCGCCGGTCTGAACAGGGCAGGATTTTTCTTTCTCGAAAGTTCAGACGCCCAGATTGAGCAGGTACGGCCCCAGCACCTCGAACGCCTGCGCGAGCGGCAGGTCGAACGTGTCCTTGTGCGGCACGTTCAACGCGCGCCCCGGTTCGAGATAGTAGCGTCCCGCGAGGCGCACGATCAGGCCGCTCTCGACCAGCGTCTGCAGTCGGCGATGCACGGACTGGCGGGGCATCTGGACGCAGGTGGCGATCTCGGTCTCGTTCATGGCGTGGCCGCCTGCATGCCCCAGCATGACGGCGACGGCGATCAGCGTGCGGTCGGCGTCTGGCTCCATGGCGGGCTTCTTGTTGTTCGGGATGGTGCCACGGAAGGCGAGCGACAGGTCGATGAACAGGCGCGCAAGCGCGCGGCGCTCTGCCGCGAGGGCGATGGGGATCGGTAGTTTCATGGCGTCACGGGAGTTGCTGATTAAAGAGCATGTGGACGCAATTCGGTCAGCGTAGCGTGTGACAGCCTTCTGACTTGTTGATCCAGATCAAAAGAAAAACCCCGCCTCGATGGGCGGGGTTTCTGTTGCACAATCCTGTTGCAGATCACGCCGCTGCGCGCCAACGCCCAAGCGAAATGATACCGTCTTGATTGTTCGGTCCCGACAATGACGAGGTAACGTTGTTGCCGGGACCGAACTTCCTAACGCCTTCTGCGGCAACGATTTCTTGGTGGGTCCGCTGGTGTGGCTTCACGTTGACGCCTTGTATCGCCGATATCCGGGCGTTCATCTGCAGATCGTAGGGTTGCTTTTTGGCGACCGGATAGACCTCGATGCTGAAGATCATGTTGGCGAAGGTCTGTCGGTTTGTCGGACAATTCGGGTCGGCGCGGAGCAGCACGGCAAGGGCCTTGGCGCTTTCGGCGAACGCCGATATGGACCTACCCAGTTCAATGACGTTCTTCTCGGGGCCAAGCAGGCGCAGATGCTCGACCAGTGCGACCCGTTCAGCCTCCTTGGCCTTGATCTTGGTCTTGATCTCAGCCCCCGGCATGTCGCCATCCGCGAGGACATCCACCAGCCGGGCGATCTGAAGATTGAGACGATCCAGCTTGGCCTGAGCGGCCTGCCGTTCAGTGTTCTCCTCCTTGCGCTGTTTCGCGTATTCTTGCGCCTTGGCCTTGGCCTTCTCCTTGAGCCACTCATTGTCGATGTGGTCGCTCTCCAGTCGCTTGATCACCTCATCGGAGATCGACTGCAGGTCATAACTCCTGACGTGATCGCAACTGTTCCGGTAGTTGGCATTCGAGCATGCAACCCGCCCGCCCCTTGTCGTGGAGACTTTCGTCATTACCCCGTGGCAGGAAGCACACCGGAGCGCGCCCATGAGGAAAAGCTGACTGAGGGGTGTGGTTGGCTTCATCTTAAAGCCCGCCGGATGCATCTGCTGCTTGCGCTGCAGGCGCACCGCGTGGGCGCGCTGCCAGAGCGTATCATCTATAATCCTGAGATGTGGAGCATCAACCTCGATCAGGTCATGCTCATCGGCCTTGCGATTGATGTACTTCCCGTTCTCTGGATTTTTGACCTTCCGAAAGCGGTTGCGAACGATCTTGCCGCGATAGAGTTCGCGGTGAAGAAGGCCGGTGCCCGTGGCGGTGCCGTCTCCACCGACGATGCCCTGATAGTTCCAGACGGCTGCGCCAGTGGGTGATGGGATGCCGTCACGGTGCAGGCCTGCGACAATTTTGCGAGGCGTGATGCCATTGGCATATTCGGTAAAGATGCGCCGAACAACGACAGCCTCGCGTTCGTTGATGACGCGGGTGCCGCTCTGGCCGGGGACGAGATCGTATCCGTAGCAAAGGCCGCCAGCCACCTTGCCCTCGCGCGTCATGGTGTCATGGCCGCGCTTCACACGCAGCGCCAGCTTCTTGATGAAGTCGGCATTGCTGTGACTGTCGAAGGTCAGTTGCATGTCGGACACTTCGCCGTTCGGCGTGAACAGCAGAACGTTGTGAAACTTGAAGCGGTCAGACAGCCAGAACAGATCGGCCTGATTTCGCGAGAGGCGGTCAGTCGCCTCAACAAGCACGCCGTTAAATTCCTTGCGAGAAGCGGCGGCGAGCAGGTCGCGCGTCAGGCCGGGGCGCTCGAACAACGATGTGGCCGAGACGGCTCTGTCGGAGTAGTAGTGGCGCTTGTCGATCTTCAACCCCAGTCGCTTCGCTGCTCGCTCCAGCTGCGAGAACTGATCCTCAATCGAAGTGTCCTTTTGCACGTCGCTTGAATATCTGGCGTACAGCGCCACGACCTTCGATTTTTCGTTCCTGCTCATGTGTTCCCCTTGCGGCTCGCAATTCTTCTCGGGCTTCCATCCGTCCGACCTCTCTCGCAAATTCGAGCCATTTTTCCCGGTTGTCTGGGTGGCTCAAGCTGCGCGGATCGGAGGGATCGTCCGGCCTGATTATGACAGTGGTTCGCCTACCTCTACGCACCGCCAAATCACTCCCGATTTTAGGGGATAGTCGTTAATTTCGCAATAACTCAGAATAGGGCCTTAGCCCGCTGATCTGGCTGCATTATTCGTCCACCGGCAGGCTGGCATAGAACGCCCGCGCGAACTGAACGCGCACCAGCGCCTCGCGCAGCGCGCTCTCGCAGATGATCATGTCGTCCTCCGCATAGGTCTGGAAGCCCGGCCTGACCGGCAGCTGTTCGCAATGCCTCGCGCACATGGCGGCCCCGGCGGCGATCAGATCGAGATGCCGGTTCACGTCACGCCGCCATGTGTCGAGCGTCAGCATCAGGCGTGGCCCGATCCATCTTCGGCGAGTTGCTGCCGTATCGCTTCCTGCAACTGGGTGCTGATCCTGTCACCGCGCGCGGCCATCGCCTCATGGCTCGCCGCCAGCCGGTGGATCGCATTGGCAATCGCCATCATGGCATCGACCACATTGACCGGCACCACGCCGGTTTCGTCGTGGTAGTTAGTCGATGTCAGGGCGGCCTGCACGACATCGCTCAAGGAGGGCGCGGGCTTCGTTGATTGTTTCTTGGTAGTCATAGGTCACCTCGCGGGCGGTGAACTCTTTCGGATTAAACTCGATGACCGCCAGCACATCGGTGTACTGGCAGTCGGCGATGTCTCGCCTGACCATCTCGGCACAGGCGCGACCAAGGTCTTGCACTTCGGGGATGAACGGCCCGTCCTTGTGATCGCAGATCACGATGACAAAATCGCGATCAAGCCTGAGTGGCACTGGTCTGCTCCATCAGATCGGCGACGGCATCCTGCAGATAATGGATTTGGTCATCGATGCGGTCGGTGATGGCGATGTGTTCCTCAAGTGCCGCCTTCGCCTTGGCCGCACTCTGCAGCGCGCGTTGCTGGATCACATCGAGCATCTTGCGCAGCGCCTCGACCTTCTCGGACTGATTGGTGACCAGCCCATCGACGCAGGCGGTGATGGCGCTGCGGTTGTTCTCGCTGTGACGATTGGCAAGCCCCTTGCTCTCGCCGATGGCTGCGTCGATTTCGTTCAAGGCCTTCTTGAGTTCGTGCGTGGACCGCTGCGGCGCGTGCTGGATGTTCATGGACAACCCCTCGCTGTGGTGAGACGGCGATAACGGTATTCCTCGTCGCTGGGAACAGCAATGCTGAGTAATTCAGAAAATGCATCACGCTCATTTTGAGCGTCAAAATCGACTTGTGCAGCAAACATCGGCACAAAATGAATTTGATTTTCGCCTCGCGGTTTCGACGCGCTGCACTGCTCAACTGATGGTTCGAATTTTCTGAGTTCTTGGGGTTGCGGAAATTTTGCGAAGGGATTTAGTTTGCGCTCACACACTCGATTGACGGGGATGTGTTCACATGACAACGCGGCATTTCACCAAAGCACGGGACGTCGTTGACTGGCTCGGCGGTATCGAGGCGGTCTGCGAGATGACCGGGCGCGACCTCAAGACCGTGTATCACTGGATTGGCCGCAGCGGCACGTTCCCGGCACGCTACCACGACATGATGACGAAGGCGCTGAAGAAGCGCGGTTGCACTGCGCCTCCCGCGCTGTGGAACCAAGAAGAAGAAAAAGTCGCCTGATCTAACGAGGCAATCGATGGAAGCCATCCAGCGCACGGCACTTGTGCCGGTGAACGGGCACGCGCGTGCCGTTGACCACGACGACGACGATCTGCTCGACCGGGTGCGGCAGTATTTCCGCGCGCATCGTGTTCACACCGCCGACATCAAGACGGCGATCTGCCAGTTCTACTGCGTCGATCTTGCCGAACTGAACGGCGGCATCCGCGCCGCCGAGGTTGCCTATGCCCGGCAGATGTTCTGCTACCTCGCCTACCGCTACACGTTCCTGTCGATGGCATCCGTCGGCAGGAAGGTCGGTCTGGCCGATCACTCCACCGTCCAGCACGCCATCCGCAAGATCGAGAAGCGGATCGCCAAGCACCCGCTGCTGGCCGACGACGTCGATGTGCTGCATCTGAAGATGCTCGAACTGACGCTGATCCGCAGGGGGGCTGGCGCATGCTGATCCTTGCCAAGACCGAGATCACGCCGATGCAGCAGCAACGCCTGACGCGGATGATGCAGGACACGCTGGCGCTGTCGAAGCTGACGCCTGCCGAGATCAGGGCGGCCTATGCCGAACTCGAAACCATCAGGGACGCGCTTTCGCGCATGCTGGACAGGGCCGATGGTAAATCCATTTGATGTTGCTCATCTGCGACTGCAGATCGAAGCGTTGCTGCGCCAGTATCCAGACCTCGCTGACGACGAGGTGGCGCGGTTCGACACGCTTGATGGCGCAACCAACCTGCGCGAGGTGTTGAGCGATCTCGGCCACCGCCACGGCTTGCTCAAGGCGGATATCTCAGGCCTCGCCGAATACATCGATGACCTGAAACAGATCGCTGCACGTCGCGAGCAGCGCCTGACCTTTCTGCGCGATCTGATCTTTCGCCTGATGGAAAGCGCACAGCTGAGACATATCAAACTGCCATTTGTCACACTGTCGCTGCGCGATGGCGGGCCAAAGCTGATTGGTGATGCCGATCCGGAAACGCTGCCCGACGACCTCTGCCACATTAAGCGCACGCCGAACCGCGTAGCGATCAAGGCCGCCATCGAAGCCGGGCACACAGTTGAGGGCTTTGTGCTGTCGAACGCGCCGCCATCTCTTTACGTCACTAAGTGAGGCTAGGCATGGACTGGCGAGGCAAGGCGTTGTGAGGCGGGGCAAGGCTGGGCAAGGCAAGGTCGCAATTCCGCGACCACAACAGAGCGAGGGTTACATGAGAGTTCAACTGACGATGAAAGGCACCAGTCCGCTGGTGATGCACAACGTGCAGCTGGCCGATCCCACGTTTTCGATTGCGAAGGCCATTGCAGCGATCACCTCGAAAGGGTCGAAGCAGAGCGATGACGACCGGCTGGAGGTGTCGCGGCTATCGTTCCATGGCGGGCTGTACATGGGTCGCGGCGGCCCGGTGATCCCGTCGCCGAACATCCTGCGCACAATCGCCAACGCTGCAAAGATCAGACGGCTCGGCAAGGATGTCGAGCGGTCGATGATCCCGACATCGCTGGAATTTCCGCTGGTGTACAAGGGGCCGCGCGAGGCCGCCGCGCTGTGGGAGAACGAGGCGTTCCGCTACAGCGCACCAGTGCGGATCGGCAAGAACGTCGTCACCCGGATGCGCCCGCGTTTTCCTGAGTGGCAGGTGGTCAGCGAGTGGGAGTTGATGACCGAAATCCTGAACCTGCGCGACTTCGTCGCACTGGTTGAGGTGGCGGGCATCATCGAGGGGGTCGGGGATGCTCGCCGCATTGGTTATGGCCGCTTCACCGCCGTCGTCGCCGAGATGAAAACTGCGGTCAAGCCGCGCGCCACCGCCGAAGAAAACGCAGTGGTGCAATAATGAAACCGTTCACCCCCAAACGCGCGGATGGCCGCGCCTTGTGGCAGGTGGTGTTCGATGCGGTTCACGCCGACCCGCCGAACACGACCTACACCTACGACGCTATCGGCAGCATGATAGAGACCGATGTGCGCCACGACATCTACTCGGCGGTCGGGCGCTGCAATCGCGAACTGTGGAAGCGGGCGCAGCGTTCGCTGCAGAACGTGCGCGGCATTGGCTATCGCCTGCTGAAGCCGCAGGAGCATGAGGTGCAGGCGCTCGACTACCATGATCGCGGCAGACGCAAGATGAAGAACGCCGTCGCCATCATGCGCGCCACCGATCTGGCGGCGCTGACCGACCCGGAGCGCAATCATGTGCTGCAGGTCGAGAGCGTGCTGGTGGCGATGGGCCGCGCCATCGATCACTCGATGCAGCGCCTGACGCGACACGACGAAATCCTGCGCGATCTCGCCGACCGCGTCGATGCGCTGGAGGAGCGGAAGTAGGCTTGGCACGGCGAGGCGGTGCTGTGCGGGGCATGGCCCGGCGGTGCGGTGCGGGGCTAGGCGCGGCGGAGCATGGCAAGCCATGGCCGGGCTGTGCGGGGCACGGCAGGGCACGGCGGGGCTAGGCAGGGATTTTTTTGATGATTGTTCTCGCGGCTGGGCATGGCGCGGCGGGGCGATGCAGGACTGAGCAAGGTCTGGCGAGGCGCGGATAGGCAAGGCAGGGTCTACGATGAAAACATTCTCGCCTGAACAGATCGACCAGTTGAGTGCGCCGCTGTCGCGCGATGCCGTCAAGACGCGCGAGCAGGGCGGGCGCAACGTCAGCTTTGTCGAGGGGTGGCACGTCATCACCGAATGCAACCGCATCTTCGGGTTCGACGGCTGGTCGAGCGAGACCGTCGAACTGAAGTGCGTCTCGGAGAAGGCGCGAACGGTCGGCAAGCAAGGCGATCCCGGCTGGGGTGTCACCTACATCGCCAAGGTCCGCGTCTCGATTGACGCTCCAGCCCCGGTGCCGGGTCGGCCCCTTGTGCGCGATGGCGTCGGGGCCGGTCACGGCATCGACCGCGATCTCGGTCAGGCGCATGAGAGCGCGATCAAGGAGGCCGAGACCGACGCATTGAAGCGGGCGCTCCGAACCTTTGGCTATACGTTCGGCCTCGCCCTGTACGACAAGACGCAAGCCAACGTCGCCAACCCGGTCGATGAGCAGGAGGCTTCGCGGCAGCGCTACATCGCGGCCTGCAAGAAAAAGATCGCCGAGTTCAGTGACGACGACCGCGACGGCATCCTGCGCTGGTGGCACTCCGATCCCGAGCGTCAGGCACGGCGCGACTTCGATCTCAATCCAGCGGAGGTGATCGAACTGAAGGGCCTCGTCACCGCCAAAGCAAAACTGCCACCGACAGGAGCAACATGAGCGGCGACCCCAAAGAGATCATCGGCGCGTTGTACTTCAGCGATCACGAGCCGCGCATCTTCGGTCACCTGCAGATCGGCGCGGTTCACTACGAGATCGCGGGCATCCGCCGCTCCGACTTCAAGACCGACGTCACCGGGCGAAGGGTCAAACGCAAGACGCCGATACCACAGGCGCAGCAAGCTGATCTGTTCGAGGAGGATTAAATCGCAAGGCTTGGCTCGGCTCAAGCAAGGCATGGATCGGAATGGCTGGGCGTGGCTGGACGCGGCATGGCAAGGCAAGGAATTTACGATGACCCGCGAGGCGGCAAGAGCAATCGAAAACAAACTCGCGTTCGAGTGCAAAAAGGATGGCCTGCAGCAGCGGCAGGACGGCTCATGGATACTGCGCCTCACCGTTCACCCCAATGACATGAAGATGCGTCTGGCTCAAGCCGCGATGGGCACGCGCTATCAGTGCGTGCTGGTCGAGATCAACGACGATGAGACGCCGGTCGATCACGTCGCCATCGCGCGCAGCCAGTGGCGCGATCTCGGCCCGACCAAGCAGGCAGGCATCCGCTGCAGCGATCCGGTGTTCTGGGCGTTCCTGTCGGAGGAAAAACGGATCAGCCCCGACGTCAACGACCATGAGGCGGCGGCGCAGATCGTTCGCACGCTGTGCCGTGTCACCTCGCGCAGCCAACTCGACAAGCCCGGCTTTCAGGCATCGCGCGTGCTTTGGTACGGGCTGGATCAGGAGTTTCAGGCGTGGAAGGCGCTGCAGAGCCGTGGCTGAAGATGCCGCACTGGAAACCTTCGACAGGCCCCGGCGCACGGTCGCGATCCGCTGCTACCTCTGCCGCTGGAAATTTCGCTGCCCGGTCGAGCAGCTGAACCGTGAAATCTGTCGCGCCTGCGAGAGCAACCATCAGGAGGCCGCCCATGCCGTATCAACGTCATCCTGAACAGCGCCGGATCGCGGAGCGACCCTCGACGCGCTACCTCGACTACATCCGCCAGCAACCGTGCTGCATTCCCGGCTGCGACGACAACGTCAGCGTCGAGGCGCATCACGTTCGCATCGGCAGTCTCGAACACGACAGCGATCCCGGCATGGCGCAGAAAGCCAACGACAAGTGGGCGCTGCCGCTGTGCTGGAAGCATCACGCCGAGGCCCACACGGGCGAGCGCTCGTTCTGGGCCTCTTATCACATCGATCCGCACCAGCTGTGCCTCAAGTATCAGGTCAAGGTGTCATGACGAAACCGCGCTATTCGATTTGGGGCCGCGAGTACGGTGCCGACCACGACGTCGAGATCATTTCGGTCGAGAGCAACCCGCAGGCCGTTCTCGACGGGCTGATGCAAAAGACGCTGACGGTGCAACCATCGCTGACAGGGCCGCGCAAGCGAACGAAGATCAGAAAATATTCGTGGCTGAGGATCGAGGAAAACAAGCGCGATGCCTGAACCGGTCAACTATCAACTCACGCCATCGGAGATGCACATCGCCGCCATTGTCGGCGTGCAGCGTGGCCTCGATGCGATCCGCAACAAGCGTCCCGGTCGCTATGGCTGCGGCTTCGACTTCGACGCCGACATCATCGGATGCATGGGTGAGCAGGCGCTGGCAAAGCATCTCGACCGCTACTGGAACGGTTCGTTCGGCGACTTCAAGGCGGTCGACGTCGCGCACGCCTATCAGGTGCGCGCCAGCACGTTCGATGGTCCGACCGCAGGCCTGCTGCTGCACCCCGGCGACCACGACGACCATCCGTTCATCAAGGTGGTCGTGCGCTTGCCGGTGGTGTCGCTGGTCGGCTGGACGATGGGTCGCGATGGCAAGCGACAGGAATACTGGAAGGAGTTGCAGAAGGGGCGGCCCTGCTTCGTGGTGCCAGATCGAACGCTGCGACCGATGTCCGAATTGATGGATGCCTTGTGATGCAGCGCCCGTGGATGCCGATGTACTGGGCCAACTACTTCGGCGACACGAAGCACCTCAGTCGCGGGCAGCACGGCGCGTACCTTTTGCTGATCGGGCACTACTGGGTTCACGGCTCGCTACCCGATGACGATCAGCAACTGGCGATGATCACCGGCTCAACGCCCGAGGAGTGGCGGATCGACAAGCCAGTGCTGCAGGCATTCTTTTTCGATGGCTGGCACCACAAGCGGGTCGAGGCCGAGATGCGGCGCACGATGGATCGCATCACCAAGGCGCGGGAACACGGTCAGAAGGGCGGGCAAATTTCCGCGTTCAATCGCTCGAAAGAAAACTGGCAACGTCAACGTCTTAAGTAGGGTTCGCTATAGCGCCCGCTGTAGCGGGCGGGTACCCCGCCGCCCTACTAACAACAGTAACAAGTTCTTTTCCTCTTACTGCTACCTGTTCCTGTGCTGCGCGCGAGGCTTGGCAATGGGAACTTGACGACGCACCTCGCAAGGCAGCACACCCTGCCGATGCCGCACCACGACGACACCGCAGGACCGACAGCAGAGCGCCTCGCGCACGCTCACGGTTTCTTCGACATGGTCGGGCACTCGAAATCATCCCGCCGCTTCGTGATGCACGACAGCCCGCTGGCGAGGGCGTGGATGCGCCAGAAAATCTCCCCGGAGGAATACTACTCGCTGCGCCGCTACGCGCACCACTGGGCCGCCGCCGGGCTTGCAGGTGGCCTGCAAAGCGTCGATCTCGACCGGGTGTTCGTGCATGACCCGATGAACATGGGGTTGAGCCGCTCGGAGCGGCAGCAATACCACCGCGACAGCTACGACGCAGCGCGCCTCGAGATCGGGCGCAGGCCCGCGTTCGTTGCCGACTATGTCGCCTGTGCGGGCTGCACGCTGATCGAGGTGGGGCTGATGCTGGGCTATCAGAGCGAGGCGCACGGGCGGCGGGCGGCGACCGAAATCCTGTCGGATGCCGGTCACCGGCTGGCGGTATTCTGGAAGGCCAGTTGACAGCGGGTCGTTTCGGGGCGATTTTCTGGTAGTTGCCGTGACTGTGACCAGACAGCACCTTGACGGACAAGTTCCCCTTGCCTTGTCGCGGTGTGACCGACGCAGGCACTCAGCAATGGCAAAAGCCCCGTCGTGGTCACGCTCGGGGCTTTTGTTTGTCGCGAGCGCTGGTGCCGCGCCCATGCCCCCATGTCACGGCATCAGCGCTTCATCTGGCAGGGGTGGCGGAATTTTGCGCAACGCCCGCTGCTCGTTCTCCCATTGCTGCTGGAGTTTATGTTGCTCGATCCTCGTCCCCTCCATCAGGTCGAGCCATTTGGCAATCACGACCACAAAAAAAGCTGTGACTATCACTACGATGATACTCATGTGCGCAAATCCTTCGCCGTCTTGCCGGTGTCCTGCATCAGGTGCAGCAGTGCTGCGATGTGCGGTGGCACCGGCCACTGACCCGATGCCCAGCGCTTGACGGTGGCGAGGCTGATGCCGGTGGCGTTCGAGAACTCGGTCTGCCCCTTCGACATCGTGAAGTTGACCGGGTGCTTGGTGGTGAAGCCGAGGTCGCGCAGCGCCTTGTTGAACTGATTGCAGGTCATGCGGGCACCTGCAGGTTCAGACGCTTGAGCAGGCGGCGCACGGTCTCCGACTGCCACTCGCCGCCGGTTGGGGTCTTGATGTGCTCAAGATTGAGCGCGGCGGCGATAGATCGGGTCGGCAGACCTGCCATCGGCGTCACGACCGCGCGCAGGCGTTCGGCGTAGGCTAAAGCGCGGTCCTTCTGCATGGCAGCGCCTTTCGGCCCGCCCAGCTTGACGCCGCGCGCCTTGGCCGCCGCAAGGGCTGCAACGGTACGCTCCGAGATCATGGCGCGTTCCTTCTCGGCGAGTGCTGCGTAGATGTGCAGCATGAACGGATCGACGTTCAGGCCCAGCGCGCAGACGATGAACGGCACGCGCTTGGTCATCAGGCCCGAGATGAAGTGAACGTCGCGCGACAGGCGATCCAGTTTGGCGACGATCACGGCGCAACCGGCGGCCTTGGCGGCAGCGAGTGCTGCAGCCAGTTGCGGGCGCTTGGCGAGCGTGTCGCCCTTGGCGGTCTCGACCTCGATGAAGGTCTCGACAATGGTGAAGCCTTCGGCGCCAGCGAAGCGGGCGATGGTGGCCTGCTGCGCTTCAAGGCCGAGGCCGGAGACGCCTTGCGTTTTCTTGTCGCTGACGCGGATGTAGGCGATGAGGGGTTTCATCACTTCACCTTCGCGTTGTCGGGCAGGAAGCGGTCGAACGCGCGGCCTGACAGACCGTGGCTCATGACGTAGCGGACCTTGTGCTGGGCCGCGATCTCGCGAGCCGTCTCAATGGCGCGCTGGCGGTTCTCTGCCTTGTCGGCCTTGTAGAAGATGCTGACGACCTTGGGCTGGCCCTTGCCGAGGATGTGGATCGAATACTCCTCCGATCCGCGATGGTTGACGCTGTGAACGGTGATGGTCATGTGGTTTCCCCTTGCTGAAGCGGAGGTGCTTCTACTGGCTCAAGCCGGGTAGGTCTTGCGACCGCCCGGCGTGAAACCACTTCGGTGAGATCAGACGATCTCGGCGGCGACGATGGCGACGAACCTGCAGGCCGGGCCGGTGAAGGTCGAGATCGCCTTCTGGGCGAGATCGGGGCGACCGCACCATGTGGCGACGAAGGGCTGGAAGCCGCCATTGGCCTTGCGGCGCTCGAACGAGGTGATGGCTTCCTGACGGCGCGCCTCGATGTATGCTTCAAGGCCTGCGGCGGCGACAGCGGCGTCGGCGGCATGCTCGTTGGTGCGCTTGGCGTCGTCGCCCCAGTAGTGCGGATGATCGATGCCAGCGGCGGCCTTCTCGCAGATGTAGTTGAAGTTCTTGCGGTCGAGTTTCTGCCATTCGGCGCTGCGGTTGTAGGCGACCTGACAGGCGACGTCCTCGATGTGCTGGACGACCAGCGCGTGGCTGTACTTGCGGGCCTTGGTCGAGCGCTTGCCGATGATCTTGCCATCGAGGCGGGCGACGTATTTGGTGGTTGTCATGGTGTTCCCCTTGCTGGCCAAAATGGCCTATGCGCAAGGTAGTGCATCATGACCCACCATGCAAGCGTTGTTTCACATGAAACTGCTGAAAAAGTCAGAACGGTGGAGGCAAAAAATGAAGCCTTGTCCGCGCTGTGGCCAGCCGTCGGAAAGTTCCCCGTGGCCGTATCTGAAGGGGATCGACGCCAACAATGTCACGCTGGAGTGGCGGCGCTGTGCCAGCTGCAACGCCCTGTTCAGCCAGCTGACGCCTGATCTGGCCGTGATGGAGCCTGACCGTGTCGAACGCGAAAATCATCTCGTTGATCGCCCACGAAACCCGCCAGCTGCGGGCTGACGACGAGCGCGCCCGCACGGCCTTGGCGGCTGATCTGTACGATGCGCTGCGGGCGATGATCGCCCCACTGCACGATGAAATCGAAGCGCTGTGGCAGCGCCTCGACCAACTGGAGAGGACCAATGGCACAGAAGCAACGCAAGGCGACCAAGACGAAGGCAGCACTGCTGACACGCAAGACCAAGGGCGTGAAGGTCAAGACGCCATCGAAGGCGATGAAGCGGCGCGTGCAGAGCCGATGAGCCGCAGCGTTGAGGAACTGCTGGCGCTGTTCGAGGAGGCGGGCCAGATCACGCTCGGCATCACCCACATGGGACAGGGTGCTGTCGTCACGCTGGACGACGAGGAGCAATCCATCGTGGTCGAGAGCCTGAGAGCGCAGGCGAGCGATCCGGAATGATCCGCGCCCGGATCAAGCCGCTGGACGAGCGGATGCCGGGCATGTGCCTGATCGACGTCAGGCACACCTCGCAGCAAAGACCGTTGGCTCATGATGAGCGATGTGAAACCGAGGGAAGGCGAGGTTCTGTAAATGCCGAGGGTGGCGAAGGAAATCGTAGACATCAGATCGATGGCCAGAGCGCACACCGAGACGATGATCAAGGTGCTGACGAGCGTGGCGGTGAGTAAGGGGGCGCAGGCGGGAGCGCGCGTGGCAGCTGCGACTGCTATCCTCGACCGAGGTTGGGGAAAGGCACCGCAGCAACTGGTGGGCGAGGACGGCGGGGACATCAAGATCATCATCCGTCAAATCATTGAGACTGCTACGGTTTCAGACGATCCGCTGGTCATCGAGCATGATGACGGTGACCCAGCTGCCACAACCGAATGACCGTTCAGGTGTGGCAGGACGCTGCGTAAGTCATTGATACTGCTGGGGCAACCCGCCTGCAGGGGTGAAAGGTATCTGGAGGGGGGGGGTGGTCTCCGGGGGCGGTTGCCGGGGTTGAATGTCGGTCAAGTAGTGGTACCGGTTATTGCCACTTTCCCCCGCGCTGCGATCAGCGACCGCTTCGGGTAATCAGAACCACTGTCGCTTGTGGAAATATCGGCGGGGGGATGCCGCGCGCGAGAGACCTCCCTTCGATTTTCGATGTCAAGCAGGTGATATGCCATAACTTCGCGGAAGTGGCTGCGGCGCAGTCAGGAATTATTTTCGTTCAGCTTGAGCCGTGCCAGATGCACGAAGTAGGCGGCGGCGAATGTGCCGCCTCTGGCGGTGCGGCAGTCGAAGCCTTTGCCAGCGTTGCAGGTTGGGCAGTCGTTGGCCTTGATGGCGGCCATGCGTGTGGCTTTCGCCTCTGCGCTGTTGTCGCCGTAGACCGGGATCATCGTTTCCTCCATCGCGCGGGCCTTGGGGCGCGACACCTGCGGGCGAGGGCGCGAATGCCTCGCCTGCTATTTCCAGCCCAAGACGTCTTCTAGCGGCACGGTGTCGTAAGGCCCCCACAGCGTGTCCGATTTGCCCTTGATGATGATGCGCCTGATCTTGGTGACCTTGCCGACGTCTCTCGGCAGCGAAATCACGACAGGTGCGGGAATGTCGGCGTGCTTGGTGCCGACACTGAGCGCAGCACAGAACACGATTGCGGCGAGCGGGTAGCGAAACAGTCTCATGGTTTTCCCCTTGCAGAGCCTCTTTTTAGCCGCTCCGAGGTCTCTCGCCAACAGGTAGAAACACGGACCCGGCAAGGTGAAGGCGGCCCCGAAGGACCGCCTTCCGCTCACGAAGCATGGTGCTCACCAAGAGCATGGCTCGCTCAAGGGGAATGGTGCGCTCTTGTCAGTCGGCTCGCTGCGCTGAACTTATCAGAAAACAGAGATCATGGAAATCCACATCCCGCATGCTGGCTGGAAACCCCGCCCGCATCAGATGGCGCTGTGGCAGTACCTGCAGGCCGGTGGCGACAGGGCGATGGCGGTCTGGCACCGCCGGGCCGGTAAAGACGAAATCTGCCTGCACCACGCGGCAGTGAGCATGATCAAGCGGCCCGGCAACTACTGGCATTGCCTCCCTGAGTTTCTGCAGGCGAGGAAGGCGATCTGGAGCGCGGTGAACGCCCACACGGGCAAGCGACGGATCGATGAAGCCTTCCCGCCCGAGATCAGGGAGAACGTCAACGACAACGAGATGTTCATCCGCTGCGTCAACGGCTCGACGTGGCAACTCATCGGCAGTGACCGCTACGACGCGACAGTTGGCGCTGGCGTTGCGGGTATCACTTATTCGGAGTGGGCTTTGGCCAATCCCAGTGCGTGGGCCTACCACCGGCCTATGCTGGCGGAGAACAAGGGTTGGGCCGCATTTATCACGACACCCCGAGGCCACAACCACGCCAAGGCCCTCTACGATCACGCCTCCGTCTCCAGCGACTGGTTCTGCGAACTGCTGACGGCGCGCGACACGGGCGCGTTGACGGAAAGCGAACTCGACAGCGCGCTCGCTGAATACTGCGCGCTCTACGGCGAGGACGTCGGGCGCAGCCAGTTCGAGCAGGAATATCTTTGCAGCTGGAATGCCGCGATCTTGGGCGCGTTCTACGCCCTTGAGATGGCGAGCGTGCGCAACGAGGAACGCATCCTCGACATCGAGGCGCTGCCGAACGTGCAGGTGCATCGCGCGTGGGATTTGGGTGTCAGAGACGACACCGCGATCTGGTGGTTCCAGACCGTCGGCTCGCAGATTTTTATTCTCGACTGCTACTCGGCCTCAGGCGTCGGCGTCGAACACTTCGCCGAAGTGATCGAGCAGCGCGAGCAGAAGTACGGCTGGAAGCCCGGCACCGACTACGTCCCGCATGACGCCAAGATCAAGGAGTGGGGCACAGGCCGAACCCGCATCGAGACCATGGCGAGCCTGAACTTAAGACCGATGCTGGTGCCGCTCTCGACCATCGCCGACGGCGTCAACGCGGTGCGACGGATTTTGCCGCTGTGCGTGTTCCACACGCGCTGCACGGAAGGCATCGAGGCGCTCGAACAGTATCGCCGCGAATGGGATGACGAGAAGAAGGCGTTCAGGGCCAGTGCTGTTCACGACTGGACGTCGCACTTTGCCGATGCTTTCCGCTATCTCGCGCAGTCGTGGCGCGGGCCGACGCGCCGCGTGATCACCGAGAGAAGCCCGCAACTGACCGGGCTGATAATTCCGCCGCCGCCCGAGGTGAGGAGAGGGATGGTCCTGTGAAAGAGCCGCCGACGATTGAAGAAGCCAGAAACGTCTGCCGACTGGTGGACCTCATCACCGAGACCGTCAATGCGTTCGCGCGCGACCGGGAGCGCAGCGATCACCCCTTGCAGACCGGCGAGGTTCTCTCGGCGCTGTTCACGCTGATGTTCAACATCGAAGGCGTCAACATCGAGACGTTCGCTGCGATGCTCGACAAGAACGTCAGGCACGCCGAAAACCACCCGAGGGTTCACGATGCCTGATCCGGTTGACGATGACGTTCGTCACGACGACCTTGAGTTCAACCCATCACTGGAGCCGACAAAAGCCAAGGCGTGGCTGAACCTGTTGAAGGAGAGCGAGGACGCCTTCGAGAAGTGGAACGACCACTGCGACAAGATCGACAAGCAGCACGCCAACCTCGACCGCCTCGCCAACATGAGCCGCGACAAAGAGTTCCAGATGTTCTGGGCTAATGCGGAAGTCATCAAGCCATCGATCTACGCCAAGCCGCCGGTCCCGGTGGTGGTGCCGAAGTTTCTGGACCGCAGGCCGGTGTATCAGGCCGCCGCCGAGACCATGGAGCGCTGCTGCGTCGTCGCCTTCGATCTCGCCGAGATCGATGAACTGTTGAAGCTGATCCGCGACGACCTCGCGCTGATTGATCGCGGCGTGGCGTGGTGCCGCTACGAGAGCAAGAAGAAGGGCGGCAGCTACTACGACTACGAGAAGGTCTGCATCGACTTCAAGCACCGGAAGGACTTCCTGCACTCGATCTCGCGCAACTGGCGCGAAGTGACGTGGGTGGCCGCCGCCTCCTACCTGACGCGGGCCGAGGCGCGCGAGCGCTTCAAGGCAACCTCTGGCGACGAGTACCAGCGCGCCGAATACAAGGTCGACAAGGACACCAAGGAAGTCGGCGGTGCCGACAACCGCGAAAGAGCGAAATTCTGGGAAATCTGGGATAAGAACGACCGTCGCGTGATCTGGGTTTCCGAGGGCTGCGAGTTCGTCCTCGATGAGGATGACCCGCACCTCGATCTCAGGGGCTTCTTTCCGTGCCCGAAGCCCGCCTACGGCACCTGCCAGCGCGGCTCATTGGTGCCGGTGCCTGATGTCTTGCAGTACAAGGACCAGCTGGAGGAGATCAACCTCCTCACCTCGCGCATCCATGCGCTGAGCGATGCGCTGGAGGTGAAGGGCTTCTATCCTGCCGGTGGAGCCGAACTCGGCGATGCGATACAGGCGGCGATCAAGACCAAGACGCCCGGTCGTGTGCTGGTGCCGATTGCGAACTGGGCGGCGTTCGGGGGAACGAAGGACGTCATCATCTGGTTGCCGATTGACGTGATCGCGCAGACCATCACCCAGTGCGTGGCGCTGCGCAAACAGATCATTGACGACATCTACCAGATCATGGGTCTGAGCGACATCATGCGCGGCTCGACCTCGCCCGAGGAGACACTCGGCGCGCAGCAGCTGAAAAGCCAGTACGGCTCGACCCGCATCCGCGACAAGCAGCAGGAGATGGTCCGCATCGCCAGAGACTTGGTCGAGATCACATCCGAGATCATCACGGAAAAGTTCGCTGATGCGACCATCATCGAGATGAGCCAGACCCAGCTGCCGACCAACGCCATGGTCGAGAAGCAGGTCAAGGCCATCCAGAAGCAGATGGGCGACCAGCAGAAGGCGCTGGACATGGCGATGAAGCTGCCGCAGGTGCAGCAGCAGATGCAGGCCAACCCTGAGGGCATGCAGCAGGCGCAGCAGCAATTCGGGCAGCTGATGGAGAGCGGGCAGGCCGCGATCAAGAAGATCGCCGAAAGCCCGACCATCGATCAGGTGCTGCAGCTACTGAGTGACTGCCGCACGAAAAGTTTCGTGCTCGACATCGAGACCGACAGCACCATCATCCCGAACGAGCAGCAGGAGAAGCAGCAGCGCACCGAGTTCATCGGGGTATTGGCGCAGCTGATGCCGCAACTGACGCAGATGTACATGGCCGACCCGCACACCGCCGAGTTCGCGGGCGACATTCTGAAGTTCGCCACCGCACCGTTCCGCGCCGGTCGCTCGCTCGACAGCAGCATCAACAACATGGTCGAGATGCTGAAGGAGAAGGCCGACCAGCCGAGGCCCGACGATCCCGCGACGATGCAGAACAAGACCGCGCTGCAGATCGAGCAGATGAAGCAGCAGACCGCGCAGGCCAAGATCAAGCAGGACGGCGACATCGAGGCGGCGAAATTGAAGCAGCAGGACGCGCACAAGCAGGCCGAACTGCAGACCCAGAAGCAGCTGAAGGCGATGGAGTTGGGCGCGAAGGACGACGACCAGCAGGTCAAGGCGCAGGTGCAGAACGAAAAGCTGATGGAGAGCCGCGAGGCGCATCAGGCGCACATGCTGGAGCGCAATCAGGACATGCAGTTGAACCAGCAGAAGGCCGATCTCGCCGTGCAGCAGCACCAGCTGAAGGCCGATGACTTGGTGCGCAGGCAGAACGAGCGTCAGCAGGCCGCGCAGTTCAAGCAGCAGCAGGCCGCGATGCGGCCACCGGGGCCGCTATGATCGGTGAACTCGCAGCGCTCGACAATCTACCTGACGTCGGCGAGCCATTGATCGGAGGCGGGCCGCAGGTGAGCCAAGGGGTGAGTTGGGCCAACCGGCTCGCAGATCGATTGCCGAGTGCGGTGATGGGCGGGCTTGCGCAGACGGTGGCAACGCCCGGCGCGCTGATGGCTCCGAACCCATATCCGGAAGGAAGCGAGGAGGCCGACTGGTACGAACGGTCGAAGCGGAGTGCCGCTGCCGACTGGGCACCCGGCATGGCGCTGAACACCATGGGCACCGGGGCCGTCGTCGGCGTGCCGGTGCGCGGAGCCGAGATCGCGCTGGGCGCGGGTCCGGTGCGGATGGGCGAGATCGCCGCGACCGATGCGCTGCCGATCCTGCCGGGCGACACGCGGGTTTCGACGCGCTTCCCCGATGCGGTGAAGAAAACCGAGAACCCGCTGACGCATCATCTGTCGATTGGCACCGCCGAGATGAAGCTGGACCCGGAAAATTTCATCCACAACACCGCGATCCTGTCCGACTATCCCGGCTTCGCAAAACTGAAGGGTATGTCGGCTGACGAAGCCGCGAGAGCCTACATCGAGCAGGCCAAGGGCAACATGCAGTACCTCTACGACCGCTCGCCTGCCGAGATGCGGCTGCGATCACCGCGCTGGTACGAGGGCGCGAACGAAATTTCCGATGCGCTGGCGCAGCGCTGGGGTGTCCCGCGTCAGAGTTCATCGGCGGCGCTCGCAGCACTGTCGCCGCAAAAAGACTGGTTCATGAATGCCTCGCTGGGCGAGCGCGTCGGCGACATCGTGACGGCGAACCCGAAGGGCACGTCGGACATGCTGGCGTGGGCGCAGAAGCACAAGGAGTTGAGCCAAGACCCCGAGACGTTGGCGATGATCAAGGCGATGAAGGACCGGCGGCTCGACCGCGTCGATCCCGCCGAGGCCGCGCTGTTCGTGCGTGCCTACGACGAGGCGCACAATCCGCGACACTATCGCTCGATCCTGCCGGAAGGATATTTCGGCGACTTCATCACGACCCAGAAGGGCGAACCGGCCAAAGCCGCGTGGGGCACCTATGGCGACATCGACAAGGCGGTGCGGGCGATCCAGTCGGGCGGCGACATGAACATCATCTCGCCGCTACTCGGCGGCAAGCACAAGGTGCGCAGTTTCTACAACAACATCGAGGTGCCGTTCGACACCCGCTTCGGTGACATCACCGCCGACACCCATCAGGTCGCCGCCGGTCAGATGCGCCCGGTGGCCGGGACGGCGGAAGCGGTGACGCAGCATCTGGCCAGCGGCGGCGCAGCAGGCGCGACCAACGCGCGTTCGAGCAAGGTTTCGGGGGTGCAGGGCACCTACGGCCTGCTGGCGGATGCCACACGGCAGTTCGCAGCCGAGAACGGCCTCTTGCCGCGCGCCGGGCAGTCGGGTACATGGGAACCGGTGCGGGAACTGTTCAATGTGAAGAACCCGCGCGTCCTGAATGCTGTTGACGACATCTGGAAGGCCCATGACCGTGGCGACCTCAATCTCGGACAAGCCCGAGACGCGATCTTCAACCTTGCTGGCGGAATTGGTACGCCTGAGTGGGCACGAAGCGGCCTTAGCGCGCGTTCTCCGCTACTCGGATCGACATATCGGTAGGCTGGCCGAGCGGTTCATTTTCCTCAACTGGTTCGGTGAGACGCCCGACGAGATCGAGCCGGAAGAACAGCACATCATCGACCTCTTGAAGCAGTACGACGAAGCGCTCGCGCGGGAATAGTCGCGAGCGCATTGCCAAGCCGAACCAACCGCCCTCTGGGCGGTTTTTTATTTTCCACAGAGGAGACTGCAATGGCTCAGAGCGCATTGACCGTGACCCCGCCGAACCCGACGCCGCCGACCAATTTCACCTGCACGGGCGCGACCCCGCCGAACGTGCCGAACTACACCAAGAACACCTACAACGACCCGAAGAACTGGTCGTCGGTCAACCCGAAGGACTTCCCGCCGCCGTACTTCGATGACGGCAGCGCGCTGACCGGCACCGCGTTCGCGGCCAACACGGCAGCACTTGCGAGCGGCAGTGCTGCGACCGCAGGCGGCGGCGAGGGCACCTATCCGGGTGCTGGCTCGCCGCCGTTCAACCCGAACATGGGCGGCGCGGTCCCGGCGTCATCGAGCGTGGCACATGAGGGCGCGGGCAGCGAGGTGGTGGTGACGGCGACCGTGCCGAACCCGTCGCCTGCAGGCCAGCTGCAGACGGTGTCGTGTCTTGGCAACTACGTCGCCATTGCCACGCCAGCGGGCGTCATCAACTCGCCCAATGCGATGCACGCATCCTCGCTGTCGCCTGCGGTCAATCCGGCGCTGACCAGCGTGGCGGCGGGCGGCGCGAGCGGCGGCGGCACCGCGACCTGCACGGCGACCGGCACCGGCTTCACCAAGCAGAGCGTGCTGCAGATCAACGGCATCATCTATCCGACGACCTTCGTCAGTGCGACGTCGCTGACGGCGGTCGCGCCGAAGAAGGCCACCGCCGGAAGCCTTCCCGTCTACGTCATCACGGGCGGCGTAGTCATCAGCGGCCCGCAAAACTGGACATTCACATGACCGAGAAAAAGCACGACGACGCACCGCAGGCCAAGGAAGCACCCAAAGCCGCCCCGCAGCCGTTCCCATTCTCGGCCTCGATCAACGAGCCGCAGACGATATCGCTGCCGGTGCCGGAAAACGTCGATGTGCCGGTGCCCGCCATCACCGGCATCGATCCCGCCGGGTGCGCGATTGGCGATCCCGACTTCACGCTCGACATTACCGGCGAGAATTTTTTCGCCGACAGTGTGATCAACTTTGCAGGCCACGACGAACCGACGACGTTCGACGGCACCGACACGCTGTCAACCGGCGTCAAGCCGTCGCTGTGGGCTGATCCCGTGGTGGTGCAGGTGATGATCAAGAACGGCCCGGCGGTTTCCGAGCCGGTCGATTTCACCTTCGCTGCCGCAGGCACGCAGGACGCGCATCGCCACGCCAAATCGCATCGACAGACCCGGAGGTAACGATGGCGCTTGCGGTTGTCACCGTCGCATCCGGCGGCATGCCGGTGGCTGACGTCACCGCCACCACACCCAAGCTGGGCATGGCGGTCAGCGAGGCCGCCAACGGCAGGGGCATTGCAGTGACGAAGGTCGCCGCAGGCAAGCCGGGTCTGGCGGTCGTCTATGTGGTGCCGCCGCCATGAACGTCGAACTTGTCGAGGTTGCCCCCGGCAAGTGGCGCGTGAAACGAGACAGACCTAAAGCGGCGCGCTCCGATCTGCCGCTGCCTTACGTCATCAGCGACATCATGGACCCGGTCGAGCAGGTCGATGGTCGCTTCTACACCTCAAAGCGTGAGTACCGCGCCGTAGGCCGCGCCCACGGGCTGATCGAGATCGGCACCGAGAAGCTGACGCCGAAGCCGAAGGGCGTGATCGACAAGGCGAGCAAGCAGGCCCGCCGCGCCTCGATCAAGAAGGCCATCGAACAATATAAATCCCGATAGCGGAGATCAGATATGTCAGACGTCACCGTCGCCCCTTCGGGCGGCGCGCCCGCTGCTGCGCCCACCAATGAAGTCGTCATTGAAACCCCGGCCTCGACCCCGCAGCCGATTGGCTCGCAGGCCCCCGACAAACCGGTCGGCGACATCAAGGGTTCTGAACACCGCCCGCAGAGCCGCCGGGAGGCCATACAGGCGGCGTTCGACCGCGCCAACAATCCGCCAGCCAAGCCGGAAAAGCGCGCCGAGCGGCCCGCGCCGAAGCCTGCGGATGCAAAGCCCGGCCACAATCAGCCGCCGGAAGAAACCAAGGCCGAGGGCCTCGATCTCAAGAAGCGGCCCGCCGATCAACCGCGCAGCGAGCGGGGCCAGTTCGCGCCGCGCACACCCGATGAGCGGACCAGCCGGCCCCTCCCGCAAGGCCAGCCAGCGCAGCAGCAGGCGCGTCAGTCCGTCAACCCATTGCCTGCCAACGCGCCGTTCCGCGAGCCGCCGACGCGGTTCTCCGAGCGCGGCAAGGCCGAGTGGCATCAGGCGAGCGAGAACGTGCGCGCCGACGTGCATCGGATGGAGAGCGACTTCAACGAGGCCTACAAGCGCTACCGTGGCGACCATGAGGAGATGAACAAGGTTCGTCCCTTCCACGATCTCGCCACCAAGCACGGGACCACGCTGCAGCGGGCGCTGACCAACTACGTCAACATGGAGACGAAGCTGCGCCAAGACCCGATTGGCGGGCTGGACGTCATCGTCTCGAACCTGAACCTGCGCTCGCCCGACGGCCAGAAGCTGACCTTCCGCGACATCGCCTACCACGTTCTGTCGCAGTCGCCCGAGGCGCTCAAGACCATGCAGATGGGCAACGCGCAGCAGGCGGCGCAGCAGCAGATCGGCTCATTGCACGCCGAGATCGCGGGCTTGAAACAGACCCTGCAACAGATGCATACTCAGGCCCAGTTCAGTTACACCCGGTCAGCGGTCGACCAGTTCGCCGACGCGCATCCGAGGTTCGATGAACTGGGCGACCTGATCGAGAACGAACTCAAGTTCGGTTTCGATCTGGAGACTGCCTACCGGCGCGCGGAGTTACTCCGCCCGACCACGCACGCGGCTCAGACCCGCTCCGCATCGGCTCAGACCCGAACTGCCGACAAGTCGATCTCAGGCTCACCCGGCGCTGGCCCCTCAAACGGGACGTCGAGGCGCGCAGATCAACCCGTCGGTCGTCGTGACGCTATCCAGAACGCGATCCGTCGCGTCGGGAGCGGCACATAAACCCTGATCATGTGGAGCAATCATGCCCAACGTCACCTCGAATGCTGCTTATCAGCAGATTTTGTCGATGGCGCTGGAAGACCGTTCTTCCGGCTACCAAGACCTTGTGAGTAACAACAACGCCCTTCTCGCCGTGATGCGGCGGAAAGGTCTCTGGCAGACCTATAGTGGTCCGCGCATCCGTCAGACGCTGCAGATCGGCAAGCAAGTTGCGCAGTGGTATTCCGGCTACGACCAGCTGCTCAATCCCGCCATCGACCTGTTCAACGACGCCTACTTCGATCCGAAGATGGTGGTCGTGCCTGTCATCCTCTCGATGCAGGAAATTCTGAACAACGAGGGCGAAGCGCAGCTGATGGACGTCTACGACAGCTACATCGACGCTGCCGAACGCGCTCTGCAGGACACCATGGATGCCGGTCTCTACAGTGACGGCACCGCCAATGGCGGCAAGCAGATCACTGGGTTGGCGACCGCGATCCCGATCACCACCAACTCCGGTGTCTACGGCGGCATCGACCGTGGCACCGCCTCGATCTGGCGCACCTCGACCTTCGACGCCAACTCGTTCTTGGCAGGCTCGACGCAGGTGATCTCGACCACCGTGCGCCCGATGTTGAACTACATCATGACCAACCGTTCGCGTGGCCGCGACTACGCCGACCTGTTGATCATGTCGCCGGAACACTATGCGGCCTACGATGCGGCCACCATTGCGATCCAGCGCCAGCAGAACGAGACCTCTCTCGGCAAGCTGGGCTTCTCCGCACTGGAGTACATCGGCGGCGGCAAGCGCGCCGAGATCGTTCTCGACGGCGGCATCGGCTCGAACATGCCAGCGAACACCACGTTCGGCATCAACACCGACAGCCTGCGTCTGCGCTATCACCCGAACCGCAACTTCGACAAGCTGTTCGAGGGCGACGGCCAGATGCCCATCGATAAAGACGCCATCGCCCAATTTATCGGGTGGATGGGCGAACTGACGATGGTCAATCCGCTGTTCAACTGGCGCATGTACGACAGCAATCCTGCTGCGTAATTCAAGCAACCGAGGCCGCCTCAACTGGCGGCCTCATTTTTTCTGGAGACATCAATGCCGACGACCGATCCCGATGACGTGCTGCTGGTGGTGTTTCGTCACCATGCCGAACCGAACGAAGCCAAGAGCCGCGAGGCTGGCCGCCTGATCTGCGACGACGTCGAGGTGGTGGATATCAGAAAGCCCGGTGCGCGCGATTACTCGACGCATCCGGCGCTGGAGGTATGCGGCTGGCGGGACGACCCCGAGACCGGCAGGCAGGTGAAGTACACCTACGCCGAACGCTTCGCGCGCCAGTACCGCCAGTTCAAGGCGCAGTCGGCGCAGACCAAGACCGGCACGCCATTGACGCATGTGCCGTTCCTCACCGAGGGCCGCCGCGCCGAACTCCGCGCGCTCAACATCTACACGGTGGAAGCGCTCGCAACCCTCGACGGGCAGGAACTGAAGAACATCGGCCAAGGCGGGCGCGAACTGAAAAACGCGGCGATGGAGTTCATCGAGAACGCGAAGTCGAACGTGCCGACGCTGCAGATGCAGGCTGAACTCGAGGCGCTGCGTGCCAAGAACATGGCGCTGCAGCAGGACATCGAGGGGCTGAAGCGCGTCGAGCAGGAGTTCGAGGCGATGTCTGACAAGGAACTGCGCGACTACATCACCGCGAACACCGGGCACGCGCCGCACGGATCGCTGGCGCGCAAGACGCTGGTGCGGATGGCGATGGACGCCAAGACCGAGAAGGCGGCATGACATGACGCTGCTGTCGGTGGTGAAGGATGTCTGCTCCGTGGTTGGCGTGATCCAGCCATCGAGCGTGTTCACCAACATCACCGGCACCCGCACCATGCAGGAGATGCTCTCGCTCGCCAACGAGATGGCGCAGCGCATCGCCTACGACACCCGCGACTGGACCAAGCTGAAAAAGACCAACCTGTTCACGGGCGACGGCGTCAAGAGCGCGTTCGATCTCCCGGCCAACTACAAGCGCATGCTGCTCACCGCCAACGTGTGGCGCTCGACCACGGCATTGCAGCCAATGATCTTCATCCCCGACACCGACGAGTGGATACAGCGCCGGGCGCTGAACCGCTTCTCGGCGTGGGGCGAGTGGACGATCATCGGCGGCCAGATGCTGATCTGGCCGGTGATGGCGGTCGGTGTCACGGCGACGTTCGCCTATCTCGACAAGAACTGCGTGGCGCTGAAGTCGGGCGGCGTCGGCGACAGCTTCACCGATGACGGCGACAGTTTTGCGCTCGATGAGCGGTTGTTGAAGTTGGGGATGATTTGGCAATGGAAGGCGCAGAAGGGCACCGCCTATGCCGAGGACATGGGCACCTACGGCGATGCGCTGCAGACCGCGATGGGCAAGGACAGTCCGTCGCCGATCATCATTGACCGTGGCCCGGCGTCAAAGACCGTCAACGTCGCCTACCCGTGGCCGGTGCCGACATGAGCCTGCATCAGGCCTTCCGCCGCCAGCCGGTGCCGCAGCAGGTTGCCCAGCAGCTGCAGGCGATCACGATCCCCGCGCCGACGCGCGGCCTGATCCTGAACGAAAACGAAAGTTACATGCAGCCGGGTGCGGCGCTGATCATGGACAACTGGGTGCCGACCATGAAGGGCGTCAAGTTGCGCGGCGGCTGCACCCGCTGGAGCGTGCTGCCCGAAACGACGCCGGTCATCTCCGCGTTCCGCTTTGCCAGCGGCAACAACCAGCGCATCTACGCGGGCAACGCCACCAAGCTGTACGACGTGACATCGACTGCTCCAGTCGTGATCAAGTCGGGGCAGGCATCCGGCAACTACGTCGCTTCGCAGATGGCGAACCAAGGCGGCGACCACATGCTGGTCGCCAACGATGCCGGGGATTATCTGCTGCATTTCGATGGGGTGACGTGGACGACGTTCAACGCCAGCCAAATCCACACCGATCCGGCATTGACGCCGCCGCCGTCGTGCATCAACGGGCACAACCTCACCTACGTCTGGAAGTATCGCAACCGCTACTTCTTCATCGAGGGCGGCACCATGAACGCATGGTACCTGCCGCTCAATGCGTTTCAGGGGCAGCTGTCGATGATCCCGCTCGCGGGTGCCGCGACCAAGGGCGGCAAGCTGCTGTTCGGCGCGACGTGGTCCCTCGATGCAGGCGACGGCATTGACGAAAAATGCTGCTTCGTCACGGACCTTGGCGAGATACTGATCTTCACCGGCACCAATCCATCCGATGCCGCGAACTGGCGGCAGGAGGGGCGCTACGCCGTCGGCGCGCCGATGGGCATGAACGCGCACCTGCAGGTCGGCGGCGATCTCTTGATTGCGACCGTTGACGGCATCGTGCCGATCTCTGCTGCCATCACCAAGGACAGCGCGCAACTCGATCTGGCGGCGATCACGGTGACCATCAAGCCGATGTGGCGCGACGAGGTGAATGCCAAGCGCGCGTGGTCGTGGACGATGGAAAAGTGGGATGAGTACGGCGGCATTTTCGTGACATGGCCCGGCGGCAATCCCGGCAACCGCTACTGCGCCGCCGTCAACGCGGCGACCGGCGCGTGGTGCAGGATGGTCGGCTACGACGCCACCTGCTTTGTGCGGATGCGCGGCGATATGTATTTCGGGACGCAGGGCGGCATCATCATGCAGGCCGACCGCACCGGCTACGACGACGGCCAGCCCTATGTCGCGACACTGGTCGGCGGCTGGGAGATGTTTGCCTCGCCGCCAAACACCATCACATGGCGGCAGGCAAGAGCCTCGTTCGCCGCCGCCAATGCGCAGCCGTTCCAGCCGCAGCTGGGTGCCACCGTTGACTACGTCATCACGCTGCCGCCGCCACCGCCTGCAGGCCCCGATCCCGGCGTGGCCGATGTCTGGGATGAGGGGCACTGGGGGCCTGACATGGGCGGCCCGCCGCCGCCGGTCCCGACAGCGCCGCAGCGCGCCCAGTACGCGCAGTGGGATCAGCCCGCGCCCGGCAAGCCCGTGGTGCGCAATACGGGGTGGGTGAGCATCGGATTGACCGGCTACAGCCACGCGCCGGTCGTGCAGGTGACTGTGGCGCAGCAGGCGAAGCCCGACGTCGAACTGATCTCGATCTCCGCTGTCTACGAGCGCTTGGGCGTCAACGTCTGAGGAGCAAGCGATGTACAGTCCCTATGATGATGTCGGTCAGCTGGGTGGACTGTTCGCGCCTGCCTATATCGCAGGTGATCCGACTTCGATGGCGGCGGTGGCGCGCTGGAACGCGGCGCATCTGAAGCAGCGGCCCGCAGCTGACCCGTGGATGCAGTCGCAGCCTGCGGTCACGCAGGACGGCGCAATCGGCTCGCGCGATGCGATCACGCAGGCCCTGATCAATCAGGGATCAACGATGGGCCAACTGCCCGGCATTGGCGGCGAGAGCGGCGGCAGCGATGCCGGTTTCGGCGCGGGGGCACCATCTGAAAGTGCCCCGTCACTGGGGTTTGCGCCTGACGGGCCGGTCGGCGACAACAGCAACGCCCCCGCAGCGGCACCCAATGCACCGGCACCCGCACCCGATGCACCGGCACCCGCGCCTGCGGCACCCGCACCCGCGCCTGCGGCA
>Ga0207686_10000224_pt1 | contig 43254 bp, 76 predicted proteins | sample KBSM24metaG_FD_184396 | JGI IMG/M metagenome (GOLD analysis project Ga0207686, IMG submission 184396) | Miscanthus rhizosphere microbial communities from Kellogg Biological Station, Michigan, USA - KBS M2-4 metaG (SPAdes) (version 2) | ecosystem: Host-associated > Plants > Roots > Rhizosphere >...
GCATCCCACGCAGCCCGCGCAGCCCACGCAGCCCACGCAGCCCGCGCATCCCGGAGCCTTTCTGTCAACTCATCGGCTTGCGGTCCCGTAACGCCTTCGCCAGTACGCAATCGGCGACCGACTTCGGCAGCGAGCGCCTTGATTTCATCCTCACGCGCCGTATGTGCCAAACCGTACGTTTCGTCTTCCATCAGCCACGCCAAGAATTGATCGCGCGCAGGCGCCAGGTTGGCGCCGGTTGGAATGGCGGACAGAAAAGCGGCGGGGAATTCCTTTGCCTGACCGTTCGGCAAGTTCTCGAAGATGCCATCGATCAGACGCATCAGCCATGTCGGAATGCCCAGTTCGGTTTCGCCTGCTGCGTGGTTATCCGAGTGCAGGATGCAGCCCACGGCGCAGCCTTTGCCGTCTTCCCAGTATTGGCCTTTGACAATCTCGTCATGCGCGGCATGCAGGCGCACGCGGCGCAGGTACTTGGCGCGTATTTTCTGGTCGCCGTGGTAGGCGCGAAGCGTTGCGGTTGTCATATGATCTCCTTTTGCACCTTGGCGAGCGCGATGCTGGCGAATGCAATGGCCTGTTGATTGTTCGCGTGGATTCCAGCGCGATCGAGATAACCGCCGAATAGGTATTCGACATTCTCTCGCGTGGCGTTGGTGCTACCGTCATGAACGGCTTTGCGCAGCGCATTGAACCGACCAAGCATGTCAGTTAGCGCCTTGATCAGCTCGGCATTCTGCGCGCGGAGGGTGTCCGGCACGTAATCATTCAGGACGCGACGCAAGTTGTCGGCGTCAACCTTGAAACTGTGGATTGTCGATCCGCCACCCCAAGGTTTTGGTCCTGCAACGCGATTGCCGTGATCGACGCCACCGACAGACAGGCTCGGACCCTCCACGCCTGAGACGACCTCTACAAAGACTTGGTTAGGCATCAAAGTTCGCGCACCACGTTTCATGCCCGTTCCTCCATGATCTTGATGCAGCGTTCCGTGATCTGATCGTCAGTCGGGTTCCGATAACGCTCGCGGTGCAGTTCGGCCTTGGCGTCATCCCACACGGCTTCGATATCGCCGTCTGTGAAATCGCCGTTCTTGCAGCGAAGGGTGAAGGCGTCGGCTTGGGCGGCTGTCTTGAGCATCTTATCTCTCCTGCGGGTTTGTTATTGGGAGTGCGGGAGGATTATAGGCACACTTCCCGGCAACATGCAAGCGCCCGATATAACCGGCCCCTGTAGACAAGGGTCGCGGAATTTGCTACTGTCGCCGCATGGACAAGCAAATGACGATCAAGCAAGCAATGCGCCAACTCGGCGTAAAGACCCATTACGGCCTAGCTAAGAAGCTCGGCACAAAGCCGCAGACGGTGGACTACTGGCGGGATCGGAACGATAGCCTGCTACCGTCGCTTTGGGCTGACCGGGTGAAGCTGCGTTCACTGGAGTCGGCATGAATTGCACAGGCTGCGGCAGGTTCACTGGGCGCGATGCTTGGGTGGAACGCTGCCTCTCATGTACGAATGAATGGAACGCCTTGGCCGGACGTTGCAACATGGTCACGAAGGCGCTGCTGCCGCGCGTTCGCGAGACCGGCGCGAAATGCGATCACTGCCCACGGCCAGCATTCGCTTACGATCACCGCGACTACCGGAAGCCGCTTAAGGTAACTCTGGTTTGCAGAACATGTAACTGGATGCTATGGAGCGCAACGCCGCTTCGGATTTCGGTGATTCGCAAATTATGGCGTGCTCCGCAGCGCCGCAAATTCATCGCCGCCAATAGATCGAAGGTGCCAGCATGACCCCATCCCGCAAACTAACCTACCTGCTGTCATTCTGGGTCGCTGTGGCGCTTGGGTCGCTGCTGCGCGCGGCGCTGGAGGCGATGCCGTGATCATATGCAGCCTTTGCCGAGAGGATAAGCCAGCATCTGGCTTTGTGGCCGGCCGGTCGCGCTGCCGGGAATGCAGAATATGGGCTGACCGTCTGCGCTATTACGGTAGGCTGCACGAACTGCATGAAAAGATCGACACGGTATGCAAGCAATGGTCCGCGAACTACGCCAGCGGTAAGCCTTGGCTGACTCGCGTCAATGGGCCTTGGCTGCCGATCCCCGGTTACTTCGGTCTCTATGAGGTCTCCGCGCACGGCGAGGTTCTCTCCCTTTGGTTCATCAACGGCAGTTGCAATATGCCGAGAACAGAACCGAAGTTGATCTCACTTCACACGCGACCGGGTGTCGGGTATACCGGCTTCACCGCCGTAGGCCATGATGGCAAACGGGCGACAACGAACGTTCACAGCGCCATGATGCGCGCATTCGTTCCGCAGCCAGACGCCGAGCATTGGCACGTCGCGCATATTGATGGCGACGGATCGCACAACGAGCTAAGCAATCTTCGTTGGGCGACGCCGCAGGAAAACGAAGCGGATAAGAAGCGTCACGGCCGCACGCTCACCGGATCGCGGAATCACCAGTCAAAGCTGACCGAAAAAGCGGTGGTCGAGATGCGAAAAATTGCAGCCAACGATCCGGCTATGCCGTTCTGGAAGCTCGGAGAACTATTCGGCGTTTCTGATGCTGTAGCGAACAAGGTTGTTAGGCGCATGGCCTGGAGGCACGTAGCATGAACGGGTTACAACCCGTCGAGCGCGCATATCTGGCTGATGGCCTTTGGCAGTACAGATTGGTCAGGCAGCTAGATTTGCCGCTTACGCAGCCAGCGGCATCGGCTCAGGCGGCAGAATGACCACGAAGCACGGCTCCAGTTCGTCGTCCTCTGGTTCGAGGACAAGCGTAAGGAGATTGCCTTCGCGTTGCAGGATCAGGAATTGCATGGCTGCCGGTGCGTTCACGGGCCTGAATATAGTACCGAATCGGTACAGATTGCAAACGGGAGATTAACAAATGGCTACGTTTCGAGTTGGAGATCATGCGCGGGTAGTGCTCCCGCCGCCATCCGGCAAGACGCGTCACTCGCGGATACCTGCGGCGCGGCTTGGATGCGAAGTAATCGTTGTCGGCACCAGGCAATGTCCGAATGCCGGATTCGCGCCAACGTTAGGTGACTATAGCGTTCGCCTGATTGGGCACACCCATTTCGGCATGGTGTCGGCTTACCAGCTTGTCCCCATCAAAGGCGACGAGGAAACCTTCGAGCGCGAGCGCCGCGTGCCAGTTGACGCCGATGCGCGGTAGGCGTAAAAAGAAAACGCCGCAGGGTAAATTCACTGCGGCGTTACCGGAAGTAGCTTGGCGGCGCTCCGGATTTGCTGAATATCGTACCAAACAAGTCCCCTTTCCGCCAATCCCCTTCCGCTGCCTTAGGCGCGGTGCGAGTTCGCGTGCGTTCAGGAGTGCTTTTAGTCGTCCGGAACGCGGGTTGTTGGCCGGGGGCGTTAAACAGCCGGTCAGGTGTAAAAGCGACGGGATGGCTCCAGCGGAGTTATCCAAGGCACTCCCGACCCAGAAAAGGGGTTAGGGGGTGCTTTGCTCAGGGATTCACCAGCGGAGTTCGGTAGAAGGTGAAGAATAGATCAAAGAAGATAAGGGTAATCGTAAGACGACTGGCGTTGGCTAAGCTACGCGCTCGTGGACAGCTATCGAAAGCAAGAGTCATGGAACTGATGGCTAGAGAAGGATATCCACGGCTACCAAACGAAACGCGCCAAAGTCATTTCCTGCGATTCATCGGGAAGACGGAGAAACAGGTTCGCGCCGAATTTCGCATCGAGCGAAAGGAATCCAGGACACCAAAGAAAAGCAACAGGCCGCCTACAGGCGCACCACATCCTGAATACATTAAGGACGATGGTTTCTATGCTAGTCGCGACTGGCGAGAACTTCGTTACCTCGCATTGAGGAATACTGATGGCCGTTGCCAATGCTGCGGCGGAACTGCAAAAGACGATTTACGAATACATGTTGACCACATTCAACCACGGTATAAAAGGCCAGATTTGGCGCTCAGCTTGGACAACTTGCAGGTTCTATGCGAGGACTGCAACATTGGCAAAGGCGCATGGGACCAGACCGATTGGAGAGGCAAATGACAGAGAGTTGCCCCCAATGTGGCTACACCTTCCAGCTAACCCCATCGAACATGAGCCGGGCGAAGCGTCTGCCGAAAGACTGGGAGCCATCGTCCGAAATTTACATTTGGGCCGTACAGGAGCGGCGAGACCTGGACATAAGCGCAGAAGTCGAAAAGTTCCGCGATTACTGGTGTGCCAAGGCCGGCAAGGACGGCGCAAAGCTTGATTGGTCGGCCACCTGGCGAAACTGGATCAGGAACGCCAAGGCAAGCCCGCAGAAGCCAGCGGAGCCGAAGCGGCAGCCAGCCTATAAGCCAGAGACGAAAGGCAAGCCAGCGAAGCTAGGCGAGCACCTGGCGGCCATTGCGAAAGACTTGGGGATCACATGACCAGCGCAAGCCATTGCGCCCCTGCTTAATCGAGGATTTGAGATGGCCGTAGAGGCTTACCCGCTGCACTGGCCGCAAGGTCGTCCGCGAACTGGCATGAACCTGCGCGAGTCGTCGCAGTTCCGTACATCGTTTGGAAAGGCGCGCGACGCTGTGTTGAGGCAGATTGCGTTGCTGGCTGGCTACGGTTTGAGCGTTGCACCGATCCTTTCGACTAACCAAGCGTTGCGGCGCGATGGCATTCCCTACGCGAACCAATCGCAGCCGGATGATCCAGGCGTTGCGGTGTACTTCACGTATAAGAAAACGCAAGTCTGCTTCGCGTGCGACCGCTGGCGGCGCATCGAGGACAACATGCAGGCTATCGCCAAGACGATCGACGCGCTTCGTGGGGTGGCACGGTGGGGAACAGGCGACATGATGGAGGCAGCCTTCAAAGGCTTCGTCGCGTTGCCTGATCAATCGTCGTGGGCCGAAGTTCTCGGCGTTACGGCACATTCGCCAACGGTTGATGTACTGACAGCCTATCGCGCAAAACGGTCAACTGCGCATCCTGATCGCGGTGGAAGTCCACACGAGTTCGACCGCATCGAAAAGGCGTGGAACGCATTCCAGCAAGAACGATGGATCACATGACACAGACATGCGCAGAGCGGATTCTGACGCTGCTCTCGGAGGCACCGAAGATCACGGCGCGCGATATTACTTTGCGCCTAGGCGACGTCAAACTGACGAACGTCTACCGCCGTCTGACTTTGCTCGCAAAGATGAAGCTCGTCGAGCCATGCGGCACGCAGCCGAATCGGTACCATCCGCAGCAGCTGTGGCAGCGTAACTTGCGAGGGGTTGTCAATGGGCGTTGAACATCAAAACCAGTTGCTGCCTCAGGATAACAAGTTCCATTCCGGCAACGGATACGATGGCAAGCACTACTGGCTGACTCCGCGCGACGTTTACGAAGCCTTGGACGCCGAATTCAATTTCGACTTCGACCCATGTCCGCATCCGAAGCCCGTAGAGTTTGATGGACTAACCTGCACGTGGGGCAAATCGAACTACGTCAATCCGCCTTTTGGATCCATTATCCATGAAGGCCGAAAGAAAGGCCCGACCGCATGGGCGCGCAAGGCCATCGCGGAGCATGCGCAGGGCAAGCGCGTGGTCTTGGTCTATCCGATCGACAAATGGGTTCTTATGCTGCTGGCCGCTGGCGCGAAGGTTCGCAATCTTGGTGACGTGCGCTGGCTGGCGACGGAGGATGGATCCGCAGGCAAAGGGACTGGTCGGCACATCGCCTGTTTCGTCCTTGAGCCATGAACGACTGGCGCGAATCCGGCAGCGAGCCAATGTCCGACAAACAACGGCGCTTGTTGGATGTTTTGCAGTATTTTCCAGAGACAGGTGAATTCAAATGGATTGTCAGGCGCGGAAAGAACATGCCTGGCGATGTAGCCGGCTCCGCGCATTCTGGTGGCTACGTTCGCATCAAGGTGTTCGGCAAAACGTATTTAGCTCATCGCCTAGCTGTATTTTTTATGACAGGCGCTTGGCCGAAAGAGGAAGTCGATCACGTAAACGGCGAAAGAAGCGACAATCGATGGGTCAACTTGCGAGAGGCGCTGGTAGCTGAAAATCGCAGGAATAATAAAGGATGGTCACGTAGAGAATCGGCGTTCAAAGGAGTTTCTAGACAGTCAAAAAGCAAACGGTGGCGCGTTCAATTGATGGTCAACGGCAACAGGATCAAGGTCGGTAATTTTGATACGGAAGAAGAGGCCGCGCAGGCTTACGTGTCGGCCGCTAAGAAATATCACGGAGCGTTCGCCAGATGGTAGAGGACTGGAAAGAGTCCGGCTCAAGCCGAATGTCTGACGCACAGCGAAGACTTTTTAATTGTGCTTGCGGCGATTTGGCGCATCAATTGCGCTGGCATGGATTCGTCCTGTCGAAAGACGACTTCCGCCATCTGTTCAGTGGCACAGTCCTAGGCTTCCGCACTCTGCCAGCTTGGGATAATGGCGACGGCAAGCATGGGGTAATCATGCTTGGCGGATCTTCGCTGAATCTTACGAAGTCGGAAGCGACCGACGCGATAACTCTTGCCTTCATGCTCGGGGATGATCCGCGCTCGCAGAATATCGAAGCCGAACCCATAGACTGGTGCGACGTGATCAAGCTAGCTCGCGGAATCCGAGACTACGAGGAAACGATGGCATGAGCAACAACATCACGGCAATTCCAGGAGTCGAGCAGGACAAAAATATTGCCATGCTGGAAAACCTGAAGAGGAATATGGAAGCGATTATTGAAACGAACAAGCTCATCGCAAAGATTCGCCGCGCGTCTTACGAAGCGTATGTGTCTGCCGGGTTCACGCCCGATCAGGCGTTGCAGTTGTGCATCAAGTAGGAGGAACAGAAATGTTCAAGTGGCTATTCGGAAAAACGAAACAAGAGAAGCGCGAAGAAGTAGACAAAAGGCTCCGCGAGCGTTATGCGGCTACGGGGAGTTATCGGCCAACGGAAAGGCGGCGCGCGGATGACGAGGATAGCGGTTTAGCGACATTCGCTGCGCTCAGTATGTTGAGCAGCAATAACGCTTCTATAGGGGTAGCGAGTGCCGCAGCAGAATCAAGCCGCGACGACTTCTCTGGCGGTGGCGGAAATTTTGCTGGGGGCGGCGCATCCGTCTCATGGGATGGCGGATCATCTTCTGACTCTTCATCTTCGTGCTCGTCAGATTCATCGTCGTCAAGCTGCGATAGCGGTTCATCTTCCAGCGGAGGGGATTGAGGATGAACACAAAACGCCTGGAAGCATGTTGGCTCCTGCGCGATGCCGCATGGGCGCTCAAAACCTACGCCGACCGCATCGAGCGCTGCGAGGTTTCGCCATCGGCTGAGAACGAGGCCAAGGCAGCGACGTGGCGTGATCGTGCTCGGCAGCGGTTGCAGCGGTTCGTGAAGGCGCGGCGGCAATTGATTGCGCCGAAGCCGGTTATGCGAACTCCGTTCATGGGCAACGCTACGCGCATCGTTCGCAACAACCCGTGGCGCGCCGGTCCACCGCCTGCAAATGCTGGAAGAATAAAGGCACTGATTGATAAGCGCTATGCGCAGAACTTCAACGGCAGTTCTGGGATCATAAATCTGTTCGCAGATAGTCCGTTGGTCTTTTTGGCTGACTCATGGCGGCCAGCATAGTGCGCAGCAAGAATTCAAAGTCGTTCACGCAAGCCGAAGCCGCGCATATTGAGCGCGTGAAGTCTCTCGCGTGCGGACTGTGCGATGCTCCAGGGCCATCGTTCGCGCACCACATAAAGCAGGGCCAGCACTGGACTGTTATCCCGCTTTGCTATGAATGCCATCAAGGCAAAGACGGCTGGCATGGGACCAAAGTCCTATGGCGGATTTATCGGAAAGATGAACTGGATGTTTTAGCCGATACGATCCAGAGACTTGCCGCATGAAATATAGCGTTTTTATCCCCATCCGAACGCGCGGCGGACTGAACGCCAGGGAACACCATTTCGCGCGCAGCAGGCGAGTCAAGGCAGAACGCGAGGCCGCTGGTTGGGTAACGCCACGGTCGTTTCCTCTACCGTGTGTGGTGACGCTTACGCGGCTTTCTGCGGGCACACCGGACTCGCACGATAATCTACGCGGATGCCTCAAAGGCATTGTCGATGGAATCGCCGACCGCTTCGGGATAAAGGATAACGATCCACGGATTGAATGGCGCTATGCACAGCGCAAATGTTCGCCGGCCCAGTATGGTGTGCAGATTGAACTAGAGTCTGTCCCGTGCTAGCATGGCGCGCGAAGCAAGTCGGGCGCGCAGGTGAAACAGAGACGCCGCGCGAGATGCGCCGCAGTAACGAATGCTCACGTATTTCCCTGTTGTAGACGATCCTACCCGCGCCCGACTTCTATGTTTGACTGGTTGAAACCCCATTCCTCATGCAAGCAATGCGCGCAGTTGCTTGCCGAAGTACAGGCGTTACGCGCTCAACTTTCCACAATTGGAGAAAACATCATGGCAACACTCGCTGATTTGGCTGCACAGGTAGCACAGGTACAGACCGTGAACGCTTCGGCAATCGCGCTTCTGCAGGGCTTGAAGACCGCCCTTGACGCAGCGATTGCCTCGGGCGATCCGGCGCAGTTGCAGGCGCTGTCCGACGCACTCGCCAAGGACAATGCTGACCTCGCTGCCGCGGTGACGGCCAACACGCCGGCCGGGAGCTAACCATGCACCCGACATTCAACGTGCCGGCCGGCATCATCCCGAAGCCGGCGAACGGCTACACGTACGGTCCCGCCGATGGCAACGCCAGCGCATCGACATGGGCACGCGCGGACATGTATGCCCGCATTGCCGTCTTTGCGGCGCAGGGCAAGTCGCAGGCGAGCTTCGCGGCGAACTTCAAGGCGAAGGTGCTCGATGCAAGCCCGCTCGATCAGGTGGACGGCTTGCAGCATCTGGAGACATTCACGCAGGATCAGTCGGACGCGCTCGCCAAAGGCACGGCGAACACGCGGTTCATCAACGTGTCCAGCAAGGGCAACGAGCAGCCGATGCCGGCACTGAACTCAGGCGGATCGCCCGTCACAGGCGCGCAGGCATGGCAGGGACCGAACGCGCACGGCGTGGAGAACGTCAATCTGGACAACCTGCCGGACGCCTACGCACACGCCTTCCAGCACTCGATCAACGTCGGCGACAATTGACGGAACGGCCTGCGGTGGCATAGCATCGCGCAACGCTACCTCGGGCCTGGCCATGTGGCAGTCTGCTGTATACCAAACGCTCGCACTCTTCGTGGTTGCGGGCGTTTTTTTCTTGACGGTTCGCCGGTTGTTAGGGGTATGGCAAAAACGTACGCAGTACCATGCGAGGCATGCTCGCCGAAAATGGCGTGATGCCTGATGGACTCCGAGACAGGGAGGTCCAGCGTGACGCAGATTGTGGCCGGTACGGCACAGGCTCCTGGCGTGTTTACGGGGATTCTGCTGGCGAATATGTTTTTGCTCGGAGCAGTGCTTGGGTCGCAGTTCTACCTGAGCTGGCGAGTGAATAATGCGGCAACAGAAATACGGTTGCTTCAGTTGCAGGTGCAAGACCAGACGGCGGTAATGATTCGAGATGGGCTTATACGGCCCGGTGATCTAACGAACGGGCCAACGGCGCCGAGCGCGTTGCCCCAAAAGAGGCCACAGCCATGAGCGGATTGCGCTGCATTGTGATTGCTACTGGAAACCGCAGTCAGGCTTTCTCGCGGGACGTGATAAATAACTTTCCGTGGAATCCTATTGTCGTCGCAGCGGCAAATTACAGCATCGGCGCAGCAACCTCACTCTGCCAGTTGTCCGGTTACTACGACGATGGCGAAGAAGCGATGACGGACGCTCAGGCGCTCGAAGCCACGCAACTAATGGGCGCGTTCAACAATGAGCTTTCGCCATTTGCTACCAGCACACAAAAGCACGACGCTCAAGCGATTACCGATGCCTGCAATTCGTTCAACAGCAAAGCGGACGACTTGATCGCCAGAGTTGAAAGCAATTCGTGAACGATAACCGCGCTCATCTGGTTTCATGGGCGCAAGTCCTGCTGCTAGCGGGAGCCTACCTCGCAGGAATTGGTGTTCTGTTCGGGAACATGCAAAGCGGCAAGGACGAGTTAAGCCGTTCCGTTTCGGCGCTCAGTTCCGAAGTTCGTGACATGGGGATATCGGTAAATAGGCTTGCTCTGGCAACGGAACGGCAAGACGAACATATGCGGTCCGTCGATCGACGCCTGGAAATCCTCGAAAAGGACAGGACGATTGAAAACTGGAAACGCTAGAACTCGATTGCTGGCGTTCTGGTCAGCCGTTGGGCTGGTTGGTTGCGCTGCTGCTGCGGTTGATCATCAGCAGGAGATGCGGGGATTTTGTGAGAATTCGACGCCCATTCGTATTGCTGTCGGTAAGGATAAGATGACACTCGAAACGGCAAAGCAGATCATTGACCATAATGCGCGCGGTGCAAAACTGTGCGGGTGGAAGCCGTGATCCTGAGAAACACCCTCTACGTATTCGCCCTCATGCCAGTCGGCGGCTGCTCCGGCGCTGGCCTGCTCGTGCTGGTGTCGCTATGGGCTTGCCTGCGTCGCGAGCGCACATGAGCGGAAACGAACTAGGGGATGTCGTGGACAAGATGCAGCGGAAGATAGCGGCGGAGTCTGCGCGCGAGACGCTGCATCGATTCGTGGCTGTGCTATACGTGCTGCTGCCTCGCGGGACCATCGTATTCGCCACGGAGAAGGCCGACACGATGTTCGGTTACCTGCCCGGCGAGCTGGCGACGAAGAATGTCTCCGACCTGATGCCGGAACGTCTACGCGCTCGGCACGTCTCGCACTTGATCGAGTTTTCGGACAACCCGACGCAGCGGCCGATGGGGCGCGGGATTCAGTTGATTGCGTTGCACCGCAGTGGCAAGGAATTTCCCATTCAGATCGAGCTGGACGCTTTTGTGGCGGAGGGTTTCAGGTTTGGCGTCGCGAATATCGCCAGAGCTTCCGGTAATGCCTCCCAGTGACTTGCGAGGTAAAATTGTCGAGCTGGACAAACTGGCGGCGCAGGCCATTGCAATACTTTCCGATCAGGTTGCGGCTGGCGCAACTGCAACGGCAGACTTGGTCAGGCGGTTTGATGGGCTGAGGGATGAGATCCACGCGCTGGCCATCAAAGTGTCAGATTTGGGAAACGCCGAGTTGAAAGATGACGTGAAGGATCACGAGAAGCGATTGCGCATCGTTGAGGAATATAAGGCGCGATTGATGGGAATGGCGGCAAGCGTAGCGTTCGTGGTATCTGGTGCGACGTGGCTGCTGTCGAAGCTGATTCATTGAGCCCGGAGAATGTTCATGTCACTCGGAACAATACTCGTCGTCATCTTGATCCTTCTGCTGATCGGCGCACTGCCACCGCTTGGCCTACATCAGTTGGGTTGGCAGCCTGCGAGCGGGTTGGGGTTGCTGCTGCTGATTGTGCTTATCCTTTTGCTCCTGGGTAGGATATGAGCGCAGCGCCAAGCCAGACACTCAACCGCGTCGGCAGCAGTGTCGCGATCATCATGTCGCTGATGCTCGGCGCTGCGATTGGCATGCTGTCGCGACTCGACATTCCACAGGCCAATCATGACATCCTACTGGTGCTTGTGACGGCCCTGGCAACGAACGTGACGCAGATAGTCTCGTACTTTTTCGGCTCGTCGTCGTCAAACAAGGCGAAGGACGAAACGATCAGCGCGCAGGCAGCGACGATTGCTACAACGGTGCCGGCATCGTCTTCCGTGCCGCTGCATACAGGCGAGACAGCGCAGGCGGTTGGGCCATGAGGTTCATTCTTGCCTGCCTTCTACTCACCGCCTGCGGCTGCACCTCGCAACCGATCGCACCCGACGCACAGGCGCAAATTTCCACATTGCAGCATCGCTACGCGGCGAAGTTGGCCAAGGCGCACGGCGTCTGTACGCCGCTGTGCTACGTCGTAGCCAAGGACATCGTCATGGCGGACAGCGAGCGCACTGCATCGGCAATCGCCGTGGCCAACGAGATGATGGCGGCTTGGGAGACGGAGAAGTGAGCGGCTTTCTCACGGCTACTGGATATACCCCGCTAGCCGATGGCGCAAATCACCGCGTTGATAAGCCGTATAACTACGCCTCGGATTTTCTCAGGGCTATTGTTCGCGTTCCTCCTGGCTTCATAACCGACTTCGCCAGCGTTCCGAAGCTGCTGCGCTCTGCTCTGCCAGTCTGGAACGTCTACGGCCCCGCTGCGGTGATCCACGACTTCCTCTACTGGTCGCAGACCACAACGCGCGAAGAGGCAGACGCCGTTCTGCTAGAAGCGATGCGCGTGCTCGGCGTGCCAGAGGCGACGGCGCAGTTGATCTATGACGGCGTTCGTCTCGGCGGCCAGATCGCATGGGACAACAACGCCGAACTCAAGGCCAGCGGCTACACGCGCATGGCGTCGCTGCAAGACCTTCCTCCCTATGCGAGTCCGGTGCCGTGAGCAACTGCCCCTATTACGACATCATCCATACCGGCGTCTGCGCCCGCGTGAAAAGTATCGATTACCATGAGAACGGTACCGTGAAAAAAGTCGAATTTCATGAGCCCGTCGATCTGCCATCTTTACGACCATTCGATATCCAAACGACATGATTACCGAGACACAAGTTGCCGCAACCATTGACCGCATCCTCAAGCGCGAGGGCGGCAATGTCGATGATCCTGACGACTTGGGCGGCGAGACGCATTTCGGCATCACGATGCCGTTCGCGTCGCAATGGCGCATCCCGTGGCCGCCAACGCTGGACGATGCGCGCGCTGGATATCGGCGCATGCTTGCCGGCACGAAGATCGACCAGATACCGGACTACGCGACATTCGACCTCGTCGCCGACTGCGCGGTGAATCATGGCGACTCGCGCGCGGCGAAATGGTTTCAGATAGCGTTGGGCGTGGCGGCGGACGGGATTATTGGTCCGAATACACTCCTGGCCGCACAGAATAGAATCGCTGTGTGGCATAGAGTGTTCGCCACGGTGCTGACAGAGCGCCTTCACTTCTACGCCGCAATCTGCGTAAACGATCCGACGCAACTGAAGTTCCTCGTCGGCTGGATCAACCGAGCAACGGAGTTCCTCACATGAAGACCATCGCAATCCTCGCAATCCTCGCCATTCTCCCCGGCTGCGGACCAAAAGACCTCAAGCCAGTGCTGGACGACCTTAGCAAAGGCTGCACGCGCCACTACACGTTCAGCGCCGCCAGTGGCGTACCGGCTCAAATCACGATTGCCGGGACGATCGACTGCACGCCGATGCCGGGTGTTATTGGCGGTGCCACGACGGTACCAAGCCCGTGATCCGCCTACTGCTCCTGCTGGCAATGGCGCCTGTGGCATTCGCCGCGCCGGCCATTTACATGAACACCGGCACGCCCACAGCCTGTGTCCTGACCCCAAGCACGACAACCGTTCTGACAGTGGACACGACCGGCAACGTGATGGCCAACGGCGTCCTGTCTGGCGCTTGCGTAGGCACGACGCCACCGATCCCGCCGACCCCTCCCGATCCTGGCGTGTGCGTACCTGGCCCGAGTGGCGACCTCGGCAGCTACGGCTACTCGCGACAATGCGCCGGCGGCGTGCGCAGCTTCAACGTAGCGATGAAGCCGAAATGGGACAACACGTACGCCGGCATCATGTCGGGACCGTGGCCGGGGAACTCAGGGCAGTTCGGTTGGGGACTGGCGATCACCGTGAATGCGATGGGGTTCGGCTCATTCAAGTTCAACACCGGCAGCGTGGTGGCTGGCGTGAGCTTCGAGTCGAACAACAGCTACGGCATGTCTGGCACGATCAGCGTGAGCAAGATCGCTGGAGACGCGTTCAGCGGTACCAGCTTGTGCGCCGGGCAAGTCGCAAGGCTATCGACCAAGCCGGACACCAAAGGCAATTGCAAGCTCGCGCTGAACACGGACTATTACCTGAACGTCTCGATGGCAAACCCGTTCTCGCCGCATGGAACGATGTGCGAGGCGGCGAGTTGTACGACCGGCTGGACGGTTTACGGGTATAGCAACTGACGTGAGCGTGCACAAATTCCCCGATCCGCTGTCACATCGCCAGAACAAGGCTGGACCGGCAGGATTTTGCGCTAAAGACCTCAAAGGCCAAGTCCATCATCTGCGCTCGGAAGCTCATGCCTTCGCGGAAAACGGCAACGAAGCCGGACTGACTGAAACCCTGCTAGAGATCAACCGTGTTAGAGTTCTGGCAGAATGGCCAGCACGAGTCGCTATGCGGGACAGCGATCCTGCGAAGGCGCATTAGTTGTTGCGTGGAAACAACAGATTAGGTTAAGCAGCATGGCCGCACCGAAGGGTAACAAATTCGGCTCTCATCAGAAGCCTTGGACGCGGGCTTTGGAGAAGTTCGCCCATCGGAATCCTGATCGACTGTTGAAACTCGCGGAAAAGACGTTCGACCTTGCGGACAAAGGCGACATGGGCGCTGTTCGAGAGATCGGCGACAGGCTTGATGGGAAGCCATCCCAGGCTATTACGGGGGCTGACGGCAAGGACTTTTTCCCGTCAGAGATTGGCATGCGGCTGATTGACGGGAAATGAGCGCGCCGAAACTCTGCGACAAGTGCGGCCTTTGGCATCGCGGATCGATTTGCGCGCTCGGTGGCGAGACTGTCAGGATTCGAGCCGTAAACGCGCTGGGCGAAACGCTAGCTGAGTCACGCATAGTGCTAGACGGCAAGATACCGGACGCGCCAAAGCCTGTGTCACTCACGCTAACTTCCGTCACTCACGCTCAACGGCAAGCCAAGTGGCGCAAAGCCAATCCTGAGAAGCACGCCGAGCAACAACGAAAGCATCGTGGCCGGTCAGCTAATCGTTGACATCCCCCGGAAGATGGGGCCATTCGTTGCAGAAAAGCGACGGCACAAGATTGCGCGTGGTGGTCGAGGTTCGGCAAAATCCTGGTCTGTTGCTCGAATCCTGGTCGCTAGAGGAATTCGACAGCGAACGCGCTGGCTCTGCTGCCGGGAGGTTCAGAAGTCCATCCGCGAGTCGTCTCACCGACTGATCGCTGACCAGATCGAGTCGCTAGGGCTTGGCAGGCTCTATGACATCCAGCGCGACGTGATTAAAGGACCGCGCGGGACTGAATTTGTCTTTGCTGGCCTTCAAGATCACACGGCAGACTCGCTCAAGTCCTACGAAAACTTCGACGGGGCATGGATCGAGGAAGCGCACACGGTTTCTGCCGACTCGGCGAACATTCTAATTCCGACAATCCGCAATCCTGGCTCGGAGCTGTGGTGGACCTATAACCCGAACCTCGCCGACGACTACATTCATCAAGTCGCCGAGAATCCCGACGAGCACACGCTAGTCGTTGACATCAACTGGCGCGACAACCTCTGGTTCCCGGCTGAGCTGGAGCTTGAGCGCCTGAGAATGAAGGCGCTGAACGAGGATCTATACCAGCACATCTGGGAAGGGAAACTCCGGTCAATCGCTGGTCTGCTGTTCAAACGTAACTGGTTCAAATTCTACGACAGCCTTCCAGCGCGGCTCTCGCCTTACATGGCGAGCGATTACGCTGGCGCGCCTGACTTGAATTCCGACCGCGAGCCGGATTACACGGAGCACGGCATCGGCCAACTTGATCCGATCGGCGACCTGTATCTGACTGACTGGTATTCCGGCCAAGTTGATCCTGAAGTATGGATTGATGCGGCTGTGCAGTTGGTAGCCCGCAGGAAGCCGCGCAAGTGGTTCGAGGAAAAGGGCGTCATTCTCCGGTCGCTGGACGGCGCGATCACGAAGCGGCTACGGGAACGCAACGTCTGGGTCGTCAGAGAGGCTCTGGCGAGCGCCGGGAACAAGGCCGAACGTGCGCTAGGGTTCGCGGCTCGCTGCTCTGCTGGTGCTGTCTGGCTGCCTCAGAATCAGCCGTGGGCCGAACGGTTGGTCAACCAGTTGTGTTCCTTCACTGGCGAACAAGGGCGCGTAGACGATGGCGTTGATGTTTGCAGCCTGCTTGCGCGCGGGTTGGACCAGATGCACAATGCGCGCGAGGCTGTGCCAAAGACGAAAGACGATGTCGTTCCCTTCACGCGCCGCCACATCGAGGCGCAGACGATCGAGGACGCGGAAGAGGCAGCGAGGAAGGCGAGGTACTATTCGTGACTGTCCATTACACGTTACCGCCAGAAAATATCGCTGATTGGGCCACGCCTTTGCCTGACGCCGTCTGTGTATGCAAATTGCCGAACGAGTTAGGCCGCATTACGAAATTGTCGGTTAAAAACGGTAAGGTACTTGCAGAAACAGAATCAGGCATACCGTTTATCGTGCCGCATCTGTCAGGCGCATGAAACACACCGCACTCTACAATGCCATCATGGACGCGCTAATGTTCCGTCTGTTCCTGCGCGCGAAGGCTTACGAGGTGACACATGGCACAGCTAACCAGTAAATCACGCAGTGAGTTGGGCGATGCTATGTTCGGGCTACCGGGGCAGCGCAAATATCCGGTCCCCGATAAAAGTCATGCCGCCAATGCCAAGGCTCGCGCCTCTCAGCAGGTTGGCAAATCAATAACGCCAGCGCAGAAGGCGACCATAGACAGAAAGGCTGACAGAGTGCTCGGCAAGTGAAATTCCAACAAGCGAAGCCTCACTATCATTGGTGCCGTGGTCAGTGGCAGATGCGATACAAGTGGCTGTGGATTATGCGGTTCCACCATGAGTTCCCATTGGTGCTTCGATGAGCGTAACAGCCACTGACCCGACACTACCTTTCAAGCAAGGCGTAACCGACGCAGACGCGACTGATGGCGGCTTTACTCAGGAAGAGACGGCGGACTGTAAGCGCTGGCATGAGCGCATCAAGAACGGCCGCGACTTCGACAAGGAGGCACGGAAGCAATACGCGCGGGATCGCAAGTACGCTCGCGGAGATGATGGCAAGTTCGATGTCTCTGTCCCGATTGCCTCAAGCAACATCGAAGTTCTGCGCAGCCTTCTGTTCGCACGCGATCCAGAGGTTGCCTGTGAGCCATCGGCCAGCACCGAGCCGCCGCCGGAGAAGGAACTAGAGGCCAAGGCTCGGCAAGACGCCAAGACCCAGCAGGACCAGCAGACACAGCAGGCCGTTCAAGCCGCTGTTCCAGTGGTTCACCACATGGCAGCGACTGGCCAGCTTCAAGGCGCGCTACCGCAGTTGCTGCCACAGCTACAGCAGGCCACGCAGGGTAATCCGCAGGCTATCCAGCAGCAGGCAAAGGACATCGCAGCTCAACAGGCTGCGCCGTACCTGCAAAAACGCTCGGACGCCAAGCAGTTCGCGCAGACCACGGAACTGGTTATTCAGGCGCTCTGGAAACAGGCCAAGCTCAAGTCGCAAGGTTTGCTGACGGTCAACAGCGCGCTTACGGTCGGGCCTGGCTGGCTCAAAGGCTGCTGGCAGGAACGCACCGGCGACGATCCGGTGATGCGAAACGAGTTGAACGACCTTCAAGAACAGTTGGCGAGCCTCAACGAAGATCAGGATGAATTGGCCGAAGGCGAGAGCAATGATCCGGAGGCTTTGAAGGCAGAGATTCAGCAGAAGATCGCGGGCATTCAGTCCAAGATTGAGGTTGTCGTTGCCAGAGGGTTCGTGCTGGACTTCGTTGCTGCTGAGGATATTCAGTGTTCGACTGACTGTGGCCGGCTATCGGATTACCTCAACGGCTCCTATATCGCGCATCGCGTGTTCAAGCCGATGGACGACGCCAAGGCGATGTTTCCGCGTCTAGGCGACAAGATCGACAATGCCACGCTCTACCAGCCGCGCAAGCCGCGAGACGCTAACGAGCAAAGCACGACCGGAAACGATGTCGGCAGTCTAGCGAACATCGAAGCCAGCGACGCAGACTCCTACGTCAAAGGCGACTCTGCTCTAAGCTCAGCCGACAAGAAAGGAAACGTCGCGATATGGGAGGTGTGGGCGAAGGACAACGGCCAAGTCCTGACGCTGGTCGAAGGTGTCGATTACTACGCCAAAGACCCGTATTCGCCTGACCCAGGAACGACGCGGTTCTATCCGTTCTTCCTGTACGCGATTGGTAACACTGACGGCGAGCGCCACCCGGTTTCGCTCATCAAGCGCAGTGCGAAGCTGTTCGACGAATACAACCGTGCTCGCTCGAACTGGAAGACGGCAAGAGGTCGCGCGATTCCGAAGATGGGCTTTAATTCGGCAGTTCTTGAGCCTGCGGAAGCCCAGAAGATAGTCAATGCATCAATTCAGGAATTGGTCGGCATTGACCTGAAAAACCCGGATGCCTTGATCGGTAATATCCTGATGCCGATCGCTTACGCTCAGATCAACGAAGCCCTCTACGACACCGCGCCGATCATGCGCGAGCTAGAGAAGATTTGGGGGGTGCAGGAGGCGTTGACGCAAGGCGTTTCCGTGGCAAAGACTGCCACGGAAGCCGAGATTCAGCAGACCGGAACGCAGTCCCGTATAGGTTACATGCGCGATGGAGTTGATGAGGTTCTGACGGACCTCGCGAACTACACTGCGGAGATTGCTCTACAGAAGATGTCGCATGACGACGTGGTTCGTATCGCTGGACCTTGGGCGCTATGGCCGGAAGGCTTGAAGGTCGAAGACCTGTCAACGCTCATCAACGTGGACATCAAGGCCGGTTCCACCGGAAAGCCAAACAGTGCGGCAAGACAGCAAGCATGGGCAGCGATTTACCCGATGATGGATGCCGCGATCGACAAGATCGGCGCGCTTCGCGGTTCGTCGCCTTCGGACATCGCGGAGTGTCATGCTGAATTGATCGCCGAGACGCTGAGCCGTACTGGTGAGCGTGTTGATGCTGAGCGTTTCCTGCCTGACGCGCCGAGCGAGCAGAATCCGCCACCGCCATCAGGACCACCGCCAAAGCCAGCCGACCAGGCACTTATGGGACCGCAGATTATCGCGATGACGCAGGTCTGCGATCAGGTTCGGCAGGGCATCTTGTCCGGTCAGACCGCTGTTGCTGTGCTAACTGCCAGTTTCCCGACGATTTCAGTTACCACTATCGAGCAGATGGTGGCCGGTGTGGCGAAATTACCACCCGCATTGCCTGCCGCACCGAAAACGCCGCCGATTGGTTCCGGCGTGCCGACTGTCTCGGCAGGATCAACGCCAGCACAAGGCAACGGCGGTGTGCCACCTCCAGTAATTCCACCTAACGGAACCGTGCAATGAATACCGCCTTCGACGAAGAGTTATTCGACCTTGCACGAAACGACGACTATGAAGGAATCCACCGAGTGATCGAGCAGCGAAAGGCCATTCGGAAGCCGCGCCGTTGGACCGTTGAGGCGCGCTGGATGTGGCGTCAATTCGGCTTCGGTCTGTTCGGTGGAAAGGACGAATATCTTTTCGCCTATTTCGTATTCCAGTTCACTTTCATCAACATCATTGTGAGTCGCCCAAATGAGTGACAACGATGCAACGCCAGTTGTAGTAGTCGATGAGGCAACGCCGGCTCCAGAGCCTACGCCAGCGCCGGAGCCTGTTGATCCCGTTGCGGAGTTCAAGGCCGCAGCCGAAGCGGTCAGCGAAGCGCCTGCGAAGGTTGAGGCAACGCCTGCCGCAGAGGTTACGCCTGAGCCAGTCGAGGTTGCGGAGCCTGATCCGAAGGCCGAACAGAAAGCGGCTGTTGATGCGGACATTGCGGCGATCAATGCGGACCTGAAAGCGGCGGGTCACAAGCCGCTGACGAAGGCGAGCGAGGAACGATTCCGTAAGCTCCATTCCGAACTGCACGAGCGCCCGACTCGCGAAGCGGTCGAGAAGGAATACGAGCCGATCCGCAAGCAAGCCGAGCGCATGTCGCTGTGGGATGACGTGGTCGCGCAGTCCACCGCTACGGGCGAGGAAATACAGAACGCGCTCGGCATCATCCAGGCCACGAAGTCCGGCGATCCGAAGCGGGAACTGGAAGCGGCTGATGCCATGCTTACCGTGGTTCGCTCGATCTACGAGCGCAACGGCAAGGAACTAGCTGGCCTGACCGATCCTTTGTCTGGTCACGCAGATTTGCGCGACGCGGTCGAGGCTGGTCAACTGGACCGGCAGATTGCATTGAGAATCGTGCAGGACCGCGCCCAATTAGCTCGCGTGAATGGAACGGCACAGCAGGCAGACGCACAGAGGCAGGAATTCCAGCAGACCGCAGCGGCAGCCAAGGACACGCTAAATGCCATCGGCGCCAAGCTGCAGGCTATCGACCCAGTGCAGTATCAGGCTAAGTATGATGCTTTGATGCCACGTTTGAAGGATATTCGCGACACGTTGCACCCACGCGACTGGCCTGCCGCCGTGTTGCTTGCTTATAACGAAATTCCCTACGCGCCTGCGTCTCCTACACCGCAGCCTAAGCCGGCTGTTGGCGCGGTGCCATTGCGCCCGACCGGCTCCAGCGCGCCAGCGATGCAGCGGACGATACCGACTGACCCGCTGGCGGCTTTCAAGATGGGCGTTGAGGGGCTGCGCTCGTGAACGCTTATACTGCACGGTGGCTGGTGGAGAAAGCCGATGAAACACAGCGCGAGATTGATTACCTCAATAGCGAACTTTCCTGCCTCGAACAAGAATTGCAACGCGAATTGTTCTAGCGTTATCGTCTAGTGGCCAAGGATGCCGGCGCTTCCTAGTTGTATTTCCGCCACAGCTTTGCTAGTCTCGCGCTGTGGCTAATTCTGTAGCGGCATCAGACCCGCAGCCATATCGCGATAGCGTAAGCGGGAGTCGCTCCCCGTAGGACGTAAGAGAGTCGTCCCCTCGACCGCGAAAAGACGTTGGCGCAAGCCATTCCCTTTTCACTTTCGAGGAGTACACCAAAGTGCCTATGACCGCAGCCATGCTTGCCGCTGGCGCCAATACGCAGTTGATGTCCTACGCAAAGAACGATCCGGTCGATCAGTATTCGACGGAACGGCCTTTCGCGAAGTGGCTTTTGGACAACAAGGAAGTGTCCGTTTTCATGAACGGCACGTTCAACGAGAAAGTCCTGATTGGTGATTCGTCCAACTACCAGAACTACACTGGCGACGACCAGGTCACGTACAACCGCAAGGACAACTACCGTCTGGCCCCGTACTACCATTACGAGGCGTTCGACGGCTTCGCTCTGAACGAGACAGAGCTTGCGAACAACGGCATCATCATGACCGATGACAAGGAGGCCGTTGCGACCGATTTCGAGTACGCGCAGATTGTCAACATTCTCGAAGGCAACCGCGCGACGCTCAAGAGCGGTTTCCAGCGCAATCACGACTTGGAACTGCACCGCGACGGCACGCAGTCATCCAAAGCCGTTCCCGGTCTCGATCTGCTGGTCTCGACCACGCCGACAGCGAACACGACAGTTGGCGGCATCAACCAGTCTACATCAGCTTACTGGCGCAACAACATCAATCTCAGCATCGACTCGACGCAGTACGATGCGTTCCTCGCGGCTCTGGAAAAAACCTACCGCGACTGCCTGACCTACGGCCAGTCTGGACCGCCGGACTACTACTGCGCCGGCTCGAAGTTCATCGACGCTTACGCCAAGGCCGTTCGCAATCAGGGCGGATCGACGTTCATGGTCACGGTTCCGGCCAAGGGCGGCACGCCGCTGGATGGTTCTCGTTCTGGCGGCATCACGCAGTCCGGCGTGTTCTTCAAGGGCAAGGAGATCATGTGGGACCCGACGATGGACATCCTGCAGCAGTTGGATGCGCCGACGATCGCCTGGGACAAGCGCATGTACATGCTGAACTCCAAGGATCTGAAGTTCCGTCCTTTCCGTGGCCGCTGGATGGTGCCGCGCACTCCCCCGAGAATCTACGACCGCCATACGCACTACTTCGGCATTACGGGAGACTACGGTCTTACCGCGAAGAAGCGCAACGGCATGGCCGTGGTTTCGATCGCCTAACCGGAGAATCCCATGAGCCTGAACTTTCAAAAGATCAATGTCACGGGTGCCGCTCCGGTTCTGACCTACGCGTCCACGGCTTCCACGGGCGGCACGCTGGCGGACTCGACGACCTACTTCTACCGCGTCTCGGCCATCATGGCTTCCGGCGCGGACGACACGGTATTTGAGACGCTCGCCGTCGCGCAGGGTGCGGGACAGGCGGTTTCCTCTGGAACGGCAACCAACACGGTCACGATCACCTGGACCGCTGTTCCTGGCGCCACGGGATATCGTGTCTACGGTCGCCTGACGGGAGCCGCCAAGCTCATCGCCACGCTCGGCAATGTACTGACCTTCACCGATACCGGCGCGACGGCCTATCCGCTGTCTACGACGGTGGTGCCGGTTTCGAGCACATTTCTTGCCGGTAACAGCTTCGTTCCTGGCGCTGGTGGTTTCGTTGCCCGAGCGCCGGCTACGCCGGACCTGGCCATTCCTTCCAATCCAGCGGCAGGGGCCAGCCCGTTCTGTGCGGGGTTCCCGGCGGTCATCCACAACCCGACCTCTGGCTCGATCACGGTCAACCTGTCTCCGGACAACGTCACGTACGGCGGCACCGGTTACACCGCGATCGTGGTCCCGGCCATCAGCTACGCGAATGTCACGCTGCCGAATTACATGTATGCTTCTGCGGCAGGCGCTTACCTGCTCGGCACGTAGGAGACAGCATGAAAATTGACCGTGTGACTGTGGTAATCAGCCGTCACGCCGGGGTGGACATCGAAAAAGAGGTGTGGCCGTGGGAAGTGCGGCTTTTGAAGCGCATCCACGGCGACGCCAATGTTCAAACGACCGGCAGGAAATCGGTTGAGCACGAGTTTGATGCGATAGAAGAGTACGGCGCTTTACAGCGCAAGTATTCGACGGCAACCGACGCGAAATCCGAACAGATTTTGCCGCAGGTTTATGCCGATCCATACGCACTCGAAGACGTGTTCCACCGCGAACAGAAGCAGCAGGCCAAAGCAGCCTAAGCAATTGCCCCGGCTCGTCTTGAGCCGGGGCGTCTTTTGGAGGGACCGTGGCGCTTCAACTCAACCCTGACACCACGGACGATTACGAAAGCAAGACCCTCGCAGAGATGCGCAGTCTTGTTTTAAGCGGGCTTGGATTCCTCGATCCGCTCTCGAACGATAACCGGACACTCGCCATGATCAGAACCAGCATCATCAATCGGCTGGGGTTGGCTGTTGCGTTGCTCGCCAACACCGATTCTTATGCAAACATCCTGACGGACGTTTACAATGCCAGCGGATTCGCCGCGATGGGCACGCACCCTCCTGGCGTGGATACGCTGATTGGCGGTTTCATCAATCAGGCGCAGCGGACGCTGTTCGCTCGAATCGAGTTCGACAAAGGCGGCGTCACGCCTCCCGGCGTCCTGAGTGGATCGACTCAGACAAGCATTGATGCCACGGCAGTGCGTATGCTTGCCATTGCTTTGACCAAAGCCCATTACGGCTCGCAGGATGCGGCGGCTTACGGCACTCAGGCCGAGAAGTACCTGTCTGACCTGACGCAGCGCACACCGCCGAATATCACCGGACAGATCAACGCGGCGATCGTTGACGCGCATAACACGGTTCTGCGGCGCTACGAGTTCGGCCAATCGGCTCTCGGTGCGCCGACATTCGGCTTTGCGATTCTTGGGAATTATGCAAGCACCGCATCGGACAGCGATACGACATTGGTCGATGACCAGCCGGTAGAGCTTTTGGCTCTGGCGAACCTCAAGTCGAAGATTGGGCAGGCCGATGCAAAAGCCGTGATGGATCAATACGGCCAGTACATGGTTGACGTGATCAAGCGCCAGCCGCCGAATGCGGTCTCTCTGGTGAACAGCACGCTGAAAATGACGCAGCAGATGCTTTATCGGAAGTACGACGTGTTCCGTATGGAGCGGTGGTTTACGTGGTCTTTGGTTGCTGGTGAAAGGTTCTACGGGACGTTCAACGACGATAACGCCAGTAGCCTTGCGCCGACTAACGGACTGGCGACGATTGGTCCAGCGGTTACGACACACAACCTCGGGCAGAAACGCTATCTGGCCAGCCACGTCACGCTAAACGATGGCCGCGTGCTGATTGCTGGGGGCACGGATGGCGACGGCAACGTGCTGTCGAGTGCCGAGATTTTCGATCCTGCTACAGGCCAGTTTGAATCAACTGGATCACTGTCTCAGGCGCGCTATCAAGCAGCCGCCGTGAAACTCGATTCAGGGGACGTGTGGATTTCTGGCGGCTACTTCGGGACTTCGCTCATCACGACGGAGGTCTACCAAGTTGCTACAGGGACATTCGTTCCAGGGCCATCGTTTGCAGCCGGTAACGGCCGTGCAGGACATACCGCGACACTACTAGCAGATGGCACGGTGCTTGTGGTCGGTGGGGATGGTAGCGGAACGCATCCGGCGATTTACGATCCGAACCTTGGCGTCATCACGAACACCACTGGCACGCTATCACATCCTCGCGTATTGCACACCGCGACATTTCTTGCTGACGGGCGAGTCTTGATTGCTGGCGGAAATAGTGCGTTCGGCAACACGGCAGAGACCTACGATCCGATAGCGCAGACGTTCACGCTACTGGGTTCTACGATGGCCTCGCAGCGCGCACTGGCTGCGGCGACTGTTATGGCGAACGGACAGGTGTTGATCTCTGGCGGCTCATCGACCGCCGTCGTTCCGACGCCAACGCCAGTATTGACCACTGACATTTTCGATCCTGTTTTGAACACGTTCTCGGCAACCGGTTCTATGGCGCATGCGCGTTACGGCCACGGTTCGGTACTGCTGGCGAATGAAAAGGTCTTGGTGGCCGGCGACAACGCTGGTGGAACTACCGGTGAAACGTTCAATCTAGCAACGGCGACCTGGAGCACGGTATCAAACGCTATGCCGATCGGTGTGACATTCGGTACGTTCGATGCAATGCAAAATGGCAAGGTGCTGATCGCCGGAGGCATGACCGGGACGATAACTGACATTCCGGCCATTGCGCCTGCCGTCGAGACGACCGTCAACACGGCGATGTTTTACGATCCATTGTCCGACCAGTTCGTTGGGACCGGAAACCTCAATCAAGGAACCGTGTTCTACCAGATCACGGCGTACACGACGAACGGTGAAAGTTTGCCGGGTGCCGAGTTCTTCCTTGCTGCAGTGCCAGCCAATCATGCCGTCATCCTGACATGGGTGCCAGTGGTCAAGCAGCCTTTTGTCAAAGGCTTCAAGATTTATGGTCGCGTGACAGGAGGCACCAAGCAGTTGATTGCCACGATTGTTGGCAAGAATGTGACGACCTACACCGACGAGGGTACGATCGAGCCTTTCGGCGCGCTGCCGACCGAGAACAACACCGCCGGTCCAGGCCGCATCGATCCTCGGCATGTGACATGGGTTGGCCTGAGCTTCAACGACAACGTCTGGAATCCGCTCATCAAGGGAATTCCGCCAATGATGTTTGCGCAGAACATCAACGGCGTCCCGACGCACTACGAGATTCGGCAATCGCTGGAGATTTGGCCAGCGCCTACGACGACTGACTGGAAGATTCAGGTCAAAGGCTACTTTGAACCTCAAGTTTTTGAATCAGACGATGACTCGACGACCATCGACTGGCAGGCGCTTTACCTGCGGACGTTGGCTGACCTGAAAGTGACGTACAAGCAACCAGACGCGATGCTCTGGGAGCAGCGCGCGAAAGAGTACATTGGAGCACTCATTTCCGGCTCGCACATGACAGCGCACTACGTGCCGGGGGCCATCCCTGATCGAAACGCGACACGTCCGGTGCTATTGGGACCGTACATCGGCTATCCATGAGAGCGGTCATCCTCAACTCGTCCGCCGCAGGCATGACGCGTCTGCGGGGCAAAGGTGGCGCAAGTCCGGAAACGCTGTGGGAACTGACAAACGCTTATGTAACCGCAAGTAAGGCGATCAAGCAGCGGCCAGCAGTTCAGTTCTACACGCTATTCCCGCCGACCAGTCGCGGAATGACCGTGTTCAACGGGGTGATGTACACCTTTACCGCTCACGCCGTCAGTAACCCAGGTAGCGCGACGGTCAAGGTTCTAATACACCCGACACCTGGATTTACTGGTGAGCTGTATCGAATCCACTTCGCGCAGCCGTTCATGGGCCTCCTGTATGTTGTCGCCGAGTTCGATGATCACAACATCTACCACTACTGGCTGCAGGAACCGGCGACGTGGCAACCGCTGACGATATACAACGTCAACGACCTCGTGCAGCCGACCGTGCCGAACGGTTTTTACTACAAAGCAGTGATCAACAACGCGCCTCCGGCATGGCAGCCGAACACTTTGTACGCCACTGGCGACCTCGTGCAGCCGACCGTCTACAGTGGCTACTCGTTCCTCGCGACGAACCTGCTGCCGAGCAGTCCTACATCTTCGGGTTCTGTGGAGCCGACTTGGACCACGGTTCCCGGTGGTCTGGTGCTGGAGTCTTCCTCGGGGAATCCATCGAACGTCAATACGGCACCTCCAACTCCACCGCCGACGACTCCGCCGGGCTCGCAGCCTGGCGGCAAGTACGGCAATCCCGGCGGTAGTGGTGCGCGCTTCGGTGGCGGAACGCTCACGCCATGACGAACAACATCGTCAATCCGTGGACTCCAGGTACGACCTACCCGCCGAATTCCGTAGTCCGTCCGACCTATGTCACGGGGTCGAGTTCAAACCCACCAACGAACGCGGACTTTGAGTCTGGTGGCGGCAGCCTGACGGGGTGGACGTCCAGCGGTAGTTTTGTCGCTGTGACCTCTGGCGCCTATAGCGGAATTGCCTGCGCATCATTGCCGGCAGTATCTGGCACGCAGACGCTGATCAACAACAATCATGCCGCTACACCAACCGGCGTACAGGTAGGCGCGTCCTGCTACGTGAACTTTGGCTTGGTTACATCGCTGGCTTCCGCGCGGGTAACGCTCACGGTTTACGACAGTGGCGGCAGTTTCATTGCGACGTTCAAAGGTCCGCAAGTATTTCCGGCAACCACTGCCGGCGCTAATGGGTGGAAGCGCATAACGATAGCTCAACAGGCAATGCTGATCGGCACGGCATTTGTCGCTGTCGGCGTCGAGGTGATCAACAACTCTGCTGCCGGGCCGATCCTGATAGATACCTTCTCATGGGATCTTCTGGCCAATCCGTTCAACGCGAATCAGTTGTTTTATGCCGTCCAGACAGGCACCGGGAAATCGGGCCAGACGGAGCCGGTATGGGCCACGACGCCACCGAATATCACCGATGGCACGGTGACTTGGTCGAGTCAGGTGCCGACCTCGATTCTGTGGGTCGGCGAGCCGATGCTGAAATCTGGCAGCGTCGAGCCGGGAGGTTTTGGCGGTCCGGCAGCATGGCCGACACAGCCAGGTCTTTCGGTGCTGGACACCTTGAGCGTCAATCAAAATCTGAGCTGGGTTGCTGTGACGCCACAGGTTGTCGATCCGAACGATTCGACGCTGCCGCCGCAGTCTCCGTATGTGATGATCGCCAGCAGCAAGATTTTTGTCGCGAACACGGACATCGTAAACTTTTGCGCGACAACGAATCCTCTCGACTGGACGTCGGAAGGTGATGCCGGGTTTTTGCCTACAGGGTTGCAAACCTACGGGGGGAATCCATTCCAGGCCATCGGCCTCTACCGCAGCAACGGAGTGTTTTTCAACTCCCAGGGCATGCAGATGTGGCAGTTGGACGAAGACCCGGCCAACATGGCGCTACTGGAGGCAATACCCATTGGGAGCACACGGCAAAGGGCCCTGGCTCCGGTCAACAACGACCTGTTTTTCCTCGCCGCGCAAGGCGTGCGGACAATGGGTATTTCAGCCGGCTCAGGAAACTTGCAGGCCGGTGATGTAGGCATGCCCATCGACCCTCTAGTTCTAGCTGCGGTAGCTTATGCGGACGCCAACAGCCTGCCGTGCATCGGTAGTTACTTCCCGAGCGCCGGACAATATTGGTTGGGCATTCCGAACTTCGCTGCTGCGGCTGGAACGTATGTCAGTCCACCTACCGATGGTGTGGGAACGACGACTATTTTCGTCTACACCATGTCTCGCGTTGGCGAGGTTGGAGCTTGGAGTCGATACGTTATCCCTGTCGTCATGCAGGATTTTGCGCAGTTCGGGGATGATCTGTATATCCGTGCGCTGGACTCGCACAGCAATCAGATCGCGCTGAAAGTCGTTCCGGACGGTGTCGCCGATCTTCAGTCAGGCGCTACAGCCACCACATTTACCAGCATCGTGCAGTGGCCATGGCTCGATGACGGACAGCCGGGGCAGACGAAGCAATTGGGAGGGGTGGATTTTACCGTCACTCTCGGAAGTGCCGGGACTTATACATTCCAAGTCGGCTATGACCAATCCGATACCACGGCGTTTACTACGGCCTGCACGCTTTCCGGAGATACGGTGCCTGGGTTCATGATCCCGATTCCCGTGATGGGTCCGAGCTTCAGCCTGAGAATGACGTTGACTAGCAATACCTCATGGCAAGTTCAGGCTGCCGCTTTGTATCTGCAAGACCAAAGGCTGACTTCGTGATGTTGATGAAAACGCCAGTCATTCGGTTGCCGTCTAACGTGGTGCAGTGCCGGTTGGTGCATTTGCACTACATCTGCCAGCGGATGCGTGATGACGAAATAAATCAGTACCTCGTGCTGACTGCGCGTGATATCTACGACCCAGACCGTGCAGCAGTGGAGTTTTTCGGACTGACGGGATTGAAGCTGACCGTAGTTGATGTGCAAGGCTTACCCGTTGCCGCAGGGGGATATCACGAGACTTTCCCAGGCGTCTGGCAGAGCTGGATGACGGGAACGAACGATGGATGGGAGAAGAACTGGCGCTCGATCACAAAAGCCACTCGATGGTTGATGGATCACCTCATCGACAAGTGCATGGCGCGCCGTCTCCAGACGAACGCGCTCGCGAGCCGCACAAAGGCGATAGAATGGTACACAAGGAGCTTGGGGCTGAAACCGGAGGGATTCCAACGCGGTTATGGGCGCAACGGGGAAGACGTTGCGATGTTCGCACGGCTAGCGCCTCCGGCGGAGGATTGACATGGGCGGCTCGGATAATTCCGCGCAAGATGCTGCGACACAGGCCGAGCAGCAACGGCAACAGCAGATCACGCAGTCCACCGCGCGAATCAATCAGATTTTCGACGATCCGAGTAGACAGGCTACCTACGACAAACTCGGTCAGGACACCACCGCCTATTACACGTCCGACCTCGACCGGCAGAACGCGATTGCGCAGCGGCAGTTGAAGTTCGCGCTTGCTCGCTCGGGAAATACCGGCGGAAGTCTTCAGGCTTTTCAAGGAAAGCAGTTGGGACAGGACTACCTCAAGGGCGTGACTCAGGCGTCACAGAAAGGCCAACAGGCAGCGGCGAATCTTCAAGGAGAAGACGAAGCCACACGGCAGAGCTTGATTGCAATGGCGCAGGCTGGCCTTGACACGACCACGGCTGGAACGGAAGCCTCCAGCGCGCTGCGCTCGAACCTGCAAGCCGGACAAGCGGGAGCTACCGCGCAAGGCCTCGGTGACATTTTTGGCGATGTTTCACAAGTATACAATACGTCGCAGGATGCGAAAGCTGCTAGGCAAGGTATGCTCTACGGCTATGGCAGCATTTTCGGCAACTCGCAATTCGCGCCGTCGCAGCAGCAACAGCCGTCTTTGTATGGGGCCTATCCATGAGTGAGGTGCGCTGTGGGAACTGAAGGACTGTACGTACCGTTGATCCTCGCCGCTGTTGCCGGCACGGCTAGCTATGTCAACTCGCAAAACGTCGCGCACCAGCAAGACCAAACGCTCGCTGCGAATATCCGCGCTCAACAGGCAAAGCAGCAGCAAGCCGACGCGCGTACCGCTCAGCTACTGACACAAGAACAGCAGTCCACAGACACCCAGGACAAGCAGAAATCGCAGGCCGCGTTCAGCAAAGAACTGGCGATGAAAGCGCCGCAGGCTACTTCCGCTTTGGCTGCGCCTATCGCGGCTTCGCCGGCTTATGCAAAGCAGCAATCCGACGCAGCTCTAGGTGTGACAAACTACGGCAACCAGCAAGCCGACTGGCTTTCGTCGATCGCGGCACCGCAGATGCAGAGGCAGCGGGACATCGTGCAGAACATCGACCCATACAAGAACGATATCGCGCTGATTGCCAGAGCGAACGCCGGGGATAATTTCCTGTCAAATCTCAAGCTCAATAACATCCGTGGCAATCCGTGGCTGTCGCTGGTTTCTGGGGTGGCGGGTGGTGCTGCTGGCTCTATGGCTCGCGGCGCTGGTTCGTCAGGTAGCGGCTTCGACACAACGGGTATGGCTGCTCTAGGTTCGCCGAATCCGTATTACGGCCTCGGGCCGAATCCTTACGGCGGCATTGGGGGATAACGTGGCCGACTATGCCAGCGAAGAAGGTCTGCTGCCTGCTTACAATCGGCTGAACGAGCCGACATTTTCGACATTGGCTGCAGCACGGCAGGGCGACGGCTTTACCCGTCTCGGCAGCCAGTTGGGAACCGCTTTGTTCGGTGGCGACGCAAGAGACTTGCGCGGGCAGCAGATTTTCAATCAAGCGGCGAAAACTGAAGCCTCGACGCAGGATATCCTGGCCCAAGCTCGCCAACGAAGGGATATGGAAATTGGTCGGCAGTCGGCGGCCAAGGCCCTCTACGACAAAGGTGACAACGAAGGTGCAAATATCGTCCTGAACAGCCAGAGTGCAGATCAGGCGCAGCAGGCTTTGCTTCGTCGCAATCAGTTGAAAGGTCTTTCGAGCATCACCGATGCTTTGGGAGGCATTGGCTATTCGCCGCAGCAGTCTGATTTGGGCTCGGCGTTGTTCAGCGCGAACAATGGGGCGAACCCACAAAATGCCATAGAGGCTTTGCAGCGCGCGAGTCTTGGTGCCGCTGGCACTCCTACTCCGGCCGTTCCGCAGTCCTCGCAGGTTCTTTCGCATGCACTGGTGCCGAACTCGACGCATCTTGCCGATGGCATGCTGTACGACACCACGGCTCCCGCGACGCAGGCCCCGAACGTCACGCCAGTTGGAACAGCCAATATCGCTCAAAAGAACGCGCAGGCCACGGCAGAGTACGCGCAGGCAAAAGCAGCCACTGCGCGAGCGGAAAATGCCGGGAATACAACCTTTACTGGCGACCAAGGGGAATTGCTTGCAGCGCTCACGGAGCGCGGCGTTTCTTTGCCGGCAGGATTCCGCTCGCGCGCGCAGATTCAGGCGACGCTGGGTGCGCTCATGGACAGGAATCCAGACAAGACCGTCGATCAGGTCGCTGACTTAGTGAAGTCCGGGCAGATCGACCTCGGAGCCGCGAAGAAAGAAACGCAAACGGCAGCAGCAGTCGCTGGCCGAGTCGGAATCGCACAAAACGAATTGGGCACGTTCGCTCCGTTGGTGCGCCAAGCTTCTGCTGCTGTTCCTCGCGGCTCGTTTATGCCTGTCAACCAATTGCTGCAGGCAGCCGACACGCAGATTTCAGATCCCAGGCTGCTGCAACTGAAGATCGGCATCAACTCCATGCTGAACGCTTACGACATGCTGGCGGCTCGTGGTGGCACCGATGTTGCCAAACGCGCCGAAGCGCATTCGTTGCTTACGAGCGCGCAAAGCCCCGAGGCGCTGGAAGCCGGTATCCAGATGTTCGAGCGCGAGGCACAAGCCGCTGGGCAGGCCGCTGATCAAGCGATGCACAAGCACAGTTCTCTGGGCTCTGCTATGGCGACTCCGACAGTTCCAGGGCCAACGAAGATCATCGGCGGCAAAACCTACGTCAACCATAACGGGCAGTGGTACGAGCAATGAAGCCTGTCACTGACCCCAACATCCTCGCGCAATTGAATGCGCCTAGCAGCATCGGCGAGGCGTTTGGTCACCCCGTGACCGATCCGAACGTACTGGCTGCCTTGTCTGGCGCTCCGCGCGACGAAGATATGGGCATTGCGCCTGTCGAAGGGCCGTTCATGAACAAGTTGCGTGATCTGGCGATCATTGGCCAGCGCGGGCTAGCCGGATACGGGCGCGGAGTAGCGTCTTTGGGTGAGGGCCTGAAGCAGGCCGGCATGCACGCTGGTGGCGCTATGGGTCTGATCGATCCCAAGGATGTCAGCGACTACGACCGCCAGATTGCAGAAGAGGCGCAGTTATACAACCGCGATTTGGGCCAGACGGGAGCCGGTCAGGTCGGCAATTTCCTGGGCCAGGCGGTCACGACGCTCCCGTTAGGTGGTCCAGCAGCCAAAGGGGCAGGTATTTTCGCCAGTGCTGGCCGCACGGCGCTGCAAGGGGCGACGGTCGGCGCCTTGCAGCCTGTGGAGGAGGTGAGGCAGCCACAGAGCCTCTCAGACCTCGTAGAAGGCACTCCGGCCCAAGGCGAGGACTACGGAAGGGCGAAGCTAGGGCAGGCCGCCTTGGGCGCGGCAATCGGCGGAGGAAGCAATCTGGCGCTGCGCGGCCTTGGCGCTGTTGCGGAAGCCGCTCAGAACCTGCCGACACTGCGTTTCCGTGCCAAAGCCGGTACACCAGTCGTCGAGGCCGTGAATGCGCCTGCGCCGACCGCCGAAGTGCAGCCAGCGGCGATTACGAACCCAAGCGATTTTGCCGAAGCGCAGACGCAGGCGGCAGATCAGGCGGCCAAGGCGTCGAATACGCCGGCCAACGCCGCGCGCGACTTTATCGCTGAAAGCGACCAGTTGAGCAAGGAAACCGGCGTCCCCTTGACTCCTGGCCAATCGACCGGCAGCAAGGGCCTGATGCAGATGGAGCAGACCGCGCGCCAATCCGGCAAGACAGCCGATCAGGTGTTCGCGCAGGACAAAGCCGCGACGCAGGCACTCGATGACTACATTACGCGGGTGACGAACAACGTCTCGAAGAATGCCGCAACACCGGAAGAAACCGGGGATCTGGTCCGTACGGCGCTGAACAAGAAAGTGGCGAGTCTCGATGCGGCTCGTAGGGCGCAGGCATCCACCGATTACGGCGCGGTTCGTGACCTGACGAACGGAGCGGCGAATATCGAGCCACAGAACGCTAATGCGGAGTTGCAGAAGATTGTTTCCGATTACGAAGGCGTTGGTTCTCCAGGCGCTGATTCGCTGGTGCGGTTTGCTAAAAAGCAACTGGCTAACATTGACCCAAACGCCAAGGCCGCTGTCGATAACCCATCCGGATTGGTCGATGCGCGTGGCAATCTCCTCACGTCGCCTGCCGATGCGGCGGCCAGTGCATCGGCTACGGCTCCAGCACAGGGTAACTTGGACAAATTGATCCAGTTGCGTAGCTACCTGTCAAAGGTCGCTGGCGGCCAGGCGAAAATCAGCGGCGATAATGTTGACCGCAAACTCGCGGCACAATTACTCGGCGCGATCGACAACGACATGTTGTCGGCTCAGGGTGTCGGCGGCAAGGTTGGCGATGCGCTCAAGACCGCGAACGCCAACTATCGCAATGCTTCACAGCAGATCGACTACGTTAAGCAGTCACCGCTTGGGAAGCTGCTCGGGCAGGAAGTCACGAACGGAGGCGACACGTTCAATACGATCCCGCCTGAAAAGCTCATTTCACGTCTGAAGACGATGCAGACTAGTCAGGTATCAACTACGCGTGCGTTGATGCAAGATTCCGCGCCGGACGCATGGCAGCAGGCAAAACGAACGATTATTGAAAATGCCCTGGAGCAGGCGAGAACAACGCCTGTTAGCAAGGGCGCGAATCCTCTTGCGATACAGCCAGGCGAATTCGTTCGGGCAATCTATGGAGGCAGTACGCCTAAGGCAATTGCGAATGGGCAAGCGTGGGCAAAGGCTATGTTCGACCCAGGCGAATTGGCAGATATCCAGAAAGCCGTTGGCGTAGCAAAACGGCTTGGGGATATGACTGGCTATAACGCGAGCGGCACGGCTCCGATGCTAGAGCAAGGATTGACAGATATCGCCACCAAGGCGGCCATGGGAAGCAAGATTGGCATGGCGCAGAAAGCGGTAGGGTTGGCGAATGACTTTTTTGCATCGAAGAGACTCGCCGCAGCAATGGCCGATCCGAATGGACGGAAAGCGCTACTTCAGTTGCAGAAACTTCCGCCGGAATCAGCGAAAGCGCGGGAACTGACCTCGTACCTTGCGACGCTCGCTCCAGCAGTAAGCGTACCAAGTGATTCGCAGCAGCCCGGCAAGGAACAGTGAGAAAATGAGCGCCGCAATCAATGCCGGAAGGAACGCCTTAGTCGCACCGATGCCAATAGCGAGAAAGCCTGCCGAGCAGTACGGTAGGCGGCTGGCAACGTATGCGCCGAATCTCATCTCGGTTAACGCTACACCCGGAGCGCCACATGCGCAATGACCCGCAGTTGATGCGCCAGATTCGCAACGTTTTTGCGCAGAAGCTAGGCCCTCAAGGTACTCAGGCCATGGCCGTTCCGCCGCTGCCGAAAAAACCGCCGCCTGTTATCCCGTTCCCCGGCTCCGCAAAACCCCTAAAATGGCCAGGCCCAAAGTGAGGACATCATGAACTTCGGCACACAGAGTCAAACCGCAATCCACGTCCGGCTGGCATCCGCTGCGGCGCTGCCGACCTGTACTTACAGCGCGGCGTCTGCCGTGCTGCCGTCCAACACGGACCTTGGCGCAAAGCTTGTCGCGGCCAGCAACGGCGCGCTGACCATCGACGGTATCGCCGCGGTGGCCGACGATGAGGTTCTAATCAAGGATCAAGCGGCCACGCTCCAGAACGGCGTCTATCGCGTGCGCAGTGCCGGATCGGCGACGGCCAAATGGTCTTTGGAACGCAGCCGGTTTGCTCGGGATAGCGACCAGTTCAACGGCGCGCTCGTGACGACGGGAGCCGAGGGCAGCGCGAACCCAAGTTCGATATTCCTCTACTCTGGTGGTGTGGCTCCGGTGATTGGAACGGATGCTATCGCCTATGCCAAGTCCACGTTGCCGGGTGGAACAGCCACGACACAGCCGCCAGGCACGTCCGATACAACCATCGCGACGACCGATTTCGTCATCTCGAACGAGTCGAACACGTTGACGGTATTTTCGTCCATATCCAGCGGCGACACCATCGCTCCGGTAGCCAATGGTTACACGCGCAATATCATCGCTTTCGACCTCGGGGGCACGCTGTCAGCATTGACGGTGACGATGCCAAATGGCGAATTCGACGGGCAGGACTACCAGTTATCGTTCAATGGCATCGTCACTACTTTAACGCTCAACGGCACGTTTGTGGATCCCGGCAGCGGATTGGCAAAACCGACCGCAGCAACAGCGACGTCTGATTTTGGGTTCACCTGGGATGTCGTAACGGCGACACCGGCTTGGAGACGATACCGCTGAAATGCGTTCATTCGTCGCCCTTTTCCGAACCCCAACAAAGGGCGTATCGATCGACCCGAACGCCACGGAAGGCGCGATTGTCGGCGAAAACCTGTTTATCCGCGCCACCGATGGCAGCCTATCCCTGTTCGAGCCGTCGTCTGGGGTAGTAACCCCTGCGTCCGGTGCGCCGGCGACGACGGTGACGATCACACCGGGCGGCATGAGCACATCCACCCAGTCGGTGGGTGGCAGCAATTCCGGCTACGCGCCAGAGCAAAGCCCAGCGGCAGCGCCGACGAACTACGACCTCGACCTATCAATGATTGCTGGGCTCGGTCAGACAGCCTTTCCGACAGTCAACACAATCCTGATTGGCGATGGAACGCAATGGGTCGCCAAGCAGATGACTGGCGATGCGTCGATCCTTGCTAGTGGCGCCATCAATGTATTTCCCGGCGCTAATATGGCCGCGAGCGCAACCATGCCGAATCGGCGCGTGCGTTTCACGGCTAACAGTGTTGCAGGCACATTCCCGGTTCCGGCCTCCGATTTTCAGGATCAGTACGTTTTGATCGAGAGCGCGCTAACAGGTTGTTCTGTGGTTGCGAACTCTGGTTACACCGTCAACGGTCTGGCCTCATGGAGCCTGGACATAACCCCGTGCTACGTGCATTTCATCGCTAACACCAATCCAGCCGTGAAAAACTGGTTCGTCGCCGAAATTCGAGTAGGGAGCATCTGATGCCACGTCTATTAGCTTTTGCCGTTTCGTTGTTTTTCACTGCGGCATCGATTGCGCAGATCGCGCCTGACTACATCCGCCATCCGGCAAGCCTGCCGTGTTCGCCGAGCACCTTCGTCCAGACGCTCGGATCGACTAGCAGTGTCCAGGCGACGTGCCAGCTTGCGACCTACTACGGCACGGCCAGCGGCACGAATACCTACGCGGTCACGCTCTCGCCTGCTCCCACGGCCTACGTGACGGGTGTCACGTACACGGTCACGTTTACCAACGCAAACACCAGCACGGCGACGCTCAACGCGAATGGCCTCGGGGCGAAAGCGATCCAGCTTGCCGGCGCGGCGCTGACCTCGGGGCAGATCCCAGCAGGAGCAACGCTCGACCTCGTTTATGACGGCACGCAACTTCAGATCATCGGCGCTGGCAGTGGAGGGGGAAGCGGGACTGTCACAAGCATTGCGACGACTTCGCCGATCACGGGCGGGACGATTACAACGACCGGCACGATCGCGATCAATAACGCGGCGGCTGACGGATCGACCAAGGGCGCGGCGACATTCACCGCTGCCGACTTCAACGATAACGGCTCTGGCCTGATATCGCTCGACTATACGAACGGCCCGACCCACTCGACCATTGTCCCGAATACAACCCCGACTGCCGGCCAGATTCTTGTCGGCAATGCTGGAGGGACGGCTTATGCGCCGGTAAGCATGTCCAGCGATGCGACGCTTGCCAGCACTGGCGCTCTCACCATAGCGAACAGCGCGGTAACGAATGCCAAGCTCGCCAATATGGACGCACACAAGGTCAAGGCGAACATCACCGGATCGAGCGCAGCCCCGGTCGATAGCAGCCTGAGTGCGATCCTCGATGCCGAACTGAGCAGTACGCAGGGCAGCGTTATTTATCGCGGTGCATCGGCGTGGGCTGCATTAGGGCCGGGAACGTCAGGACAGGCACTAGTGACGGCGGGCGCTGCGGCAAACCCGTCGTGGGCCTCCGTGGGCTCTGGATATGGAGGCGGATTGACCAAAATAGCCCAAGTCGTCACTTCCAGTTCCGCCACGACGATCACCTTCAGCAGCATCCCAGGAACGTTTGAAAATCTTGTCCTGAAGTTCTGGGGTCGTGCGACCGGAGCTACAGGCGTCGTTCAAGTTCACATGAAGCTGAATAGCGATAGCGCTACAGGAAATTATGTATCCCCTCAGCTGATGGTCGGCAATGGGGCGACTGCGGTCGCCGGGCAGAATGCCGCTACTTCTGATGGCGGTACGGTATTCTCCATCGGGGGAACTACTGGATTTGCCAACCCGCTGACTGTGGCGACAATCGAAGTCAATAGCTACGCCAGGACTGCGTTCAATCATGGCGTCATGGGACACTTTTACAATCCTTCAGGTTCCACCATTGGTGGATTCGAGGCGTTCCTATGGCTGAGTACCGCTGCAATCACGCAGATCGACATCAAGATCGCGTCAGGGTCGTTTGCCGACGGGACCGTGTGCACGCTGTACGGCGAGAGTTGAGTTCATTTCTCGCGGCCCTGCTGGCTTTCTTGTGCGATGGCGGCGCCAAGCTCTTTCGCCCAATGCAGAGAAAGGTCTGGCCTGCCTTGCGAATAAATAGCCGTTTTTTCGTGCTCGGCATTTTCACGAAGACGACGAATTATAGATTCCACATTCGCCTGCAATGCGGCGAGTTGGTCGCAGAGCTGGCGCAACAACGCAGTCTTGCCGGACAGTTGCGCAATGGCCTGATCTCGTTCATCCCGCAGCCGTGCGAGTTCGCCTTGTAGCTGTGCGACCTCGGGTGGAGCGGCGTAGACAGGAAATGCACCATCTTGATCTGGCGGGCAGGTTTTATAGCCGGCCGGCGGAATTTGGTCTATCCATGTTTTTTCAACAAGCCACGCAACCGGCGTGCAGCCTTCAAAGCTCGCCAGAGCTTGCAAGACTTCCTCGCGAGCGGGGGCTCTTGGTACTGACGATTGCGGGGTGGTGTCAGTCTTCATGGGGTGGCTCCAGCGCGTGGATTGGGCCAACCCTTTGTGATGTTTTCCTTCATGTAGCCTTCCGTCATTCGCACGGCATGGTTAACGGCGTCCTCCTTGCTCCACCCGCGATAGCAATTGTCGTGGTTTACGACATTCACCCATTGCGAATCGAATAGACGAATGTCCTGCGATGGAGAGATGGCGGAAATCTCGCCTTGTTGCGGCATCAAGCCTTCCTGTCGCGTGAGTTCGGCGGCGCGGGCGAGGATTTCTGCGCATGCCTTTGCAACTACGCTGGATACGCCGAATGGAAGCGAATCAGCACGCTTATCCAGTTCCTCAATCGCACGCAGCAGCGCGGGCACGCTGTAGGACTCAGGGGGTTGCTTAATCACGGTCTGCACTCCTTTGTATTACCTTTTTCTGCACCTCGGCAAGCGGCCTCCATTTGGTTGGAGTTATCTTCTCGTACAGCGCCTTGACTGCTTCGCTCGGCGTATCCCCCTCCGCGCAGATGTTCTGCTGGAAGGGAGGAATGCCAGCCTGCGGATTGGGACAGCTTGCGCGCCACTGCACGTTGAACTTGTTGAGGCACGGCTCGACGAACACGCGACCGCAGATGGCGAAGATTTCGAGGTTGTTATCGGTCATGGTCTGCACTCCTGGTAGGCGGGCACGCCGTTTGAGTTGGCGGCGTGTCGTGTCGAATATCTCTAATTAGGAGAACAAATCCTGATCCTGGCAAAGACCACCAACCGGGCTGATCCGCCCAATGCCTGCGCTCAAAAGGCACAGAGAGCCAACAGACGTAATCAATCGTCAGGAAGGTGATCCACAAAAGCCAGCCTGCGCGTTTCACTCAGCCACCGTCACTTTGCACCGGACCACGCGCGCGCCGTTGCGATAGAGTTGCCGCCATGTCGTCCCGCCGAACAGTTCGCGCACCTTCGCCATCACCATCTCGCGATTGAATCCGCAAGTCAGCGTGTACCCCCTGTAGTCGTTCCACACAAGAAACCACAGGTACGCAGGGCGCGGGGTGGTCATGGCCTTGCTGCCGCTATACCATTGGACAGCCCACGACCATATAGAGCGTGCGCCTTGGTCATCCGTTTGCCGTTGACGCGTCGCGTCTGGTAGCCGCCCCATGAGCCTTCCAGCAGGCTCCATTGCGTCTTGAACGCTTCGCAGAACTGCTCTCCCATCAGCCGGTCGAATGTTGCGGCGTAGTCAAATTCTGGCACCTTGCGCTTGCTCACTTCGTCACCTCGAATCGGTTGGCAATCATGCGGCTTTCAAAAGTTCGACCCAATTCCGCACCAGTCCCTCAACCACGGCGGCGCGCTTTTCCATCGCCTCGAAGTCGGCAGGCTCTACGGTGTACGGAATCACGACACCAATCCCGCCGCCGGCAGGATGGTAGGCAACGAACCGGCCCCCCGGCACGCCAGCGCACCATACCTGCCAGCGGCACTGCCATCTGTACTCAGACGGGATAGCGTCAAATCCGCGCTTGCCGCGATGCCACGCCTCGCGCGTCTCGGCCCAGACGTGAAATAGGGGGCACTTCGCTTCGACCGTGTAATCGGCGCACAGGCCGTCAGGCAGGCATGCGACGTAGGGGATGGTAGGGTGGCGGGTGAACGGCTGCCGGACGAGCGTAACATCGTGCTTGAACTCGAACCAGTCCAACGCCGGGTTCTCTTCCTGCGTACCTCGATCCATCGCCCAGGACTTGTACCCTTCCTCGCCGAGATCCCCGTAAACGCGCTCCCCGCCCAGCCGACGGACGTACTCGGACAGTCCTTTGGTTTCTGGACCGCCCATGATCTTCGCGGCTGCGGAGGCCGTCAGGAACCCCCGGCGAAGCTCGGCAGTTTCCGGCGCGATCATTCCAGCCCCTTCAACTGACGAACTCGCTTGTTATAGGAGGCGATCAGGTTGCGCTTGCCAGCGCCAGTCGCCGCCTCGACTTCCGAGTAGGCTTTCTTGAGTTCGTCTAGGGACTGCGACAGTTCGATCTTGTCATATATTTTATCTAGCGGAGACCCGCCAGCGCCGTTGCCATCATCGTCCTTGCCGAAGGCAAGATTGAATATCAGCGCCAGCAAATAGCGACGTCCATACGTCATGGCAGAGCCAGCGGCATGCGTCTTGGTCATCGCGCTATTACCCTGGATGCCTTTCCCATCGGCAGGGATCGGCCCGCTGTCGTAGGTCCGCGTGTGGCCATCTCGATGCATGACATGACACAGAACCCGCACGGCTTCGGCAGCAGACTCGCCGACATCGAAACTCAGCGCGAAACCGGCTTCCGTATAAACCGGCCGAATAGCCCGGTCCAGATTGTCGTAGGTCGCGTACATGCTCCGCGTCTGCGGATTTTCCTTGTTCGCAGCGATGCGCTGAATTTTCGACTGGCAAGAGATCATCGCGCGCGTGAATTCTGCCTCGGCGTTGCGAGCTTGGACACGCTCGAACATCGCCATTAGGCGCTCCATTTTCTCGACATCGGTCGCTGGGTCTTTCGCGGCGCGCTCGATCACGGCAAGTAAAGTTTCCGATTGCTGTTCGTGCTGCACTACTGCGTTCACATTTCTCTCCTGCGGTTAAGTTGGAGCCGCACGCCATCAGGTCATACGGTTCAGGAAATGCCCAATGGCGGCGGCTCCGTGAAATTGTGCCGTCTCTCCGAGCTGTCAAGCCGTTCTGCGTGCTACTGGTTCCAGGCTTTCTCATACCGCGATCAACGCCTTCACGCTTGGGGCAGGATCAGCACTACTGGTTTGCTGCCTGCGCGCTCACCGGGAATGACCCGTCCAGCGGAGCGATGTCCCGTGAAACTTACGCCGGCTTCGTCGCAGCGGTTGCGACCTTGCGAACGGTTTTCATTCGATGTGATGGACATTCTGTGCCGCCTGTCGCATACATCATTCTTCGATAGTTGGCCAACGCGGAGAAACGGACTGAAGCAGGAATAGGCGCAGTACATCCGCCAATCGCTACGGTTGCGTTGAGTCCGTCCCAATACTGACAATTGCCACAGTTGCGTTCGGTCTTCTTCACGCTTTCCTCCTAAATTGCAACACGTTGCCATCCGGCAGCTTCGGGACGAACTTCGGTCTTACGGTTGCGCGGCTGTCGAAAGCCTGGGCGATCCGCTCATTGCGCATCCACTGCGCGGCCGCCCAATCTTCGCTCGTAGTCGGCCATGCGCTCGTAAGCAGTCGGTGCATCGCAGCCTTCCCACTTGCTAGGCGGGAAGAGGAAACGGCATAGGCGAGCGATCAGGCTCACGGCTTAGACTCTCGCGCAGCGAGCATGTGGTCTGCGATATCGTATGCGCGGGAAGTAACAAAATCTGGCACGGCATCGCTAGGCAACCCCCTGCCACAACGAGCACTCACTAATGCTTGCATCGCCTTCGCCGCGAAGTCATCACGTAAGGATTTGATGTATTCCGCATCGCTTACACATTGGCTGCGTATAACGCTCATGCTGTTCTCCGTTCTTCTGCGAAATGACAACGACGACAGAGCCACTGGATGTCGAGCGGCTTGCTGTAATCGTGATGATGCGCGTCCGCTTTTGTTGCCCCACATGAACGGCATGACTGCCGTTGTAATCTTCCGGCCTCTATTTCTGTTGCCACTTTTCGGCGCGCAGCACGTTTTTGGATGTGAGCAGGATTAAGACGTGCGCGCAACCAGTAGCTTTGGTAATACTGTTTTCTGCGTCGGTATGCCTCTTTGGCCTCATCGCGTAAACGGTCTCCCTTCGCAAGGTTTGCTGCGTTTTTCTGCGCTCTTTTGCACGCAGGACAACGCTTATCTTTGTGTTGCCACTCAGCAATAAACTGCACAGCAATTCCGCACCTTGAACATGGAAACGCCGGACCGCCGTCATTCGCGCTCATGCTTGCACCTTCGCCAGTTCGTGAGCCTTGCGGACGCCTGCGGCCGTGCACCACGCGATTGATCGCGCCCACCGCCAATATGGCTCAAGCCCCACGTTCTCGCACTCGTTCCGCTGCTCGCGCGTCAGGCCGAGAGCGTTGCAGCGAACGCTGATTTGCGCCCTAATGACCTCGGCAGGATGATTGCGCAGCGATTCCATAGTCAACTCACTCACGGCATCACCTCGCGCGTTCCTTCCCAGTCCACGATGCCTGTGCGCTGATACTTTCGAATGCAGCGCGCAGCCCATGCCGGGGTATATTCGTTGTCTGAATAATCCTTGCCGCGCCAATAAGATTCCGGCTCGAACAGATCGTCAGAGTCGGAATCGCTTAGTCCAAGCAAGTCCATTGCCTCATATGCGTCACCAGCATCCTTGGCATTAAAGAATTGGTTGGCCGCTCCGGCGATGCAGCAAACGGTTCCGCATGACGTTACTTGCAGAAGGTCAGTCATATCGAATCCCGCAACATTCCCGATATGTGGCGCGCCATCCTCTAGCCATCGAGCGATGTATTCCAACCGCAATTCAGGGGTCGTGCAGTCCTTTGGCGAGAGCGTTTCGGTCGGCTGAAACTTGCGCAGCAGCGCATCGACTTCGCCTTGGACGCTGGACAGGGTTTCGAGTTCAAACATTGGTTATTCTCCGATTTTGTAGGCCGGTTCAAATGCTGCATCTTTGTAGATGCCGGTATTGCCGATTGCTTTCTGCCACTTGGCAACTTGCTTAGGCGTCAGCACGACAACGCGCATGCCATCCTTCCAAACTTGCGCGACGATGGCGCTTGCATCGCCTATCTTGTCCTTTTCGTCATAGATCGGCTTCAACTGCGAGCGTTGAGCTCGCGTCAGTTTCACGATTACCTGAGTGAAATGTTCCTTCATTTTCGTTACCTCGCAATCAGAAGAATGGCGACCGACGCACCAAGCGCCAGCCAGTAACGGTAATTGGCCTGCTCCACAATCCACAGAACAAAAGCGGGCCATTCGATGATTGGTTCGTAGCGCATGGTGTTCATGGCTTTGCCGCGCGCAGCAGGTCAAGCAGCTTGTCACGGCTGGCGACAACGAACGCAGCCCGCGCAGCCCACGCAGCCCGCGCAGCCCGCGCAGCCCACGCAGCCCGCGCAGCCCACGCATCCCACGCAG
>Ga0207686_10000226_pt1 | contig 42761 bp, 70 predicted proteins | sample KBSM24metaG_FD_184396 | JGI IMG/M metagenome (GOLD analysis project Ga0207686, IMG submission 184396) | Miscanthus rhizosphere microbial communities from Kellogg Biological Station, Michigan, USA - KBS M2-4 metaG (SPAdes) (version 2) | ecosystem: Host-associated > Plants > Roots > Rhizosphere >...
CTCGGTGTCGGGCTGCTCCTCGGGACGCACGCACCGGAAGTCCTGATGCAGCCGTGCGGCGAGTCCTGGGTGCGGAACGTGCGAGAGCTGGTGAGCAAGCTCGTGGAAGTGTTCCCCGCCCCGCCGTCGAAGTGACCAAGCACCGCCCAGGAGAGGGGACTGTGAATCCCCCCTCCTGGACTTGGACTAGTCCGCTAGAACGGACCAGCCCCGATGATTATCAGCAATAAGTTCGTGGTTCCGAAATACCCTCGCCGTTAAGAACCGAAATTCCTCGATCGCGACGACAAGCGAGGGCGAAAAAATGTGGGAAATCTTCCGTGACTGCCTATCATGCCTCCTGGCGCAAGTCCCGCCCGACCCCAACGGCGGAATCCCGATCACGCTCACGGGATTCTGGCTCGGTGTCTACGCGGTCGGCGCGTCTCTTGCTGCTGCGCTGGGCACGGTCTTGAAGCTCTATTTCGATGACAGAGAGAAACGGCGGGCCAGCGACATCATCAAACTGCGGCTGACGCTGGGCAACGACCGGATGCGGAGGAATCACATTGAGACTCGGGAATACCTCGAACGGCTCGTCGATCACATTGCCAAGATTCCTGGTTGCCCCCTCCCCATCCCCGAGCCGCCCGGCCCGCCCGAGCAATTCATCAACCACGAATCCGATGACAACCATGGTTAGTCGTGAGTTCCTGAGCTGGCTTGCGTCCAAGCCAATCCGCCTCATGGCCATGGTGTTCATGGTCATGGTCCTGACGTTTTCGCTCGTCATGCTCTTCGGTGCCCAGTTCCATGCCTCCCAATTGGCCGACCGGCAGATCGAGGCATTGCAGCGGATCGAGGCCGAGGCGCTGCGGGCGAAGGCCGAGGCCATCAAGGCGAAGGTGGTGGCGGAAAAGAACACCAGGGACGTGAAGGCGATCGAGCAGACCATCAAGGACGACCGCTGATGGCCTCAATCGTCGTCATATTCCTGATCATCCTGGGGTGCCTGTTCGTGGCGACGTGCCTCGTTGTGCTGACGTTCACGGGCGTGGACATTCGCCGGCTGGGCGGGACGCTGCTTTCGGAATTCGACGCCAAGGCCGAGCGGAACTACGTCGTGATGAAGGATACGAACGATATCGCCAAGCGGCTTGAGATGAAGATCGACGCGATCGAGGAACGAATCGTCACGCCGGACCCGGACCTATGATCATCGCCGAGACTACCGCCATCGAGACCCCCGGATTCTGGATCGCCCTGGTCCCCAGCATCGCGACCCTGATCTTCGCCGTCGCGGGCTGGATCAATGCCCAGAAGGCGGCAGTCCAGGCCGCCGCCGCCAAGGATCTCGGGGAGGAGAACAAGGAGAAGCTCATCCAGGTTGGCAAGCAGTTCGACGGCCGGCTCACCCAACTCCTGGCCGAGACCGAGAAGGCACAGCGGGCGCTGGGCGTGACCGAAGGGCAGGACAAGGAACGAGGTATCCAGCGAGAAGACCTCGTTGAAGTGAGCAGGCAGGCAAGGGATCTTGTCGAGCTTGCTGCGATCAAGGCAACCGAGTTGCTGGAGAATGCCGCCGGCCACTGCCGGGCACCGCTGCCGGCCGTGCTGGCCGTGCCCGCGGTCGTGACCCCGGATGGGACGGTCGAGGTTGCACAGCATGCCCAGCCCGATGAACCGGAAGGCGAGAAGACCGTGCGGAAAGTGAGGCCGTCGTGATCCTGGCACAAGTCGCGGGCTATAGCTTCGTGCACATCCTGATCATGGTGATCGTGGTCGCGGCATGCGTCGGCATCGCGCTGGTGGCGATGAGGCAGGCGGGGATTGCCGTGCCCCCCTTCGTGGTGCAAATCTTCTGGATCGTGCTGGCGGCATTCGTGGCGATCTTCGCCATCCGACTTGTCATGAGCATGTGAGGGCCGCGACGTGGCGACGGAAGAAGAGATTACGACGTGGATCACTGCGCTGAAAAGAAGGTTGATTGAAGTGGGCGAGGAAGTCAAAGAACTGGAGATCGAGGCCCGTGATGAGGAGTTGAGCCTCCACGAGCAGCAACGGCTTTACGACGGCATCGTGGCACTCAAGACGGTAGCCACCGAGATCGGCAACTCATGAGCGGGCTTGTCATCCTCGCGGCGGTCCTGATCCTGGTCGGCGCCGTCGTGATCGCCACCACGCCGCGGCACGTACCATGGCCATCCGAAGTGCAGTATTCAGACACGGACACCGACGAATGAACTCACGCGAGAGGACTAGCCGTGTATATCTTCTTTGAACTCGGCCCGAAGCTGGAGAAGCTAGTTCCCGTGCTCATTGCGGCGCTCAATGGCATCCGGGATGCCCTTGCCACCAGGGAAGAGACGTTGAACGCCATCAAGGCGGCTACCGAACGAATTGACCAGCTCGACACCACGAACCCGAAAGGTTGAACGATGGACGTTGATACCCAGAATGCCGTCGACGCACTCTACGCCAGCATTGACGGGCTCACGAATCGAGTCCAGGGCACGCAGGCCGATCTGAAGGCCCAGCGGGACAAGGTGGCCGAGCTGCAGGCCCAGGTCGACGCGGGCAACACCGACCCGGCGCTCGTCCAGGCCCTGACAGATGCCAAGGCCCGGCTCGACCAGATCGACGTGAACAACGACGCCCCGCTGCCCGACAATCCCGAGCCGCTCGCGGCCAGCAAGCAACACAGTTCGTTCATGCCGCACGTCAAGAGCAAGCCCTGAACTACCAGGCGTAAGGGGGGAGGACGGTGGTTCGAATCCACCTCCGCAATGGACCCGTCATGGCTCTGTTGCGGGAAGTTCTGTCTGGTGGAGCACCCCCCGCAATACTGCGTCGCCCCGTCCGGTCATTCGTCTCGTCCCCCGGTGGCCGGGCGGGGATTAAAACACCATGTACACCCACGCGACACTACCGAACCTGCCCGAGCGGTTATGGCAGGCCGCGTTCTTCCTGGACATGGTCCGCTTCGATCCGATGGCGGACGCATCCAGTGAACTCGTGACGATGTCTGAACGGCTTAGCCGTCAGATCGACGAGGTGATCGCGTGGCGGAAGAAGAAGCTCGGATGGTGAGTTGACGTGTGAACGAGAAACCAGGCTTGTACAGAACGATTGCCAGCGAAATCATCCCGCCCCCGCCCATTGTTCGCGAGGCGCTTGCTCGCTGCCTTCGTGAAGCCAGCAGACTGCGGCGATTGCTCCGCTTGTCGGAGCAAGACGCGATGGAACGCCACGGTATGGTTGAGGAATTGAAGCGACTTGGATGATTGGCTTCAAACGTCCGTTTGAAATCCGAGAGTTAACCGAAGTGTGGGAAAAGAAGTTACCTATTTCAAGCCGGGCAATCCGGGCGGTCCAGGCCGACCCAAGGGATCGCTCTCCCTCACGACGATCCTGAAGAATGCGCTCAAGCAAACCAAGGTGATGCAGAACGACTGTCCCGAGGGCATGAACGCGGCCGAGACGCTGATCCAGGCCGCGATATGGCACGCGATCAAGGGCAACGCGTCGTTCTTCCAGTCGATCATGGATCGCGTGGACGGCAGGACGCCCGACGCCGTGCCGGACGTGTCGAACCTGGCCGAGATCCAGAAGACGGCCGTAGAAAAGGCTCATGCTCGCAAGCGAACTCGACCTCGGAAGCCTGACGGACCTCCTGGCTGATTGCCATGACGAGGAGCGGAAATGAAGTATTGGGGTAAGGTCGAGATGTTCCAGGCGATCCAGGGATGGCTTGGATATCGAGTGGGCGACAGGGGGACTGTCCAGTCCAGAAGGAATCGCGGCGGGCGAGGGGGCAAAAGTTGCACTCGGTTGGGCGATGTCTGGAGACCGTTGAAATCCTTCCTTGATGCCGATGGTTATCGGTGCGTGAATCTTCACCAAGACGGAGTTCAGCGTAAGTTTCGCGTGGCTCGTTTACTCCTGGCCGCGTTTCGCGGGCCTTGTCCAGATGGGATGGAAGCAGTCCACGGTGATGGCAACCCAAGCAACGATAGGCTTGAGAATCTTCGGTGGGATACACACGAAGCGAACTGTCGGGACAAGCTTTCTCATGGGACTCAACAGCATGGTTCCATTTGCTGGAACGCCAAATTGACCGAGGAATCAGTAAGAACGATTGAGCGGCTTTATGGTGACGGCAAGACGCAAGGTGAGATTGCGAAGTACATCGGTGTTTCCAGAAGCCTTGTCGGCAACGTGGTACGAGGGGATGCGTGGAAGCGGGCTCGCTCGATCAACTGACCGATTTGCTTGCGGATTGTTTCGATGATCCCGACATGTTCAACAGCGCGATCCTGCAGCGGCCCGACTTCTGGCCGGGGCAGGTCGAGTGGTGCAATGCGGTCGTCGACCACAAGGCAACCGCCATTGAAACCGGCAACATGCTGGGTAAAGATTACTGGGTTGCCGGCATCGTGCTGTGGTGGCTCTGGACTCGCCCGAATTCACTGGTCTTTGTCACCGGACCCGGCCAGACCAGCATCGGGAGCGTCACGTGGAAAGAGATCCGCCGCGCCGTCGACGGGTGCCCGTTCTGGCCATCCATACTCCCCGCCAAGATATCGGGCGGGATCAAGACCTCGCCCCATATCGTGGAGATTGCCCCAGGTCATCAGGCCCTCGGCTTTTCGACGACAACTATTGAGCGTATGTCGGGGCAACACGCTGGAGATTTGCTGGTAGTCGTGGGCGAGTCGAGCGGCGTCGAGGCGGAAGTATGGGAGGCGCTTGATTCACTGGGTGCCACGAAGATCGTGGCGATCGGCAACCCGCTCAAGGCTGAGGGCGGCTTTGTCGACCTCTGCAACGAGGCGGAATCGGACAAGGTACGGGGCGTCCCGGCCTCGGAGGCGACCTATCACATCAACATGCCGTCGACGATGAGCCCGCATGCCGAATGGGACAAGTCGCCCGTGGGTTTGGCCGATCGTCCGTGGCTCGACGCCATGGAGCGGAAGTACGGCAAGGATTCGCTCTGGTTCCGGTGCCACGTCCTGGCGATCCGGCCGAGCCTCGTCAACGAGCAGCTCATCCCCGATGCCGATCTCGATCGATGCATCACGGACGATACGGCGAACGTGGTGTCCAGGCTCAGGGCGGACGGCAAGGGCGGGCGCAGGCGGCTCGGCTGCGACGTGGGCGAGGGCTGCGGCAACGCTCGAACGGTCGTGCTCGTGCGGGACGACCTCGGTATCCTGGACTGCCAGGCGTCGAGGTACACCGGACCGCACGACGCCGCGGAGATCATGAGCAAGCTTGCGGAAAAGTGGGGTGTCATCCAGGGGAACGTGAGTTATGACGGGGCGGGACAGACTGGCAAGCGGCTCGGTAATGCCCTCTCCAAGCGTGGTTTCCCGTATGCCCGCGCGTATTTCGGGTCCGGTAGCGGCGGAAAGCGTTGTACTAACTTTCGATCTGCATGTGCACTCGCCCTCGCTCGTCGACTCGACCCTGATCATTACCACGGGCCTGGGTCCGTGTGGGTTCCCTTCCACATCGTACCGGACCTGAACTGGCCCGCGATGCGTGAGGAACTGCTGGAGCTGCGGTATCACCTGCAAGGTGACCTCTCGGCACTCGAGCTGAAGGAAGATTTCATGGACCGGCTCGGGCGCTCGCCAGACTTCGCGGACGCACTCGGCCAGTTGTTCCAGGAGGAGGCGATCGCGGGATGATGGGCCTCGATTGTAGCCACGTCCGCTTCTCGATCAAGCACGACCTCATGCGGGCGAACGCGCTGCGGTTCTGGGAGTTCATGACGCGGATCGGGGTCGTCGTGAAGGCCGACCACGACCTGAAAGCCATGACCATCACGTATGTCGTGTGGGATGGGACGGACCGCGGGCCGATGAAGGTGCTGGACCGCGAGTTGCGGTTTGTCGAGGGCGAGTTCTCGCTCGCGCCACCCCCGCCGACGTTCGATCTCGAGTGCGTCGTGGCCCGTGCCCGCGCCGTCATCGAGCAATACGACAACGGGTCGATAGCCTCGCTCGCGGAGGCCATGGACGATCTGCGTGATTCCCTGCCCAGGCGAAAGGGCCATCCATGAAAGCGAAGCCACCGAAGTCCAAGGGGATGCCCAAGGGCATGCCGAAGATGCCCAGGCAATCCAAGGTCGTCAAGATGCCCAGGAAGATGAAAGGGAAGTGACATGGGCGACGAGATCAAAGACGCGAACGTGATCCACATCTGGCAGGAATTGGACGATCAGGGCCTGCCGTTCAACCCGGCCCAGTGGGTCGCGAGCATCGGCCCGCACGACCAGGGCAAGCAGGCACCGGGAATCAACCCGATCGAGGCCCTGAGCGGCCTGATGATGGCCTGCCACAACGACCGGTGGCCATTCGACCTCGGATGGAGGCCGGATCACGTCAAGGCACGCTCCGCGCCGCACGAGCGGCCCGCCACGCCCCCCGACGTAGCGACGACGGCGAAGGGCGAGCACGTCCTGACCGCGTCCAACCCCGGCCCGATGCCCGGTCCCATCCCGCCCAAGGCCACGTCTTGAACGAGCCCGAGAAACCAGACGCCGCGAAGGTCGCGAAGTTCCGCGACAGGATCGATTCGGAGATCCGCGCCGGCCTGCCGTGCGAGGAAGGCCGCATCACCGAATGCCAGCGGTCGATGCAGTATTACAACCTGGAAGGCGTGCAGCTCGTGCCCAAGCGTGAGGCCGAGAGCGATGCCGACCACGCGGCGCGGCCCAAGCGGTCGCTGCCGTTCTGCCATCGCGTGATCCGGGTGCTCACGTCGAAGATGTACGCGCCTGGGCCGTCCCGGTCGCTCCAGAGCGATGACGTGAGCACGAAGTGGCTGGAGAACGCCTATCAGGACAATCTGATCAATAGCCTCTGGCAGCGTGCCGACCGGATGAGCACGCTCAACGGCATGGCGGCTTTCCAGGTGGCCGCGACTGGCGACCCGGAGAAGCCCATTAAGATTCATCTGTGGTCGGGCTGGCACGAGATTGTCCCCTACGAGATGCCGGGTCGTGCGGGCGACGTGGCCGCGGTCGTGACGATCGACCGCGTCGACGAGCAGACGCGGTTCACCTACTGGACCGAGGATTGGTACCGGGTTTACGAGACCGAGAAGCTGCAGAAATGGCAGACGGCGGGCGGCAGGACGGCGCGGTATCGGCCCGACCTCTCGGGCGACAACCCGTATGGCATCATCCCGTTCTCGTTCATCTGGCACGAGCTGCCCGTGCGCGGCGTCGGCTCGGTGCACGGGCTCGGCCCGTTCCTGAGCGAGATCAACAGCACGATCGACATTGAAATGTCAGACATGTGTCAGGCGGTCTCGGCCTATCACACGCCGATGGGCGTGGCGTATGATGCTGATCCCAATTTCCAGGTGATCAAGAAGGTCGGCTCGTGGCTCCGCATCAACGGCATGACGACCGACATCTCTCGCATGCCGGCCCCGAAGCTCGACTTCCTGCAGGCCGAACTCGACATATCGGGCGGCTGGGCGAACATCCGGGGCGTGATCGACAGCGAGCTTGAGGCGCTGGGCGTGCCGCTTGCCTCGTACCGCATGAACTCGGCCACGCTCCACAGCGGTGCGGCCCTGATGGCGGAACAGATGCCCCTGGTAGATTACGCGGTCGAGCGTCGCGAGCCGATCCGCAAGTATGAAGATGATCTCAAGACGGTCGCGTTGACGGTCGCGGGCAACTACTATTCGCAGCCCGAACTGCTGCGCGGGGCGAAGTTGCCCATCACGCTGACGTGGCCGGCCCAGACGCTGGACCTGCCCGGCCAGGAGCGTGATCTGGTCGACGCCGATTCGGTGGCGGCGGGTTACGAGAGTCCCGTGATGGTCGTGCAACGTCGATTCGGGCTCAGTCGAGACCAGGCGCTCGACCACATGAAACAGGTGAGCGAGGACCACGCGGAGCTGCAGAAGATCATGGGGTGGCTCGTGGCCCCCGCGGCCGTGACGAAGCCGGGCAACGCGGCCGGCCAGCAACCGACGCAGCCGAACCAGCCATTGCCCGCCAGCGGGCGCGAGATGACGACGAAGGCCACGGGCGAGTCGAGCGTGGCCTCGCCGTCGTCGGGCGGGAACGGCACGAGCGGATATTGATTTAAGGACACGATCGTAAGGAACCGTCAGCTAAAGTAGACGGCTTTCACGCTGGGAAGAGTCCCGCATGCATAGGTGCCCTTACAAACACCCTGCCCTCGGATTGCTCCGGGGCTTGATTGCACGAAGCGCCTCGCGGCGTGTTCGACGGCCTGTCACCGTTGCTCCCGAAGGAGTGCCCTTGGCCGATGGCCCGATTGTATCACGGATCATCCGTGTCGTATTTGGATGTTTCGATCTTTCAACATTGGGGGGCGGCGATTCCTCTGTCGCCTGAACGCGGCAGACTCCTCGCCGGTTTTCTTTGAGCGACGTATTGATTGCCAGCCTGCAGAAGCGAATCGACGAACTGACCGGCGAGAATGCCACGATCCGCGCCGAGGCGAAGAATCGCAGGCTCAAGGGGAAGACGCTGCAGGAGGAAGTCGACGGGCTCAAGGCTCAGGTGACGACTCTCACGACCGAGCGGGACAACTTGAAGACGGTCGCGACGGCCCAGCCGAGCGAGCTGCAGGCCGAGGTCGACTCGCTCCGCGCGAAGCTGCGCGACCGGGACCACCGCGACAAGTTCAAGGAACTGGCCAAGGCGCAGGGCGTCACGGACCCGAAGGCGCAGGACGACCTGTGGAGCCTCAGCGGCTACAAGGCCGAGACCGATCAGATCGACGAGACCAAAATCACGGCCGCGATCACGTCCAGCCTCGCAGGCCGGGACTGGCTGAAAGCGGCACCGGCACCGGATGGTGCCAATGGTTCGGCGGCGGGAGCCGCAACGCAGACTGCCCAGGCGGCAGCCCAAGCAACCCGCCCAGCGGGGCCTGGCGTCACTCGTGGCGCGGGCTCCAGCACCACCGATCTGGACAAGTCGTTAGAGGCAGCACTGCCCGACGCTTTCCGGCTCGCGTGATCGACTGAAAGCAGGGCGCAATGCCCAACAATCTGGCAGCCTTCATACCCCAGGTGTGGAGCCGCCGGATCATCGCCAATATCAACCAGGTCAACATCGCCAAGGCGGTGATGACCAATAGCAACTACGAAGGCGAGATCCAGGCAGCGGGCGACACCGTCCAGGTTCGCACGTTCGGTTCCATCACGATCCAGGACTACGCGCGCGGCACGCCGATCAGTGCCGAGGCGCTCCAGCCAACCAAGGAAACGCTCGTGGTCGACATCGCGAAGTATTTCGCGTTCGACGTGGACAGCCTCGACATCGCCCAGAACGATATCGACGCGATCGAGGGCTATACCAATCGTGCGGGCGTGGCGATGTCCAACGCCATCGACACCTTCGTCTTCAGCAAGGCGAGTCTCGCCCTGACGGCGAACAAGATCGGCACCACGGCGGCACCGATCAGCATCACGAAGGACACCGACACCACGAGCGTCTATCAGCAGCTCGTCTATGCCGGGCTGCGGCTCGACGCGCAGAACGTCCCGGCTGACGGGCGCTGGGCGATCGTGACGCCGTTCTTCAAGTCGCTGATCCTCCAGTCGACCACGTATTTCATCCGTGCCACCGACATGGGCGATGCGATCGTCCGTTCGGCCAATCTCGGCGTGTCGGACGCGTCCCGGCTCGGATTCATCGGCCAGGCGGCGGGTTTCGACCTGTACGTGTCCAACAACCTGCCGAACAACGGCACGTATTGGGCCAACGTCTACGGCCAGGGCAAGCGCGTTTGCTACGCGGCCCAGATTCCGGCATCGACGCTCGAGGTCATGCGCCTGGAAACCACGTTTGCCACTCGTGTACGCGGACTCCTCCTCCACGGCGCGCAGGTCTTTGCTGAGGACAGCAAGGCCCTGGGTGTTATCTACACCACCAACGCATAAGGGAGGGCTTCCATGTATCCGACGACTTATAATCCGGTCGAGATGTTCGAGGTGGGGGACGATTTCGCCAATCCGATCGCCCTGACGCCGTGGACGAGCCTCGACGATGCCGGCACGGGCACGAACACGATCAACGCGGCCCCCGGCGGCACGATCGATATCGTCACCGCGGCGGCTGCCAACGATTATCACCTGCTGTTCGGCTCGAAGCTGTTCCTGCCGGCCAGTCACAAGCCGATCTGGTTCGTGATTCGGTACAAGGCGGGCACTTCGGCCGGCATGCAGTATTTCGGGCTGTCGTCCAACGTGACGGCGACCCTGATCACCGATTCCACGGGCGTGGTGGTCAACACCGGCTCCATGGCGTTGTTCTACTGCCTGCCCGCGAGCTTGGCGCTGGGATTCATGACCAGCAACAGCACGGCGCAGACGAAGACGGCGACCGTGATCACGCAGGTCGCGGCCCAGTGGTATCAGGCCGGCTTCCACATCGATTCCGGCGACGGCACCACGGCGCAGGTCACGGCGTGGGTCGTGGACGAGACGGCGGGCACCAGGACGGTCAATCCGCCGCAGTCGCTGGCCCTGGCCTCGCTCGCCCAGATGGGCGTGATCTTCGGGTGCAAGAGCGCGGGCGCGGCCGAAACCTTGACGGTCGATTACGTGCGTTGCTGCCAGAAGCGTTGATCCGTCCACCGGGGGTTGCGGATTCGATCCGGCCCCCGGTTTTTGCCCCCGAGAGGAGGTGGTTGATGGCGACGTGGGCGAGCCTGACCCAGCCGCAGAAGGATATGGTGTTGGCCTTCAACGACCCCGCATTGCGGCCGGCGCTGCTGAGGCTGGCCCGATCGCTCGCGATGGCGAAGCTTACCGTGGTGCCGCAGTACCTCGCCAGCCCGTCTGGTGCGGCCTCAACGATGGCGGCACCGGCCGCGGATTCCGTGGCCGGCATCATGGCGACCCTCACGGGCAGCGAGATGGTGCCGCTGGGCTCGGGCGGGTTTGTGGGCGCGGCGGCGGTGCGGGCCGACAAGGTCATCGCCTATACGAGTGCGATGAACAACCTGATCACGACGAACTTCACGGACCCGATCCAGCAGGACCTGGCTCTGTTCGTCGGCTCGATCAACCTCATCAATGCGGGGGCGGGCTCGTAAATGGCAATATCGGCCAATACGGTGCTCGAATGCCGCCAGGGCGGCAGCGACACCAATGGCGGCGGGTTCGTCACCGGGGCATCCGGCACCGACTGGAGCCTCCAGGACTCGGCGCAGTATAGCGTGACGGACGGCGTGACGAACGCCACGACCACGATCACGAGCGCAACGGCGGCGTTCGGGACGGATGTCGTCGGCAATCTCGTATACGTCCAGGGCGGGACGGGTGCGGTTGTCGCGGCCTGGTACCAGATCATCTCGCGGACCAGTGCGACCGCGATCGTGGTGGACCGGACCAACGGCCTGACGGCGGGCACGGGCGTTACGCTACATATCGGCGGTGCGTTCGCCACGCCGGGCCAGATGGCGGCGGTGATAGCGGTCTCGGGCATGAAGGGCTGGCTCAAGTATAACGCCACCCCCTACAGCCTCACGACGGCGACGGTGGGAGCCGCCGGGCCGGCCAAGATCGGGGTCGCGAACCTCAACGCCAGCATCGAGGGCTACGAGGCGACGCGGGGCGACCGCACCGCGAACCGGCCGGTTGTCCAATGGAACACCGCGCCGGGCTCGCTCACCTACGCCTTCGTCCACAACGCGGGCGGGACGGTCCTGCAGGAGTTCATTAATATCAAAGTTGACGGGAACAGCCAGGCCAATGCGGGCGGCTTCGACGTGGGCAACTTGCGGTGCGGCGCGGTCGATTGCGTGGCGATCAACTGCAACCAGGCGGGGGCCATCGGGTTCCTCACGACCGGCAACGCCGGGCTCGTCCGCTGCTTTGCGACGGCCTGCACCACGGGTTTTTCCGGGGCCGGGCAGGCGGCATACTGCGTGGCCGACTCGTGCACGCTGGGCTTCAGCAACCTGACGGCACTGTTCAAGTGCCTGATGACCGCGTGTGTGCAGGGCTGCGCCGCCTCGTCTGCACTCTGGGCCTGTTGTACGGCCGACTCGTGCACGACCGCGGGGTACAACATGAGCAATGACAATACCGCGGTCAACTGCCTGGCGACCAATTGCAGCGGCGGCTCGGCCAAGGGGTTTACGGTCACGGCCCAGTCGAAATTGCTCAACTGCGCCGTCTACAACAACACGACGCATGTTTCTGGCACACCGTGGGCCAACGTCGGGCTGATCACGCTCTCGGCCGACCCCTACGCCAACCAGGCCGGCGGCGACTTCAGCCCGAACAATACGGCGGGCGGCGGCGCGGCGGTGCGGGCGGACGGGATCGGGTGTTACGGCCAGACGACCAACGAGGATATCGGGGCCGTCCAGCACGCGGACCCGGCGGCGGGCGGGGCGACCGTCTTCACGGGGGAATTCTGATGTCGAATGTCGAACTCAACCTGGGATCGGGCGGGAAGACCGCCAGGACCGAGACCAAGGGGGGTTTCGAGTCTCAGGTTGTGCTGGTCGACCTCGGCGGGCTGGGCGCGGAGTCGCTCCTGACGGGCGCCATGCCGGTCACGGGGACGTTCTGGCAGGCGACGCAACCCGTCTCGGGCACGTTCTGGCAGGCCACGCAGCCGGTGAGTCTGGCGAGCGTGCCGTCTCATGCCGTGACCAACGCGGGCACGTTCGCCGTCCAGGCCACCCAGGCGGGCACATGGACCGTCACGGGTGCCGGCGGCACGTTTCCCGTCACGGGGACGTTCTGGCAGGCGACACAACCCGTCAGCGGTACGTTCTGGCAGGCCACGCAACCCGTCTCGGGCACGGTGGCGGCGACCCAGAGCGGCACCTGGAACATTGGCACGGTCACGACGGTAACGACCGTCTCGGCGGTAACGGCCATCACCAATGCACTCCCGGCCGGTACCAACTTGCTGGGGCAGATCAGCGGCAGCGACGAGACCGGCACGATCTACAGCGGCACGACGGCGTTGACGCCGAAGTTCGCCACGTTCAGCACATCCTCGAGCGGTGCAACGACCGTGGTTGCCCTCGTGGGCGGCAAGCGGATCAGGGTCTTGCGGTGGCGGGTGACGAGCAACGGCACGACCAACGTGAAATGGCAGAGCCACGTCACGCCCACGGACATCTCGGGCCTGAGTTACTGCACGCAGTTCAAGGATTGCGGCGGCGGCTATTGCCCGGTGGGGCATTTCCAGACCGTCTCGGGCGAGGCCCTGGACATCAACAATAGTGCCGCCATCGCGATCAGCGGGGAAGTGACTTACATCGAGGTCTGATGCTAATCCCCCTCTTGCTCAACCTGAACATGCTGGGCGTGTTGGCCGGCCCCCCGCTCGACCCCGGCCAGCATATCACGGTGCAGATCGACGCCGATACGTTCGGCGGGCAGCACTCCACGGTCCTGATCGATGCCAACGTATTCGGCGGTCAGCACGTCACGGTCCAGGTCGATGCGGACACGTTCGGCGGGCAGCATACCACGGTGCAACTATGATCGGCCAGGTACCGCAAGGCACCACGAAATCGTTCCCCTTCCAGGTCTATCAGACGGACCTGGAGACGCCGAGCGCCGTCTACCTCAATACCGACGTGCTAACGGCGAAGCTGTGGCCCGGCGATACCCAGATGATCGTCGCGAGCCCCGCGGCGACCTGGACCGACGCCACGACGGCGAAATGGTCCCTCAACTTCGTCCCGGCCGACACCGCGACCCTCACGGCGGGCGTCTACCGCGTGCGGGTCATCGCGACGCGCGGCTCGGTCGTGGACGAACTGCTCAGGGACTCGGTGGAAGTGCTGGTCATCGCGGGCGCGGGCGTGGCTCCCGTCGTCTATTGCACCTACGAGGACATGTCAGCCGAGTGCAACTGGCTCCAGCAGTTCCAGAGCGAATCGGAGGATCAGACGGGATTCGCGGAGCAGCGGCAGCGTGCCCGCCAGTGGATGGACGGGATTATCCTGCGTGCCGCCCCGTCCCGCGGGTTCGTGTCCACCCAGACGTACTGGACGTGGGGCGGCTCGACCAACGGGCTCGCGATGGATACGACCCTGGCCGGCTACCTGTCATCGAATTACCTCATGCTGACGACGCCGCAGGGGTCCGCGATCGTGCGGGCCTGCGCCTGTTACGCCATCTCGCTCGTGCTCAGGGCTCAGCAGGGGAAAGACATGGTGGAACTGTCCACCTATTTCCTCAAGCGGGCCTACACCGAGTGCTCCATGGTCGTGGCCGAGATCGACACGAACGCGGACGGGCGGGCAGAGTACGCAATCGCACTCTCGACGACCAATACGAGGTATGGATGATGGAGGCCGAGTACACCACGAGCGGGCGATATTCGGGCATCGTCGTGACCTGGACCGACGACGATGGCGTGCGGCATGGCTGGTCGGTCGCGTGGTTCAGCGGTCGTCTCTTCCCATGCCAGCGATAGGCCCCTCATTCAAGATCGATAATATCGAGCCGTGGGCCGTGCGACGAGCCCCGCTTGGCGATCGCATCGCCTACTGGACGGCGGTCGCGGTGTTCGTCATCGAGGCGAAGGAGGAAGAGCTGATCATGGGGCTGGATCGGTACGGCAACCCGATGGCGGAACTGGCCGAGATCACGAAGCGGCACCGCAGGAGCGCCATGGGACCGGCCGACCCGGAAGCCCCGCCGCTCCAGCCGGCGCACTCGCGATCCCGCACGCGGTCGATGTTCCGGGCCGAGCCGACGCCCGGCGCCCGCGGCGTGGTCTGCTGGTGGGCGTATGACGATGTCTCGGGCGACTCGTGGGGCGAGATCCTGGCATATCACCGTGCTGGCGGGCCGCACCTGCCGCAACGCGACGTGATCGGACTGTCCCCGCTCATGTTGTTCGAGGTCAAGAGCCGTGCGGAAGACTGGTGGGCCGATTACCTGGACGGCGGGGCGAGCGAGCCGGAACTCTTGCTGGGTCCGACCACCGGGATCGACATCGACGGGCATCACTACGACCTGCAGGTGGGGACCGCGGCCGACATCGAGGAGGCGATCTCGCGTGGCACGTGGAGCGGCTGGGGCACCGTCACGACCCCGCGCCCAGGCCCGACGTTCGGGTTCGACCCGGTGACGTTCACGCCACCGATGACGCGGGCCAACGTCGTGATCGGGGAGGGGCTGGTCGAGGAGACCATGGCGAACCTGGCGAGGGTGCTCGGGCCAGACGCCACGCCCGAACTCGCCGCGACCCTGGCGGGCGCGCAGGCGGGCATGACGGCGACGGTGACGCCCGGCTGGCTGCCGGGTAGCGTGCTGGTCGACACCGTGGCCGAGGGCGTCCACATCATCCGGCAGATTTCCGTGTACAACGGCGAGATCACGATCCAGAACGTCCTGTTCGAGCTTGCCCCGGAACTCCAGGGGCAAGGCATCGGCACCGACGTGCTGGCCGAGCAGATCGCGGCGGGCCAGGAGGCGGGCGTCTCGAGCATCACGCTGGCGGCGGCGGGCTCGATCGACGACCCCGACATGGTCGGTTACAAGGTCTGGCCGAAGATGGGCTTCGACGGCCCGCTACCCCCCAGAATCCTCGACATCCTGCCGCCCGAGTTCGCGAGTGCCAGGATGCTCTCCGACCTGTACGCCACCCCGGAAGGCGTCGCGTGGTGGGAAGCGAACGGCGTCACGATCGGGCTGACACTCGACCTCACGCCCGGCTCGTACTCGATGGAACTCTGGCAGGCGTATCTCGATGCCAGGTGAGGCCGAGAAGCCCGACTTCACGGATCGCGAGTTGGCCGCGATGGACCGGGCGCGGGCCAAGCTCGCCAGCCGTCCACATCGGTGGCAGAAGCCGACCATGCTGTTCAATTTCGCGGCCCCGTCCGTGGCGCTCCCCATGCCGACCCCACCCGCGTTCAAGTTCAGGTTCCCGTCGTGAAAGTAGACATCACACCATTAGAGAGGATCGTCGCCCGGATGGGGACGCTGCGCCTGTCCGACGTGGACTTCACGCCGCTCATGATCCAGTGGCGGGCGATCATGGAGGAGGACAATCGCGAGGCGCGGCTGGCCGGCCAGGACGGCTGGGGAATCCCGCTCGCGCCCGTGACGTACCGACCGAACCCGAGCGGCAAGCCGAATCACACGATCCTGGCGAACAACAACCTGACGACCTCGTGGTATCGCGAGCTGTCGGGGCCTCCGCTGCTGCCCCGCGGGATCGAGTCGCGGGCCATCACGGCGTTCAAGACGGGCCACTTCCACCTGGACAACCGCTGGGAAGCCGTGGGGGCGTGGGAGGACGTGCTGACGACGGACGGACGCCCGCTGCTGCCCATGCACTTCCACGGCGGGGGACATTTGCCGATCCGCGACCTGCGCCACGTCAGGCCGCAGGGCATGGCCCGCGTCAAGGCCGCGCTGCACACGTTCGCGCTCAAACTCGTGGGGCGGGCTTAATGCCATTCTCGCTATCGAGGCTCCGACTCCCCGACGTTGAGGAGACGATCGCATTCCGCGCCATCGACAAGGTGCTCAAACATGACGTGATCTTGCACAGCGTCGTGAAGCGGTACAACTCGTACACGGGCTCCGCGGAAGACACGCAGATGCCGACCGTCTCGACGTGCCCTTACCTGCAGATCGTGCCCAAGCCGCTCACGAGCCGCTGGGAGTGCGAGGGCCAGCATCGGATGCCGATCTCGGTGGTGATCCGGCTGGCCACGCAGGGTACGGACATCGACGACCTGATGAACTTCTGGGGCTGCGTCCGCCGCGCACTGTGGCCGACCAACCCGGCCCGGCGTGCCGCGGTCGAGGCGATCATCAACGGGGCCGGCATCGTCCGCCCCACGCTCAAGCTGTCCGCGTTCGGCATCCCGCTCAAGGACAAGGACCGCGATTCGGCCATGCTCGGGGCCGTTGGCGACCTCGAATTACTGCTCTTCATCGATACACCATAAGGAGTCACGATCATGGCCTGGGGCGCTCAACAGTGGGTCAGGCTTACGAAGGAAGCGACGTTCGGGACGTTCGATGCGTCCGCGACCGCCCCCAACATCAACTGGCTGAGGCTGCCGGGCAACAACGCCTGCACGATCAGGGCCACGCCCCAACGGCAGATCATCCGATCGGCGGACGGCGGCAACCGCAAGCGCCAGGTCGTGGCCAACCGCAAGGTCGTGGCGGGCAACATCTCGACCCTGTTCTACCCGACGCAGGCGGCGAAGATGTTCGAGGCCGCGATGACGCTCACCTCCAACGCGCTGCCCTCGTACACGGTCGATTACTGGGATACGGTGTCGGAACACCGATTCCTCGGCTGCACCGTCCAGAGCCTCGCGGCGACCGGCACGGCGACCCAGGACTATCTGCCGATGACGATCGGCTTCATGGGGCAGAAGCAGGATACGCCGGTCACGCTCACCGAGCCGGCAACGACGGTGTTCCCCGCCGAGACGCCCTATCAGCACTACGAGAGCAAGGGGCTGCTGTCGATCGGCGGCGTGATCACGAAATACAGCTCGCTCGGGTTCAGCCTCAAGAATGTCCTGGACGGGACGTGGGACGAGGACCAGTGGGTCACGGCGATCGTGTACTGCGGGCGTGACATGGAACTCGACGTCAAGCTCCAATACATCTCGTCCACGCTCAGGGCCGCACTCGAGGCGCAGACGGCGCTCACCATCACGTCCGCCTGGGCTCGCACCGCAGGTTTGACAACCACCATCGACCTGAAGACCAAGAGTTACGTCGCGAGCGTGGCCGACGACCTCCCGCTCAACAACGCGGGATACCAGACGGTCAAGATTGAGGCGTTCTACGACCAGGCCGCAACGACCGATTTCGCTTTCACGGTGGCTTGATCATGAGTGTAGACGATGAAATCATCAGGCTGTTGCTGGAGATCAAGACCGAGCCCGACCCGCAAAGCGTTGCGGCGAAGCTCGATGTCATCAAGGGCAAGATTTACGAACTAGAGGGATCGTATGAGGTATTAGAAAATAAGGTCGAGCAATTCAAAGTGATGGAGATCACTACCTCGGATGAGGTAGTCAGACGCAAGAATGAGCAGGTTATTGCTGCAAATACGGCGATCGTGGCGCAGCAAAATACCAACAAGATGTTGGACGAGGAACTCCGGGCGCAATGGTTGCTCTCGAAGGGCATCGTAACCACGGCGGACGCGCACGGGGAGGCGACGAAGGCCAATAGCAGCTTCGGCCGGGGCATCTTGCAGACCAGCTATGCGGTCCAGGATTTCACATCGGTCCTTTCCGGCGGCGGCGGGCTTTCGAGGGCGTTCGGCAGCGTCCAGAACAATATCCCCGTGTTGCTCACCGGGCTCGGCATGGGGGCCGGCCTGGCGGGTGTGGTCAGCGTCATCTCGGTCGGGCTCGGCGCGGTAATACCGCTCGTCAGTCAGTTCTTCGGCGCGATGGATGCGGACAAGGCCAAGGCGGCTGCGGCCGAGGTCCAGAAGCTGGCCGCGGAGGTTGAAAGGCTCAAGAACCTCCAAACCGGCGGCGAGGAGGCGACGAAAAAGCGGGTCGAAGACGTGCTGAAGGATGCGCCCGCCAAGAAGGTGATCGAGGGCGTCCAGTCCGAACTCGTGGCGCGAGCGGAGGCCCGCGCGGTGCAGATGATCGAGGAGGAATTCAAGGAGACCGGCGTGGTCACGATGAGCGTCGAGGATCTCGTCAAGGTCGAACCCGGCGGCGAGTTGTCCGGCCAGTGGGGGCAGAAGATCAAGGAAGAAGTCAACAAGATCATCGGGCGACTCGGCATCGACAAATCGGCCCGCGCCCAGGTTATCGGGATGGCCCAGAAAAGGCCGGGGCAGTTTCCGGCGGGTTTTGCCGAGGATCTGGCCGGGGTCGAACCCGAGAGATTCGAGGCTGCGGAGCGGGCGGGCCAGGACGAAGTTGAGGAGGCCGAACATTTCGGCCAGCGGGCGCATGATGCCGGAGTGAAGCGGCGAGAGCGGGCCAAGGAGAAGCGGATAGCGGGCGAGGGTGCGGAACATCTTGCCGAACAGATGCAGGAATTGGGCGCGGAGGCCAGGCGGGACGCGAAGCGGGAAGAGCAAGAGAAGGTCGGGGCCGAGAACAAGGCCGCTCAGTACGCCCGCCAGGCTGACGAGAAGGCCGCGAGGGATGCCGCCAAGGTCGCCAAGGACATGGAACGCAACGAAGCGAAGGCGGCGAAGCAGGCCGACCCGATGGCGATGAACCGGGCCGCGCAGCAGGCGCAGCAGAGCGAAGCCCTCGGCATGGTACAGCAGAATACGCAAGGCTTCAGCGCCAAGGAACAGGGCATGATCGCCAAGCATCTAGTGGGCAATTTCGAGATGGGCCTCCAAATGTCGCAGACGTTCGACGAAGCGATGGCGCAGGCGATCGAACAGACCCGCAAGGACATTTGGGCTGGCGTCCATCACGGGCTCAATCGCGGCTCGCAGCAGTCTCAGAGTCGATTCGAGTAACCGCTGGCCACAGTCCTAAAAATCAACGGCTCGACCGTGAACCGCGTCACGGCGAAAATCACGCTCGGCTCGCTCGACCTCTCGACGGAGGACGCGGACCGGCTGACGTTCACTCAGCTCTGCGTGGCGGGCGGGCCGGGCACGTACTCGCTCGGGCAGTCGTGCGAACTCATCATCGACGGCACGTCCTACTTCCTCGGCGCGATCACGAGCGCCCACCCGTCGAGCATGGGCGGCGGGCCGATCCACGTCACCTACAACGCGGTCGGGCTGCGGTGGCTGGTCAACAATATCTGGATCGCGGCCAGCGACGGCAGCGGGGCGATGTCGTGGAACCTGCCCCAGACGAACCCCGATTACCTGAGCACGAGTGCGGGCAAGACGCTCGGGCAGATCCTGACCCAGATTTTCATCCAGCACGCCTCGCAACTGAGCACCGCGGGCATGTTCGGGAGCCCCCCCTACTCCACCGCGGAACTCGCCGCCCTGACCGTGGTGCCGAACGAGGCGATCGTGGTGTCTGGACGGCTCATGAACGCGGTGGCGGACCTCGTCTCGCAATGGGCACCGAAATTCTCGTGCTACGTGTCGGCGGTCGACGGGAAGTTCCACATCGAGAACACCCTCACGCTCTCGGCCACGACCCTGACGCTCGATTCCGACCCGATCACGCTCGACTCCATTTCCAAGAATCATCAGGAGTGTTACACCCGCGTCATCGTGCGGGGCGCGGCGGACATCCAGGGGGCTTACCTGAGCCTCGTGCACAAGACGATCGAGGCCGGCTGGACGGCGGCGCAGCAATCGGCGTGGACGCTCACCGATTTCCTCAGGCCCAAGGGCGCGAGCGATTCCGGCGTCATCAACAGCATGACCTCCACGACGTTGACGGTCGCGAGCGACGACGCGACGGCGACCTGGGTCACGAACTTCTGGAACGGGATCGGGGCGACCGTATTCGCGATCAATCCGGTGGCGGCGGGCATCACATTTCAGGAGCAGGCGACCATCACGGCCTGCACGAGCCTGTCGGCGGGCGGCACGTCGGTCTTGACGCTCGACCACGCGCTTGCGAACTCGGGATACACCAAGTACATCATCAGGGGCACCAGGACGGCCCTGTCGCTGGTGTGGCGGAAGTTCACGGTGGTGCCGACGTGGATCGCCCAGCACCTCGCCAGGCGATTCCAACACTCGGTGCCGTGGAGCCCGGCCGATGGCGTGACGACCCAGACATTCTCCCCGATGGCGAACGTCTGCTGGAGCGCATCAGGCGCGGCACCGTTCAACGAATTCCCGCTGGGCTTCGAGCTGGTCATCTATGACGGCTCCGCCTGTACCTCGCAGGCGACCGTGACGGCGACGTTCTCCGCGGGTGCCGTGACGGGGTTCACCGGCCTCTCGGGCGGTACCGGGTACACGCCGAGTTCCAGCACGATACCCGTCAGCATCTTCGGCGGCGGCGGGCTGGGGGCGACGGCGCACGCGACCTCGAACGGCTCGGGCGTCATCACGTCGGTCACGCTCGACACCGGGGGCAGCGGCTACACGTCGGCCCCGAACGTCACCATCGGGGTCATTAACGGCTACATCATGTTCTACCAGCCGGTGCCCTCGGTGTACGCCTCGACCGCGACCATGACGGCGGGCGGCTCGAGCGTGCCGGCACCGGGCGACGTGAAGGTGCTCGTCCCCTACGCCCGCGGAGCCCTGACGGCGACCAAGCCGACCAGTTCCTACGAGGGGACCGCGTACACGGTGGATGGCATCCAGCGGACCATGTACGTGGACGTGCCGGCCTGGCTCGACTCGGGCGACCTGACGAACATGCTCATCCTGGCGCAAGAGAAGCTCGACGCGGTCAAGGATACCGTGATCGAGGGCTCGCTGACGTATTACGGCAAGTCGCTCGGCTGGCTGACGCTCGGCAAGGCGTTGAATATCGCCATCGCTGGCGGCGGCACCACCGGCTGGGAGTCGCTGGCCGCGCCGGTCAAGGGCGTCAGCATCGAGTATCAAAACAAGTCCATCCAGTGGGTCATGAAGCTGAGGTTCAGCACACGCCGCAAGCCGTTCTCGGGCGATCGGCTGTATCGGCCGATCCCGTATGCGGCAGGCGCGGGTTATGGGCATGGTGGCGGGCGCAATCAGACCAACGCGATCAACGCGGCGGCGGACCTCACGGATCAGAGCATGTCCCGCATGGGCGGCGACGGCGGGATCTCGGGCGGCAACGGCGACGGTGCGTCGGGAATGCCGACGTTCGCCGGGGACGATTTCTCCGGGCGAGACCCAGCACGACCGAGCAAGGCCGCGATGAAATCCGAGGGCGACATCCTCGGCTCGATCACGAACGAGGGCGACGGCTCGTCGGGCGAGGGCGAGACGCTGGGAGCCGCGACGAACCAAAGCGACGGTTCGGAGGCCGCGCTGGCGGCACAGTCCGCACGCCGCGAACGGGCCGCGTCTCGAGGGTCGCTGCGTGAGTCCCGCGGGCTCGACGGGGGCGAATCCTAATGGCCACCGACCTGGAAGGCCGCGTCGTGCGTCTGGAGATCATCCTGAAGGCTTATCAGGCCCAGATCCTCAAGGATGAGCAGCGAATCCAGGACTTGGAGCAGCAGGTGAGGTCCGGCGAGGGCGGCGGGCCGGGCGCGTCTGGCAACACGACGGCGGTCTACATCATCGACCCGGTCGTGATCAGTTCCAACGGCAACGTGACGGCGCAGACCATCAAGGCCATGGTGGGCGGCACCCTGACGACGATCAGGACGGATGCCACGGTCCACAATCGGATGGACGTTGCCACGGTCGCGACCGCGAATAAGCGGATCATCGTGGCACCCAACGGCGACGGCACCTATACCGCCGTCGCCCAGAGTTGCTAGATGGCATGCTTCTCGACGTGGGATATCCAGAACTGCGGTTGTGCGGGTACTGGTTGTGGCGCGTGCTGCCTGACGTGCGGGCCGTGCGACATCCCGAAGGCGGATTTGACGTTTACATGGGCCGGCGACGGCCCTTTATCGCCGTGGAACGTCCCGGGGTCTATCACGCTCCGCTATCGGCCGGGCACGGGAGATTGGCTGTCGGGCTGCATGGACATGGGGGGCGGAGGGGCGGGCAGTTCCGCGTCCATCCGGCTCACGTGCAGTGGCGGGTATACCGTCATTCGCGTCGTCATCACGACCGGCCATACGTGCTCGGGCTCCGTGGTCGACAGCCGTTGTTGCAGCAATAATACGGGCATAGGATGCGACAGCGCGATCGGCACGGCGACATGCAATCCGTTCAACTTGGCCTTCACCCTGACGTTCGTGGGCACTTCGACCATCACCTCGCCCGCCTACGGGGCCACGACGTGCTGCCAGACGTTCACGGTCAATGGTTGTAATTCGCTCGTCCTGTCGGGCGCGACGGTCAATGTTTATGACACTTCGGGCGGGACGTTGCTGGCGAGCGGTACGACGGACGCGGGCGGCAACGTGACTCTCCTGTGGTCGGGGTCATGCTCATGCTACGTGACCGCGACGGAGGCGACCGGGCGACTGACCGCCTATGGCTCGTCGCTCTCGCTGACGGCCAATTCTACCACGGTCCTGTCCATGCTCCCGGCTGCGTCGGGGTATACCTGCGACTCGGCCTGTACGCTGCCGATCTCGAACACGCTCCACGCGACCTTCCCATCCGCGGGCACGAAGACGCTGACTTTCAGCGGCGGTGCATGGACATCCAGCTTTAGCCAATCGGGGCACGCCTATGTGATCACGCTCACCGTCGCGACCAACGTCATGACGATCACGCGCGACGGCGTCTCGTGCGGGGCGGTGACGTGGTCCATCACCACATGCCCGCCGTCATTCGCGGCCACGATCACCGTGCCGGCGGGCTCGTGCAACACGGAACTCGGCGGGAATGGGACGTTGACGGAATGACCCCCGAAAACCACGCGATGCTGACGGGATGGCTGGAATCCGGCGACGAATCGCAGAAGACGCACGCCCGCAATCGACTGGCCATGCCCGACGCGATCGGGTACGAGCCGCCCGCGTATCCGTCCTATGCCGCGATGGCGGGCAACGCCGTGAAGGCTGCCGCCGCGTTCGTCGCCAGCGGGTTCGCCGTGGCGAGCGACGAGGAACAGGGCCGGCGCATCGCGATCTGCCACGGCTGCGAGAAATTCGACCACGCCCAAGGCCGATGTACTATTTGCGGGTGCGCCGGCGGGTGGAAAGCGTGGGTTGCGTCTTCTCATTGCCCACTCGACAAGTGGTGATCGCCAGGAATATTTCAAGGTCGGTCATGCTGTCTCCTTCATTGTTCGATCGCGATGAAAGGCAGACGGCCCCTGAGCCCGGCACCCGAGGCGTCGAACGCGGTCCCCGGGTCGATCACGGAAATCTTCCCGGTGCGGTTGACGGACACGACCCGATTGTGAGCCCCGCCGAAATCGGGCAGGAGGTTCCAGGAGGTGCCGGGCGAGGGAGCCTTGAGCGACGAGCGGTCGGTGATCCAGAAATGCCACCACGAGCGATCCAGGCCCACCGAAGACGGCACGCCCCAGGGGAGGTCATATTCCGGCCTGCCATCGGGGCGGATCATGATCACGACACTGCCGGTGGTGGGGTCGATCGGCACCCTGGACCGCTCGCGGGATTCATATCCCGCGGCCGGGAGCGCCGTCGTCAAGTCGATCACGGCGGAACTCGGCAGCGCGGAGGTTCGTGAGACATCGGACGGCACGGGGCGGCGACTTATCGAGTAGCGTTTACCGTCGAAACCTGTCGTGTATATGGCGGTCCATCGCTCGGTTTCCCATTCCGCGGGGTCATCCACCCCATTGGCCACGTCGTTGTCGATCCCGTCCCAGCCGTTGTCTACGAAGCCGTCATTGTTGTCATCCAGGCCATTGACCAGCATCAGCCATTGCGGGCTCGCCGTGGTCGTCGTGGTGCCATCGGGTGCGGTGTAGGTGCGAGTGAAGGCCGGAGTCCCGGGCAGGACGCCCTGCGTGAATCCCTCCGACGACAGCAATCCACCCGCCGTCTCCGGGAACCGTGGCCCGCAGATCGTGAGCGGCTGACCCACGTCGCCTATCCTGACCCGCTCTCCGATCCTGATGTTGTGCCACCAGTTCGCCGGGTCGTTCGTCATGAACACCCACGATCCGCCGGATTGTTCCCAGTGCCCTGGCTGTTCCTCGAGGATGAGGCACGTCACCGGCCGCATCCATGCCGGATACGTCTCGGCGGGATAAGCGGAGCAAAGCCCATCCGTGTAGTCGGGGGCCGTCGCCATCGACGTCCATCGGTTCGAGGCCAGTGTCGATAGCGGGTCGATCTGGCCCGACGGGAGCAGCATGGGCGGTAGCGACGGGTCCAACTCCAGCCTGAGCCCATGCGGCGAGTTGTCGCGTGTGGCAGCGTCCCGGCAGGCCACGAGTGCACCCTGCAATGCCTGGGCACCGGACAGGACCGACCGCTCGCCCAGGCTGGTCACGATCGTCGGCAGGGCCACGACGGACACGAGCAGGATGATCGTGATTACCACCAGCAATTCAATGAGCGTGAAACCACGTCGCATATCAGTCCCCCGTAAGCGTTCCAGATGGTGAAACCGATCGACATCAGGCAGGCCACGCAGCCTACCAGCAACATCAACACTCTCGTCTCGTGCAGTTCCTCGATCATCTCGCATCTCCCCTCCTCATTGAAAGATTAAACATGGCACCCGGCGACTTGCCCTACGCGAAATACGACACGCGCCCGCTGTCCGTCGCGGTTCGGACCTCGGGCGGCTGGTGGGACTGGACGGTGAAGGCTACCGCACCGCCCGTGAAGGTGCTCGACCCGAAGCGGTTCGCGTGCCCCATGTACCGGGATACGATATTCCCCCACCTCCAGGCCGTGATAATCCCGGCCGCGGCGAGGGTGGACGGCTGCGCGCTCCTCGTCGTCGGCACGGTCGCGGGCGCGGTGTTCACGCCGATCGAGGATGAGGGGCCGTTCTGGATCTCGTTGTCATCATTATGACCGGCCTCGATCTCCTCAAGATGTCCCGATCCTGCGCGGCCCGGTTCCGCGGCTCGCAGGAGTGGCAAGATTGCGTCCAGGAGGCCGCGCTGGAGATCCTGACTCGTCCCGATCGCCCGTGGCGGCGGGCCGGGGAGAACGGGGCTCGCCGGGTGGCCCACAACGAGCGGCGGCACCATCGGAGGCGGGACAACCTCCGATTGCCCCACGTCGCGTCCCGGGCCGTCCAGGTGACGCACGGGCTCGACATCCAGGCCATGCTGGCCGCGGTGCACGAGCGGGCCGCTCGCATGCTCTGGCGGCACCATGCCGAGGGTGAGGAAACGGCCTCGATCTCGCGGGCCGAGGGGCTGGCCCCGAACTCGGCCGCGATCCTCTGCCAGCGAGCCCGCGGGCGAATCCGCGCCGCCTTCCCACACTATTAAGGAAACCGATATCATGCCGCTCTCCAGCTTCGCCAGGGGCAAGATCGCATCGGGCAAGTTCGCCGCACTCCACACGGGCGACCCCGGCCCAGACTGCACGGCCAACGCGGCGGCGCAATCGCTCCGGGTGCCCGTGACGCTCGACGCGGGCGGGCTCAACACGTCGGCCCTCCAGTGGCCGCTCTGCCCCGCCGCGGAGACCATCACGCACGTCTCGCTCTGGGATGCCGAGACGGACGGCAACCCGTGGATCTTCGGGGCGCTCGCGGAGCCCGAGACGGTCGCGGCCAACCAGCTTTTCGAGGTCGCCGCCGGCAAGCTCGTGGTGAGCCTCAAATGACCATCGTCAACGTCGATTCCGCGTGGCTGGCCGGCAAGACGCCGCCGTACCATCTCGCGACGGCGGGGGCCATGTATCAACTCATGGTCGACGTGACCACGCCCGGACTGGCGTTCATCCTCGACGGCAATAACATCACGTTCGACCTGGGCGGGCACGCGATCACCTACGACGACGCCCCGCCGATGGTCGTGGCCAACGGCGGGTTCGAGGCGGGCGACCTCTCGGGTTGGGACGTGTCCAGGGCACCGGATGCCAGGGTCATCCCGGCCGTGCTGGGCATGTACGGATCGTGGATGCTCGGGTTCGTCGGCATCAGGGCACCGCAGACGATCGTATCGGCACCGATCGCGATCCTCCAGGCCGGCATCGCCTACCTGGCCGGCATCCAGGCAAAGTCTTACGCGTTCGGGCAATGCCAGGCCGCACTCTCCGTCATCGACTCCGTCACGGGGGCGGTGCTCGGCCCGGCCGGCACGCCCGGCCCGCCGTCCAAGCTCGACCCCGGCGGCGGTCCCATCCTGAAGGTCAATTTCACGCCCGCGACGACCAACCCCGTCCTGCTCAAGATCGACGTGACCATGCTCGGGACCGCGCCGGCCACGCTGTGGCTCGACTCCGCGTTTTGCGACCGGCAGGGCATGAACGGCGTCGGGATCGCGTACAAGACGGCCACGGTACGCAACGGCACGATCAGGCAGGGCCGGGCACGATCCGCGATATCGCCCGCGATCTTCGGCTACGCCTCGAAGATGACGCTGGACGGGCTTCGGTTGGAGGCGTCCGGCTGCGACACGAACATCGTGTACGGCAACTGGGCCAAGGGTGCCACGATCACCAATTGCGACATCGTGGGGGGCGTCGATCGGATCTCGAACCGGCAGGCGGCGAACGCCGCGATCTACCTCATGGCGTCCATCGGGTCCATCGACATCCGGGACAACTGGATTTCCGGGAAGCACCAGAATGGGATAGTGTTCGGCGGCGGGAACGGGATGGATAGCTTCAGCTCGATCACGATCAAGGGGAACGACATCCGCCTGGACTCGAGTTGGAGCGACTCCTACGGGATCGGGCTCGCCCCGTGGGCCAGGAATTTCGACGTGTCCGAGAACACGATCGTGCCGGTCAGCGGCCGGGGCATCCTCGTCGACACGGGCAACGCGATCATCGACGGCGGCTCGATCCGCAACAACCATCTCGAGGCCCGGGAGCGGGGCAACCTCGAATACGGCAAGAACCTGAACGTCGTCGCGTTCCGCGTGCGGAACTGGGTCGGTACGATCAGGAACCTCGTCGTCGACGGTAATACGTGCGTGGCCGAGACCGGCATCGGACCCGGCATCCCGGACCACGCCGTCCAGTATTGCTCGGGCGGGGGGATCAGCCTCTACAACGACGCGGGCCAGCAGGCCAACTGCAATATCACGTTCAGCAATAACCTGTTCAGGGCGATCGTCGCGAGCCCCGATCCCGCCGTGCCGTCCAACGCGGCCTTCGGGCTGACGTTCAAGCGATACGACGCGGGCATGGGCGTGAAGTGGCTCGACAACACATGCGAGAGCAACAACATCGCCCTGAACTTCGGGGACGCTGACGGGTCCAACACGCAGGATCTGGAGATGACCGGGACGACGCTCGTGAAATCGACGGAGGGCAGCACGGAGACGCGGGGGTTGACGCCGGGCTTCCTCAGCATGGTCGTGGGCAACTGGGGCGGGCCGACGCACGGCGTGCGGCTGTTCGACACCACGTTCGAGGGCGGTGCACTCCCGACACCCACGTTCACCAGCGTGGCCGCCAAGGACATGGCGACCGGCTACACGCTCGCGGTGGAGGCCGAATCCGGCGTCAACGTGACGATCTCCGACGCATCGGGTGCGGTCGTGGCCACGGGCACCACCGCCGCGGCCGGCTTGCTGGTCGTGCCGATCGTGCTCGCCAAGTATGCGGTCGCCGCCAACTCCGCAAATCACCCGGTCGTCACGACAACGCCGCAGCCGCTGAAGGTGACGGCGGGCGGCAAGTCGGTCGATGTGACGTTGACAGGCCCGGCAACCGTCACGATCAGCGACGAGCCGACCCCGGCCGAGGGTGCGTGCGTCCTGGACGGATCGGGAGACCTCACGGCCGAGGGTGCCGCGTCGTGGGACTCGGCCGAGGGCGCGTGCGTCCTGGACGGATCGGGAGACCTCACGGCCGAGGGTGCCGCGTCGTGGGACTCGGCCGAGGGCGCGTGCGTCCTGGACGGCTCGGGAGACCTTGCAGGCGAGGGTGCGGCACGCTGGCGGTTCATCGTCTACGATCCCGTTCCCTATTGAGGTATCCATGGCAGACATCGTCCATTTCCCCACCGACATCATCCCGACTCAGACCGTATTCAGCCGCCCGTGGAAGATCGAGCGGTACATGAGCGTGGGCGGCATCGTGCAGTATGACGGCATGTTCACCGCCTCGAATGGCCGGGGGCTGCTTTACGTCACGATCCTCGGCACACGGTATCCCAACAGTAAGGACTTCGCCGCCGGCGAGTTGCTCGAGTGCGTCCCGCCCGGCGGGACGCTTGTGCAGGCGAAGGGGCCGGTCCAGGTCCACCCGCACACGCAGCAGGTCGGGAATTACTGGATCACGACCTACAGCTTTACGGCCGATATGGCGGGGCTGATGCCCTAGGCTTGCTTGCCCATCCCTCCATAGGCCCCTGGTGCAACGTCTCGTACCACTCCTCACGCCCCGGATCGTGGACGCGCTGGAGCGTCACGGCGGACGCCACCGCGGCCTCGATGATGGCCGGAAGGCGCCGCTCGTCCGCGATGATTTTGATCGTCAGCTTGTGGCGATCGATGGCGGACGGGTCGATATCGGCCATGCCGATAAATCGCCAGATCCGCTCGTTCGTCGCGGTGGCTAGGAGCGTGATGAGGTCGTTCATTGGCGTGCCTCTTGCCTATGGGGCGTGCCGATCGATTCCAGGATGCCAAGCCGATGGGCCAGGGCACTCCACGACCGGCCGAGCGTTCCCGCGAACATGCGGACTCGCTCGACGAGCATGGGCATTTCGATCATAGGACCGAGCCTGAGCGTCCCGCATCGAGGACACCAGAATGTCTCGTTCTCGATCCTCTGCATCGTGTGATCACAAGTCGGGCAAGACATCGTCCTTCTCCCTTCGCGGCAAACCAACGCATTCGGTTATGGACACATCAGCCCGGCGGGCGAGGCCGGGCGGGGCGGGTCAGTTCAGGCTGATTGCTTACGTAGTCGCCAGTATTCGCGCCTGGCGGCCGCTATCTTGGCCTTGGTTTCCTCGGAATGGTGCCGCCCGGTCTTTCCGCGATGTGCGGCTGACATCTTGGCTCGGTGCTCCTCCGAGAGTTTCTTGCCACGCCACGCGGTCCCCAGCCTGGCACGCGATTCTTCGGTTCGGTGCTTCTCGCGATCTTCGCAGTTTTCCTCGGGCGTTCCCCATGCCAGGTTGTCCAGCCGGTTGTTCTGCGGGTTGCCATCGAGGTGACGGCATTCCATCCCATCGGGGCATGGACCGACGAAGACTTCCAGGATGAGGCGGTGCACATATCGGCCCTTGCCCCGTCCCAGTGAGACGCGGGGATACTGAAGACTTCCGCAAACGGTCGTTTTCAGTTGTTCCCATCCCGCTGCATCCGTGAGTTTCCAAACCGTCCCGTCGTTGCCAACGCGACGACCTGGAAACTCCGGGATATCACGATACTCGGTGTCCATCATCTCTCCTGGTTGTCAACGTACCGGCTGGATTACCCACGCGCCGCAACCTCGTTCGGTCTCTAGTCGTTCGAGCCAGTCCTGATAGTCGTCCCAATCCTCCCGAGACGGCTCGTAGGGCTCGATGTCAAGCTGCGTGTCTTCGAGTGGGTCGCAGGCATCCAGGGCCATCATTGCCCTTCCAACCTGCTCGTGAGTAAATCCGCCGTCCAGGAGTGCCTTGGAAGCGAGGTAGCGGGCGGTGCTGAGATTCGTTACAGTAGCCACAGACTTCTCCTTCGTAGTGGTTGGGGGGTCTTTCCAAGGGCCGAGGGGAGGTCACATTCCCCCCGGCCCTCTTTTCGTTCGTCACTCGTCCGTGCTCAGGATCTCGGTCATCCCCTCGAAGGCCCGCGTGATCTCCTCGGTGCTCATCCCGGCTGCCTTGGCTGCCAGGATCGCCGCTGCCAGTGCTACGGTCAGGTTCGCGGCCCCTTCGATCTTGCTGGTGGTCGTCTTGCTCATCTCTCGTCTCCCCTTCGTGGCCCCGTTGCGTCCTTCACTGTTATCATAGTACGCTACGTGTAGCTACGAGTCAAGGGGGCAGGGAGAAAAATCTCAAGATTTTTTCTGGCCGGTCTTCGGCTTGGGGATGCGACCGCTCGGCATCCTTGTGTAGTGCATGGCCTCGATCGCGTACTTGATGACGGCGGTTCGGGAGTGCGGCTTCACCTCGCCACCGAAGAGTGCGGCAAGCTCGTCGAGCTTCCTCAGCGTCTCGTCATCCAGCCTGAACTGTCGCGGCTTGGTCTGCATATCTCGCCCCCCGTGGTCCCGATGCGGTTGTCACCGTCATCATGGTACGACACGGGTAGCTACAAGTCAAGCCCACCGCGCAGGGAATCCCCAACCCCATGCACGCGCCCGGCGTGTCCAGGGTATTAACAGGAAATGTTAATCGTTTTATCCTGCGTAGCTTAACCAGTCAACATGCGCAAGTTAGTTTTGGTTAAGATGTTGCGAAAGTCGCCTTAAGAGGTCATGATGATGACCGTGACTCGCACCGCGGCGAGCACCACATCGTGCAGCACCTCACCACGGAGGACACATGGACAGCTATAGATTCGTGCACGAGCCGACGCCCGGCAATCTGGTCGAGTCCGACCTCATCGAGTGCGTCGACATGGCCGAGTGGCTCTCACTTCCCGAGTCGCTTGAGGCCCGCTGGGCGGTCGTTGTGGACCCCGACACTCTCAAGGTTCGTGCCCTTGCACTTGGGGAGCTTCCTGCCACCGCGTCCCTTGATCCGTCCGTCGGGGTTCCCCGACACGGGCGGCGGCCCTGACGGCGGCTGGCCCGGCTTCGGTTCGTTGATCTCGATCTTACGCCCCGCCAGCACGATCTCCAATTGACGCGCACGCGGCAGCGTCAGGAACCATCGCGCGATGTAGCCGATCATCGGTCCCGGCTTCAGCACGCGCTCACGCTCCACGTCGTCGCCCAGGTCGAGCGAGACCCTGGTAAGCCCCTTCCGCTTCTCGGGCGGGAGCCAGCACTGTAACGCGCGCTCCGAGACGCGCTTACCACGCTTCGGTCTTTCTTCGTTCGCCACGTCCATCCCTCCCCCTTCGATGCCGCAAAACTCGATCATACTTCCCCCTCTATCACATTTTCTCGCTCTTCGCAAGTCCTTTGATGGACATGACTTCCAACTCGCGTAATCGCTAAACGGCGTATTCCCGTCGCTGGGTCATTGACAAAGCATGCGTATCGTCGGATACTGCCCTCAGTGGCTAACCAAAAGGAGTACCACATGGAAAACCAATCTGAGCACTTGTCGATCAGACAAGCGGCTAAAGAACTGGGGGTGAATCGGGCCTGGCTGGCCGGCCACCTTTCGGCGCTTGGACTGCTCACGCCCATCGGCAAAACCCTCGCCGTCCACCGCAAAGACCTCAAACGGGTCAAGACACCGGCAGCGTCACCACGTTAATCAAGTTCCCTTCAGATCACCCGAAGTCCCCAATTTCCAACGAGGTGTAGGAATGGAGAAACGCGAGATCATCGACGGATTGAAGGCCGCGCTCCGCACGATGGGGGCGGCTGGCATCACCGGCAGCGAGGCCATGGATGCCTTCGCCACGATGCACCAGCTCGTGGGCCGGCTGGAAGCGGACCTCATGGAGGGGCAGCGACGGGCCGCTCAGGCGGGCGCACGGGCGGCACGGTTGCCCCGTCCGGCAGTCGAGACGATCGACCCCGGCGACATCACGCCCGAGATGGAGACCGAGGCGGCGAGGGGCGCGGCGTTCGAGCGCGTCATGATGTCGCCGGATGACAACAGGGACGGGCTGGACGACCTGTGCGACATCCTCGACGAGGATCTCAAGCCGTACCTGCTCCCGTCACGGATCGCCAGCAGCTTTTAGGGGGGGGGGCACCATGACGCCGCATCAACTGCACCTGCTGGACATCATGGGGACTTTCGGACGCACGGCCCTCCGCGAATCCCAGATCGAGGCCGTGCGGGCGATCCTGGCCGAACGGGCGGACTTCCTCGCGGCGTGCGAGATGGCCATCAACGACGGAACCGACGACGACACGATTGAAATCTCATACGCGGCGTTCAAGGCGATCATGGCCGCTGTCGCCCTCGCAGGAGGAGGCCCGTCATGTGGTGGTTGATCGTGTGGACGTTCGCTGGCGACCACCAGCCCGCGTGGGCGGCTTGGATGACGGGGGGGAGACCGTGAACGCCACGAGACGCGGCGTCGGCATCCACGCCACGCTGGAGACGCTGGAGACGGCACGGCGCGACCTGGGCCGCATGGGGCTGGACGGGCTCGACGCCGATCGCGTGGCCGTCGTGATCGCGATGATGATGGCCTCGCCGCTGTGCACCAAGGAGCAGGCATACGAGGCGGCGGGACGGCTGTTCCCGCTAAATGCAAAAGCATGCGTTGACAAATAGCGTGGAAGTGTTCTAATGGACCCAACATCGAGATTGGCTTGCTGGCTGAGAGCAATACAATCTCGCAAGGCCACTCTTCGGAGTGTCTTCGGCCGTCGGTGCGTGCTCAGCCCACGTATCGGCGGTCTTTTTTTTCGCACGTCCAATATGAAAGGACAATGAAGATGGGGATGAAAGCACCAGTGACCGGCGGCGCGGACGGGCCACCTCGCGAGATCCCGCCGCCCGGCAAGTACCTCGGGGTTTGCAATGGCGTCTACATGCTGGGCACGCAGCCCGGCTACCAGGGCGGCGAGCCCAAGCAGCAAGTCCTGGTCAGCTTCGAGCTGCACAAGCGGAAAGGCCCGGCGAAAGACGGCCAGGGGCGACCCTACGAGGTCGGGTCGATCTGCAGCTTCACGGCCAACGTGAAGTCGAAGCTGATCGAACTCGCGGGGGCGCTGATTAATCACACCTACACGGAGGAAGACCTGGAGGAGATCCGAAGCGGCGGCGGCTTCGACGCGGAGCCGCTCTTGGGCAAGGTGTGCTGGATCGACCTCGTGCACGAGAAGAAGGCGGACGGGACGCCCCGCGACAAGATCAAGTCCGCCACCCCGATCGACCCCGACGACGAGGCGGAATTGGCGCAAGCGGCGATCGATAACACCGAGACGGACCACGTTTATTGGGACTGGACGACCGGCAAGGAAGTGCCGAAGCGGATCGGTTATTTCTGGGAGCGCGCGGCCGAGAATCCCGACCGCAAGGCCGAGCCCGCCAAGCTCCCGGCGTCCAGGTTCGCCCAGCCGGTGATGGCGGGCGAGGAAATCCCCTTCTGACCCGATCGGAGTTCGATCATGGGAATGAAAGCCCCGGTGACGCTGGGCACGCACCAGCATCTCGGGCCAACCGACTGGCCCGACGTGAAGCGGAGGATACTCGCTTCACTCGGGCCGGACGGCGTGCTCAGGGAGTTCAAGGAACTCGGCCTGCGGGTGGATGGCTCCTACAACCCCAAGGGCAAGGCGGTCTGCCACGCGATGGGCCGTCCCGATATCCACCCTTCCGCATTCGTCAACGTGACGAGCGGGATCTACCACAGCAAGGGCGAGGTGGTCGAGACGCTCAACCTCTTCGACTTCGCCCTCAAGTACGGCGGGCCGAAGTTCGGGGACTGGCTCGGCACGATCAAGCATTACGCCGAACTTGCCGGGGTCGAGCTGGACGCCAGGAAGGATGGCAAGGGCCGCGTCCTGGAATCCGTCTACGACTACGCGGACGAGTTGGGCGAGGTCGTGTATCAGGTGCTCCGCTACCGGCTGGCGAGCGGCAAGAAGGATTTCCGGCAGCGGAGGCCGGACGGGCGGGGCGGTTGGGTGTATGACCTCGAGGGCACCCGCCGCGTCGTCTACGAGCTGCCCCGGCTGATCAAGCATGCCGACTCCACGGTGTTCGTCGTGGAGGGGGAGAAGGATGCAGACCGGCTCAACGCGATCTTCGCCGCTTCCGACCTGCCCGCCATCTCCACCACCTCGGCGCAGGGCTCGGGCGATACGGGCCGGTGGGAGTCCTATGCGGAGTCGCTCCGGGATCGGACCTGTGTCGTGATCCCGGATTGCGACCCGACCGGCCAGAGGCACGCCCGCGGGGTCTGCGGATACCTCCACGGGGTGGCCGCGTCGGTCAAGCTGGTGGACCTGCCCGGCGTCGGGCCGAAGGGCGACGTTTCGGACTGGCTCGACCAGGACAACACGATCGATGATCTGTGGTCGTTGATCGTGGGTGCGTCGGAATTCGACCCCTCTACCGTGGATGTCGCGGAGGCGGACCTCGACGCCGAACGGGACGCGACCGCGGCGGACCTGATCGCGGCCAATGCCGGGACGCGCTGGCTCTGGCCGCAGTGGATACCGCTCGGGGTGCTCACGCTCCTGACCGCCGAGCCGTCCACCGGCAAGACGCGGCTTGGCCTGGACCTCACGAAGCGGATCGCGCTGGGGATGGACTGGCCGGACGGTCAGGCGATGGACCTCGGGGACCGCCGCCCCGTCGTGCTCTGGATACCGGCCGATTCCCAGCACTCCGAGCTCGCGGACGCCCCCCAGGCGTTCGGGTTTCCGCCCGAAGCCATCGTGCTCAATACCTCGGTGGGAGACCTATACGGCGGGACCGAGCTCCAGGAGGAAGAGCAGCTTGCCGAGCTCGAACGGCGGATCAATCGCCAGATGCCCGCGATGGTGCTGATCGACACCGTTACCAACACGTCGGACGCCAAGAGCCAGGACACGGCCGACGCCAAGAAGCAATACAAGCCGCTCCAGGAGATCGCCAAGCGGACCGGGACCGCCATCGTGTGCGTCACCCATACCAACATCGCGGGCAAGACGCTGGGCAGGCGGGCCGACGAGAAGACCCGCGTCACGATCCGCATGGAGTGCCCCGACCCGGAGAACCAGCCGAACCGCCGGAAGCTCGTGGTTGCACTCTCCCGGCTCTCCGTCTATCCCCCGGCCCTCGGGGTGACGATGGGCGACGACGGCAACGAATACGACGGCAGTCCGCCCGCCGCGCCCGTGGAGTCCGCCAACGGACATTCCAGGGGACCGACCCCCAAGGAACAGGAGGCCATCCGGTTCCTCCTGGACCGGCTCGGGCATGGACCCGCCAGGGTCGCCAAGCTTCGCAGCGAGGCGGAAGAGCTCGACTCCCCGATCGCCGCACCCCAGTTGTATTCGGCCAAGAGACTCATGGGCATCGAGGAGTTCGAGCGGACCATCACGGGATCGCTCAAACCCCATAAATGGTGGCGACTTGCGGAACCTCAGAACGGCAACGGCGCACCGTATTAAATACAGCGATTCCTATGACCCTCCCACACGTCGTACAGGATTTTTGGGGCGACCATACCGGGGTCAAAAGGTCTGTACGGTGTTCTGGAGGCGCACGGTAATCGCTGTATGACAGACAAGGAGTAGAACATGGGAATGAAAGCGCAACCTAATGGAATGGAAGGCATTCCGACGATTTACGCCGGTGTGCAGTTCCGATCTCGCCTCGAGGCCAAGTGGGCAGCATTCTTCGATCTGATTGGATGGAGGTGGGAGTACGAGCCGTTCGACCTGGCTGGGTGGATTCCCGACTTCCTCTTGATCGGGGCGAGCTCGGTATTGGTGGAGGTCAAGCCGGTCCTGAAGTTCCCGGCCTTTATGGCGGATCGAATCACCCCGCTCGTGGACCTGGCCCAATTTGAAATCCTGATCCTCGGTTGCATGTGCCCGATCGAGGACCACGCATCGCCCTACGGCCCGCAACTCGGTTGGCTCCGCGAGGGCAGCGATTTCGGGTGGGATCTGGATTGGGATGATGCCGCGATCGTCGCCTATCCCGATGGGCGGGTCGGGTTCATCCACGGCACGGGATATTACCGGGATCGAATCCACGGCGAGCATGAGCAGGATCATCCGTCGTTCGACGACAGCCTATCCGCCGACGACGTGCGGACGATCTGGCGACAAGCCTCCAACGTGGTCCAGTGGAAGGGGGCGCAGAACCCATGAGCCGATCGAGCCGCAAGCCCCGCAATGATCAGCCGCTCCTGCCGCTGGCCGACACCGTCGCCCCGTGGGTCGAGCCGGAACCGACCGAGGAGGCGAAACCGCTCGACGCCTACGAAGAATTCCTGCGCAGCAATTGGGCTGAGATGAGCATCGAGGGGGTCATGTCGCTGGACGATGACGAGCCATATACCGATGACGAGCTGACGTTGATGAGAGAACACCCGACCGATTACCGGAGGACACCATGAATACCGAACCGAGACTCCACAGGCTCCGAGCACTCGTGACCGACACCGATAGTGCCGTGATCCACGAGGCGACGCACCTGTACCACGCTATGAACAACCCGGCCGGCGCGCACACGGCCGAACTCGACGGCACCGCGCTCGCCGCGATCTGCTGCGAGTGGCGGGATAGGGCGCGGGCGCGGATCGAGGCGTCGATGGCGAAGGGAGGCCAGGCGTGAGCGAAGTGGACATGCGAACGACGTTCCTCGAGGACGCGCTGGAATTCTGCGGTCAGAAGGAGCGGTATCACGTCGCGGACGCCCTGTACTGTCATCTGCACAACACCGGGCAATACCTGGACGGCAATGCCGCCGAAAACGATGTCGAGTGGACGGCGCGGAATCTGTACGAGGATTGGATTTCGCGAAGGCCCGGCCCCGACAAGTGGGAGCACGCGAGCCAGGAACACCGAATGATGTTCGAGGACTTCGCGAGGGTGTGCCTGAAGATGCTGCCGCGACTCCAGCAGCGTATTGCCGACCGTCTCATCCAACTTTCCAAGGTCATGCAGGACATCGAGCGGGCCGAACGGAAGGCATACCAGGCGAAGGGAGGAGTGTAACCATGCGGAGCGATCCCGTTGACGACGACGCGGTGCTGACCTGTGCGAAGCGGCTGGTGCTGAACGGCGTATACCCGACCGCGCTGGCCGTGCAGAAGGCGATGGGCCATCGCTGGTGCGAGTCGGTCGTGGGTGCCGCGCTGGGCCGGCTGCGATCATGCGGCCGGCTGGCGTGCACGCTGCACAGGCCACGCGGCGACTCCGGGCGCAGGCCCGAGCCGACGTACAACCAACGCGAGATCGCCACGCTGGCCCGTGACGTGCGGTACCAGGGCCGTGAGGGCACGCGGGACGCGCCGCCCCTGCCGTCGTCACGGAAGCCGGCGTGGGCATCGCTGGAGTCGTACTGGGTACCCGGTCGGAGGGATTGGTACAGAAAGGCGGTGCCATAATGCCGCGACCCCTGAAGGCATGGCGGCTGACCGACGAGCAATCCGCGACCGTGGACCTGAATAGGATGCTCGCGACGTACTATGCCGGCAAGAATTACGTCAGGCACCGGCTCGATTACGACGACGCCGTATCGGTCTGCTACCTCGCCCTGTGCCGTGCGGTGTGCAGCCACGACCCCGAAAGATCGGCGCTGAGCACGTACTCGTGGGCGATCATGGAGCGGTGTATGAGGCGCGAGTCGCACCAACGGTCCATGATCGTGACCCCGCGTCATTATCGGGCCGACGTTCACGCTCGGATTGATCCCGTCTTCACGGCCCAGGCCGAGCGGATCAGGGGCATGCATCGCGCCGGCCACGAGGCGTTGCGCACGCTCGCCGTCACGGTGGACGAGGACCCGTCCATCCCGGATTACGTGCTTGCGGTGCTGGCCTCGGTCGAGCCCGCCAAGCGGGCGCTGCTCGAGCGGCTGGTGATGCGTGGCGAGACGGAGGCTACCATTGCGGCCGAACGGGGGGTCTGCAAGCAAGCGATCGGCCAGGCCAAGAACCGTGCCCTGGCGGTGCTGCGTCGGAACCTGAGGGGGAAGCGATGAGGCAGGCCAAGCCGCCGCGTGAGCGGGAAAGCAAAGTCCAGTACAGCATCAAGACGCGGCTAGCACGGCTGGGCGTGAAGCTCTGGAGGCGCAACGTCGGAGTCATGCGGGAGGGCGAGCGGTTCATCCGGTTCAGCTCGCCCGGCCAGAGCGATTTATGGGGCATCGATCGCACGGGGCGGCACTGGGAAATCGAGGTCAAGGCCAGTGGCAACAAGCCGACACCGAAGCAATTGGCGTGGCTCAGGGACATGACGGCGCGGGGCTGCGTTGCGTACTGGGCCGACAACGCCAACGTTGCCGAGCGGGTCGCTGAGGCCGTGCTGGACGGATGCAAGATCGTGTGGCTTGGGGACGGTTCCGATTATGACGTAATTTCGTGACGGGGGTGGACGATGGGGGGAGAACTCGTCAGGCTCAAGGCGATGACTGCGCCGAATCAATTGACGTGGGACCTGAGTTTTAACGACACGGCTGCGATTAGGTGGGCAATCGATCGGATCGAGGCTGCGAAGGCCCCGCCCGACACCATCACGCTCGACGGCCACGAATACGTCAGGCTCGTGTTGTGCCCGCGAGCCGCGGACGAATCCCCTGCCCCGGCGTCCGATCCGAGGGCAGGGGACCGCATAACCCCGATGATCGGCTAGGCCGCATCCTGCAGGGCAGGGGGCGGGGCGGAATCGCTTACCTGATCGATAACGGAGAGCCGATCATGAACGCCGGAACGCACGAGCAAGTTTGTCGGGAGTCCCCACTCTCTCACCCTCGAGGCGATGAGAGACGTGACGATCTCGCCCGCGCTGCGTCCGCTCGTCAGAGCCCGGATGAACAGGAGTTGAGACTCTTCCTCGCCTATGCTCAGGTTGACGCGGACGACTTTCGATTTCTGCGCCTTAGTGCCCACGCTCTTCTTCGCCGCCATGTGATCGGGCCTTTCTGGTGATGACGTGATGGGGCAGGGGTGTTGCCGCACCCTTGCCCTTTTTTTATCGGTACGGGGGAGGGGATGGGATGAGCGAGACGTTGGAGCAACGAGCCCGCGGGACCGGCACAATCGTCATGGTTTCGCAGAGATGAACATAATCACGATTATCAGACGCGAGGTCGAGGGGGGGACGATGAGCAATTACGACGCACCGGACCCATTCGCGGACGGCGACGAGTGGGAACGACCGCGAGCCGCCCCGGCGCCGGGGCCTGCGACGGAGAAGATCAAGGGGGCGATAAGGCGTCTGGGGACGGACGGCCGCAGGGAACTCGTGGCGTTGCTCGCGATCGACCTGGGGACGCTGCACGCGTTCCTGGACGAGCCCGCCCCTTGCACGGACGCCACCGACGCGGGATGATGGACCCGATCCCGCGCATGGAAAAGCCCGGCGCTACTAACACCGGGCTGATCCGAAGTGAGGCGATGTCGTCACATCGCTGGGCGGCGGGAGTGCGCCGATCGGATCAGGATCGACACCATGAGCCAGTTTATCACGAGCCCCGCTCGGGGTCCATGCTCAGTCTTTGCGCCGGGTGGTCAAGCGTGGGTGGCCATCCCCGCCCTGCCCCGTGGAATCGCCAGGGATACGTTCTACGCGATCCAGCGAGCCGCGAGGGGGAAAGACCGGACCACGGCCCCGGATCGCGTCCTGAGCGGCATGGGCGACCTTTCGCCAAGGTCCGTGCAGCGTGGGCTGTTGGAGCTGGAAAAGCTCGGCGTGATCCGCCGCGAGCGGGTCGGGCACCACGGCGGTCGGCTGATCCTGATCACGGTCAAACTGGCGGGCCGCGACCATTCGCCAAGCCCATCTCAGGCCATTCGCCAGCCCGATCGGCACCATTCGCCAGCCACTTCCGACTCCCCTATTCAGGGGGTGAGAAGGGGAGAAAATGCGGCCCCGACCGGCCAGCCAGCTCGAAGCTGGCCGTCCGTGGCCTCGGGGGGGGGTGTCGCTGGTGACACCCCCCTGCCCCCGCCGACCCCCGCTGATTTGCGGTTCTGGCCGCGTCTGATCCCGGAATCCGCCAAACTTCCGCCGGCAGATACTTGCGTCCGCATGACTTAGCCTGTATCGTGCAGGAGACTGCTTTCCAAAGCATGTTTCATTTCTCGGGGGATGTGATGTAGTGCCCCAGTCACTCTCGACAACGCGGATCGAGGATCGCAAGAGGTTCAAGCGGTACGAGCCATCCTGGCCCCCGAACGTCCTGACCCCGGCCTCGCCCCATGCCCACCGCGGCGAATACTGCGGCCCCCACGACTGCGTGCAGATTTATGACCAGATGGCGATAGATCAATCCAGGGCGATCCCGCCCGTCGAGCCCGAGACCAGGGCCGACAAGCTGCGCGAACTCATGGGCGAACTCGACCCCGACACCGACTGGAACCTGATCATCAGGCTTCGGCGGGAGATCCACGACATCGAGCGGCTGATCGAGAAGAACGCGGGCCACGCGACCGTCTACAAGCCCGATCCCCGGCTGAAGGGCGGGAAGGGCAAATGAGCCGACCTCGTGGCGCACTCCCGAGCCCGCGAGATCGAGCGTTCGCCGTCGAATCACACGTCGCAGGGGCCGTCCCGGCGTTCTTCGGCACGGTGCCCGAGAGGCTCTCCGTCTGGGGCAATGACCGCTACGGCGACTGCGTGAGCGCCGAGGAAGCCGCCGCCAAGGCCATGTATTCCGTCCAGACCGGCCACGCGGAGACCGTCATCCCCGACGATGTGCTCATCCGGTGGGCATCGGATCACGACTACCTGAACGGGGCCGTGATCACCGACGTGATGGATTCGATGCTCTCCGAGGGCATCACGTTCGGCGGTCAAACCTATCGCGATGGGCCGTACAAGTCGGTGGACTGGACCAATGACGCGGTGCTCTCGTCCGCGATCTACTCAGGCCCTGTCAAGATCGGAGTCGCGGCGAACCAGTTGGAAAACGCAGCCGGCCAGGGCAACGGCTGGTTCGGTTTCGACTTCGGCCGTGATCACAATACCGACCATTGCGTCAACCTCTGCGGGTTCGGCTCGGCCGCGGACCTGGCCAGGATCCTGAGCGTGGTCGTGCCCCGCTCCGTCGATCCCGCCACGCGGTGCTACCTGCTGTTCACCTGGGGCACGATCGGCGTGGTTGAGCGGACCTCCGTGATCGCGATCTGCGGCGAGGCGTGGCTCAGGACGCCCACGACGCCCGGCCTGGCACCAGTGCCGCAGCCGACGCCGGACCCCCTGCCCCCGATCGTACCGCCGTTGCCCGAGCCGCTGCCGCCCGTCGTGCCGCCCCTGCCGACGCCACCGCAACCGCCCGCGCCGGAACCGACCCCGGCACCAGCACCGCCGCCCGTGCCGGCAACTCAGGGCTCGTGGGACGTGACGACCAGGGACGTACACCTGCCGGACGGCTGGCATGCCACCCGAGGCGTCGTGCCGCAAGTCATCATCAGGCCGACTCGAAAGATCGTGGAGTTGCCGAAGGGCTGGACCGCACATCGATGAGCGTTGACATCGCAGGAGGACCGACCGTGCCCGATGAACCGCCCCTCGTACCAGCCCCGCCCCCGCCCGATTTCGAGCACATCCTCACGCCCGAGCAGGTGGCGCAGATCGGGGCCGAACTCAAGAACATCATCGTCGCGGCCCGGTTCGTGGTCCCGCTCATCGTGGCGTGGCGTGAGCACGGGATTTCGGGGCTCGTGGGGGAATTGCACGCGGCGCTCGGTTCCTTGCAACTAACCCGGCAGTCCTGAGCGCCGCCAGGACCAGATCGAGGCCCCTGCTCTACGGCGGGGCGTGGCTGTTGAGCGTGATCGGAGCAGCAATGGCGGGCCACTTCTGGACGAGAGCCACGACGCCGCAACAACCTCACATGCCCCCCGCCGCGTCCGTCGTGGCCCCCGTCCTGCCTCCCGAGCAGGAACCGTTCGACTGGGATCGGGCCGTAACCGAATCACTGGCGAGGCTGGCGAAGAAACAGTGAGCGACATCCGACAGGGCGACATCCACCCGCGCCAGGAGCCGATCGACGCCAGCGAAGACCCGCTCATGCGTTGGCTCAGGTATGGCATGGGTGACCTGTTCTACGCGATCGCGAAGGAGCGGGGTTTAGGCTCGCTCCACGTTTTCCAGTTCCTCGTGAACGAGGCGGTGCATGAAGCCAGCCAGCGGGTGGAGCAGGAAGCCAAGGACCGTCCGCCGAACTCGTTCAGGCTCGACACCAGCGAACTCAGGCCACCAGAGGGAGAGGCAGGCGCGACGTGATCGGCACCGGCTCGATAGTCCAGCGGCCCGGCTCGCACCTGCAATACCGCGTGCTCGGGGTCGGGCTGCGGCTCGGGACGCACGCACCGGAAGTCCTGATGCAGCCGTGCGGCGAGTCCTGGGTGCGGAACGTGCGAGAGCTGGTGAGCAAGCTCGTGGAAGTGTTCCCCGCCCCGCCGTCGAAGTGACCAAGCACC